>Ga0116171_10003971_pt1 | contig 13461 bp, 12 predicted proteins | sample AD_JPNHW2_MetaG_FD_89798 | JGI IMG/M metagenome (GOLD analysis project Ga0116171, IMG submission 89798) | Active sludge microbial communities of municipal wastewater-treating anaerobic digesters from Japan - AD_JPNHW2_MetaG | ecosystem: Engineered > Bioreactor > Anaerobic > Digestate | place...
CCTAAACTCGTTTTGATAATCTGAATAGTTTTCTCTTTAGCTTCTTTGAGCAAATCTTGAGATTCTTTCATATACACGAAACCTCGGGAAACAATTTCTGGTTCAGACATAAGGACACCATTTTTTCCTAAAACAGCAATGACGACAAAAATACCGTCTTGAGAAATAGTGTTCCTATCACGTAAAACTACTTCACCCACATCGCCTACACCTAAGCCATCAATCATGACATAGTTAGCAGGTACAAATTTTTCTGTTAAAGTCATGTCAGCTTTAGTTAACTCTACAATCTGACCGTTAGAAGGGATGGCGATATTTTCTTCAGGAATACCAATACCTACTGCAAGGTTAGCATTAGAGCGACGCATGGAATAATGTCCATGGATAGGTAACACATACTTGGGGTGAGTTAAGCTCATCATCAATTTAAGGTCCTCTTGTTGGGCGTGTCCGCTAGCATGGATGTCTAACATTTTATAATGGAAGACTGTGGCACCTTGCTTTAAAAGAGTGTCTTTAAGGTTCTGTACAGCCAGTTCATTGCCAGGAACAATAGAAGAGGAAAAGATAACAGTATCACCCTTTTCTATATGGAGTAATTTATGCTCACGATTGGCCACCTTCATTAAAGTGGCATTGTCTTCTCCTTGAGCACCTGTACATAAAATGGCTACTTCCTGAGGTGGTAAATGTAGGGCTTCGGCCAAGGGGATAATAGTGCCTTTTTTAGATTTAAGATACCCTAATTTTTCTGAGACATCCACGTTAAATTTCATGGAATAACCTTCAATGGCAACTTTTCTGCCTAATTTTTCGCAAATAATAAGAGCTTCTTGCAAACGACTAATTAGAGAAGAGAAAGTAGCTAAAATAATTCTACCTTTCGCATTAGCGAAGAGGACTTCTAAATTATCCATAATAACGCTTTCGGACATGGAATACCCCGGAACTTCGGCATTAGTGGAATCTATGAGAAGCATATCTACTCCGCCATCCGCTAGCCTAACAATATGGTTAAGGTCAGCTGGTTTATCACCAATAGGCTGTAAATCAAATTTAAAATCTCCAGTTAAAATCAAAGAGCCGACAGGGGTTTTAACAAAAAGACCAAAGGCATCAGGGATATTGTGATTGACATGGAAGGGCTGAATCACAAACGGTCCTAAATTAATATTTTCGTTACCGTCAGGATTAACTAAACGAATATCCAATTTTTTCTCTTTGGGAAAATCTTCCTGTCTTCTTAAAATGATGGCCCTAGTTAGAGGGGCAGTATAAATCACCGGGTAATCCAATTTATCGATAAGATAAGGAATGGCTCCTAAGTGGTCATAATGACCGTGAGTAATAAAAGCTCCTAGAATTTTCTTTTCTGGATTATTAGTTAAGTATTCAATATTGGGCACAATAAAGTCTATGCCAGGCATAGTTTCATCAGGAAAACGCAGACCAATATCTACAATGAGAATTTGGTTTTGGTACTCTAAAAGAAGCATATTACGGCCAACTTCTTCAAAGCCTCCTAAGGCCATGATTTTTAACACCTCATTGTTTTTTGGCACCACAGAGTTAACTGAAGTGACGGTACTGACAGTTGGGGTAGGGCTAATAATTTTTACTCTTGGTTGAGACACATTATCCTCAGGCCCTTTTTTTGGATTTCTAGGGGGATAGTGTTTATAGTTTGGTCGGCGAGAATGAAAATTCCCGTGGGACTGATTTTTTGATATTTCCATAATAATATTCCGGCCCTTAAGAAAGAGACGGATTTTAAATTAACAAATTAAAATAAATATAATGACATTAAAACTACTTACATAACGAACAAGTGCCGTCGGCCGGACTCGAACCGGCAAGGCCAATGGCCACAGCGTTCTGAACGCTGCGCGTATACCAATTCCGCCACGACGGCGTTATAAGTCGCTATGTCTTAGCGGCTTAAACGAACGTGCATATACCAATCCGAAACGTTGCTATAACGGTCAGCTAAATAATTGCCAACAGTCAAGGTGTCACCAGAAATACTCGGTGAGAGAGCGTAGAATTGTAAGGGATTACCTAAAGTGAAACAAGGGCTATCTTCTAAAAGAAGATTTTGTAATTCAATCAAGTCTGCTTGGCGTTTTGTTTTATCGTTGATTAATTGGATTTCTTCTAGAAGAGCATCTACTTTCTTATCGCTGAAATTGCTTAAATTGAGACTGCCACCAGTATGCCAAAAATTATACGGGTCTGACTCTCGGCCATAGAATTCGCCAAAAAGTAAAACGTCATATTTTTTGTTAGGAATAATGTCGTTTTCCAAATCATTTAAAGGCACAATTTGTAATGTAGTGGGAATCCCAGCTTTGTCCCAATCAGCTTTAATTAAATTGGCAGCAGCTTTTAATTCTGGCAAATCTGCCACTGTGAGAGTAATAGAAACCGGTTGATATTTAGTGGGTTGTTTTTTCTGTTTAATGATTTTTTCCCAGATAGCTGAGTCATTGAAATTAAAAGTCTTGGCTAGGAGCTCGTGACTCTTGGTGGGATTATAAGTGAGATCGACTGTGGGGGAGGCATTGTAGCCAAGAAAACTTTGGCTGATAAGATTATTAGCTGGAAGGAGGCTACCGCCAAAGACTGTTTGATTGATAGCTTCTCTATTAATAGCTAGATTTAAAGCTAAACGTGTGTCGGCACTACTGAGCAGAGCGTTGTTGCTTTTAAGGTTATAGAAAACAGAATAATACCGAGGAAGCTCAATACTTTTTAAATAAGCTCCTCTGTTTTTGAATAATGATTTTAAATCAGAAGGAACATTGGCTAAAGAAGAAACCTCTTTTTTCTGGAAGGCATCTTTTAGCTCATCGTAATTCTTATAGAAGCGATAAGTAATAGCGCTAATGTTTGGCAACTTCTCAAAGTAGTGTTCATTCACTTTCAAATCATAGCTAATAATATTGCCCAATTTATCTTTGGTGAGCTTAGAAAAAATATAAGGTCCAGTTCCTACTGGTTGCAAACTATATTTTGCTAAGGAGATATTTTTAGTATTGATTTGTTCCCAAATATGCGCAGGAATAATTTTAACAGTCAAATTATCCTTGAAACCTATGTAGGGTTTATTCAAATGGAACACAACAACATTGTCATTTACTTTTTCTGCAACTACACCTAGCCAATTGCTTCGCCAGGGGCTGTTATAATCTGGGTCTTGAATAGATTCTATAGTAAAAATAACATCGTCTGCAGTCAGATCGGTGCCATCCTGCCATAAAACATTTTTGTTTAAAATAACTGTATAAGTTTTTCCATCATCACTGACATCATAGCTTTGCGCTAAAGAAGGTTTTAATTCTCCCTGATTGTCATAAGTAAAGAGGCCATTGTACATAAGTGCTTCTAATTCGGCATCGGCTTCATTGGCTTGAGTCAGAATAGGGTTCAGTATAAAAGGTTGACCGACAATACCTACGGTCATGTAGCCGCCAGCCGCTGGCGAGGCTTTGAGATATTTTTTAGAGAGACTGACACCTAAAAAGATAGCTGCAAATAAAGTGAGAAGAACAAGCGACAATAAAACTACTTTTTCCTTTAAAGAAAAAAGTCGCCAATATTTTTTAGAAAAGGCTGACATAACGATTGAATTTAGTAACTATAAGGCACAACTTATTTTATTTTGAGTAAGGCTAAGCATAGCCCAACAAAAATTATGCCAATAATAATAGTTGTTGTAAAAATCCATTTTTCGGCACCACGACGGGTAGTGAGGAAGCTGCTTTGACCACCAAAGGTTTCGCTCAGACCGGATTCGCCTTGTTGAAGGATAACTAAAATGACGAGGATAACTCCCAAAACTACAATAGCGATTTTAATAAGAGAGACGATAGACATAGCTAATTTTGTTTATTAATTGTAGCCAAAGCATTGGCGACGCCCAATACTAATGACGAAATAATCAGACTATTGAACCCATGTGTAAGAGTTAGCTCTGGCGCAAAGGCCATAGCTACTTTTAAAAGTATCAGGTTCAAAATTATGGCAAATAGGCCAAAAGTAATCCAAGTTAAAGGCTTAGTAATGAAGGACAGGATAGGCTTGAGGAAGAGGTTTATCAATCCGATAATAGCACTAAGTTTCAATAATGTAACTAAATCTCCTCGAAATGTCAAGATTTTGAAATATTGTAAGGCTAGAACAGCTAGAGTATTCAAAACAATTTGTAGGAGAATTCTTTGGATCCATGTCTTCATAATAATCCCTAAAAAATTAATTATTGCGTTTTAAGATAGGCAGCAGACTTTGACCATTCATTTCTGGCGGCTTTGGTATCCCCATAATTTCTAAAATAGTAGGAGAGATATCTGCCAATGTTCCTATGGCTAGCTTTTCTCTATTTTGGCTTTCGGAGCTAAAGCGAGGAGTCGTCAATTTGTAATCAGAGCCAATAAGCCAAAACGGTACTTGATTTAAATTATGCTGAGTATCAATTTCTCCAGTAGTAGGATTAATCATCTGCTCCAGGTTTCCATGGTCGGCTGTCACTATGACAGTGTAATTATTTTCTACTGCCTTGGCAATAGTTTGGCTAACCTTTTCATCCATGATTTTTACTACCTCTAGACCAGCTTGAAAATTGCCAGTGTGAGCTACCAGGTCGGAATTAGCATAATTCACAAGAATAAAATCATAAATACCATCATCAATTGCTTGGAAGAGACGGTCATTTACCTCATTAATAGAAAGGGCAGGGGATTCTTCAGGATGACCAGTCTTTTGTGAAGGGATAATAATCCAATGTTCACTGGGGTAAGGGGTTTCTTTGAGCCCATTGAAGAAATAGGTCACCGCAGCATATTTTTCAGATTCAGCTAAATGCATTTGCCTCTTGCCGTTATCCGACAGGACTCTTGCTAGTGGGTTATTGATTAAATCTGGGTCGTAAAGATAAGGAGTAGTAAAGTCCTGATGATATTTAATCATGGACACTATACTCAGGCCGGTTAATTTTTTGGTTTCAAAGTAATTAAAATTACTTAAAGCGAAAGCACCAAAAAGCTGTCTTATTCTGTCTTCTCTGAAATTAGCAAAGATAAGAGTATCGTTATTATCAATAAAACGTGGGGAAGACTCTGATTCTAGAGAAACGGGGTCAATAAATTCATCACTAGTGCCTTTTTCATAGGCAGCTTTCAAATAGTCTCCGCCATTTTTAACTGTATTTATCCTAGCGCCAGTGAGATTGTCATAGCACAATTTGGTGCGGCTCCAGTTTTGGTCCCTATCCATACCAAAAAATCTACCGCACATGGTATTAACAATACCTCCATAGGGAGCAATTTTCTCCTGAAGTTCCCTTAAGAAAATTACTCCGTGGTTAGGGCTAGAGTCACGACCGTCAAGGAAGATATCTAAATAAGATTTTTGGATACCATTTTCAAAGGCCGCCTTAGTGAGGGCGATTAAATGGTCCATATCCCCATGGATGGGGGTAGAAGTAAGCAGACCTAATATATGAACATTACCTTTGTTGCGCAAAGCATTACGATAGGCCTCTATTAATTTAGGATTTTTAAAGAAAGCTCCGCTGCGGATATCGGCATTAATTTTTGTTGAATATTGTTTGACTACCTTGCCAGCACCAATCGTCATATGTCCAACCTCGCTGCCACCCAAGTCTTGCCACTCTAAACCTACTGCGTTACCGCTGGCTTGCAGAGAGCCTAATGGATAACTGTTACGCCATTTATCTAATTTAGGAGTGCCTGCTTGAGCAATCGGGTTAGTAAAATTCTTTTGGCCTATTCCCCAGCCATCTAAAATTATCAAAAGAACTTTTTTAGAAGAAATCATATCTTTATTCTAGCAGAAAATTTGATTCTCTTCAAAAAATAATCTATTTTTTTACAACTTTTTATTCTTTTGACAAGAACGAAATATATAGTATACTATGAAATAGGCTAAAAGAACTAGCCGGTTATAAATTAATAGCGGAATGACCAGGAAAAGATTGCTTTTACCGGATATGAAACTGCCTTTCAATAGTTTAACCTTACTAAATAGTTCAATTCTTAAAAAGAGACGATTAATGTTATCGCTTTTTAGCGTTGGTCTTAGATAAGGACTATCCTAGGATTAAGCATTTTTCTGGCCATATCTTAATAATATGGATATTTTATATTTTATTTTAACTCTAGTGGGGCTAGGAGTGGGTGTTGGTGTGGGCTACAAAATACGTCAGGTTCTAGCGAGGAAGCAAGCGAATTCTATAGAAGCCAAGCTTAAAGAAAAGATAGAAGAAGTTAAAGCTGAGGCTAATAAAATTTTGAATGAAGCTAAAAATAAGTCTCAGCAGTTAGTCGATCAGTCTATGGAAGAAAATTCCCGCCATAAAAAGCAACTAATTGAGCTGGAAAATAAGCTGATTAAAAGAGAAGAGCTTCTGGATAAAAGAAATGATGAAGTCGAAGCTAATGCTACCAAGTTAGAAACAAATTTAGCCAAGGTGCAGGAAGTAAAAACCAGCATAGAGGAAATTCAGAAAAAGGAAGAAGCTAAATTGGAAGCAGTGGCCGGTCTGAGTAAAGACGAAGCTAAAACTGCTTTGTTTGATGAAGTGCAAAAAAATTATGAAACTGATTTAGCCGCTAGCTTTAAAAAATTAGAAAGGGATAGAGAAGAAGAGCTTAACACTAAAGCTGCTGGGATTATTGCTACTGTTTTACAAAGATACGCTCGCTCTGGCGTGAGCGAAGTTACCACTTCTTCTGTTAATATTCCTTCGGAAGACATTAAGGGCAAGATTATAGGAAGAGAAGGCAGAAACATTAGACACTTTGAACAAATGAGTGGTGTTGATGTTATTGTAGATGAAACTCCTGATAGTATTACTATTTCTTCTTTCGATCCTGTCCGTCGAGCTTTGGCTAAATTGGCTTTAGAAAAATTAATAGCTGATGGTAGAATTCAACCAGCTAAGATAGAAGAAAAGATTTTGGAAGCCAAAGACGAAATCAATGAGCAGATAAAGAAAGCTGGAGAAGACGCTTGCTATGAAGTTGGCATTGTAGGTTTGCCTAAAGAGATTATTCATCTTTTAGGTCGTTTAAATTATAGAACTAGTTATGGCCAGAATGTTTTAACTCACTCTATAGAAGTGGCTATTTTGGCTGGAATGATGGCCAGTGAGCTCGGAGGCAATGTCGAGCTAGCTAAAACAGCTGGGCTTCTCCATGATATAGGAAAATCTGTTGACCACGAATTAGAAGGAGCCCATTTGGAATTAGGTGTTAAGATTTTGCAGAAATACGGTGTCAGTCAGGATATCATTAATGCCATGAAGTCTCACCATGAAGATTATCCTATTGAAATCCTCGAGGCTAACTTCGTAAATGCTGCTGATGCTTTATCAGCGGCCAGACCAGGAGCAAGAAGAGAGAATATTGAAAATTATCTCAAGAGATTGGCTAACTTAGAAAAGATTGCTACCGATTTCAAAGGGGTGGAAAAAGCTTATGCCATCCAGGCTGGTAGGGAATTAAGAGTTTTTGTCACTCCCACGCAGATAGATGATTTCTCTGCTTTAAAAATGGCTCGTGAAATAGCTGATAAAATAGAAGCCGAAATACATTATCCTGGAGAAGTAAAAGTAACTGTGATAAGAGAAACTCGAGCGGTAGAGTTCGCGAAGTAAGATTTAAAGAGGGCTCACAGAAGTCGAAGGCGCGGAAGTGGCTTCTTGACAATATTTTTGGCATTCCCTATACTGAAAATGTAGTAATTACGTGCTTGGCGGCTTTCAATGGTCGATTCGCTAGCCAAACAGGATAGTAAATATTAATTAAAATTTTTATTAACTATATTTATGAATAAAGAAGAATTAGTAGAAGCTATTGTTAATAAAATCAATTGCACCAAGAAAGATGGTCAAGACGCCTTGGAAGCAATTCTTGAATCTATTACAAAAGCTCTTTCAAAGGGCGATGATGTGGCTTTAACTGGTTTCGGTTCTTTCACTGTTAAAAAGAGAGCTGCCAGAAATGGTATAAATCCTAAGACTGGTGAAAAAATTAAAATTGCTGCAGCCAAGGTTCCTAAGTTCAAGGCTGGCAAAGGATTAAAAGACGCCGTTAAATAACTAACTAAAAAACTCCCCGTAAGGGGAGTTTTTGTATGGCTCAACTTTATTTCTTTTCTTCTGTTTCTGCCTTTGCTTCTGCTGGGGCAGCTTCTTCTTTATCTTCTTTGCTTTCCTTGGCAGCTTTAGGTTTATCAGTTAATGATAAAGTCATTTTTCTACCAGTGGTATCAATGCTCTTAATAAAGAATTCTTTGGTTTCGCCTAAGGTAATTTCGCCTTTGACGGTATCCCAATTGGCAAATTCAGAAGAGGAACAGAAACCGTTAACGCCTGGTTCTATTTCTATGAATAATCCGATGGGCAATACTTTCATGATCTTACCAGAGATCTTTGTCTGCAAAGCATATTTCTCGTTAATCTTTTCCCAGGGGTCAGCTTTTAAAGCTTTTAGGGAAAGAGCTAGGCGGTCATTGTCAGTGCTAATGATCTTAGCTTGAACCTTTTGACCTTCTTGAACGTAATCGCCAGGGTTGGAAACTAACTTGTAATCAAACTCGGAGATATGAATAAGTCCGTCTACTGGTGGTTTGCCGAATTGAATGAAAGCGCCAAAGTCTACTAGTTTAGTAATAGTACCTTCAACGATATCGCCAACTTGGTAATTAGCCATTAGATCCTTGTTCTGATCGGATTGGATAAGCTTTTCAGAGAAGATAAGTTTATTCTCATCAGCATTCACGTCTAATATCTTGGCTTCAAGTTCTTGACCGACAAATTTCTTCAATTCAATTAAGATTTTCTCTTTATCACTATTCTCAACCTTGGGGTAATGATTAGTAGAAAGTTGAGAAACGGGTAAGAATCCAGTTAAACCAGCATATTCCACGAGCAAACCGCCGTGATTAGCTTCTTTAACCTTAATCTTAACGCTATCCTTACTTTCTTTGATGCCGGCGAGTACTTTCCAAGTTCTTTCTCTGTTTACTTCTCTTAAGGAAAGTTCCATTAAACCTTCTTCATTAGCCAGGCTCAAAATCTTACCGGAGATAACTTCACCGATTTTTAAATCTTTAATGCTTTCTCTAGCTTGTAAGAATTCGTAGCCACGCACTACACCGATTCCATAGATACCCAAATCTAAATAAAGGACCCTGTTCTTTTGATCAAGGACCTTACCTTCTATAACCCCATTCTTTTGGGGATATTTTTTAGCGTCGACAGTGGCGCCAAGACTCAAATTATTATCCATATAGTTTTTACCCTAACGTTTGTTAATTTAATTGCGTTAAGGATTATATTTTGGAGATGTGTGGCAAAATAAATTTCTTTGAAATTTACACGCCGCTAAAACGTAAAAACTTACAATTCGCAAAGCGAATTGAAGCTTTTGTACGTTGTGGACCTGGGGGGACTCGAACCCCCGACCTCCTCCATGCCATGGAGGCGCTCTACCAGCTAAGCTACAAGCCCTTCGATAAACTCGGGGCAAGCCCTTTTGGCAAACAAATAAGATAAGCCAAATGACTCGCCTGGAAACACTTCATAATACATTAGTTTGCCTTTCTTTTCAAGTGGCGTAAGCTCTGAGACCGCTTTATTTTAGCTCCTGTTTATGGTAGATTAGGCATACGGGGAATGTCTAAAGTCTAAAGTCTAATTTCTAAACCGCAGCCATAATGCCCGATCCCTGAACCCCATTTAAACTTTAAACTTTAAATTTTGGACTTTGTTTGTCGTACCCGCCCCCATAGCTCAATGGATAGAGTAGATCCGTCCTAAGGATAAGATGAGGGTTCGATTCCTTCTGGGGGCACACATACCTTGTATAAATGTCCAATGACTAATGACTAATTTCTAAATAGGACCCAGGGTCAAATTCTTTTGAATGCTGTTTGGACATTGGACATTAGAAATTAGGCTTTAAGTGTTTGTGTTTAACCTGGAGGGGTGGCTGAGTGGTTGAAAGCGCCGCTCTCGAAAAGCGGTATGTCCGTAAGGATATCGTGAGTTCAAATCTCACCCCCTCCGCAACGTATAAAATTTCTTTGAAATTTTCACGTTGCTGTGGCGTTTAAATTTTTGAAGAAAATTTATTACGCCGCGCCTTTCAGCAAGCTCAGTGTAAACACTTCAGTGAACTCCATGCAGATGTTGGGTATAAGCGGTATAATAAAAATGATATGAATATATTTATTGGAACAAATAGCGAGCAGAAGATAAAAATCGTAAATGATGTTTTAGCCGCTAACCATGTTAGGGGTGATTTAATACCAACAGAAGTCAAATCTGATATTGTAGGTCAACCTTTAAATGAAGAGGTAACCATAAGAGGGTCTGTTAATAGGGCCAAGAATGCGATACAAAAAAATAAAGGCATTCCTTATGATTTTTCTTTGGGCCTAGAGGGCGGATTAGTTTTGATTAACAATAATTTTAATTTGGTGTGCGCAGCTTCTATTGTAGATAAGGAAGGGCAGATTTATACGGGAGTAAGTGGTAAAACACCTTTACCGAGAGAAATAACGGAGAAGATAAAAGATGGTGAGGAATTCAGTGCTCTTATTAAAGACTTTGAAACTAATATAGTAAATCCGAATGAAGATATGAAGAGTCTAATTGCCGAGCTCGTTAATAGAACACAAAGCTTTTCTGACGCCTTTGATAGTGCTTTAATGCAGTATCAGTATAAAGAATATTTTTCTAAATAGCCTCGTGTGGTATTTTTAAGCCTTTCATAAAATTTATTAAAGCTTAGATATAAATCGGTATTACAAAACATGAAAATTGTTATTGCTGGAAGTGCCAAATTCCCTAATGAAATACAAAAGTGGATTGATTATTGGAATAATCAAAATGATTGTTCTGTTTTAGATTATCCTAAAGTAATACCTCCAGGGGATTTTGAAAGTATTTATCCAACTGCCTATACCAATTTTTTCAAGAATATAACAAAGGCAGATATATTATTTGTGGCTAATTATAGGAAGAATGATATTGAGGGATATATCGGAGCTGAAACATTTTCTGAAATGGGTTTTGCCTTAGCGCAGAAATTAATTAACGGTCAAAACATAAAGTTGATATTGGCTACCATGCCATCCAAAGAGGTGAGTTGCTATGATGAGATAGTTCTATGGAAGAAACTTGGTTGGATAGATGATGTCCTTACTTAAATATTGCTACCGAGATTGAACTTCATAATTCCTTAGAGAATACGTTTATTTTGGTTGACAAAAGACCAAATAAGGGCGAAAATACGAAAGTTAGGTCGCAGTTTTATTTTTATATTCAATTAAACTATGACTAAAAAAAGTCCATATATTGCTTGCGATGTTGCTAAGTATATTATTTATTTAGCCTCCAAAGATTTGATTGGTGAAAATAAAGAAAGAGAGGGTGTGACCAATCTAAAACTTCAAAAAATCCTGTATTTTGCACAAGCTTATTATCTTGCGAAATTAAAAAAACCATTGTTTTCTGATGAAATCACTGCTTGGGCTTATGGTCCAGTAGTACCCAATGTGTATCATGCATACAAAAATCATAAAAATAATCCCATTACAGCAGACGAAGATAAGTCATCCATATCAAAAGAAGATAAATTAATCATTCAGGAAGTTTGGAATACTTTTGGCGGATATTCGGCGAGTAGATTAGTGGACATCGCCCACTCTCATGCGCCATGGAAAGAAGCTTTTAAAACTACAAGTCAAATTATTACAAAGGATGCATTAAGTAAATATTACGTTCCTTTGTTTAATAAATAGTTGGTAGTTTTTATGGATAACTCCATAATCTCAACCAAAATTGATTCTCGTTATGCCGACAACAAGGTTTGTTTTTCCATGTCCAACTGCTCTCTTGATAAAAAATATTCCTTTAAGCATTTAAGACCACAAGAAAAAGCAGAATTGGAAAACAAAATGAAGTATCTAGAAAAGATGACGTGGAGAGCACTTGCTAACTTGCCAAGAGAAAATGGGTTAACTCGAGAAAAACTAAACAGTCCGGGTTACAAATTGATAAACGAGCAAGACCCAAGCATAAACAAAATGCCTGGTGTTGATCATTATTATTTCCATTTCAGAGTTAAAAATAGAGGATTATTTAGAGTATTTGGATATCAACAAGATGAATGTTTCTATGTTACTCAGATAGATCCTAATAGCAAAATAAACCATCATTCCTAAAATAAATATTTTATAATAACGTTTGCATATTAGATTGTTATTAGTTAATCCCTAATCCTTTTTGTGATACAATAGAGGCATGACTTATATAGGAATACTACCGAACATGATTTTGTGGTGGTACTCTCAGGGGCTCAAGGAATGCCTCGATTTTTGTTTCGCTATTTTAGTTTTTTTAAAGAATACTTTTTCTGTTCCTTTAAATCTCAAAACTCTATTTGCTCCTTGGAGAAGAACAACTAAACCCTTGGAACCAACTCTCGTGGGTCTGAAGAATTTTGTCTTTGACCAAATCGTAGCTAGGGGATTAGGACTTATAATCAGACTATTGTCTTTAGTGGCTTACTTAGTGCTCACCTTGGCGGCTATACCATTTCTATTAATTCTCTTGAGCATTTGGATAACTCTGCCTGTAATTGGAGTGACTTTTTTAATAGCGTGGATTAAACATCTTCTGTAATGGATTTACAAAATTTAGATTTCAGAAAAAATCGTTCCTATATCAAAGCGGCTAGAGCTGCTCAATGGCTTTTACGACCTTGGTCACGCTTTTTATTATCCCTGAGTGTACTTTTGGGATTTGTCTTGTTTATTTTGGCCTACCAGAATGAAGATGCTAATGTCTCAGCTGGTCCTATTGCCATAGCAGTCTTCCTTTTTATGCTGCTCAAGTTCAGCGGCAGCTATTTCAAGCGATTAGAATTAAAAAATGTTTACAGGCAACCGCTAGGGAATAACATTGCTGTTTTCGAGGGCACTGATTTTGAAGCAGCCTTACTTTTGGGAGAAGTAGATTTAAAAAATCCTGATTTAAAGAAATTATTCAGACGGTTATTAAACACGTCCAAAGTTAGTTTTATAGCTTCCAAGTTAAATATTAGTCGCAAGGATTTAGTAGCCCTGGAGGACAATATATTATTTTCCAATTCCCAGGAAGGTCTAAATCTTATAGTGGCAGCTGCCTTAGCAGAAATTCAAAATAGCGGAGAGGGTTATATTTCCCCAGCCAATCTCTTTTATGGCTTTATAGCCAATTTACCAAATAGAGAACTATTTTTAGCTAAACTCGAATTAAGTTTGGAAGATGTGGCCAACCTCTGCTTTTGGAGTAATGTTAATTTTGATAAGAAAAGGAAACAACCCACTCTTACAGAACGTTTAAAAATATCTCAAGGCGGTTGTGGCAAAAATTGGGCCTTTGGTTATACA
>Ga0116171_10003975_pt1 | contig 13458 bp, 9 predicted proteins | sample AD_JPNHW2_MetaG_FD_89798 | JGI IMG/M metagenome (GOLD analysis project Ga0116171, IMG submission 89798) | Active sludge microbial communities of municipal wastewater-treating anaerobic digesters from Japan - AD_JPNHW2_MetaG | ecosystem: Engineered > Bioreactor > Anaerobic > Digestate | place...
CCAGAAATTGTTGAGAAGTCATATGAATTATTATAGCCGCATCATATTGCTACTTATTTGACAGAGCTTGCCAGCTCCTTTAATGTCTTTTACGGAAATACAAAAATTTTAGTAGATGAAAACAAAAGTCTAAGCTATCATCTAGATTTACTTAAGGCTTTTTACCAAACGATGGAAAACGGCCTTTGGCTTCTTGGGATTGAGATTCCAGAGAGAATGTAATTCTTGCAATTTTCTTATTTTGCTAGTATCCTTAGTTCATAGGCAAAGAAGAGGTAATCACCTCCGAGCTCTAGGAAGAAACTCTTTTTAAGGGGGATTAGAACCTAGCGGTTAAGCCCGATATAGCTAGTAATGAGCTTCGCAATGGCGAAGAAAACAGGGTGGTACCACGGATTTCAATTAGAAACTCGTCCTTGTATAATGTCCCCTCGGGACACTGTACGTGGACGAGTTTTTCGTTTTTTAATATATAAATTAATAATAAAACTTAACAAAAGAATGGAAGATACAAAACAACAAAAAGAAGAAACTACTCAAAAATCTTCTGGAGCATTAAGAGAAGAGACCGTCTTAAAATTCTGGAAAGATAATGAGGTTTTTAAAAAGAGTTTAGAAAAAAATTCACCAAAAGGAGAATATGTTTTTTATGAAGGTCCTCCTACTGCCAATGGTAAGCCAGGGATCCATCACCTAGAGGCTCGTGCTTTTAAAGATGCAATTCTCAGATATAAAACAATGTCTGGTTTTCACGTAGCAAGAAAGGGGGGCTGGGATACACACGGACTACCAGTTGAAATTCAAGTAGAGAAAAAATTAAACCTAGAATCAAAAAAGGCTATTGAAGAATACGGAGTAGGGAAATTCAACCAAGAGTGTAAAGAAAGTGTTTGGGAATACACAGACTTGTGGAGAGGTTTTACTGACCGAATTGGTTTTTGGGTAGATCAGGAGAATCCTTATGTGACATATCACAATGACTATATGGAATCTGTTTGGAATGTTATCAAAGAAGCTAATAATCAAAATTTACTTTATAAAGATTACAAGGTTGTTCCTTGGTGTCCTCGTTGCGGAACGGGTCTTTCTTCTCACGAACTAGCTCTAGGGTATAAAGATGTGAAAGATTTATCTGTGTATGTGAAATTTAAAGTTTTGGAAAAAGATAACACTTTTATCCTTGCTTGGACAACAACACCTTGGACCCTTCCAGGGAATGTCGCTCTTGCAATAGGGGAAGATATGGATTATGTAAAAATTGAAATGAATAATGAATTTTTAATTCTTGCAAAATCACGTCTCGCTGTAATAGATGGAGAGTATAAGATAGTAGAAGAAATGAAAGGTAAAGAATTAATTGGCTTAGGGTATGAACCGCTATATCCTTATCTTTCAAATATAATAGAGGGTGGAGAGAGGGCAAAAATAGAAAAAGCTTTTAAAGTTTATCCTGCTAAATTTGTTACAACAGAAGATGGAACAGGTGTAGTACACACAGCCGTCATGTATGGTCAAGATGACTTTGACCTAGGTAATGAAATTGGTCTACCAAAATGTCATTTAGTTGGGCTAGATGGTAAGTTTTTCCCTGGAACAGAATTTCTTGAAGGAAGATTTGTCCGGGATGAAGATGTGACCGTTGATATAATAAAAGAATTAGCAGGGAGGGGGTTGCTTTTGAAAAAAGAAAAATATGAACACTCTTATCCTCACTGTTGGCGATGCCAGACAGCTCTTATTTATTACGCTCGTGACTCTTGGTATATTAGAATGACGACTCTTCGCGACAAGATGATAAAAGAAAACGAAGGGATAAACTGGGAACCCGCAAATATTAAAGAAGGACGTTTTGGTGAATGGCTTCGTGATATTAAAGACTGGGCAATTTCTCGTGAGAGATATTGGGGTACGCCTCTTCCTGTTTGGAAATGTAACTCTTGTGGAAAATTGGAAGTCTTAGGAGGGACAGAAGATGTGAAATCAAAAGCCAAAAGATCTGGTAATAAATATTTTGTAATGAGACACGGGGAGGCTGAAAATAACCTTGAAGGTAAGATAAATACGTCTGATAAATATAGCGTTAATCATCTTACTAAAAAAGGAATAGAAGATACAAAAAATAAAGTTGAAAAAATTAAGAATGAAAAAATAGACTTAATCATCTCTTCTCCTGTCACTAGAGCCAGAGAAACTGCGATTGAAGCTGCTAAAATTTTAGGGTATGATTCGGAAAATATTTTAATTGACGAAAGTTTAACTGAATATAAAGTTTCTAAATATGAAGGAAAAACTTGGCAAGATTACCATAATGATTATCCAAATACAGAAGAGATTTTTTATGAGAAAAAAGATGGAGAAGAGACTTGGAACGAGCTTAGGAAAAGGTCTATGGATTTCTTGTATGATCTAGAAAATAAATATCAAGGGAAAAATATTCTTATCGTAACTCATGGTGGTCCAGCATGGTTGATGATTGCAGGAATGAATGGATATGGTGCGAAGAAATCACTAGCAATGCTGAAAGATTTTTCTTGTTTAACTAATTCAGAAATAAGAGAACTTGATTTTGTGCCACTTCCTCATGACGAAAATTATGAATTAGATTTACACAAGCCATATATAGATGATATAGAGCTTGTTTGTAGCTGTGGAGGAAAACTTGAAAGAGCAAAAGAGGTTATGGATGTATGGCTAGATTCTGGGTCAATGCCATTTGCCCAAAGTCATTATCCATTTGATAAAAAAGAATTAATTTATCCTGCAGATTTTATTAGTGAGGGAGTAGACCAAACACGAGGATGGTTTTACACACTTCATGCTGTTGGAACTATCATGGGAAAAGGGAAAGCTTTCAAGAATGTAATATGTCTTGGATTAATATTAGATGCCAACGGAAAGAAAATGTCTAAATCTCTAGGGAATGGGGTAGACCCCATCGCGATGATAGACAAATATGGAGTTGATACACTTCGTCTCTGGATGTATTCTGTGAATCAGCCAGGAGAACCAAAAAACTTTGACGAGAAAACAGTTGCAGAGATTAATAATAAAATATTTAATCTGCTTTATAATGTTATTGCCTTTTATGAACTATATCGAGACTCTTCTCTTGAAACTAAAACTTACAATTTAGAGTCTAGTTCTAATGTTTTGGATAAATGGATTATTACTCGTCTAAATGAAGTAACCGAGGATGCAACCAGGTATCTAGAAGGGTACAAGCTTTTAGAGCCAGTTCGTTCTATGCGCTTATTCATAGATGATCTTTCTACTTGGTATCTGAGACGTTCTAGAGACAGAATAAAGGATGGCGATGTAGAAGCCAAAAAGACTCTCTATTATATATTGAAAAATTTAGCAAAAATAATGTCACCCTTTGCCCCATTTGCGGCCGAAGATATTTGGCAGAAACTAAAGAATGAAAATGATAAAGAAAGTATTCACCTTGAAAGCTGGCCAGAAGTAGTATCTTTTGATTCTAAAATAGTAGAAGAGATGAAAGAAGTTAGAGAGATCGTAACTCTTGGCTTACAAGCTAGACAAAAGGAAGGATTCCCAGTAAGACAGCCACTTAACCAATTACGAATTACCAATTACGAATTACCAGCAGTATATGAGGATATCGTTAAAGATGAACTAAATATAAAAGAGATAGTGTCTAAAAAGGGAGAAGAAAAAGAAGGGTTAAAAGTAGAACTAGACACAGTTATTACAGAGGAGTTAAAACAGGAGGGAAACTATCGTGAACTTGTTCGCGCTATTCAAGATATTCGAAAAAAGAACGGGCTAAATCCAAACGACACAATGACTCTAGAAATATCTACTTCCAAAGAAGGAGAAGAATTTGTTGTAAAATTTAAGGAGTTGTTAATGAAGAATGTTGGAGCAAAAGAAGTAATCTTTAAAAATAATGAAGGTTCCTCTTTAAAAATAGATAATGTTGAATTTATATTGAGTGTGATAAAATAGAACCATTATTAAATTATTTAAAATAAAACATGAATTTAAAAGAGGCTTATTTTTCAGGAGTAGAGGATGATAAAAGAGTTTTTGAGAACGATAGGAAATGTGACAAAAAGGGTAATCCAATGAAACCTTTTGTTCCCATAGAAGAGGTCCCAGATACTGATATTGATATAGAAGGGGATGTTGATGAAAAAATAAAAAGAATAAAAGAGGAAATTGAAACAGATCCAGAAGAAGAGACTGAAATACCAGAGAGGAAAGAAGATGTAGAGATAGGCTTTAGTGAAGAAGATGGAGTTGCTCATGTAGGTCCAGACTTTGAAAAAGTAGGAGTCAAAAATTCCATAAGCTCAGGAAGTGCAGAAGAAGGTCTAACAGCAGAGTTGTTAAAGAAAAACTATAAATTTAAAAGTTTTAATCAACCAAAACCATCTATCCATCACGGGCCTGCGGTTGGTCATGATAATTTAAAAACTTTAAAAAAGAAAGAATCTTTTTTGGGAAGATTATTTAGAAAAAAAACAAGAGATGTTTTAGAAAATCCAGACACAATATCACAAGAGGATAATTCTAATAATGTAGACATAATGTCTGATTACGTATCGAAGAATCCTGATCTTTTTGAGGAAAATGAATAATTAGAAAAAACACCTATTTTACTCGAGTAAAATAGGTGTTTTTCAGAGGTAACTTTATGTGATATTTATGATAAAATATAAGGGTTATGCATCATATTTATCACACACATGGGGTTATCCTTTCATCTCGAAATACAGGAGAGGCCAATAAAATGCTCACAATTTATACTCGTGAGATGGGCCTTGTTCGTGCGGCTGCTCAGGGAATTAGGTTAAATAAATCTAAACTCCGTTTTACTTTGCAAGATTTTTCTTATGTTAATGTAGACTTGGTTAGAGGGAAAGAATTATGGAGGGTAACTTCAGCTAAGAATATTTCAACATTTCCTTACACAAGAAAAAGTTCCCAATCTCTTCTTTTAATAGCAAGAGTTTCAAAATTAATAGAAAGACTTTGCGGGGGAGAAAGTCCTAGTGAGGACATTTTTGATGATTTCGTCCAGTCTTTATATATATTAGATACGGAGAAAATATTAGCAACAGAAAGAGAGGCTCTTGAATTACACCTTGTGCTTAGAATGATGCATAGTCTCGGCTATATAGGAGATTCAAAAATGTTATCTAAATATCTAACATCAGGATTTGATGCAGAAAAAACAGAAATTCTCTTAAAAGAAAGACAGTCCATAATAGCGCACATAAATAGAGCCCTAAGTGAAAGTCAATTGTAATTTATCTGGTTCCAGCTGCTGTTTAATGTTATAATATAACTTATGGTAGATGACAGTAAAAACAAAATTGAAGATCTGAAGATGAATCTTTATAACCCTGAGAATAAAATGTCTAATAAGCAGAGAGAGGGTGTATTGCATCAGGTTCGTCACGATGTTCTAGATGACTGGAAAGAAGAAACAAATGAACAAACCGAAGAAATGAAAAACAAATCCAAAAAACCAAAAACTTCTATATTTAAAAAGTTTTTTATTTTTGCTGTAATTTTCTTTGTCGGAGCTCTTGGTTATGCCTTATATAATTTCTATATTAGTGATTCTTCGGTTTCAAGCGACAAAATAGACATAAAAGTTATAGGTAATTCATTTACAAAAGGGGGAGATGAACTTCCTCTTCAAATAGAAATCACAAACAATAACAATTCAAACCTAGAACTTGCAGACTTGGTTGTTGAATACCCCAAGGGTGCAGACGATAATATTGCAGACGTTGTCAGGCTACCAAGAGATGACATTGGGACAATTAGACCCGGAGAAAACATTATTCGTAATATAAAAGTTAAACTTTATGGTGGGGAAAAGTCTATCCGTAATATAAAGGTTAGCTTGGAATATCATCCTGAGGGCTCTAATGCTATTTTTACTAAAGATAAATATTATCCAGTTACAATAAGCATGGCTCCACTGTCTCTAAGCATAGAGTCTCCCACGACTACAATTTCTAATCAACCAGTTTCTTTTAAAATAATTTCTACCTTAAATACATCTCTACCTAGCGACAATCCGATATTACAAGTCACATATCCTAATAATTTTATTTTTGAAAGTGCGACACCCGCCCCAATTCTTGGTAATTCTGTTTGGGATCTTTCAACACTGACCACCCTTGCTCCTTTGTCAGTAGAAATAAAAGGTAAAATTGTAGGAGAAGACGGTGATGAGCAAGTATTCCATGCATACTCAGGGACAGCTAGTGATAAAAACCCAAACGAAGTCGGTGTTGTTTACAGCTCGGTGTTGCAGAAAATTTTAATAGCAGAACCATTTTTAAGTACTCAGATTCTAGTTAATAATATCAATCAAAATGAATATGTAGTTTCGGGCAGTGAGGACGTAGAGGTGGCTATTAATTGGGCTAACAATTTATCTACAAGTATTACAGATACTCAAATAATAGCGAGCCTATCTGGTAATGTTTTTGATAAAAATAATGTTGAAGCAAGGGATGGCTTCTATGATTCTGCTAATAATCAAATTACTTGGAATAAAAGTACAGACTCAAGACTTTCAGAAATAGTTCCAGGAGAGAGTGGCAGTGTTTCCTTTAACTTTAAACCTATTTCTTTGGTTGGTGTTTCAAGTACAGTAAAGGATCCTCAGGTTTTAATTAAGGTTAGTATAAAAGGGAGGCAACCAATTCTTGGCTCTACATATACAGATGTTGATAATTTTTCAGAGAAAGTTGTAAAAATTTTATCCACCTTCCAGATCGCATCTTCTGCCTCATATTCTTCTGGTAATATGCCTCCTAAGGCTGAAACAGAAACAGTATATAAGGTTACCTGGACTCTTTCTAATACCTCCAATAACGTATCTCAAGCTAGTGCTCGCGCCGTTTTGCCTATATACGTTAAATGGGGAGGGGGCTTGTCTGGTTCAAAAGAAAATGTTACTTATAATGAGGTGAGTCGTGAAGTGATTTGGAATATTGGATCTGTCTCTCCTTATGTAGGGATAAATTCAAACAGAGAAGTAACATTTTTAATATCCCTAAAACCATCCATAAGTCAAATCAAAAGTATTCCTACCTTGATGAATGAGATAAAGCTTACTGGAATGGATATGTACACCAATACTACTATCAATAATACATACCGACAAATAAGTACAGCATTACCAAATGATCCAGATGCCACAGGGAGAGTCTCAGAATAATTATTAGTTATAATAAAAACACTCATGGAAAACCAAGAAAACAATTTAATGGAAAAAATAATTTCACTTTCTAAGCGAAGGGGATTTATTTATCAAGGCTCGGAAGTATATGGAGGACTGGCTGGAACCTGGGATTACGGGCCTCTTGGTGTCTCTCTTAAAAATAATATAAAAAATAGTTGGTGGAAAAAATTTGTTGAATCTCGTGAAGACATGTATGGAGTAGATGCCGCAATTCTTATGAGTCCATCTGTTTGGAAAGCTTCTGGTCACGTAGATACTTTTACAGACCCACTTGTAGAATGCACCAAATGTAAAAAGCGTTTTAGAGAAGATCAATTAAAAGAGAAGGGAGTTTGTGAAGCTTGTGGAGGAAAAGTAGGAGAGGCTAAGAATTTTAATATGATGTTTAAAACTCAGATTGGAGCAGTGGAGGATTCTTCTGCGACTGTATATCTCAGACCTGAAACTGCACAAGGGATGTTTGTTAATTTCAAAAATATTGTTGACTCTTTTCACCCCAAACTTCCTTTTGGGCTAGCTCAAATAGGGAAGGCCTTTAGAAACGAAATAACTCCACGCGACTTTATTTTCAGAGTTAGAGAGTTTGAGCAAATGGAAATAGAATATTTTTTAAAACCAGAAGACTGGGAAAAGTATTTTGAGTATTGGAAAAATGAATTGATTGAATGGATGGAGGAGGTTGGCCTTGATATGAATAAGATTCATGAGCTTGAGGTTGATGCAGACGGACTAGCTCATTACTCAAAAAGAACAATAGATTTTGAGTTTGATTTTCCTTTTGGAAGAAAAGAACTTTATGGGTTAGCATATAGAACCGATTTTGATTTGAAGAATCACAATCTTACATATCAAGATGAGGAAACTAAAGAAAAAATAACACCACATGTTATAGAGCCATCTCTTGGTGTAGACAGGACGGTATTAGCTTTATTGTTGGGATCTTACAGAGAGGATACTAGCGGAGAAGAAGTTAGACCTTATTTATCTTTTAAGTCTTCTATTGCACCCGTTATTTGTGCCGTTTCTCCTCTCCTTAAGAACAAGCCAGAACTTCGCCAATATGCTCATTTGGTTTATCGTACACTTAAAGATGAATTCGGAAGAGTTATGTGGGATGATAATGGAAATATTGGTAAACGATACCGTCGACAAGATGAGATAGGGACACCGTGGTGTATAGTTATAGACTTTGATACTCTTACTGACAATATGGTAACAATACGTGATCGTGATACGGGTAAACAGGAGAGAGTAAATAAGGATGATATCGTAAATTACATAAGAGAGAAAATTAATTAATAAAAAACAAAACCCTTTAAAATAAGGGTTTTGTTTTTTATTTCTTGGAATGTGTTAAAATGGTTGAATGTTAAAAGCAAAAAAGAAAATATATAAAAATGGGTTAAGAGTGGTTACCATCCCCATGAAGGATAATCCAACGGTTACTGTTTTGGTCCTTGTTGGAACGGGGAGCGAATATGAGACAAAAAATATGAATGGGATTTCTCACTTTTTGGAACACATGATGTTTAAGGGTACAACAAAAAGACCAACCTCAAAATCTATATCTCAAGAGCTTGATTCTTTAGGGTGTCAAAATAATGCCTTTACGACTCAAGAAATTACTGGATATTATGCCAAGGGAGATGCAAAAAACTTCAATCATATTTTTGATGTTATTTCTGATGTATATCTTAATTCTACCTTACCAGAAATAGAAATAGAAAAAGAAAAAGGGGTAATCGTAGAAGAGATTAATATGTATGAAGACATGCCGCAAAGACGAGTTCAAGAACTATTTGATGAACTGCTTTATGGAAATCAACCTTCGGGGTGGAGCATAGCTGGTACAAAAGAAAATGTTAAAAAAATGAAGCGTTCAGATCTTATTAATTATAAAAAAGAATATTATGTTGCAGAAAATACCGTTGTGGTAGTTTCTGGAAATATTACGAACGAACAAGTTTATAAAGAAATAAATAAACACTTTAAAGATATTTCAGTGAAAAAGGTAGGAAAAAAAACAAAAACAAAAGACAAACAAACACAACCAAATATATTAATAAAGTATAAAAAAACAGACCAAACTCATTTTGCATTGGGGGTTCGCACTTTTCCTGTTGGGGACAAAAGAAATACCACTTTATCTGTTCTTTCTGGTGTGTTAAGCGCAGGAATGAGCTCTAGACTGTTCCAGAAACTTCGTGAAGAAATGGGCGTTGCATATTATGTTACGTCTCATAACAATCCGTCTTTGGACCATGGATATTTTGAAGTTTTGGCTGGGGTAAATAATAAAAGAATAAAAGAGGTAATAGTGGAAATTATTAAAGAGTGTAAACGCTTGACCAGAGAAAATGTAGACGAAAAGGAGATGAACAAGGTTAAGGCATGTTTAATAGGGAATACAAAGATGTCATTGGAATCTAGTGATAGTGTAGCTGAATTTTATGGAGAACAAGAAATCCTTAGAAAAGAAATTAAAAGTTTGGAAGAGAAAATAAAAGATGTTGAAAAAGTTACAGCAGAAGACCTTCAAAAAATGGCCCAAACCATATTTAAGACACAAAATTTAAATCTTGCAATTGTTGGTCCGCTTAAAGACAGTAAAAAATTGAAAGGAATATTGAAATTCTAAAACCTGTAATAATGTGTTATTATATAGAGTAATGACAGGAGAAGAAAAACCCCAAAAAATGCAGGTGAATATTTCGACAAGCACTCTTATAAAAGTGGCTCTTTTTGGCTTGCTAATTTTTATTTCTATTAAATTAATCAACATAATATTAATTATCCTTCTGGCTATTGTCATTGCGTCGTTTGTAGAATCTGCTGTTCACAAACTAAAACCATATATTAAGAATAGATCTTTTGCAGTTTTCTTGATTTATGTAGGTACTATAGGTCTATTGGTGGGGTTGTCTTCTATTTTCATGCCAGTATTTATTAGTGAGATGTCGGTCTTGGTTACCTCTCTCAGTCAATACATTCCGAGTGGAAGTATCTTGAATACATTTCAAGCAGATACAATAACCGGGACAAAAGATATAGTAGCCACAGTTACTCAAAACGGATCTCTTGGAGATGTAATAAGTAGTGTTCAAAACTTAATCTCTGGAATGTCTGGAGGATTTATGGATGTCTTTGGGGGAGCCTTTAGTAGCGTTATCAATATTGGATTAATAATAATTATATCTTTCTATTTTTCTATTACTGAAAAGGGTATTGAAAATTTCCTAAGAATAGTCATCCCCAAGAAGAACGAAGAGTATATTATAGATTTATGGCAGCGCACCCAGAAAAAGATTGGTTTATGGATGCAAGGACAGATGCTATTAGGCCTTATAATTGGTATTTTGGCCTATCTAGGGCTAACAATTATAGGGGTGGAGTATTCTCTCGTTTTGGCCATAATAACAGCTATTTTTGAGCTTGTGCCTTATGGGATATTCTTGGCCGTGGTCCCTGTTGTTTTGTTTGGTTTTTTGGACGGGGGTGTTACAATGGCAATTCTGGGGTTAGCTTTATACTTTATTCTTCACCAGTTTGAGACTTATTTAATTTATCCTTTAATAATTAAAAAAGTCATAGGAATATCTCCGCTTGTAGTAGTCCTGTCTATTATAATAGGATTTGAACTCGCTGGTTTTTATGGAGTGATATTAGCAATTCCAACAGCAGTTTGTTTATTAGAATTTTTAGATGATTTAGAAAAGAAGAAAATTCTTTCTAGGACAGAATAATATATGGAAAAAAATAAAACTTTTTATCTTACAACAACATTACCTTATGTAAACTCTCCACTTCATATGGGGCATGCTCTTGAATATGTAAGAGCAGACTCTATTGTGAGATATAAAAAATTATTAGGATATGATGTCTACTTCAACACAGGGACAGATGAACATGGTTTAAAAATATTTGAAAGAGCCAAAGAAGAGGGAATAACAGCCCAAGAATTTGTTGATCGAAGTTTTGAAATATTTAAAGACCAAATAAAGATTTTTGGATTAGTTGATGATATACATTTCGTTCGCACTACAGATAAAAATCACGAAAAAGCAGCACAAGAATTTTGGAAGAGGGTGAGAGACAATGGATATATTTATAAAAAGAATTATGAAGCCAAGTATTGTGTTGGTTGTGAAAGTGAAAAGACAGACGGAGAACTTGTGGATGGTAGATGTCCCGAGCATCCGGGTATGGAGCTGAAAATAATTAACGAAGAAAACTATTTCTTTAAATATTCTGCCTTTGGAGATAAACTTTTAAAACTATATGAAAAAAATCCTAATTTGGTTATTCCAGAATTTAGATTTAATGAAATAAAAAATTTCGTTAAGGGTGGCTTGCAAGATTTTTCCATTTCTCGTTTAAAAGAAAAAATGCCTTGGGGGATACCAGTACCAGATGATGAGAATCAGGTTATGTATGTTTGGTTTGATGCGCTTGTGAATTATATTTCAACCTTGGGGTGGCCTAAAACCCGTGCTAATAGCACGGGTTCGGCCGAACATTCATCTGCTGATGAATGTTTTAGGCCAGATGAGGAAGATTTATTTGATAAATATTGGACAAACGGAAACCCTACTCAGTATTGTGGTAAAGATAATACTCGTTTTCAGAGTGCTATGTGGCAAGCAATGCTTATAGCTGCGGGACTGCCCAATACTCACCAAATCGTAGTGAATGGATTTATTACCGGAGAGGGGGGAGTTAGAATGTCTAAATCCTTGGGAAATGGGTATGATCCAAGAGATGTTGTAAAAGAATATGGAGTAGACGCTCTTAGATATTTCATGTTGAAAGAAGTTGGAAGCTTTGAGGATAGTCCTTTCACTATAGAGAGATTTAAAGATGCGTATAATTCAGGCTTGGCAAATGGACTAGGGAATCTGACCAGTCGTGTGATGACAATGGCGACGAACTATGGAGTAAGACTCGGAGAAGAAGAATTGAAAATGAAATACTATGCAAAGGAAATAGAAGATTTTGAATCTTTTGATATGAATAAGTTTATGAATAAAATTTGGTTAAATTTAAGAGGCTTGGATGAATATATCCAAAAGAATGAACCATTCAAGAAAATAAAAGTAAACAAAGAAGAAGCAGAAAAAGATGTTCATTACCTACTATCTCATTTGTATGAAAATGCCTTAGCTCTTGAGCCGTTGTTACCAGAAACTTCCAAGAAAATCCAAGAACTAATTCGTGAAAATAAAAAACCCGAATCTCCTTTGTTTTTAAGAAAAGAATAAAATGCCTAAATATATAGATATACACGCACATGTAAACTTCAAAGTATTTGATGAAGATAGAGATGCTGTTATTCGTCGTGCACTTGAAAATGATACCCTGGTTATAAATATAGGGACACAATTTGATACCTCAGAAAAGGCAGTCGCAATGACCAATGATTATAAAGAGGGGGTGTATTCTACGATAGGTCTTCATCCTATTCATACAGGAGCCTCGTATCACGATGAAGAAGAACTGGGAGAAAAAGGGAAAGAGTTTGCCACTCACGGAGAAATCTTTGATAAAGAAAAATACAGAGAGCTTGCTCATAAGGGCAAGGTGGTAGCGATAGGTGAATGTGGACTTGATTATTTTCATTCTCATGAGGAAGATATCGAGAGACAAAAGGTTGCATTTATAGATCAAATAGAATTGGCTAATGATCTTGATTTACCGCTGATGCTTCACATAAGAAATGACGATATAGATACAAGTCGCAACGCTTATTCTGATGCCCTAGATTTAATAAAAAAATATTCAAAAGTCAAAGGGGTAATTCATTTTTTTGCGGGGAGCTTGGGTGATGCCAAGGCTTTTATAGATTTTGGTTTTTACATTTCATTTGCCGGAGTGATAACTTACCCTCCTAGAAAAAATATAAAAGGGTGTGATTATGAAGATGTAATTAAAAATATTCCAATCGAAAGAATTATGGCAGATACGGATAGCCCTTATGTTGCCCCTGTTCCTTATAGGGGGAAGAGGAATGAGCCTGTTTATGTACAAGAGATAGTTAAAAAAATAGCAGAAATAAAAGGCCTGAAAGAGGAGGAAGTTGCTAAAAATATACTTAAAAATGCTCAGGATTTGTTCAAAATCTAGAAAATAAAGGGGGTAGACAACAAGCCATATATTTGTTAATATATGGCTTGTCTCGTTTATCCAGACACTGAATTCTGGATACATAGGTCCATAGCGAGATAGTA
>Ga0116171_10003976_pt1 | contig 13453 bp, 12 predicted proteins | sample AD_JPNHW2_MetaG_FD_89798 | JGI IMG/M metagenome (GOLD analysis project Ga0116171, IMG submission 89798) | Active sludge microbial communities of municipal wastewater-treating anaerobic digesters from Japan - AD_JPNHW2_MetaG | ecosystem: Engineered > Bioreactor > Anaerobic > Digestate | place...
GGGCTTACACCTGTTAAGATTAATTGCGTTGTCAGGAAATCAGATGACGAACCGGACGCAAGGGAGGTAGCAGAATTCTGCAGCAAAAAAGGGCTTGAAATAAGATATATAAGGCAGATGGATCTTGTGCGTGGCCATTTTTCAACTGTAATCGGAGGCACAGGAGGAGACTGTGCTCATTGCAACCGTCTCAGGATCACCGCAAACGGTATTCTGAAACCCTGCCTGTTCAGTGATCTTGAATTTGATATTAGAAAGCTGGGAGCAGAGCAGGCTTTTATGAAAGCAATTGAGCTGAAACCGGATTGCGGAAGTGTAAACAGCAAAAGTGCATTTTATAATATAGGAGGCTGAATTATGAATAAACTGACACACACTGATACTGAAGGAAAAGCTGTTATGGTTGATATCGGAACAAAGATTATCCAGCAGCGTGTTGCGCGTGCAACAGGAAGTATAAGGCTTGCCCCTGAGACGATAAAGCTGCTGAAGGAAAACAGCATCAAAAAAGGAGATGTTCTGACTGTTGCACAGCTTGCAGGCATTGCTTCTGCAAAAAAAACATCTGAGCTGATACCTCTCTGTCATAATATTCTGCTTGAGAATATTAAAGTTGAACTTAAGGTAACTGATTCCGGTGTAAGTGCGGAAAGTGAGGTAAGGACAACAGGAAAAACAGGAGTTGAGATGGAGGCGCTGACTGCAGTTTCTCTTGCTCTTCTCACTGTTTATGATATGTGCAAGGCAGTTGATAAGGAAATGGTGATAAGTGAAATACACCTTACGGAAAAACTTAAGCTATGAACTTTCCTGAAAAACTTGAAATACTTGTAATTACACTGAGTGACAGGGCTTACAAGGGTGAATATAAGGATCTTAGCGGACCAAGGATAAGGGAGATGCTCTCAGATTTCTTCGCAGTTAAGGTCTTGGAAATATCTGTTGACACAAGGCTGCTTCCGGATGATTCAGAGCTCCTAAGGGACGAATTGCTTAAAGCAATCACCCGGTACAATATTATTGTCACTTCAGGGGGTACAGGTATTGGTCCGAGGGATATTACAGTTGAGACTGTAAAACCTGTGCTTGAGAAGGAACTACCTGGTATTATGGAATATATACGTGTTAAGTACGGCGCTGAAAAGCCAAATGCACTTTTAAGCAGGGGGGTGGCAGGAATAGCCGGTAAATCAGTTATTTACACACTTCCGGGTTCTCTAAAAGCTGTTGAAGAATATATGTATGAGATACTGAAAACGCTTATGCATGTACTTCAGATGCAGTATGGGATCGACACGCATTCAAAACACTAATTGGCTGGCTTGTTCACAGTGTTTGTCATTGTCATGCCAAGGAGCCGGTCATATCTATCCTGTGGATTCCTGTAATAGATAAGGATGAGATAATCGTTTTCAGTTTCATAGTGACTCCCCTCGAAATATGTTGCAGTACCGTCAGTGCTTCCGTCTTTAATGAAGGCGTATTCATAGTTGTAGTAACCCTGCTTCAGAAGTATTGAACATTCATACTGTTCGGTCTGCGGATTATAATCCATAATGTTGCTTTCATTGTAAGCCCAGTTATTGAAAGCACCTGAAACAAATACATTGCCTCCGGCAATTTTCTGCTTTGCGGGAAGAGTGAAGAATACATTTACATAATCAGCATCAGTGTCAAAATTTCTTCCTTCCTGGATTGCAACATAGTATTTGCCATTAAAGTCGGGATTATAGAAATACTGCTTAAACTCCCTGCTTTCCGTAGGAAAAAGAAATACATTATAACCGGGAGAAGCATAATCAATGCTCTTCACATATTCCGACTGGTAGCGGAGGCTTTTAATATCAAAAAACCTGAATTCATTTCCTCCCTGAAAAATATTTTTATCTGATAATGAGTTGTATTTCAATTCATTATTGCTGTAAAATTCAGGTTTCAGGTTCTTTCTGGCATTATCCCATCTTCCATTCTGCAGGATGAAAGCGTAGATATGCCTGTAGGGATCAATAATGTTTCTGCCGAACTGGTTGACAGTGAAATCTACCTGCTGACCGCTGTTATTGTTATCAGTCATCATTGGCCTGTGAGTAACAGCATTTATCCTGACACTGTTTTCTGTTATAAGGAATCTTTTTATCAGGAGCGGCTCATCAGGTTTATTTTCAGGATATACAACAATGACATAATTGCCTGATAATTTCAGGTTAACTCTGTCGTTTGGAAAGGTGATTTTGTAATTGTAGTAATCGACTGTTGTATTGAAGGAAGGCTTGTAATCTTCAACAGGATTTTCAGGAAAGCCCTCGGCATAGTCACTTTCAAAGATATCGCTCTTCTTCCAGTCCTTGTCGCAATGGATGAATTTATAAAAAAGATTCTCAGAACTGCTGCCCAGGACATCAAAATTCAGAACAAGCTTTTCGCTGCCGTTAAGGCTCATCACAGGATATGACAGATTCCATTCTTCCCTGTTCAGCTGGACTGTTTTTACATTCTTGTTGTATGCTATGTCGCAGAAAACTCCCTGCTGATCAGTCTGTGAAAATGCTGATAATGTTATTACTGCAAACAGGATACTGATATTTAATTCCGGAACCTTCATTTTATAACCTGATGGCCTGTTGATCTCTTTTAAATATTTTTAACTATAATGGTAAAACAATTATCCTGCCAATGATAAATAATATTCATCATAATTTACAATTTATGATGATATAACTTTAATTTTGCAGCTTTATTGTTAATTGATTAACAGTAGCAGGAAATAATCAAATATAAAGAAGATGTCTTTATCTTTCAAATTAAAAAAAGGGCTTGACATCAGGCTCAGAGGTCAGGCGGAGAAGATAATAAGTCCTGAAAGGATTTCTCATTTTTATGCAGTTAAACCTGTCGATTTTCCCGGTCTTACGCCAAAGTTGAATGTTAAGGAAGGTGATGTGGTAAAGGCGGGTACACCTTTGTTTCATGACAAGCTCAGGCCTGAAATCCTGTTTACTTCACCTGTAAGCGGAAAAATTACTGAGATCAGCCGCGGAGACAGGCGAAAAATAATTGAAGTTGTAATTGAGCGGGCTGGTGATGAATTTATCGATTTGGGAAAAGCTGATCCGACAGATATCAGCAGGGATGATATCAGGAAGAAATTGCTTGATTCAGGATTATGGCCAGCTATACGTCAGCGCCCATATAACATCGTGGCAAAGCCATCTGACATCCCAAAGGCAGTCTTTATTTCTGCTTTTGACTCAGCGCCACTTGCCCCGGATTATAATTTTATTTTTGAAAACTCATCTGATTCATTTTTCAGGACTGGTCTCAGGGCACTGAAGAAGCTCACAGGCGGTAGGATACACCTGGCTGTGAACGGGAATGCCGAGCCGGCAGAAATTCTTAAGGATGCTCCTGCCGAAATTGAAAAGTTCTCAGGGCCTCATCCTGCCGGAAACGTTGGAGTTCACATTCACCATATTGAACCGATAAACAAAGGAGAGGTTGTATGGCATGTTAATCCACAGGATGTTATAGCAATCGGCAGATTGTTTGAGGAAGGAAGGTATCTGCATGAAAGGATTATTGCCCTGACAGGATCGGAAGTTATTAAACCTCAGTATTTTAAAATGAGGTCAGGAGCCTCAGTGCATCCAGTTGTAAAGGATAATGTCAAGCAGGGGAAAATGCGTTTTATAAGTGGTAATGTCCTTACAGGCTCAAAGATTGAGGCTAATGGCTACCTGGGATATTATGATTCACAGGTGACAGTGATTCCAGAAGGTGATTATTTTGAGTTTTTCGGATGGGCTAAGCCCGGGACAGATAAATTCAGTTTTTACAGGACCTTTGCGTCAAAGATCTTCCCAAAGAAGGAGTACAGCTTTGATACAAATTTTCATGGCGGCGAAAGAGCTTTCGTTATGACCGGCCAGTATGAAAAAGTTGTTCCGATGGACATCTATCCAATGCAGCTTCTTAAAGCTATTCTTGCCGGAGATATTGATATGATGGAGAACCTGGGTATATACGAGATCGCGGAAGAGGATCTTGCTCTTTGTGAATATATCTGCCCTTCAAAGATTGAGATACAGTCAATTGTAAGACAGGGACTTGATCTTATGGTAAAAGAGATGAATTAAAACCGGTAACCGGTAACCGGTAGCCGGTAGCCGGTAATTGGTAAACAGTAAACAGTGATACAAAATATATAATGGATTCATTAAGGAAAAAGATCGACAAGATCAGGCCGCATTTCATGGAAGGCGGTAAATACTCGAAGTTACGTTCGGTTTTTGAGGGATTTGAGTCTTTTCTGTTTGTCCCCGACAGGGTGACTTTCAAAGGATCTCATATCTGTGACAGCATCGACCTGAAGCGGACAATGACAGTTGTAATAATTGCCCTGATACCTGCTTTCCTCTTTGGCGCTTACAATACAGGCTTGCAGCATTTCAGGTCAATAGGTGTTGAATCAGGCCTTTTGCAGAATTTCTGGTTTGGTTTCCTGAAGATTCTACCACTTGTTATTGTGAGCTATGTTACCGGACTTGGAATTGAGTTCATTGCTGCTCAGCTCAGAGGGCATGAAATTAATGAAGGTTTCCTTGTTTCAGGGCTGCTGATACCTCTGGTTATGCCTGTTGATGTGCCATTGTGGATGCTTGCACTGGCAACTGCTTTTGCAGTGATCCTGGGCAAGGAGATCTTTGGCGGTACCGGGATGAATATTTTCAACCCGGCATTGCTGGCAAGAGCTTTCCTGTTTTTCAGCTACCCTGGCTGGATGACAGGCGACAAGGTATGGATTGAGGGACTCACACAGGGACAGAATGTAATTGACGGATTCTCAGGCGCTACGCCACTTTCTCTTCTTGCGCAGGGTGAGGCGGTAAAGCTTCCTTCGTTCATGGAAATGTTTATTGGAACAATACCCGGGTCAATTGGTGAAACTTCAACAATAGCAATACTGATAGGTGCAGTGATCCTTATTGCCACAGGCATAGGAAGCTGGAAAATTATCATCAGCACCTTTGCTGGCGGATTGTTCATGGGGCTTCTTCTGAATGTTTTTGCTGTTAATTCTTACATGGAACTTCCTTTCTATTATCACTTTGTGATGGGAGGTTTTGCATTTGGTGCAGTATTTATGGCCACCGACCCTGTTTCGGGATCGCAGACAGAAACCGGGAAATGGATCTATGGTTTCCTTATAGGTGTACTGTCGCTTCTTATAAGGATTCTTAATCCGGCATATCCTGAAGGCGTTATGCTTGCAATACTTCTGATGAACGTATTTGCACCTCTTATTGATTATTATGTTGTTCAGTCAAATATAAACCGCAGGTTAAGAAGAGCCAGGGTAGCTATTAAAAATCAGGTAAAATGAAACACTTCAGCAACAGATATATTTTCATCTTTTCATCAGTAATGGTAATTGCTGTGGCAACTCTTCTTGCCATGGCTGCAACAATGCTGCAGCCGAAGCAGCTTAAGAATCTTGAGATTGAAAAGAAAAAGAGCATGCTTGAATCAATAGGTATTGAAGCAACCGCTGCAACAACCGAAAGCTTGTATGACAAGTACATAACTGAAAGCTTTGTTCTCAATTCAAAAGGAGAAAACGTTGAAGGGACTGATGCTTTCAATATTGTTCTTAAGGAAGAGGAAAAGAAACCTCTTGAAGAACAGCACCTTCCGCTCTTCAGGGCAACAGCCGAAAATGGAGAGAAGATTATAATAATTCCTGTTGAGGGTAAGGGGCTCTGGGGTCCTATCTGGGGATATATTTCTGTCAGCTCTGATATGAATACAGTATTCGGGGCAACATTCGATCATAAGGGAGAAACTCCGGGTCTTGGAGCTGAAATCAATACCAGGTCTTTTGAAGGTATGTTCATCGGTAAAAAGCTTTTTGAAGGTGGAAAATTTGTCTCTGTCGGTGTAGTTAAAGGCGGAGCAAAGGATAATGATCAGCACAATGTAGATGCGATTTCAGGAGGAACAATTACAAGCAAAGGTCTTGAGAAGATGCTTTCAGACTGTCTTGGAAAGTATAATGATTATTTTGTAAAAAACAGGAATTAAAATATGAGCAATCAGGAAAAAGAGCCGATGTTCTCGGCAAAGATCAGGAAAATCTTCACAACCCCGCTGGGAAAGGAGAATCCTATCACGGTTCAGGTTCTTGGTATCTGTTCGGCGCTTGCTGTAACAGTAAAACTGAAACCGGCGCTTGTTATGGCGCTCTCAGTAACAATAGTCACAGCTGTCTCAAATTTCGTGATTGCAGCCTTGCGTGATTATATACCTGACAGGATAAGGATTATAGTTCAGCTTGTTGTAATTGCAACAATGGTTATCCTTGTTGACCAGTTCCTCAAGGCCTATGCCTTTGACGTAAGCAAGCAGCTGTCGGTATTTGTCGGACTCATAATAACAAACTGTATCCTCATGGGCCGTCTTGAGGCTTTTGCCATGGCCAATAAGCCATGGCCTTCTTTTGTAGATGGTCTCGGAAATGGCGCCGGATACGGTATTATACTTATTATAGTTGCTTTCCTGAGGGAACTCCTTGGTTCAGGTACTGTATTCGGATATCCGGTGATGCAGAAACTTGGAGTATATTCTCTTGGATATGAGAACAATGGAATGATGATACTTCCACCAATGGCATTGATTGTTGTAGGTATGATAATCTGGTTCCAGAGAAGCAGAAATGAAAGTCTTATAGAGAAAAAATAGCTGAAGAACTATGGAACACCTTTTAAATATATTCATTAAGTCGATCTTTATCGACAATATGATCTTCGCATTCTTCCTGGGAATGTGTTCATACCTTGCTGTTTCAAAGACTGTCAAAACTTCAGTGGGACTTGGAATAGCAGTGATCTTTGTATTGCTCATTACTGTTCCAGTGAACTTTCTTGTGGAGAATTATGTACTAAAGGCAGGAGCTCTTGCCTGGCTTGGAGAAGGATTTGCCGATGTTGATCTGAGCTTCCTCTCATTTATGGTTTTCATTGCTGTTATTGCTGCTATTGTTCAGCTTGTTGAAATGGTTGTTGAGAAATACAGCCCGGCACTTTATAACTCGCTTGGTATTTTTCTTCCGCTGATAGCTGTAAACTGTGCAATTCTTGGAGCAGCATTGTTTATGCAGGAGCGTGAATATCAGACTATTGCAGAAGCTACCGTATTCGGAGTGGGTTCAGGAATAGGATGGATGCTGGCTATCGTTAGTATTGCTGCTATCAGGGAGAAGCTTAAGTACAGCAATGTGCCTGCTCCGCTGAGGGGACTTGGAATCACATTTATCCTTACAGGACTGATGGCAATTGCATTTATGGGTTTCATGGGAATAAAACTTTAACTGAAATTACAGATTGACATGATATTAGCTATTACAACCGGTAGTACAATCCTTTACAGTATTATTGTATTTCTTCTGGTGATTATCGCCCTTGTATCTATTCTTCTTATAGCAAAAGCGAAACTTTCACCACAGGGCGAGGTTAAACTTAAAATAAATGATAAGGAACTGAATGTTTCACCGGGTTCGAGCCTTCTGAGCACACTGACAGGGAACGGAATCTTCCTTCCTTCAGCATGCGGCGGCGGAGGTACATGCGGAATGTGCAAATGTCAGGTCACTGACGGGGGAGGATCAATACTTGCTACCGAAACAGGTTTCTTCACACGTAAGGAACAACAGAACAACTGGCGCCTCGGTTGCCAGGTTAAGATACGGGAGAGCATCACCGTGAAAGTCCCCGAATCTGTCATGGGAATAAAAAAATGGGAATGCGAAGTTGTGTCGAACAGAAACGTGGCCACCTTTATTAAAGAGTTTGTTGTCAGGCTTCCGGAAGGTGAGTCACTCGATTTCAGCCCCGGCGGATATATTCAGATTGATGTTCCGAAGTATGAAACCAGTTTCCGGGATTTCATAATTGATGATCAGTTCAAGGGCGACTGGGACCTGTACAAAATGTGGGATCTTAAATTAAAGAATAATGAAGAAACCTACAGGGCCTATTCAATGGCTAATTACCCTGAAGAAAAGGGACTCATTAAACTGAACATAAGAATTGCCACCCCGCCATGGGATAATGTCAAAAAACAGTTTATGAATGTTCCTCCCGGCCTTTGTTCTTCATTTATCTTCTCGAGGAAACCGGGAGATAAGGTGATGATATCCGGACCTTACGGGGAGTTCCATATTAAAGATACACAGAGTGAAATGGTCTATATCGGAGGAGGTGCAGGAATGGCTCCGCTCCGTTCTCATATCTTCCATCTGTTCAGGACTCTCAAAACAAACAGGAAGGTATCTTACTGGTACGGAGCACGTTCGCTTAGAGAAGTATTCTATGAAGATGAGTTCAGGGCTATAGAAAAGCAATTCCCTAATTTCACTTTCAACCTCGCTCTTTCCGAACCACTTCCCGAAGATAACTGGAAAGGCTATACTGGTTTCATACACAAGGTATTACTCGATAATTACCTCTGCAAACATGATGAGCCGGAGGATATTGAATATTACTTCTGCGGTCCGCCCCAGATGAATGCTGCTGTTGTGAAGACACTCGATTCACTCGGCGTACCGAAAGAAAATATCGCCTTTGACGATTTCGGTATCTGAGTGTAAATAAATTTAATATACTTTTATATTCCATCCTGCTTACCAGGGAAGCTGAGAAAAATTATCTGTGCTTCTCTGTGTAACTCTGTGGTCCTCTGTGTAATAAAAAATACTATCATGAAATCTCTTATACCTGTTCTTTCTGTAATAATCCTTTTTTCATTTTCTTCATGCAAAAAAGCTGAATTTGACAGCTTTAACGGCTTTGCCCAGGGTACTACTTACAGCATAGTGTTTGAGAAGAACAAGACCATCACCACCGATTCGCTTCATAAAAAAGTTGAAAGTATACTTCATGATTTTGACATGTCACTCTCATTATATATTGACTCATCAATACTATCAAGAATAAACCGTAATGAAGATGTAACAGTCGACAAGTATTTTGAGGAGGTTTTCAGAATTTCAGCTGAGATTTCAGTATTGACCGGAGGCGCTTTTGATGTTACTGTCGGTCCACTTGTGAGGTCCTGGGGCTTCGGTCCTGATGATCATAAAAACTTTGATGTCAGGAGACTTGACAGCCTTATGAGACTTATTGGTATGAATAAGGTTTCGCTTGAAAATGGCAAGGTCAGGAAGAGCGAACCCTCAATAAACCTTGATTTCAATGCAATAGCCCAGGGCTATTCGGTTGATGTTGTTGCCGTATATTTTGAAAGCCTTGGAATAAACAACTACCTGATTGAGATCGGGGGAGAAGTAAGGGCCGGAGGAACAAAAAATGGTAATTTATGGAGAATCGGGATTGACAGGCCGGAAGACAATAATGTTATCCCTGGTCAGAATCTGCAGGCCATAATAAGGATAAGTGACAGATCACTTGCAACCTCGGGGAATTACAGGAAATTCTATGTTGAAGATGGTATAAAATATTCACATACTATAGATCCCAAAACAGGTTATCCGGCAAAGAACAGGCTTCTTAGCGCCACAATTCTGGCAGCTGATTGCGGAACTGCTGATGCCGTGGCAACTTCCTGCATGGTTATGGGACATGAAAAAGCAATTGAGTTTATTAATGATCATCCGGAGTTCAGTGCTTATTTTGTTATTTCCGGCATTGACGGTAATTACGAAACCTGGATGTCAGAATCTCTTAAGGAATATCTCACTGAAGAAGGACAATAAAGTTTTACTGAAGAGGCACTTAGAAGAAATTCAGATAAGCAGGGAAATTGAATTAATCAGAAAGTCTCCTGCTGCATGAACAACCCGGATAGCCCTCTGTCGAATGACAGCCTACATCATTATTCTGGGCACAGGTAATACCCCGCTTCTGCATTTCCTTATTCTGGCTTATATGAGTATCCGGAAATTTTCCCCCTGGCTTCAATAGCATCCTTATCCCGAAAAAGATAACTGCAAGAGCTGTAAATGCAAGGCTTAATATGAGGAGTTTTATAAACATTTCTTGTGTAATAGTCTGATATTTATCAATATACGAGGCAATAAGCTTTTGTTATATTACTTCCTGAATGCAAATATAGTGATCATTTCCTCTTTCCTTATAAACAAGTAACTCAATTAATTGTTGTATTAACAGTAGACAGATTTTTTTAATAAAATAATAATGAAAAGTACAGAAGACAGGAAAGTGGCAGAATGGAGTAAAGAGGAGGTACTTGCTGATTTCAGGCTGGCAAATCTTAGCAGGAATCTGAGCATTATAGGTCGTAAAGAAGTTTTATCAGGAAGGGCAAAATTCGGAATTTTCGGAGACGGAAAAGAAATAATCCAGATTGCCATGGCAAAACAGTTCAGGAATGGTGACTGGAGATCAGGATATTACAGGGATCAGACCTGGATGATGGCAATGGGACTGTATGATTCAATGCAGTTCTTTCATCAGTTATATGGCAATACCGACAGGGATCTGAACCCTGGTAATGGCGGAAGGGTGTTCAATAACCATTTTTCTGTTCCCAACATTAATGCCGATGGTTCCTGGAAGGACCTGACAAAGCAGAAGAATTCATCCTCTGATATATCGCCAACGGCAGGCCAGATGCCCCGTCTTCTGGGACTTGCCTATGCCTCAAAACTTTTCCGGCAGAACAAAGAGCTTCATAAGTTCAATACCCTTTCGGTAAAAGGCAATGAAGTGGCTTTCGGTTCCATTGGCGATGCAAGCACTTCCGAGGGGCATTTCTGGGAAACTATGAATGCCGCAGGTGTGCTGCAGGTTCCAATGGCTGTTTCGGTGTATGATGACGGATACGGCATTTCAGTACCTAAAAAGTACCAGACAACAAAAGGAAGTATCTCAGAGATACTTAAAGGTTTTGAAACAGAAGGAGAAAGGATCGGGATCAGGATCTTCAAAGGCAAAGGCTGGGATTACACGGGCCTGCTTAAAATGTACGAAACGGGAATAGATATCTGCAGAAGGGAACATACTCCTGTACTATTTCATATTGAGGATGTTACACAGCCACAGGGTCACTCAACATCAGGTTCACACGAGCGCTACAAGAGTGAGGAACGCCTTAAATGGGAACAGGAATTCGATCCTCTCAGAAAAATGCGGGAGTGGATAATAAAATCGGGTATAGCAACAGCTGATGAAGTCGACAGGGTGGTGGCTGATGCCGACAGCGAAGCAAAGGAATCGAGGAAAAAAGCATGGGAGCTGTTCCAGAATCCGGTAAAAACTGAACGGGATGCTCTTGTTAAAATTATAAATCAGCGCAGCTGCAGATGTTCTGAAGAAGTGAAGGAATCAACTGTTGATGAGTTCACTGACGAGCTTAAGAAGGTAATCAATCCGATCAGGAAGGACAACTTCGTGACTGCCCGCAAGATGCTAAGGAATGTTTGCGGCTCCTGCGAAAAGTCAGGAAACCTCAAAGAAGAACTTGAAGGGTGGCTGAAAAGAAACTATATGGATGCTCATAAAGCATATAATATGTTTCTTTATAACGAAACACCAACATCTGTGTTAAATGTAAAGCCTGTTGCTCCGGTGTATACAGAAAATTCACAGGAAGTGCCCGGGCGCCAGGTACTCAGGGAAAACTATGACAGGCTCTTTGCCAGGAATCCCTTGCTTGTTACCTTCGGTGAAGACACCGGACACATTGGCGGTGTAAACCAGTCGCTTGAGGGACTTCAAAAGAAGTATGGAGAGTTAAGGATAACTGATACAGGCATCAGGGAAGCAACAATACTGGGGCAGGGCATTGGCCTGGCTCTAAGGGGTATGCGACCTATAGCTGAGATACAGTACCTCGATTACCTTATGTATGCGTTGCAGTTGCTTAGTGATGATCTGGCAACAACTCATTACCGTACCGCTGGAAGGATGGTGGCTCCACTTATTATAAGCACCCGTGGGCACAGGCTTGAGGGAATATGGCATTCAGGATCGCCCATGAGCATGCTTATAAACTCTGTAAGAGGTGTTTATGTATGCTCACCCCGCGACATGACAAGGGCTGCAGGTTTCTACAATACTCTCCTTGAAGGAAATGACCCTGCAATAGTTATAGAACCTCTCAACGGCTACAGATTAAAGGAGAAAATGCCGGAAAACATCGGAGAATTCAGGTTGGAACTGGGAGTCCCGGAGATACTTAATTACGGAGAAGATATAACAATAGTAACCTATGGTTCAACTGTAAGGGTGGCGCAGGAAGCAGTAAAGCATCTTGTAACTCATGGAATATCTGCAGAACTTATTGATGTCCAGACTCTTGTTCCTTTCGACAGGAAGCATCTCATACTCGATTCAGTAAGGAAAACCGGAAGAATACTGTTCCTGGACGAGGATGTGCCGGGTGGTACAACAGCCTATATGATGCAGGAAGTGCTTGAAAAACAGGGCGCATGGCAATATCTTGATTCAGCTCCGAAGACCCTTACCGGCAAGGAACACAGGCCTGCCTATACAACTGACGGAGACTATTTCTCAAAACCAAGCGCTGAGGATATCTTCGACACAGTATATGCCATGATGAAGGAAGCAATCCCTGAGAAGTATTGATTTGCAGGACTTATTTTAACTAACATCCGGAGGTTCTCAGCCCCCTCTTTTCTTTGAAGAGAGGGGGTTGGGGGTGAGTTTATGCTTCCACCCCTATAATCTTCAGAAGCTCCATAGCTGCTTCACTCGGACCACTTGCCTCATAACCTGGTATCCCTAGCCTTGTTCTCATCTGGCCGATAAAGACATTATTTTTGAAGAAAGATTTAAAATACTTTTGTACTATTTCTTCATGGAGATCCCTGTATTCCGGCGGACCGAAAATATTTGCGAAATAGGTATGCACAAGTCCGCTGGAAGTAGTTGTTCCCTTGCTCATTACAGCGCCTGCCCTGAAGGTTTCAAGAGCTGTCTCGGCTGATGCAAATCTTTCAATTACAGGATGATCACTGTCAATCTCCTCGTAATTGTTTGCATAGAGAATATAGTCTATTTTATGCCCCTGTATGACGGTTTCAAACTTTGTAACCGGAATAATGATTCTTGCATTGACCTGGCTCGGATTCATTATTATTGACCGGTCGAGGTGTCCGTATGCATAGCCGGGCTGCAGGTCGTCAAGCCTGAGGAAAGCGCCAATTTCAGTTCCGTATCCGATCGGAGCTCCGTTTTCGTCAAGTTCAATTGAGCCCATGTCGTCGGCAATAATTGTAAGTTCCCTTATGTGCTTTTCGGCAAGTACCCTGAAGGCCTCCAGAGTTTCAGACTTTCCTGCACCCGTATCACCCATCATAAGGATTGTTGCCTCCTTGTTTCCCTGGAGAAGAATCTTGACCATCGCTCCATGGAAAGGCATATTGCCGGACTTCATTATTATTGAGTTATGAAGCGTA
>Ga0116171_10003980_pt1 | contig 13447 bp, 15 predicted proteins | sample AD_JPNHW2_MetaG_FD_89798 | JGI IMG/M metagenome (GOLD analysis project Ga0116171, IMG submission 89798) | Active sludge microbial communities of municipal wastewater-treating anaerobic digesters from Japan - AD_JPNHW2_MetaG | ecosystem: Engineered > Bioreactor > Anaerobic > Digestate | place...
GCTGGGCGGATTGGCGGATAGGCAAACTTTTCGTACTTTAGTATCGCGGTGTCGCGGGATGACGACGTCGCCGCCGTCATCCCAGCCGACATTTTACCGCGAAACCGTTGGCGGTAACTATATTAACTAAACCAAACATTATGAATTTGAAACATTTGTTTTTATTACTTCTTCTACCATTCTTGACAAACAACGAAGTTTATAGTCAATCGAAACAAGAAAGTGGTTTAATAAAAATCACAACACTTTTAAAGAATAACACTTATTCAATTAAAGAATTGACTAAGGATTCAGTGCTTTTATTTACAGGAAAACTTAGTTCTAAAGAACCCGAAATAAGACATGGTAAATTTTATTTCTATGACAACAAAGGGAAAATTAGTGTAACCGGTGAGTATAATCAAGACATTCCCATTGGTCATTGGATATATTATAGCGAAACTGGTGACACGCTTTACAAAATAGATTATTCAAAAGTATTAAACTATTTGGCGAATGATGCTTTAAACTATAGTGTCGACACAATTGCAATAAAAAAATTTAAGAAAAAGGACAAAGAATTTATGAATCCAGACGGAATTTTCATTGTGGTTGAAGAAATGCCAGAATATAATAGCGATCCTTCTGGGAATGAATTTAAAAATTACATAAAACAGACAATGAAATATCCAATATATGCTAAAATAATGGGAATTGAAGGAACAGTTTTTGTTCAATGCATTATTGATACCAATGGGAAAATTAAAAACCCGACAATTTTAAGACCAATTCAATCGGATTTGAACATGGAAGCAATTAGGATTCTTTCTGAATCTCCAGTTTGGAAACCAGGCTTTCAGAAAAAGATACCAGTGAATGTTGCACTTACAATCCCAATCATTTTCAAACTGAATAGATAAGGAAAATAGCTACCGCCAACATGTGGTTAAATTTACTGGGGTTAATTTGCTGACAAGAATATTTACTACCTTTAACTTAGTTTTTTAACGTAGGATAGATTTGCTGGAGGTAACTCCCCAGCAAATCCAACCACAGGAACGTTGGGCACAAGTAAATGATTGCATATGAGATTGATTTTGGTTTTAATAAGTATTCTTCTTTTTAATGACACCTTTTGTCAGAGTCTTAGGATTAAAGAAATCTCACTAGAAAACAATTCTTTTAAATACTCTTTCCCATTAATAGATACTAAGAGTAAAATTGCTTGTAAAATTAACGACTGTATCCAAATGCAATCATTATACAAGAAATACTCAAGCAATGATGAACAAATTTTATCCGAAATTCTAACGAGAAAATATATTGAATCATCCTCGTTTCAAGTGTATACTAACAATAGCCATTTGTTATCAATAAAAATAAATTCGGGCTTTGTATGGCATGACAACTTCAATGTACAAAATGGAGAATTAATTGATTTGAGGAATCTATTTACTAGTGAAGGCTATGAAGAATTAATAAAGAAAACTCAATCCATATTACATACGAGAGTATCTGATAAATTAAAGAGTTTAAAAAAACGTATTCGGTCATCAGCTCTTGATAGTTTGAATACTATCTTTGAAAATTACATTCTTGACAGGAACTTTTCTTCTTTTTATATACAAAATGACTCATTAACTCTTCCATATCTTGAATGTTCGAGTATTACCATGCTAGATGGTTTATCCAGAAAGGACAATATTAATTGGAATGTAACATTCCCTAAAACAGAATTAGAATCCTTATTTAGTGAATTTGGGAAATGTGTTTTTAATAAAAGCGGCAATATTTCTAATTACTATTTCCATGAATTATACTATTTGTTTTTAAAGGGTAGAATTGATAATAAATACCCAATTACAATGTTTATTTGCTTTTCTTATAATAAACGATTTAGAATTTATGATATTGACGAATCAGGATATTGGTATAATAGCGTTGGAAAGAGAATTGATTTGCAAGGAACGAAAGATGGCAATAGTTTCAAATTACAAGGAAATGATGACACATCTCATGAGATTGAGACTTTTCAATTTACCAAAAAAGAAGAAAAGTATATTGGCGTTTGGAAAAACTTAAAAACAAATAAAGAATTGAAATTTGAGGCTGAAGAATATAGATAGAATTACCTGTGCCCAACAGCTGCTAAATTTCAGCCGGGCGGATTTCGCGAAGCGAAATTTTTCCTACCTTGTAACCTAAATTGTCGGGGGATAAAGACGTCGCCGTCTTCATCCCGGCCGACAATTTAGCAGCAGGCGTTACAAGCCATTTTAAGATGAGACACTACATAACAATATTGATTTTAACAATAGGATTTTTGAGTACCTATAGCCAAGAATCTAATTTTAAGATTAAAGGAGAAGTGATTTCTTGCTCGGATACAAAAGATAAACCGAGTGGATACATATACTTATTAAAGGATTCTGTCGTAATAGATTCTGTTTGGACTTATCATCAAACTCTTTTCGGAGATATTTGCTGGACAAATGGAAAATTTAAGTTTAAAGGGCTTCAAAATGGTATTTATCAAATAAAATATGACACCTATTTTGACACCCAAGATTTTCCGACCTTTGAGATTAATGGTTCTGATTTAAAAGGTATCAAGATTTGCTATGATAAACTACCAGACAGACTTTATAAAGAAGAAACTAGTCTGGATAGATTAGAAATAAATGATACTCTGTTCATCAATGTTTATATTGCTGCTGGTGGAGAATTCGGAGGATATGATGAAGGGTTTTGGATTATAAAGGGTCAAGATGAATTTAAAGGTAGATTTTATAGTCTCCCAAATACTTACGCAATACAGCAACGAGATACGGCAAAAGTGATTGCTAAATATAAAAACAACTTTGCTGATATTAAACCGATAACAAACGATATTACTTTAAGTCAAAGTGATGTATTAGAAATCAAAAAATTTTTGATTGAGATAAATCACTATAATGACAATTGGATAAGCAATGCCCCAGAGCACTTTTTGATTTATGGAAAAAATGAAATGATTTATCGGATAAAAAACAACTCTCATTATCAGCCATATATTGATTTGAGAAAATTAATAAAAAACGGCTTGTAACACGTGGTTCAAAAAATTGGGGCTGATCTCCAAGATTCAGGTTTCTTTTTCTATCTTTAGTTTGTTTTTAACGTGGGATAACGAAGTTGCAGCTAACTCCCCAACTTTTTAAACCACGGAAACGTTAGGGGCAAGTTTACGACATCGCAACGAACAGTTTGATAACATATGGACATAGAAAGCAAAAAGGAAGCGGCTAGAAAAAAGTCTCTTGGTGAATTAGGAGAACTGTTTGCAATAAAAGCATTGGTTGATAACAAATTCGACAAAATCAGAAATCTTAACGACAAGACTATGAACGAAAAGTTCGCTGATATCGAATGTGAAAAGGACGGAATAAAGTATATAATAAGCGTGAAAGCCAGAAACAAATATCAAAAAGACGGAAAACTGAATACTAGATACAATCTTGGAATGGACGTTTATGAAAAAGCATTAGCTGCCGAGAAAAAATACAATGCTTTAGCTCATTGGATAGCGTTACAATTTGACAGAAAATCATTTTCTATATATTTTGGTTCTTTGAAGGAATTAAATGGAAGTAAAGCAATTCCAGTTGACAAGTGTGAGAAAAGACTAATCGGTGAAATCTGGGAACACAATAAACGACATTACTTTGATTTTGACTTTTATACTAATCAAGAGAAGAATCAAGAGAAACAAATAAAAACCAGCCCCTAACAGCCGCTAAGCCCAATCAGGGCTTGACTTGCAGATATGAAAGTTTTTCCTAACTTAGCATAACCGTTAACGCGGGACAGAGAATCGGTTTCAAACTCCCTGTCTGGGCTTAGCGGCAAAACGTTATGCCTTATTTTATGATGAAATTTAGCTTTTTACTGATACTTATAATTGCTTCTCTCTTCTCATACTGCCAGACAGACACTGTAAAGAAGTATGAGCCAACAGAAATTGTAGATGCTCTTGAAAGCATGCCATACTTTGCTGGTGAAAGAGAATCCTTATCGAAATATGTGAATACAAATTCAATTTACACCAGAAAAGCAATTAAAGAAGGAGTTGAAGGAACAGTATTTATTCAGTTCTGGATAGAAAAAGATGGAAGCATTTCGAATCCAAAAGTTATTCGAGGTCTAAGTCATGAGCTCGATAGCATTAGTTTAAATATCATTCAAACCATGCCGAAATGGATTCCTGGAACCCAGCGAGGAAATCCTGTTAAAGTTGCATATACTATTCCAATCAAGTTTAGGCTTGAAGGCAGAACATTGTCGAAAGAACCAGTGCCAACATCATATTGGGAGAAAAAAGGAAAAAGAAAGTTTGAAAGTACTTGTAAAAACGCATATGGAAAAAGTCAGTCAGAATGCGATTGCTGGTATAAGTTCATCGTATGGAATTACAATTCCTTAAAAATGGAAATGATTGATTTGAAAGTAATGTTTGAAAAACAGAAATGTGACAATAGATAAAAAAACAAGGCATAACACGCGGTAAATTGCAGCTGGGCAGATTTGCTGATAGGCAAACTTTTTGGTACTTTAGTTTCGCGGTGTCGGGGGATGACGACGTTGCCGCCGTCATCCCAGCCGACAATTTTACCGCGGAAACGTTGTAAATAATGCTATGATGATATAAACCTTGTTTCTTCTCGACCCGATTTAAACTTTTTTCGTAAATTAGCGGAATGAAAAGGATCAAAGAAACAGGACTTGATTTTGTTGTTGATAAACTGACTAACTCAATAGAAAACGTTCTAACAGGTGACAGTTTCGCAACAGACATTTCTGTTATTTCTAAGACTGACCTTAAAATTGCGACAAAGAAGAATGGTTGGGTTTTCAACTGGATGGAAGAGTACAAAAGACCTGAAAGAGACGTTTACAAACTGACTATTGTAAACAATCAGAATATAATTCAAGGTCTTATAAGTCTTGAAGTAAAATCTGACCACATTTACATGCATTTGTTAGAAAGTGCGCCTTTCAACAAAGGAAAAGAGAAAGTATATTCAGGTGTACCGGGTAATCTTGTTGCATTCGCTTGCAAACTTTCATTTCAGCGTGGACACGAGGGAAATGTTGCATTTATTTCAAAAACGCAGTTGATAGACCATTACATTGAGACATTGGGAGCAATTCATTTTGGTGGACGATTAATGATAATTGAGACTAGCGCTGCACTTAAACTAATTAACAAGTACTTTCAAAATCAATAATGATGAAAGCAAAAAAGAAAGAGCTAAATGTTGACTTTATAGGAGGTCAAGAACCGCTTACAAAGGAAGAGGAGAATGCCCTTAGCGACTTTTTCAAGAAGAAGAAAGAGCAAAAAGCTCGTAGCGTTTTACGAAAGAAGACAACAAAAAGGGCAAGGATAAACGCTTAACAAAAGCACTATTTACAACAGCAAGTTAATTGCATTTGGGCTGATCTTCATTTTGGAAGTTCAGCCCTTTTTGCTAGCTTTACTCTCGGAGGATAGAAACGCTGTTTCAATCCCCCAAACGCAACCAACTTGCAAAACGTTAGCAGCAAGGTAACTTGACGACACGGATTGACAAATTCCTAGACAACGAAACGAAGAAGAAAGGTAGACCCCTCACACAAAAGCAAATTATGTCAGCCCTTTCCCTGCATGCCTTCCTTCGCTGCCATAAATTGCTTTTCTTGCCCCCCGCATTAAACATCTTACTCATTAGAATCTGACTAAAACAATAGAATAAAAAAATTGTAGTAGAAAAAGTAATCATTAATACTATTTTGTCAAGAAGTATTTTTATTATCTTTGGAATGATGGTTAAAGACATGTATCAATTTAATGAATTAAGTGAAAATGTTAAGTATATAAACAAATGGGGAGCGTATTTAAAGAACTATTCGATATGAGAGCAGCATTTGTCACATAATAGATAAAATCTATTAGATAAATTCATACATTAAAGTAAATAGCGAACATAAAACAATAATTATTATGGCAGAAAGAAGAAGTACTTATGTTTTCCCAACGGAAAGCGACTACAATGATGCAAAAGATCATATTTATCGCCAAATGTACAGCGATTATGGTGATTCTAACAAAATTTATTTTTACGGCTCATGGGGATCTTGCTCTAGGTTTGACTGGGATAATTGTTATCGTGTTGATATTTATAACGATTGTTCTGATGCAGGTTTGGCCGCTGATATTTTCAGGGAACATAGAGGAAGATTTTACGATATGTAGTAAAAAATAAGATTTTAATCAATTATATTCTCAACCGAAGTTGGCATTAAATCAATTATGACCAGATTGGAAGAATTTAAATATAAGCGAAATAACTCTCTCACTGTGGTTTGCACATTGGGGTTAGCAGTAATTTTTGTATCCAGTGTGAGACCCGTTTGGATGACAAACTTATTTGATGGCACTTCATTTGACAATGGTGCAATTGGCTTTATTATGAAACTTTTTTCATATATAATTCTGGCTTTCTTCACTTCTGCAATAATGTTTGTTATTCACTTGTTAAAACTAATTCATTACCAGATTGAAATTTCAAAATTAACACCCTAGTTATTATGCCTGCATTTACTGCACATCGTCTGTCTTCCGACAACACTCTGTTTCCCGACAAAATTGATATTGATGCAACCAATGTAACATATTATAAAGGGAATGTTTTCGGTTATCAATCAACTGTTATTGCCCGTAGCAAAGTGGCGAGCGTGCATATTGGTTCAGGTATTTTATTTGCCGATGTAGCAATTGAAAGCAATGGAGGGCAAAAAATTGTAGCAAGGGGGTTTAGAAAATCAGATGCAAAAGCGATAGTTGGATTATTAACAATATAAAAGTACACGCTGAAAATGAGATTTAATAAGAAAAATTGTTAAAGAATGCAATTTGAATACTTTTTTCAAAATGGTGCTTTTGCAACAAATAATTACTACTTTTTTCACAGACCTGATTTTCTCAATACTGCTAATGAAATGATTACAAATTTAGTAATTTTAGCCTCGTAATTTTTTTGGCATGAAATATAATATGTTAACATATCATTTAAATAATGCTCAAGTTAATAAATTTTAATGGTTTTAATAGTTGGAAAAAAAGGTTATGAATTATCTAATTATTAAAAAATATTTAAATAATTACAATTGATGTTAAAACCAAACGACTAATTAAGAAACAATGAATTCTCAAACCTTAAAGTACAATAATGATATTGTTCTATGCCATGGTGCGATAAAGGGTATTCAAGACCAATTAGAAATAGTAAAAGATAAAATATTGAGATTTCGTCAATAAATCAGAAAAGAGTATAGAAAAATTGATTTGAAACTAATCAACTTTTGTTAGTTTTTTCACGTGGGATAGTAGCATAATTACAATCCTACAAAGCAAAAAAACAATACGCTATGGCCAAATTCTAAAAAAACGTGGTTTATGGAATTTGGGTAAATGAGAAACTCTGAAGTAAACAAACATGGAGTCCTGAAACCATTGAAAAACGGGGCAATACCTACAAAGCCGTAAGAGTAGGAGTAATTGTCTGAAAGGAACAGACGTTAAATTCAAGGTATGAAAGTCATTAAAAAACCAAAAGAAAAAAAACAAAATGTAAAAATGTGCTGCTCGTGTACAAATACAATCAGCTAAGTTATTTGTTTTCAGAGTCCTGTTATAATGTTATAAAGGCATGCATTATCAGGACTTTGTTTTTTCCTAAGTAATATATAATTCAAGGTATATGGCTACAATATCAAAATATTCGAGAATTTTTACCAATATTGAAGATGATATAATTCTTTTCAACAGCATTAATCGAGCAATAGTTTCTATTCCTCAAAAATATTTAAAAAAAAATAAACTTTGTTTAGAAATTCCAAACTCGGAAGTGATTTCGCTTACAGAAATGGGATTCCTAGAAGATGAAATAGATATGAATCTAATAGCACAAGATTATAATGAATTTTCAAATCTAATAATTAGCCTAGAGACCCTACTCGCTTGTAATCTTAAATGTCCTTACTGTTATCAGACAGGTAATAATTCATATAAAGAACCAATTACTATAGAAAATTTGGATTTAGTATACGATTACATAGTCAAAGTTTACGAAATATCAAAATATCAAAGTTTAACTTTTAAAGTATTAGGCGGAGAACCGACAATTAACTGGAATGTTGCAAATCATATAATTAAGAGACTGTCAAAATTTTGCAAAACCCATAATATATATTTTAAATTAATGATTGATACTAACGGAACACTAATTAAAGATTTAGTATTGCTTTCAGGTTTTGATTCATTGATATTGACAATTCCTTTGACTCATAAAGAATGTCATAATGCATATAGAAAATATGCATCAGGTAAAGGTTCATACGATATAATAATAAATAACATTAATAACTTGAGTCGAGTACTTAAAAACACAATCATTGTTTTGAGGTATAATGTTGACTCAATTAATATCTCTAAATTTAAAGATTACATTCAAGATTTAAAAGATAAATTGATATTTTCTCCTATAATCTCTCCTAATTATACCTTAAATTTAGGCAAAGGAAATTATGAGAATAAATTAAAACATAGTGTTTTTGTTAAATGGCTTTCTTCTGATTTTATTGATATAATGGCTAAATACAATTACAAGATTGTATCTTCTCCTTTTAATCTGAGTGGGAAATGTCAATATTGGTCTAAGTATTCATTAAAAATCTTCTCTAACGGAACAGTAGGTGCTTGTGCCATGAGTTTTTTCGACAAAAACAATCCAAGTTTAAAAGAAGTGTTTGAAAATGTTAACGATATTAGTAATTACTGGAACAACGCCAAAAGTTATTCTATATTTTCAGATTCGGATTGTAAAAAATGTTCTTCATTGTTCCTCTGTGGTGGAGCATATAAAACACCTTGTGTAAAATCGTTGAAATTAAATGAATGTCTTCCTGATGGAATTATTCATATTGATTTAAAGCTTTTCCTTGAGAGGTATTTGAGATATAGTAGAGAAGGTAAGAATGACCTTTTCATAGGATTTAATGAATATGAAAATTATAAATAATATGTATATAATCAGAGAATCGGCGGTAAATTGGAACAAATTTGGTTGGTATGAATCTCAAAAATCAAATGATAGCAACCAAATATATAAATGGCAAATTGACACTATGCCTGGTTGGAATTCGTCTCAAAATAAATATTCAGAAGATATCTTAGTTGATGTAGAAAGAGGGTATAAAAATTCTGTGTTCAACATCAAAAAGAGGTTTGAGAAGAATGATGTAATATTTAACACTGCATCTGAATGTGTTGTAATTATTAATGAAAAAGAAAGACAAGAAATAGATAACTTTATTAATCATGGAGCCAATATCAGAATAGAATTTTTACAAGCATTATTTAATTTAGGAGTTCTAGTCTTTTTAGAAGATGATGAATTTTCTAAATTTCATTTTATACGAAAGCGTTCTATATTTAATACGGAATCTATCAAAAGTTTTGTCATTTACCCAACACACGAATGTAATGCAAGATGTTTTTATTGTTTCGCTCAAGAAGATATTAAGACTAATAAAAAAATGACCATCGAAACAGTAAATGATACTTTACAGTTTATTTACAAACAAGTTAGCCCTAATGATGAAGTTGTTTTTAGGTGGTTTGGAGGAGAACCTTTAATGGCAGCTGATATAATAGACAACATTATAAATGAATTCAACGTACACTTTAAAAGTTCTGTTAAATATCATTCAGTTATAACCTCTAATATCAGTCTTTTGAATGATGATCTTATTATAAAAGCTAAAGACAAGTGGAATTTAAGAAAAATGCTTATTCCGTTGGACGGTTTTCAATTTGAACATGACAAGCGAAAAAATTATTTTCAAAAAAATCAAAATCAATATGAGTTTGTTCTTGAAAACATTGATAAATTATTAAAAAATGGAATCTATGTAGTATGTCGTTTGAATTTAGATCATCAGAATTTTGCTAATTTGAATCAAATGCTGGACGATTTGGCAAAATTTAAAGAAAACAAGCATTTCTTTTTGCAGGTGACTACTTTGCATATTCCTGCACACTCAAAAGAATTCAGTAATTATATTCATTTCAGTCAATTTAATGATTTTTATTCTATAGTTTTCGATGAACTTTTCAAAAGAAAATTTTATAAACATATAACTGAAATTATACCTAGAAGAATGATGTCGGTATGTACAGCAATGCTAAACAATTATTCATTGATAAGTGCTGATGGCTATCTTTTTAGATGTGAACAAGAAGAACACAAAATTCAAAACAGTGTGGGTGATTGTAAAACAGGGATAGTGCATAATACAAATCTGCAAAAATGGATGAATCCCGATGTCGAAGAGGAATGTAAGTATTGTAAATTTTTGCCAATATGCCAAGGGGGTTGTAACTATTACAGGTTCAGAAATAACGAAAACTTGCCTCCTTGTACACGAACAAAATATTATAGCAATGCATTAATGGATTTTATTTATAAGTGGTATAAAGGAAATGTTGAATTATTAGCAAAGTGATAATGAATAAAAGAGAAATATTATCGGAAAATGTTTATAAAGAGGGTAATATAATTATAAAGCCAATTAAATATAGTATAAAAAACGTTCATTTGTTATTACACCATCTTTATAACGATGGATTACCTGTTCCACAAGTAATAAAAGTGGACGAAAATTTCGAGTATTTGGAGTACATTGACGGAGAAGTTATTTATCATCGTCAATGGAGTAATGAAATGTTATTCGAGATTGCAAATTTGGTAAAGTTGATCCATAATTCAGCGCAAACATTTAAATATTCAGACTCCATTGAATGGCCGCCAAATTATTTAAGAGAACTAGGTGATTTGAAAATATGTAGTCATGGGGATATAACTCCGTGGAATATTGTAACAAAAGGAAATAAAATAGCTGGATTAATTGACTGGGAATGTGCTGGTCCTATCTGTCCAATAGTTGAATTGGCAAGAGTGTGTTGGGTTTTTCTTCCATCTTTAGATAATAACTCCGAAGAATTTAACATTATTAGAGCAGAACAAATTCGTATGATGATAGATACTTATGGGTTAGAAAAATTTGATAGAAATAAGTTTTTTGATACAATGATTGATACAATAATATATGACACAAAAAATGCAGTAAGAAACGTAACTCATGATACAGTTGGAAAATTATGGGGTATAGCGTGGAGGAATAAAAATCTATGCTGGATGTGGCAAAATAAAAGACTAATAAAAAGAATTTTAAAATGAAATATGATAATATCCTAATTTGTATAAGTAAAATGAACTTTGATAAAATTATTTCAAAATTAAAAACTAACATAAACAATTGATTCTTTAACTTCAAATTGGGTTTAAAGGTTGTTTTAAAAAAATAAGTTTAAATAACAAACCTTCGATAAGTTGAGGCTCCCGCCTCAATTTTTATATTCTTACAGACTATGTCTGTCTTCTAATAATTAAAATAAAAAAAGACGAGGTTTTGCCTCGTCTTTTCGTTAACCTTTTCGCTTTTTAGTTTTTACTCAGTTCTATATTCAAATCCCCCGTCTCTCCATTCGTTACTGCAATAGTTACAACTTGCTCCTGATAGCCATTCCTTTTGATGGTTACCTTATAAACCCCTTCGGGTAGCGATTTAATATTAAAACCGCCCTTTTCAGCAGTTCGCTTGGTAAGTACAACCTCTTCTTTGGCTGCACTCATTCCATTAGCAGCCGCTTTTTGGGTTGGCTCAACGCATTCAGGGCAGAAGGTAAGTGTTGCACCCTTTAGCGGTTCGCCTGTTGCTGCATCGGTGATAAAACCTTTTAGCGTCAATGAGCCAATGCCTGTCTCAATTATCTTTCGTGCGGTTTTATAGCCATTATAGAAGTTAGCCTGTGAAACTTTCACCATTTCAATAATGGTATCAATATTACTAATTGCCCCATCGGCTGCATCGAAATAGTTTGCAAGCTGAACGGTGCTCTGCTTCTTTTCGGTAATGCCTAATCGTGGTTTAGGGATAGAGGTTACAAAAGCGGTAATGGCTGCTTGTAGCGCAGTCTGTGTTGCAGCGGTTACACCATAGGTGGCTAATGCGGTTAGATTTGTTTGTGCACGGTCATAGATTCCCTGTGCGTAATCACGAAGCACGGTGTCAGCACCCCTTTTCAGGTCGCTATCTGTGAATTTCGTTTCACTTAGCAAAATCTGATTGTTAGCAAACTTAGCGTATGCTGTTAATCTTCTTGAGGTATCGGCAGCAAGAGCAATAAGGGTATCTCTCAGCTGCTTCTTGCTGACAGAAATCCCTTTCTTGTCGAACATTTGCTGTTCAGCATAGGTCTGAATTTGGGTTATGCTGTTCTGAAAAGTGGTGAAGTACCCCGAATAGTTAGGAAGCGGGGTTACAATAGCGGCGTTAGCAGTTAGATAATCCTTCACCGCAAGGAACATGCTAAGCTTACTTTCTTGGCGAATTGTCATAAAAATGCTTTTTAAATGGTTAATTAATAATGAGTTATTTTATATTGTAGAATAAAATTAAATAATGTTTAGAAACCGTGCAAACCTTTTAACACTAAATAGCTACCTTAGAGCATTGATTGTCAGGTCTTAACTCTTTTATGTTCCTACCCTTTGAACGCTTGTCTATGCCAATTGAAGACATGTACGATTCAATTGAACGCTTGTCTATCTCAATTGAAGTCATGTTCCTGTCAATTGAACGTCTGTCGATGCCAATTGAACGCATGTTCCTCTCAATTGAACGCCTGTAAGATTCGTTTGAAAGCGTGTAAGATTTAGTTGAAAAAGATTACAACTCGATTGAATGAATGTATGACTTTATTGAAGACCTTTAAGACCCTTGTGCATGGAAACTAGACCTAGAAAATTGAATTTAAGACGCATTTTCTTCGATTTAAGACCCTGTCGAGCGAAAACCTGACAGAATATCGGACGAGTGAAAGGGGTGAAACCTGCCCGCCCCTCCCTTCGCTGTCAGGCACATTTGCAGTTCGCACAAGCCCCCCTTAATCCCAAAACTGCAAAAGAGCCTTCCAGCCCATTCACCGCCCTTCGCTTGCAGCTAATAGTGTTTATAGCTAGGGACAGTGATACTTGTACCTAGATAATACCCAGCTGCTAACAGCTGCTAAAACCCATCGGGGCTGAAGCGTAGACAAGTTTTATAATTACAATAAAAGTTTTAACTTTAACGGGGGACTGAGACGCTGCTTCGAACTCCCCAACAGTTTTTAGCAGCAAAACGTTAGCGCACATTTTAGGACGAAACACCATTACTTATGAAAAAAACGATTTGGGCTCTTTTGATAATTTCACAACTTAGTTGTGTAAATAGAAATCGAGAAAACAATACGAATGCTGTTTCTGATACAATTAAAACAGTA
>Ga0116171_10003985_pt1 | contig 13441 bp, 20 predicted proteins | sample AD_JPNHW2_MetaG_FD_89798 | JGI IMG/M metagenome (GOLD analysis project Ga0116171, IMG submission 89798) | Active sludge microbial communities of municipal wastewater-treating anaerobic digesters from Japan - AD_JPNHW2_MetaG | ecosystem: Engineered > Bioreactor > Anaerobic > Digestate | place...
AAGATATATTCGATTTGTTTAATTACACCTTTTTTGAAATAACTTTGTCTAAATTCAGCCAAAGTATCAATGCTATGCACATCATTTTCTCCATATTCAATGAATAGATATTCAATGCACCATTCGACAACACTTGTTAGAAAACGATCAACTTTCGCACTTGGATCATCATCGTCTTGTAATTCAATCGCTAAATCAATGCCTAATGATTTCAAAACTTCTTCATTCGTAATAACCATATTTCTTATTCTCCTATATTTCTATTATAATTTTTCACATAAAAAAAAGCACCACATTTCTGTGATGCCTTTGTTTTTTTAACTATTAGCTTTTGGTGTAAGTTTTTGAAACTACATCGGAGTTGGTGTAATCAGTTGCGATACCGATTGCCTTGATAGTCTTTGTTGCAGTAAGAGTGATTGGAGCTTCATACAGCGTCGAAGCACTGGTCGGAGTTGTTCCATCATTCGTATAGTAGATTTTTGCAGATGCAACATTAGCACTCATCGAAACTACAATTGAAGTTTCAAATGTAGCCGCATCAGGCAATGTGACAACCACTTTATCAGCCGATGGTTTGCAAACCGCGAAAGGCAACTTTAGTTCAGAGTTTCCTTGAAGTGCCACAACAGGATTTGGCAACTGCCAACTCATACGGAACACTACACGAAGCGCAACCATGTCTTGCTGGCCGAGGTTATAAATAATTGAATTATCGGAAGGATCTTGCACGACACCTTCTGTCAATAATTTATAAGTGATGTCTTTACGCACCGAATATACGGCTTGTTTAAAATCGCCAACAACGAATGTTGCCTTTGTTCCATCCCATGCGCCGTTTTCAACGATGTGACGTGGTAATGCCGATATTTCATCGCCAACGATTAGTTGACCTGTTGTATCGACCATTTCCCTAAATGCTTTTTTGATTGAAGGGCCGCCAAGGATTCCGTTAACCGAAACACCGACTTCCTCTACCTTGCCCATTCCTTTTGAAACGGCATTGTAGAATGTATCTGCGCCACGAGCGAAACTGAAGCCATGCGATAATGCTTGATCGACAATGCCATCAGGAAATCCTGCAGGTTTGTCAACGCCAAGGAAAATCGCTTCATCAATCTTTTTAGCAATTGCTGATGCAATCAAAGGTTTAACTTCTGCCCAAATGTCATAGTCAGCATCTTCCAATGTTGATTCTGCAATTGGTATAATCACAGCCAATTCTGCCGCTTCAAGGTATTTATTTTTCCAAGCCGCATTTGATGTCTGCTTTTTAGCAGTATCTGAACCTTGCCAATAAGAAACAGGCAAGAGATCAAGGACTGCAATTTTGCCCTTGTTTGTCGTCATGTTTGGTAATCTGCGTAATAGTGCCAATGCTTGAGATTGATGCTGAACATCGCTAAAAATCTCTTTATAGTCCTGTTCTGTGAATAATCCTTCAGCATTGCCTTTTGTAATCATAGCCATAAAATTAGCTCCTTTGAATTTAATTATTAAATTCTATTATTCATTCCCAATGTCCACTTTAATTCCTGCCGCTTCGCGAAGTTTAGAATTGATGGAGGCATTTCGCTCTTTTTCATCTTCGGCACTACCGCCTTTTCCTTTTCCATCTCCGCCTGCGCCTGTGTTAATCACGAGTTTTGGACTTTGGTTTGAATATTGTTTGTTTTCTTTGAGGAAACTTTTGACATTCTGTTCAAACTGCTCGCCTTTTTGAATTTTGCCAGCTGTTGTTTGAAATACGAGATAATCAATGAATTCCTCTTTACAACCACTTTTTCGGATCGTTTCACGAAGTTGAGAAGTTTCTTTTTCGGATTTAAGTGTATCACGTTCGGATTTAATTGTGTCAAAATCCTTAACTGATTCACGATAATCTTTATACTCCTTGTCAACTCCATTTAATTTTTCCTGAAGTTTGTTGAATTTGTCAACATCAACATAACCGCCACTTTGTTTCTTTTCAAGAATTGCATATTCTTCATTTGAAACGATTTTCTTATCGGCTAACGCTTTGTCAACTTCCTCTAATGTAATTCCTTCGTGAAAGGAACTGCCTAGAATTTTCTTTAGTGATTCCATATTTTCTCCTAATTTAATTTAAACGTCAGTTCTTTCTGACCTTGAGAAAGATGCAATTTAATCGAAGCGCATCACTTCTAATTATTATTTTATGGTATTAAAAACAAAAAAACAACTACTATATTGCATGGAAAGTTCTTTTGTATGAGTTCGCTGTGTTATAGAAAAGGGAATATTTGTCAACATATAGTAGTTGTTGTCTCACTGACATAAATTGCAATTTATGTTCTTGCAACAACCATCAGCGAGTAAGACAATGCTTGGTTTGTTTCATTATAACATACACTTTTCAAATGTATCATTTTTTCTCGACAAGTTTGGCATTTATGATTTTATAATCATATTTAATTCCTAGGTCTTGTGCGATGACTTTCGCATTTTCACGATCGTAGTTTCGCTTTAGGAAATCATTTTCTTTGACAAGTGTTCTGTTTTGACTTTGCCATGATTTCATTAAAGATTTGGCTTCATCTGCTCTTGCTTTGAAATCATTGTCTTTCGTTGAAGCATACTGCCGATCATAATTTTCTGCATCTAATTTATATTTTCTAATTTGTCGCTCATTATATCTTTGATCCTGCAGTTTCTCATAATTAGAATCTTTGTATTTGCCAAATTGGAATTCGCTTTTATCAAATGAATCATCCAACAATTCACTGCTTTGCACAAAGTGAAATGAATGGCGGCAGTTTGGCCTTGTCGTTAAAAATGGATCGCCATCTCGAACTTCCTGAATTGATTTTATATCGTTGTCATCAATATATTTCTGTTCAGCTTCAGTTCGCGTTGCACTTTCATCGTAGTAATACTTGCCTTGATAATCGGCATGATCTTTCGCACAATCAGCAAATTCATCACAGAAATAAAACACCTGATTTAATTCTTTTCCAACTTTTAATTGTTGATCGCCGATCTCTTGATGAACCGTCGTCCTGACATTCATTTCCATATAGGATTTCCAAGTTAGATTACGACCATTTGAATATTGAACTGATAATCCTTGATTAGCATTTAAAATAATTTTGCTTTTTATTTCGTCATAAAGTGCATCGGCACTCGATGTTTGCGATATGATTTTAACGTTTTGAACATAGGTTTTGTAGCCGAGATTTGCAAGGTTAGTAATTTCCTTCGCATTGATTTCTTTCATGCGTTGAATGTCTTTTATGGCATCTTTATTTAATTGCTTAACGTTGATCTCTGTCTTTGAGATTTGAATCGCATCCTTGTTAATTTCTTTGTAGCTCAATAAATAAACTTTTTCAGTAAGGTTATCTAAATTCGCTAATTCTTTTTTAGCAGTTCTAATCAAATCATTTTTATAAATGGCACGATTCCGCAGTTGTAATCTTTTCCATTCTTCAGGATTATCGACAAACTTTAATAATTCTTGATTATTTTTGATGACAAAAGTGTTTTCAAGTTCCGCATATCTTTCGCCAAGCAAATCTACCAAATCATCGATTCGCTCTTTGTTCATAATTCAATTCCTTATTTTTTCTCGCTATAGAAACCTGCGCCTTGAACATCGGCTAATGATATCGAACTTGCTTCCTTTTTCGCAATCAATAGTTCATCTATTAGTTTTTGTTTTTCAGTTGAATCAGGATAAACATTATCTACGAATTGCTGAATTGTCATCAATCCTGCTCCCATTGCGGCAAGACAAGTATTGATTTTGTTTTCAAGAGAAACATTGCCGAAATACTTAATAATCATCGCTGTCGCTTGTTCTTCAGTTTCTCCAAACCATTTAATACGATATTCAATCTTGGACATGACGCCATTTGTGACATCTTCACGATCTGATTTCTTTTCGGTTTCCTTATCTTCAATAATTGAATCGTCAAACTTGACATCATCAATTAGTTCTTGTGTAAAATGTTCCTCATCTGTAAATTGATTCACAACCCACATGTAAGTTTCGATGATATTTTTAACAACGTCATATAGTAATATTTCATGTTTTTTGACATTTCTAAAGGTATCTGATTTCTCTGATATCACTTGTGTGGCGGTCATTATTCGACCTTCTTTGTAAATAAAATAGCCATTTCCTAAACCAACAGCCGATGAGAAAAGAGCCAAGTCATCATTGATGGCGGTCTGATGTTCAACTGCTCGTAAGGCGTCAGTTGAGGTTTGAATGAGTGGTTTCGATTGTCCTGAAGCATCTACTGCTTTTGGCAAACGATGAATTACAACATCGTTCGGATCGAATAATTTTTTAATCTCTCCTGTCTCTTTATCAACCTCGAATATCTCGGATGAAATATAAACACGTTTTTTGCCAAGCACAAATTCATTATCGTAAGAATCATACTTGTCATCGATCGATTGCAAAACCGAGATGGCGTTTGCAAAAACTGAAATTGGATAAGGACTATCGACATCGATGTTGTTGACAATATTTGGCTGAATAATTTGAAACCATTTTTTAGGCGATTTGGTATCAATATCAAACAATTTCTGCGACACACCATTACTATCGATTTTCATTTTAGCAATAGAGTAATTGCCCTGATCGTTTAGGTAATGGATTAGTAATTGTGTTTCGTTTGTATTCTTTTGCACAAAGGCAATTTCTGTGATCTCATTGTTTTCAAAAGTGATCGGAATGCATTGTAAAGCTGAATAGGTTTGAATAGTTGCCTTCGATTTAGAAAAATCGAGAGTGCCATCATCGTGTGCCACAATGTCTTTTAATTCGATTAACAAAGCATCGTAAGAAAGTGCGAATCCATATTCGACACCTTTATTCGCTTTCGACCAAAAATGGATTTTGTCTAATTTTTTATCTAACAACTTCTGATCGCTTTCTGACGAAGCCACGACTTTGACTTTCTCATTCATCAAAAGTGATGCCCATTCTTCACAAGCTCGTTTTGCCATGTTCAAAGTTTTTTTCTTAAAATATATTTTTTTATCGCCATTGAAAATATAGTAGCGATGAAATTGTGGATCATATCCAGCATAGTATTTTCGCCACAAACTGATATAGGAAGAACCATCATTGATTTGTTTATTTTCAGTCAACACACTTTTTATTAAACTTGCATAATCAGTCATAAATTATTGCTCCATATTTATATTTTACACATTTTTTGCTGAATTAGAATACAATAATTCATTTTGGTGCTTTTCAATCGCATATTCCGCCGCGTCCAAAATATCAACGCAATAAGTTCCATTATCTAATCTTTCATCAACTTGGCTTTTAGAATTCCACACCGCCTCCTGCAGAGAACGAATCAAGTTGGTGCAATTACTTTTAATTTTTAATCGATTTGATCCAAGCAAAGAAACAAATAATCTAATTCGAGATACAATGCTTATTTTGAAAGCAGGTTTTAATTCAACTCGACAGAAATGTTGAATCGATGCGGCTTCAAGGCCACGTGCCAAAACAGGTTCGGCATTATCATAATTGACATCGAATGCTCTACCATACTTTCTAAAACACTCTTGAGCAAAATCAACCCATTCAGTTGCTAACTCTGTTGGTGTGATCTCCTTGTCGATGACTTTTTCTTCAAGGTAAATCACTTCTCGATAGAAAGGTGTAAAACCGACTAAAATAAAAGCATGCTTTGATTTATTGCCGCCAAAATCGATTCCACCTTCAATCATGACAACATGGAGATCATCAGGCACATTATCGATAATAAATTTCTTTGGATTATCAGCAAAAACACGATAAATTAAACCTTCGCCTTTAATCCATTTGCCTAAAATATATCGATCGTAATAGACCGTGCCGAAATATTCTTTGCATAACTCATCGACGAACTTTTTAGAAAGAAATGGATTATCGAAAATAGTCCATGTTTGACAATAAATGTCTAAATCAGTCCTGTCGATAAATTGTTTCAATGGATGAGTTGGACTTGCTGGATTCCCTGTGAAATCGCAAACTGAATAACTTAATGATAACCTAGATTTTAACAATTCAAACACTTCGATATTACAATCGACTAATTCATCGCAATATGCATATTTGAATTTTGCACCACGAAACTTTGCCACTTGAGATATTTTTTCCATTCCAAGACAATAAACTTTTTCTCCAAACAAATAAACAATATTTTCTGAACTAATATCGCCAACAAGAGCATCGCCCCAATAGTCCCTCATTGGTTCTAGAATGTTCCTTTCAATTGTGCCTTTGGAAACACCTGTGATTAAATTCAAACCATCAAGTCCTGCTCTCTCCATAATTCGATTTGGAATCACATAGGCAATGTCAATATAAGTTTTGCCACATTGAGTTGCACCAATTTTGCCATTCCAGCGATGAGTTGCATTTTTAATAAACTCAAGTTGCTTTTTTGAGAATTCTAGATTTTGCATTTTTTCTCATCCTCGTTTGATTCATCAGCTAACTTTTTAACTTTAGCATTTATTGACTTGGCAGCGGCGATCAGTTCAGGCATCGCACCCTCATCCGTGATAAGGTTCTCACTCTTGTAATGTTCCTTGTCATGATTGCACAGATAGAACTTAATAGCTTGAAAGTTTGGAGATGAATAACGTTTCACTCTTACAACTTTAGGTTCTTCCCTTCTATTCTTTTTCCCATCTTTATTAACGTAAGTAGAACCAATTACTTGTATAGTCTGTTCTTCATATTCATATCCAACTGCCAAACGATAGAGAGAATCTTCAACATTTTTGTTTCGAATCACAAGATCACCATTCAAGGCATCATTTAATTCACTAAAACGTTTGTCGCGGCGCAATAAATAAAATTGATTGATTGTTATATCAATCTCTTTCGATATTTCTTTATAAGACATCCCTTTATAAGCTAAATACTCTATATATTCTAAATTAGGTAGTATTTTAGTATTATATAATTTAAGCAATGTCGATTCAGAGTTTCGATCCATAAGTTATGATTTCCATAATTCATTATATACGAGTAAATAAAATTTAAGCAAGACACAATCTCGCGTGTATATCTTGCAATTCGCCTGTGCATTGCGATTATATGCGCACGTTGAAAAACAATAAAAAACATCGATTTTTAATGATCGATGCTAATTATTAAACATTAGATTCCTTTGATGATTTGATATCGTTTCAGCTTCAGCATCTTTAATACTTTTTTGGCATCTTCATAGATTAGAAACTTAAATGCCGAATCGTATGAATTTGTGAACTGCTCTGCATAAATTTTACCATCTTCAGATAATGTTTTTAAGAATTCCTCTTTGTCTTTGTTTCGCAACACGAAACATTCACGAGTATTTATTAAAGCATCTTTTTTAACAAACATATTATTTATACCTCCTTTCTACCATAGTTTATGCATACTAATTACAATTGAAAGAATAAATGTAATTATTAACATAGATATGAACATAATTTTAATGCACTGATGAAGCATATTATTTACCTTTTTTATTGATTTTTTTATCGATGAATCTCGCCACTTTAAGAAGCACGAAAATATAAACGATTAAAACTGCTCCACAAATCAACCAATCATAAAAGGTCGTGAATTGTTGATAAGGAATTAAATTGATACCAAATATAATCGTGGCGCATCCAATGCCGCGACAAAGCAATATTGAACATAAATGATACCAAAAGTTTAACTTCAATGTGCCGCAAGACATACAAATTGCATCATCAGGAAAGATTGGCAAGAGATACATAATTGGAACATACACTTTCCCATGATCCTTGACAAGTTTAAGAGCTTTCTCAAATTCCTCTTGGCCGATCAATTTGCTAACCAATTTTGAACCACCAAACCTACCGATTAAGTCCATGCAGACACTCGATAGAATCACACCACTAAAACAAGTTAAAAAGCACTGCCAAGTTGATCCAAATAAAATAACACCTAATCCGATGAATAACATCGATGTCGCAGGAACGAAAGATAAGAATGTAGTAATTATTATTTGTAATATTAGAAATATAATATAAATCCATGCACTATTTTTAAGATCATCAAACAAACTCACATTAAAAACTAATCCATTGTCGAATTGAATCACATTAAAAATCATTAAAATGCCTAGAAATAATAAACCGATCGATAAGGCGATAATAATTAAAATCAATAGTGGCAGATATTTTTTGAATTTCATAATTACAATTTTAAATCATTTTTGATTTTTTGTTTAGTCAATTCAATTAACGCTAATCTTTTCTGTTCTTTTAATCTTTTCTTTTTAGCTGTTTTTCTATTTGCCATTTTCTTGCTCCTCTCTATGAAAATGATTTTTATAATATAAAAGTTCCATACGTTCATCTATTGTTAAATAAACACGAGATTTATCTTGATTGGTATATTGACCGCCACCTTTGTAATAAACACCCTTTTTATTCATATAAAGCATTTTTACAACTTGCTTGTTTGAATCCATCGTCGATACAATATTGAAGTTGTTAGGTTTATCTTCAAAACTTTTATAAGATATGATTGCACAAACGAAAATCGAGTAATCATTTTTTGTATATAAAACGATCGCCTCTTTATTTGTGTATTTAGTTTGTCCACTTGCTAAAATAAAATTCATATTTCATTTTTTTCCTTTCTTAATTACTTTTTCAACTGCTTTTACAATTAGCACCACGATTGTAATTTCAATAGCAATAATGCTGCTTGCAATAACAATTGTAAGAGCCACATTTAAAATATATTCCCAATCAATATTCATTTTTCTAACCACTCCTTTATTTTTTCAAAATCTTCTTCTTCCAAATCGATATCGTAATTTGATAATTGGTGGTCTTGCAAAGTCCAACCATATTTTTTTGAGTTTTGAATATATGCCACAATTCTTTGCAAAGGTATTCTTGGGTTATTCTTTAATATCTCTAACACTTCTAACTTATCAATCAATTCTTTCACTTCTTTTTTCTTAAAAGTGATTTTACCGCTTGAACTGGATTCACTTCGTCTTTTTAATTGTTCGAGTGTCATTGTTTTATTCCTCATCCTCGACTTTTTCATATCGTCCTTGTTTTTTAAGCTCGTCCTTGAAAGCTTCCCATTCAATGTATCCAGTTGGCAAATCGGTAAACACAGGACCTTTCCCTAGGACAATGAAAGATGGCGATCCGCCAACATCTTCATCAAAAGCTTCTCCTGCTCTCACCACGTGGCATCTTAGATCCACAAACTCTCCGTTCGTTGGATCGTTGCCAGAATTGAAAGCCTCTAACTTGGCTTTCTTATTGGTGGGAGCCGAAAAAATCAATCCCGTGTTATCATATGATTCGTAAACAAAGTATAATTTATTCTTTTTCATAATCACTCCTTTGCGATTAGTTTTATTGTTAGAGTTTCAAAATCAACTTCCCAAATAGAAACGTTGGTTATCTCCATTTCTTTGTATTGCTTGATAAAGTTTTTGATATAATTTTTGGAACTATATTCACTAAAATCATATTCAATATCAACAACTTTGATTATGCCTTTTTCAAATAGGGTATCGTATTTTATTAAGTATTGTTTCATATTATTTACCCCCTTTCTGTTCTTTTTTTACTGTTCTTCTTTTAATTGATATAGTGCAGTAAAATATTTTTCACTTTTCATAAACTTTCTTGCTTCTTTTATGTCATCAAACTCTTTATGATAATTACAAATTGTTGGACAAAAGACCATAACCATATATTTTTTACCTAACATAATTATTTACCCCCTTTCACTTCTTCAAATATGTTCATCTCTTTTTGGTGTTCTACTCGTTTTGAATGAGTATTGCGTGGCTTGTAAATGTGTTCTAAATCAAACACGTCCATTTTGTTGAAATCAAAGTGTTTGCAATGATTAAGTCTGCACGCTTGTTTTTTATCAAAACATTTGTCAACTTTATCGCAATGGCAATAATCTCTTTCAATCAGCATTGCATAGGAACAATATCGACAATACTGCTTCATTTGACTTATTTCTCCTTAATCAATGATCGATGGTAATCACCATGAACAAGTAGCCGTTGCATCATTGAATCAATACTGCTAAAACGATATTCTAGTGATAATGGTTTCTCATTAAATGGCGATTCAACTTTTGTATAGAATTTTCTATTTTTGTAAACGATGAAGCCATTGTTTAGATAATGATTGATACGGAACGATTCTGCATTAACCCATTTCCAAATCTCATCAGTGATGACATAGTAATTTTTATCTCCAATCAAATTATGTCCATTAGGACTTTTGAAATCATTTATTGAAATCTTAATTTCATAACAAGTAATGATTGGTATTCCTAAATATGCAAAACCATCTTTTTCAAAGGAAGAATATGAAAATTTACATGTCATAAAATCAACAATTCCAAAATCATTTCTTCCACTAGAACATCCTACTTCGGTTGCAAATCTAGCAGATGTTAAACTAAACTTTTTAGCTAACGCCGCCTTAATCTCTTTGGTTAAAAGTGATTCACTCATTTGATTGTTTCCTTTCCCCAATCGGTGCAAGCAATTCATCAATTTGGTCTTTGTCAGTCGTCATTAGAATAATGCCGTGTTTGGCACTGATAATGGCTGTGTCATTTGAACCGTCGCCATTTATCGAATTAAACTCATCAAGTAAATCGCCATCGAGTTCGCTCTTATCTTTGACAATTACCCTTGTTCCTTTTCTAACAACATAAATATTGCCTACATCGTCACTGCATTCTTTCGCCTCTTGATAAGTTTCACGTTGGTCGCCATCGGAGTCCCAATATAGAGATTGGTTTATTTGATAGATAGTGTCTTTTTGGTTTTTCATAACTATTTCCTTTCTTCGCAATAACACCATGATTGCGGTGCTTTGGTCATTTGAACTTTAACTTCATCATAATAAGGCGGACAATCAATACCGCAATCTATCAATTTAAGTTTGTAATGATAGAACTCGTTTATCTCTTTTGGATTATCAAAGATTTCGAGTTTTTTTATTGACCAAGCATAAGCCATCCCACCACGAAACATTTGACAAATCTCTTCATCTTGGACACATCCAGCAATATAAAGTCTAGGATTACCTAAACTACTATTAAATTCTTCATATTCATCATACCAAAAACGAGCGACTACTTTGCCGTTAAAACTATTACTATTAACTACCCAACCATCAGGCAATTTATTTGCTAAATACCACTCTTTTTTATTATTAGTTGGCAAACGATATAATTTTGGCTTTGCCTTTGTGCAATAAAGATAAACCCAGCCAACAAAACCTTTTGGTATCCAACCTCTAAATTCTCTTGTCTTTTCTCCATTTAGTATTTTTGCAACCCATGTAGATTGAATTGATAACATTATTGACATTGTTTTATTCCTCACTTTCCAACAATTTTTTATTGTCATAAATGTTGCCGATGACTTCTAAATCTTTTGTTCCAACTTTTAATATGCTAGTAGTTGCTCGTGATTGTTCATATTCATCAAGTTCTAGACCTTTGTTAATAATTATTTCTAAATAGAACCCCAAACATTTAGATGGTAAATATTCATTGCCACTTCCGTCTTGATTGTATTCGCCAAATTTCACAACTGCTGTGTCTAATATAATTTCTTCGTAATCATTTTCAGCACCTAAATGTGATATAACTAATGAAGAATCAGCAATTCTTACAATATCGCCCTCATAGATCTTCTTACCATTCTTGTCTTTTAGACCTATGCATTGACCTATGGTTTCAGGGATAATCGAATGTTTTATGAAATTGCCACAATCTCCAAATCCGTTATGCCAACTTTCGATAATGTAATCTTCCATGACACCCGTATATTCATTTGGCAATCTTGCATAGTAGCCATATACCCACTCGCCATTGTCTTTTTGCTTGGCTCTAAACTCAATTTCTCTCATTGTTTTCAGCCACTTTGGCTTGTCTTTGAGTATTTTATCGTTATCGTTCGTTTCGTGCCTTAAATCGGCTATTTCAATTCGCCTAAGTGCTTTGATGTTTGCGATACCAATTAGGCAATTAACGATAAGCCCCACTACGATAATGACTGCTAGGATAATCTCGGCGATGGTTGTATCGGTCATAGTAAGCCCCTATCTTCAAATGGCAATATATCATCATTCCATATTAATGTATCTTGTCTAAAATCTTTGCCCATAATCTCTTTTAAACTTGATTTCATAAATACTTTAACGCCATATTCATCACAAATTTTTACAATACGGTCTACCCACTCTTTTTCTGGAATAACTTTGCTCGGTGAATTACCAGTTTCAGCACCAATAATGACTTGGTCTAAATGTTTGTTTGGTGTAAAATATATTGGTTCTAATAGTGGTTCAATAGAGAGGAAGTCCCATTTTTCTTCATATCGATATTGATTATTGTTCGTAATCGTTTTACCAATAAAAATATTTTTATAGACACTTAATCGATTTCTTAACTCGACCAAAGTTTGAACTCCACTATTGTTTTTATCTTTTCTCAAAAATTTAGTTAAAAATATATATTGATGTTTTGGGTTTTTCATAATGGCATCAAATGTTTTAATAACCCAATCTTTTTCCCAATAATCAATGTCACTCATGCTATCCATAAAGATACTTTTTGGTGTTTTAGAATTAAGTTGTTTTAATCTTTCAGGGAAAAATTGTGGTTCTTTCCAGTTCTTGATAAAGTTAAAGCGGTCATTAAGTTTTCTTGCATAGCAATAGCGGCATCCATTTCTACACCCTACTACTGGGTTAATAGTGCTATCGCACCAGTCGATTTTAGTTGTTTTCATTTTATTCTCCTCCAAATAAATCTAATTGCACATACTCGTTTTCTTTGTAGTGTTTTATACGAGCATTAGCAATATCGACATATTCTTGATTGATTTCACAAGCAGTCCAATTTTGAAAGTTGGCTTTTAACCCACCGATAATTTCACTACCACTACCCGCAAATGGATAGCAAATGCGTTGCTCGTTTGGCGTCTTAAATAGTTTTAATATCTTGGCGTTTAAATCAACGGGTTTGACGGTTGGGTGAACGTTTTTTCGTTCGGGTGAACGTTTTTTCGTTCGGGTGAACGTTTTTTCGTTCGGGTGAACGTTTTTTCGTTCGGGTATTTTTCCGTCTAAACTTCCGTCTTCCCTAAATTTATAACTTCCGCCGCTTTGATTTTCAAAATTTTCGACGCCTTTATTTCGTTCGTCGCCGCTTACTTTTGGCTCGTAAATAAATAAATCAAAATCAATTGCTTCATAATCGCATTTGTGAAGTATTTTCGAGCAACCTTCTTCGTTAGGACTTTGTAGGTCTAATTTTTCGGCAACTTGGCTATCAGCAAAAGTTTGTGATGGGTAACGGCCGTTTTCGTGCATAGCACTTGGTTCTTTGTCCGTGAACATAGACTTATTTTTTCTTTGATAACCTTCGTGA
>Ga0116171_10003986_pt1 | contig 13441 bp, 6 predicted proteins | sample AD_JPNHW2_MetaG_FD_89798 | JGI IMG/M metagenome (GOLD analysis project Ga0116171, IMG submission 89798) | Active sludge microbial communities of municipal wastewater-treating anaerobic digesters from Japan - AD_JPNHW2_MetaG | ecosystem: Engineered > Bioreactor > Anaerobic > Digestate | place...
ATGTTCTTTCGTTGCAAAACTTCCCGAAACTGAGCCAGAAGCAATGTCGCCGTCAAGCAACGAGAAACCACCTGTTTCGTGGTCGGCAGTAACAATTACCAACGTGTTTCCATCCTTTTCGGCCCACTCCATAACGCGACCAACAACTTTGTCGAAATCGGTTACTTCCTCTACCAAACGCGGAAGGTCGTTAAAATGGCCACAGTCGTCAATTCGCGATCCTTCGAACATGGCGAAAAAACCTTTCGAGTCTTGGTTCAGGAACTTCAGGGCATGCATACAAACATCGCCCTCGATGGTGCCTCGTTCGCGTGCAAACTCCAACTGACCTTCAGATGGAACCGAGAAAACCTTTCCTTTGGTAATTTTCTGTGTGTCTTCCCAACTGGTGCAAACCTGATAGCCTTTCTGTTTCATTTCTGCAAGCAAATCGCGGTTATCCAAACGTTTGTTGAATCGTTCCCTGCCGGCGCCAAAAATGTAATCGACATTGCATTTCAGGTAATCGGTAGCAATAGCGTCTTCCTGATCGCGATCCACATTGTGGGCACAATAATCAGAGGGGGTGGCGTCAGTCAGGTTGCAGGTCACTACAATCCCGGTTTTCAGCCCGTTGCTGTGGGCAAGTTCTGTGAGTGAGGAAACCGGTTTCCCCGTTGCATCGACGCCCACACTGTGGTAATTGGTTTTGTGTCCGGTGGCAAAGGCAGTTCCTCCTGCACCCGAATCGGTAATTAATTTGTTGGCACAATAAGTGCGCGAAAAACCTGTATAGGTGCAATTATCGAGGTTCAGTTTCCCACGGTTGGCAACCCAGGCTGCCGAAACCTGAACGATTCCCATGCCGTCGCCAACCATAAAAATTACATTTTTTACTTTCCCGTTTTTTACCGGACTTACTTTTACCGTTTGATAAGGGGTATCATAAATATAAGTGGTTACTGGTGATCCTGATTGTGCGAAAAGATTGGTTGAATAAATCCAAACAACCAACGCTACTAAAATAACTTTTTTCATGTTGTTCTTTTTTGTTTTTAAAAAGTCTGATGAAACAGTCTCAATGGGTTACAAGCATTCACTTCCAATTGGTATAAGCCATTGAGGCTAATTTCATGTTGTTCTAATTATTTAATATACAAACACTTTGTTTCTATAGTTTTCTCCTGATTATCACTTCCGGGAATAATCCAGCTCATGGAAAGCGCTTCACCTTCGTAATCTTCAAAGTACAATAATTCGTAGGGATGAAATCCTTTTTTGAGGGCAATGCGTCCAATGGCGCGGATCTCGGCGTGAGAACTGTCGTTGTCAACGATAATTTTTCCGCCAATTTTCAGCACGCTTCCATCGTCGCTACGGGTTGAAAAGGTGTAAATTCCGTCAACTGGGGCGTAGATGTAGCCATTGAAAATGAGCCCATAATGATCCGGAATTTTGGCCACCGACAAACCAATCTGGTCGCAGGTTCCGGTAGAAACAAGTTTTCCTTTTGCCTGAATATCATTCACTTTACTGAAATATCCTTCGTAGTATTTGTATTGCGCGCCATGTTTTGACGGGTTTACTGCATCTGCTTTCCGGTAATCAGCTCTTGATGCCTGATAAGTGGCAACCGTACTCGGATTTAGCCCGTTCTTAAATGCTTTCAACTTAATGATTGCCGAATGATCAATCGCGAAAGGTCCGCTGTACAAACTGGATTCTTTTGTCGGCTCTGTTCCGTCGATCGTGTAGCGAATTTCGGCGCCTTCGGTGGCTGTTCCGCATTGAACAGTGACTTCTTTTTCGAAGAATGAAATGTCATTTGAAATGTAAGGCACCGAGACTTCTTCCGATTTGCTTTGAGAAAACGGATAGGTTTCAGGAGCAGTACCTCTTTCGGTATTTGGTTTGTTGCCGAGCACGAATTCAAGCGTGCCTCCTTCCATGAGTTGCTGGTAGGTAACGAAATTCTCAGGGACTGTTTGACCGTTCAGTTTGACGTCCTGTATGTAGATATTTTTTTCAGGATTGTTTGCTTTAATGATCAGCGTTTTACCATTGGCAAGTGTAATTTCAGCTTTCGGGAATAAGGGCGAAGTCAGCACAAATTGAGTGCTTCCGGGGCATACAGAATAGAGTCCAAGGCTGCTAAGCACATACCAGGCCGACATCTGTCCGCAATCTTCATTTCCTGAAATTCCTTCAGGAACGGACTGGTACATTTCTTTTAATAAGCGGCGGGTCATTTCCTGTGTTTTCCAGGGCTGGCCTGCAAAACTGTAGAGGTAAGCCATGTGATGGCTGGGTTCGTTTCCGTGGGCGTACTGTCCAACCATTCCGGTAATGTCAGACAAATGCCCTTGCGTTTTTACGGTGGTGTTGAACAACGAATCGAGCGCTTCGGTAAAATGCTCCTTCCCGCCAAACAAGCTAATTAGCCCATTTACATTGTGCGGAACAAAAAATCGGTATTGCCAGGCGGTCGCTTCGGTATAGGCGCGTCCCACTTCGGCCGGATTAAATGGCGATTCCCAAATGCCATCGCTTAAACGGCTGCGGAAAAACCGAGTATGGCCATCGAATACGTTTTTGTAAAATTCTGAACGGAGTAAATATTCTTGGTAATCGTCTTCGTGGCCAAGCGCTTTGGCCATTTGGGCAATACACCAGTCGTCGTAAGCATTTTCGAGCAGGCACGAAACCGATTCGCGTTTCGAGTTGGCCGGAATGAACCCTAAATTCAGGTAGGGCTCTGTTCCTTTTTTATTTTTCGCTGCCGAAACTTTCATGGCCTGAAAAGCTTTTTCGGCGTCGAAACCACGAATGCCTTTGCTGTATGCATCGTAAATTACTGAGGCCGAATGGTAGCCGATCATGGTTCCGGTTTCACCTGATGAAAGCGGCCAGATGGGAAGTTCTCCGGTTTGGTCGTAAAAATTCAGGAACGAATTGATCATGTTGGTAACTAAAGTAGTATCAGTTAATGTCATCAACGGATTCCAGGCGCGGAACGTGTCCCAGAGCGACATGGTTGAGTATGTTTTCCCGGATGCCTGATGAATTTGTCCATCGGCACCGCGGTATTGGCCGTTTACATCGCTTGTCAGGTTTGGCGTAATCATCGAGTGATACAAGGCGGTGTAGAAATTGGTCATATCGCCTTCGCTACCTCCTGAAATACGATAAGCCGCAAGTTTTTTCTCCCATGTCGAAGCGGTTTCAGCTTTTATCCGGTCGAAATCAAAATCAGTGGTTTCTGCTTGTAGGTTTTGTCGGGCATTTTCAACACTAACGATCGAAAGTCCAACTTTACAAATTACCGGCTTGCCTTTAAGTTCGGCGAAATTCAGGATAGCCTGAAGCTTTCCACCTTTGGCATCCTTTGCCGAGGCTATAATCTCACCATCAGTAACCAGTTCAGCATGAAAAGGCTGCGAAAATTGCGCAACAAAATAGATGTGCTGATTGGCCACCCAGCCCGAAGTCGTGCGCATTCCTGAAATTTCGCTGTCGCCAATCTGCAGGCTGGCTTCGTTTATCGTTTCATTATCGAGCAAGTGCGCTAAATCGACAACAATTTTAGGTTTGCCTTCAGCCGGAAACGTGTAACGATGCACACCAACATGCTGTGTGGCTGTTAATTCAGCTTTAATGCCGTTCTCAAGTTTTACGGCATAATAGCCCACCGAGGCTTGTTCATTTTTATGCGAAAATGGAATCGGATCGAACAAATAACCATCATTTCGTTTCTGAATATCGTTTATCATCGGGTGGAACAGAATGTCGCCAAGGTCGATGCAGCCGGTTCCGCTAAGGTGTGTGTGCGAAAAACCGATAATGGTTGAATCGGAGTAATGGTAACCCGAACAGGCATCCCAGTTTCCGCGGCGGGTGTCGGGACTTAATTGCACCGCACCAAAGGGTGTTGTGGCACCGGGATAAGTATGCCCGTGAAATCCGGTTCCTACGAATGGATTGACATAATCTGAAGCCTTTTTTGTTTGGCACGAGAACCAAATAAAAGGCAATAATATGACTAGAAAATACAGTCTCACTTGGTTAAATTGTTGGTTATCAGTATTACTTTAATTTGAAGAACAGATGTGAATTTCTGATCTGGCATATAAAAAATACACCAGTGAACCAGATGTTTACAATCGATTTAACTCTATTTCAACACTAAATTTGGGTTACGCCAGGTTTTAAGTTGATGGTTTGGCTACCACCTTCCCAGCTTAAATTCAATTTCAGTTCGAGATTGGAGTTGATCACCACCTGTGGTTTTTGCTTGACTGATGAACGAGCCTGACATTTAAACGACAACGTACCGTCAGGGCCAATGGGGTAGCGGTCAACACCATGTTCGTCGGTTAAATTTACGCGCCAGTCAATCGTTTTCTTCATGAAATTAACGTTGATTCCGAAGATGGATTCGAATAAAACCGATACAGGAACCAAACCTGTCCAGCCAATAAAATCGGGGCGGGCAAGCAATCCCGGGTCCGACGATTCAGGAGCGTAATATTCGTAGAATGTTCCGGTTTTTTTGAACACTTCGGCAACCTGCTGGTGGTGTTTGGTTGCTAAATCGAAGGCCTGCGAGTGAAAGCCGTTGCGCTGCAACCCTTTTAGAACCATATAATTGGTTGGCGCCCAAACGCCGCCTTGCCAGTAGCGTCCGTCGGCCTGGTATTTTTCGTGATCAGCCGGAATGGATGGAACCGGGTGTTTTCGGTAGAATGTTTTGGGATCGGTCAAATGAGCCACGAATGCTTTCTTTTCATTTTCGTCGAGCAGGTCGGTCAGCAAAGCCCAGTATGCGCCAATTCCCTTCAAGGTACCTAAACTTCCGTCGGCATATTTATCGTAGAAAAAATTGGTTTTCGAATCCCACATTTTTTCCTTCAGGATTTTTTTCAACACTTTCGATTCGTCTTCAATGTCTTCAATTTCCTGCCAGCGTTCCACATAAAAGCCAAAATCAACCAGAATTTTCCCGATGAAAAGCTGCTGCAAACAGGTATCGAGCCACGACATGTGGCCGTGCGAAAAAATTGGGTTGTATTCTTTTTTCAGTCGGGGCATGTTGTCCATTCCGGTTCCCCAGCCGCTCGACCAATACGAGCCATCCTGCCAGGTACGGTTCAGCTTAAGCCATTGGTAATAGGCAGCCAGCACAGGAAAAATTTTGTGAATGCGCTCCCACTCGCCAAAGTGTTGAAAATATTCCATTTCGCTCCAGGGAATCAGGTTCGGGCCGGTGCTTGTTGGATCGAACCGCGAGAAACAATCTTCGCCGGTATTTCCCCAGATTTCGCGACAGATGAAGCCATCGGGGTGCTGTTTGGCGTAGAAATTATCGAGTGTTTTCTGAAAAGGGTAAGCGCGCGAGCCGTAGCGGGCAAACAGGGTGATAAAGTTCGAATCCCACATGAAGATATTGCCGTTGTATGCCGTGTCGATGTACGAACTGATAAATCCTGATTCCTTAGCCGGATTTTTAATGTTTCGAAAAGCGATTTCCCAGGTTTTCCAGTACATGTCGATTGCCGTGTCGTTTCCTTTCCAGAACGGATTTGGCAATATTTCGCGGGCTTTTTCGTATCCGGGCGACTCGATAATATTTACCTGCTTGCCCCTGAATTCGTTTTCGGCAACAAATACATTTTTGATGTACGTGTTTTTATAGGGGAGTTTGCCGGTTGTGGTAGCCGATGTTTGCACCACATCGTCGGTGGCTGCCAATATCTTCGGAACCGGAATTGCGGTTGCCCCGGCAATGATGGCCGTTTTTTTGAAAAAATCACGTCTGGAGTTCATATTCGTTGGTTTAATAATTAAATGGCAATTTTCAGTTCGTTATTTATTTCTTTAAAAATTCGCCTAGTTGCTGGATATGATCCGTATTAATGAAATCGACCTTTAACTTTTTAAATTCCTGCCAGCTTTCCGGGGTATCCGGGGCATCCCAGAAGCGTATTTTGCAAGGGAGTGCATGAACCGAATCAACCAAAAAACTTAACTTTTTCAGGTCTTTTTCAGGAATTGCCCCAATGCCTTTCCATGCAGTGTGGCGATGAAGATCGTCGCTAAACATAGCAATTCTTTCGCGTTGAGATGCAGTGTATTTTTGATAGAGCTTTCCGTCGAAGAAAACGAATTTGGGGTAGTTTATAAATTCAGCGGGAGGAGGAGTTCCACCGGTAATTACCACTTTTACGGCATTAGGGTTTACTTTTAGGTCGAATACTTCAGGGTATTTTTTTAATTCCGCTACCAAAAGAGGCAGCGTTTCCGGATAACTGGTTTTCAGATCGATCAATAGCTGGAAACTTCCCTGAAAATCGTTCCAGGCTTTGCCTTTATTTTCGCGAAACTTTGTTAAAATCGGCTGAATATAAAGCTTATCGAGTGTGCGTTCAGTATTCAGTTGATCTTTGGAGTGTGCTACTAAAAGCTGGCCGTTCACAGCCCAAATATCGGCTTCGATTGATCCGAAATGCGCATTGTATGCTTCAAGAAAAGGATTCTTTTGCTCGTAGTCGTTATGCGAATGGGCATTTAATGTTGTGTAAGTTGTTTGCGCATTCAGGCTGAAGCAGAGAGAGATAAACAAAATTGTAATCAAATTTCTCATGACGTTCAAGTTATGATTCTGGTAGTTGAAAAACAAGAGCCGGATTCGCCCGGCTCTTGTAATCCAAATGTATTGAATTTATAATAATGAACTAAACTTAGCTGTCAATTACCAACCGGCATTTTGCTTGTATGTTCCGTTTGAACGCGAAATTTCGTCAGGATTATACGGCCAAACAACGTGTTTATCAGGATTGAAAGTACGGGTTGCCCAAACCTGAACAATTTTGTATGGTGAGTCAGGATTGGTTTTGTCGGAATGACTTCGTCCATGCAAAGCCATTCTGAGCTTATCGTAATCGCCCCAGCGTTTCAGATCCTGGCAACGATCGGTCCATTCGCAGGCCAACTCGCAACGGCGTTCATGTTTCAAATCAGCTATTGTAGGCGATGCAATCGGACTCAATCCAACACGAGTACGTACTTCATTGAGCGGTGCAGCGGCTTCGCTGTTTTTGCCTTGCATTATAAGCGCTTCAGCCTTGAACAGCAGGATTTCGGCGTAACGCATTAATGGAAGGTTAAGCGATGTGGTTGGATAGTCGCCGTTTTGATTGATGTATTGGTTTGTGCTAACATCTCCGCCGGTTCCGTAGCTATATGGCTCCATATATTTGTTGATCTGGAAACCTGAAAGACTATTTGTTGAATAGTACTTGCGTTTTTCGCCGAAATAGGTGAATTCGTCGCCAAATTTCAAAATGGTAACTTCGCGGCGTGGGTCGGTCGCTTCATATTCGTCGTACAATTCTTCGGTAGGTTGGAAATAACCCCAACCGTTGTATTTTCCCCATCCTTTGTTTTCGAGAATAACACCAGGGAATTCGCTACCACCTTGTGTTCCTGAAGTAACAGACCAAATGTACTCGGATCCCCAGTTTTGAGCTACTGTAAATACAGAACGATAGCTGGCTTTTGGATCGCCGTTAACTTTAACCAATGCACGTTTCCCTTCATTCTTTATTTTGTCGCAAAGGTCGGGAATGAGCGCCCATTTCGTATTGTCGTAGGTGCCCCAGTATGCGTAGGCTTTTACCATGTATGCCCATGCTGCAACTTTGTGTGCGCGGCCTTTATCGTCGTTCCCATACGTTTCGAACAACGGAAGCAGGTCGGCAGCTTTTTGCATGTCGGATACAATCTGGGCGTAGTTGTCTTTTACTGAAGCCAATTGCGGCGGAATACGTGTTTCGTATTCTTTGTTTTCGGGCATATCGAATGGAACTCCCTGATCAGCGCGCCCCCAAAGGTAAGCAACCCAGAAATGTGCAAATCCGCGGATAAAATAGGCTTCGCCTTTAGCGCGTTTACGCAAATCTTCAGAAATATTAGTTGCTTTATCAATGTTGGCAATTACCTGGTTGGCTTTGTTTATCATCCAGTAGAGATCGTTCCATCCGCCAGTCATGTATCCTTCACGTCCGGTTGGAATAAAGTTTTTGATGTTTTCGCCGTTTGCTTTCGAACGTCCCACGATAAGGTCGTCGCTGGCATCCTGCATCCAGAAGAGGTCGCGTCCCCAGGTCGATTCGTAGCGCATAGGTGTGTACATAGCAGCTAAAGCTTTATTTACATCATCAGCGCTTTGCCAGAAATAAGCAGTTGAAGGCAACCCGTTAGGTTTTGTGTCCACCCAGTCTTCGCCGCACGAAGAAAGAATAAACAAGGAAATCAATATGAAATATATCTTTTTCATTTTCAGTTCATTTAAGTATTAAAAATTAACTTTTGCACCAAACGAAATTACCCGCGAAATAGGATATTGACCGGCGTCCAGGCCATAACCACCAACTTCAGGATCCATACCCGAATATTTAGTGAAAGTCAACAGGTTTTCACCGCTCACATAAACTCTTAGCTTGCCCTGCCAAGGTGTTTTCGGGAATGTGTATCCCAGCGTTAGGTTTTTCAGGCGCAGATAGTCTCCTTTTTCGAGATACCAGTCAGAAATAGTTCCGAAGTTTTTGTTGGCATCGCTTGCGCTGATACGCGGAATGTCAGAACCGGTATTGGTTGTTGACCACGCATCCAAGATTTTATCCCAACGGTTGTAACCTTGTTCGGCCGCATTTAAAGTTGATTCTTTGAAGGCATGGAAGAGTTTAACTCCGCCAACTCCCTGGAAGAACATACTCAAATCCCAGTTTTTCCAGTTGAAATTTGCTGAGAACCCATAAGTAATTTTTGGGAAAGCGGCTCCCATATAAACGCGGTCTTTGTCGTCGATTACACCATCGTCGTTTTGGTCGATAAAGCGCAAGTCGCCTGCTTTCGCATTTTTCTGAATAATCGCGCCTTTTGAGTTCGTGTGTGCAGCAACTTCAGCATCCGATTGAAAGATACCGTCGGTTTTAACCAGCCAGTAGGAGTAATATGGTTCTCCAACTTTCGAACGGAACGGATACAATGAAGTTCTCCAGTTATCGTCGTGTGACCAATACGAATTAGCATTGTTGTCGATATAGGTTACTTCATTTTTTAAAGTAGCGAAGTTGATACCAAAATCGTACGAAAAGTCGCCTTTTTTGTCTGACCAGTTGGCAGAGAATTCAAAACCTTTGTTTGAAATCTCACCCTGGTTAATGTATGGTGCATCTACTCCGTAAGTGTTTGTCCATTCGGTATCCTGCTGTTTGATCAGGTCGAATGTTTTCTTCCAGAAGTAATCGGCTGTAATGTTCAATTTACGTTTAGCCATCAGCAAGTCTAAACCAAGGTCGGTTTGTTCCGAAGTTTCCCAGCTCAGGTTTGCATTGTATGCACTGGCCACGTAAGCTGAATTTGTATATGGAGCTCCATTGCCAATCTGGTAAGCGTATCCGCCGGTTAAAGTTGGATATCCGTAGTAACGGCCAATCGAACTCAGGTTACCGATGCGACCCCAGCTGGCACGTAGTTTCAACACGTCAACTGTAGGAACATTGAACCATGGTTCTGAAGAAATTTTCCAGGCAGCTGTTGCTCCAGGGTATGAAGCAGAACGTTTTTTTACAGGCAAACGTCCGGCAATATCGTTACGGAAACTTGCGGTTAAAAAATAGCGGTCGGCAAAACTGTACGATCCACGGGCAACATATGAAAGGTTGCGGTCTTCGTATTGTCCATCCCAAGGTTTGTCCTCGTCAGTTGTTTGCGCATTAATCAGGAACTGAGCCCAGTCTTCTTCGCGTTCGAAGTCTCGGGCTGTTAGACCAAAGCCATGAGAACCATCTTCTTTCCCGGTAACTGAAGCCATTACGTTGATGTTGTGTTTTCCGAAAATACGGTTGTAGTTGGCTGTATTTTCAAAAATCCAATGGTAATCTTTCCCGGTTGAATAAGTGAGAGCATTGCGGTTATTTGGCTTACCTGGTTCGGTACGTTTATACTGAAAATATTTGTAGAAAGAGTTGTAAGCCCGATAAGAGAAACGCGAAGTGATTGTCAATCCCTTGACCAGGTTCGACAACTGCAATTCTGAAACAGAAAGGATGTCTTCGTTACGAACGAAACTTTGGTTACGCAACAAAGAAGCAACTGGGTTTACCACGTCACCATGAATACCAAGGTATTCCGAGTCACGTGGGCCTACGCCGCCAAAGCTTCCATCTTCGTAATAAGGTGTCGCCGAGCGCGGCATGTAGATGGCCGAAAGGATTGTTCCGGTGTATCCGCTGCCAGTATCAGTACCACGGTTATCGTTGTTGTTCCAGAATAAATCTTCTTTGAATTTCAGGTATTTATTAATCTCGTAAGTAGAGTTGAAACGGAGCGAAATGTTTTTGTTGTAGGTATTCAGCAAGGTTCCTTGTTCTTCTTCCCAACGGGCCTGGAACATGTTGCTCATTTTGCTGGTACCGCCGTTGATTGTAACGCTATGACGCTGAACAGTAGCCGTGCGGAAAACTTCGTTAATCCAGTCGGTGCGGGTTATTTGTGCATACGGGTTGAGTGAAGCATCCCATCCTGAAAGCGGTGTTAATCCGGCATTGGTGTAGGCAAGGTTCGAAACCTTTGCTTCGTCGGCAGCATTTAACGACTGAGGCAGACGCCATGCATTTTTCACACCAAAAAATCCGCTGTATTCAACAGATGGTTTTCCTTCTTTCGATTGACGGGTGGTAATAAGAATTACCCCGGCATTACCGGCGTGTGCACCGTAAATTGCTGCCGAAGCTGCATCCTTCAATACGGTAATCGATTCAACATCTTCAGGATTGTATGGAGCCCCCGGAACACCGTCAACAACATACAAAACACTTTCGCCTTTCGATCCGGTACCACGAATGGTAATTGCCGGAGACGAGTTGGGCTGCCCACCCTGATTAACGATGGTAACTCCAGGTACACGTCCCTGAATCATCGAAGCGGTGCTTAGCACAGGGCGTTCTTTCAGTTTTGGCATGTCCTGCACAACCGAAATTGCTGCTGAAAGGTCTTCTTTTTTTGAAGTACCATAACCAATTGCTACAACTTCTTCAATACCAATTGTTTCTTGTTTTAGAGTAACATTAATCACATTTTTACCTTCTACTTTTATTTCCTGCCCAATCATTCCAATAAAAGAAAAGTATAAAACTGAATTACTGTTTGGAACCTGAATTGTATAGCTTCCGTTAGCGTCAGTAATTGTACCCTGAGTTGTTCCTTTCACCGAGATGGAAACACCTGGCAGCGGATCGCCTCGTTCGTCGGTTACTTTTCCTGTAACTCCCGACTTTTGGGTTGCTGCACCATTGTTTGTTGCTGGCGATGTTTCTTCGTTACTGGGAAAAACAATCACATGGCGGTCAACGATACGGTATCCAAGCTGTGCATTGTCGAGAATATTGTTCAGGATGGTCTCAATTTTAGCGTCCTGAGCTTTCACACTAACATGGATGTTGTCGTTTACCACATTGTTGTTGTAGATAAACCGAAACTCACTTTGTTCGCTAATTTTTTCAAATAGCTGTTTGAGTTGAATGTCCTGGTAATTTAGGTTCAACTTTGTGTTTTGCGAATAGGTACTTGCGTACAAATTCACAACGAACGTAATTGTTAATAATAAAGTTAGGCGCATAATAAGTCCTGCTTTTTTGAGCTTTCTTCTTGGCAAAGGAAGCTCATCAATACAACATTTTTTCATAGATTTGCATTGTTTACAAGTTAAACACTTTATTTGCATTATTTTACGACGGGGAATGTGGGCGCATTCTCCGTTGTTATTTCATAGAATTGAGTTTTATTTTATTGGTTTATAATGATATTATATATCTCTTTCCTGATTTTTTAAGTTTGAAAGAATGAGCCTTGTTTAGCAATTCCAGTATTTCGTCGAGTGTCTCATTTTCAAAGTCTCCGGTAAACCGCAACGATTCGGTTGCTTCGTCAACAAAAATGAATTCACAATCAAATTTGCGCTCCAATTGGTGGGTAATCACGAGCAGTTCGTTGTTGTGGAACCGCAAACGTCCTTCGCGCCAGGGGGCAATTAATTTTTGCTGATTATTGACGGTGATTTCACCGCTTGCCCTTTCCAGAAGCGCTTCGTCCTGTGGTTTCAGCACTACCGGTTCCGATGGTTTTTCCTTTGTGAAAATCTGTACTTTTCCTTCTTCAAGGCTTGCGCTTATTACCGGATCGTTGGCGTAGCTACTCACATTGAACGAGGTTCCCAAAACCCGAACAGTCATTTCCGAAGTATTTACTGAAAATGGCGCTTCAGGATTTTTGGTGACATGGAAGAAAGCCTCACCCATCAGGAATACGTTGCGCTCATTTTTCCCGAATTTGTTTTGACAAAGAAGTATCGATTCAGAGTTTAAGGTCACCGTACTTCCATCAGGAAGGGTAATTTTCTTTATTTCGCCATTCTTGGTAGAATATTCAACCCACGAGGAGGTCGTGTTTCGGTGGCCGATAAACCAGTATAAATTTAAACCCAGTGACAGAACGACCAGTGCTGCAGCAGCGTATTTCATCCAGCCGGTTAGCTTTATCTTTTTAGGTTGGGCTTCAAACTCAAGTTTTGTTGCAGTTAGCTCCCATATTCTTTCGGCAGAACTGGTTGTTTCAGGAGAATAGTTATTCCAAATGTTCTCTAGTTTCTCAAATTCAACTCGTTCGTCAACATTACTGGCGAGTCGTTCAAGTAACTTTTGCTTTTCCTCAGGAGTACATTCTCCAGAAAACATTTGGGCGTATTCTTCAAACTTTGGGTTGGTATTATTCACAATAAAAATTTTCAAATGTCATGAAAAAAGGCTTTTCCTTTTCGTTTCATGTTACCATGACGCAAGAGATTCAAAAATCTCCCAGTCTGTTTCACATTTTTTTCTTGAAATTTTCAAAAAGCAGGTTTGATTAGAAAAAGAGAATGGAAGCAATGCGGCCAAAATCAATGCCTTTGGTTTTCTTATTCTCGGCAAGCGATTGCGAAATATGAACCAAGGCGTTGGCAATGTGGTTGTTTATTGTTTTTACTGAAATCCCAAGAACTTCCGAAATGTCTTTATACTTCATTCCCTGTACTTTAGCCAGCGTAAAAACAATTTTGCATTTTGCTGGGAGCTGGTCGATGGCTTGATTTACCTGGCTTAGGATATCTTCGGTTATTTCATCACTCTCGGGGCCTGTTAACGGCAAAGTATAATATTCTTCGAGCGAATCGAGCGATATCTCCTTGCTGCTGTTCATTTTCCGCAGATACGAAATACTCGCATTTCTCACCAGAATATACAGGTAAGCCTTCAGGTCGTGTATCTCCAATATACTTTCGCGTTGGCGCCACAATGTAACAAAAGCGTCGCTCACAATTTCTTCAGCAATTTCGCGCTTGCGAACAAAGCCAATGGAAAAGGCA
>Ga0116171_10003989_pt1 | contig 13425 bp, 8 predicted proteins | sample AD_JPNHW2_MetaG_FD_89798 | JGI IMG/M metagenome (GOLD analysis project Ga0116171, IMG submission 89798) | Active sludge microbial communities of municipal wastewater-treating anaerobic digesters from Japan - AD_JPNHW2_MetaG | ecosystem: Engineered > Bioreactor > Anaerobic > Digestate | place...
ACCGTTATTTCCTTTATCCGGCAGCGTAATATTGTCTGTGATATTGTTTATACTATTTCCGGTTGCATAATTAATTATAATATTAGCCGCATCCTGTTCGACAAGCTGCTGTTCTGTCAGAGGAGTATTTCCGCCTCCTCCGCCGCCGCAGGCGAGGACAAGCATAAATATTGCCGATAAAAACAGAGCCGGTATCATGCTCCCTGTTCCCGTAAAATACGATAATAACTTTTTCATTATGTAGCTCCTGTGTAAAATTTTCAGCATTATACGGAATCCCCGGGGCTCTTCCTTCGTCCGCCCGGATTTGCGGGAATGACATTTTATACAGTTCCCGGAAATAAAGCCCGCAAGTGCTAAATGAGCTTATTATAATAAAAAATTTTATAGATTAAAGCAAGACAACGGCTGATACATCAGAAAATGACCATAAAAAAGTATGGTCATTTTCTGATGTAAGAAAGTGGCCAATGATAAAATTTACCTGTTCCGGTACTCCTGCGGGCTTAAACCTGTAATTTTTTTAAATGCACGGTTGAAGGTCCTGATACTGCCATATCCCGTATCAAGAGATATGCGCGTTACAGGATCATCGGTTACGGAGAGTCTTCTTTTCGCTTCTTCTATACGGAGCCGGGAAATATAGTCGTTCAGATTAGTGCCGGTATACTGGTTAAACAGTCTGCTGAAAGTGTCGGGATTGATGTTCAGTGCCGCAGCAAGATCATCCCGGGTTATCTCTTCTGTGTAATGTTCATTCATGAATAGACATAACTGCTCCATACGCCTGTTGTTCCGGGGATCATGATCGTCCGTGATATTTGCGAGGCTGTCTGTTCCGGGTTGACCATGGACACTGTTCCGGAGTTTAACAAGCATCCCTTTATAATTCCTTGCGATGGTGTTGCGAAGCTTTTTCTGTTCCATCTGGTTCCTTATACGCAGAAGCAGCTCGTCGGAATTGAACGGCTTCGTAACATAGTCCACCGCTCCGAGTTCCAGACCTTCAAGTTTCATGAACATGTCTGCCCTGGCGGTGAGGAAAATGAACGGAATACCGGAAAACTTTTCGTCCCCGCGTATCCACCTCAGCAATTGATGGCCGTCCATCCCCGGCATCATTATATCAGAAAGGACAAGGTCGATCTCCACAATACTTTCAAGCACCTGTATCGCCTCCCTGCCGCCGGACGCAGTATAAACAACGTATCCTCCGGCAAGCATGCCTGCTACAAGATTACGCATGTCACTGTTGTCTTCAACTACAAGCACCGCGGGGAGATCTCTTTCAGCCTGATATTTATCTTTATCCGCAGGTACTGTACTTTGTACAGGCCTGTCAATTCCACGCACATGAGTCATATACTGCATGGATGTATCCTGCAGGTCATTTCTTACCTGACCGGATTCTGTGCTGATGAATTTTATATCGTTCCTGCCTGCGAGATGGTCTCTCCCCGAAGGGATCTTTACCGTAAATACCGAACCATGTTCACCGGGATAATCTTCTATATACCTGCTCTCCACGGAAACGGTTCCGCGGTGAAGTTCCACAATATCTTTCACCAGAGACAGCCCTATCCCTGTCCCCTCGTAACCCCTCGTTGAACCTGTATCTGCCTGAACAAAGCGTTCGAATATTACAGGAACCTTGTCCTCCGGTATACCGCACCCGGTATCGCTGAACCTGATTATTATGTAACCGCCATCCACGCCGCAGCTTACGTCAATTCTCCCTCCGGGTTCCGTAAATTTGAAGGAGTTTGAGAACATGTTTGACATCACATGGGCGATTTTTTTACTGTCGACCCACACAGTCAGGGAATCTTCCGTATCGCATGCAAGCGTAATCCCTTTAAGCTTCGCAGCGGATTCCATCCCGGCGCAGCATTTTCTAACCAGGTCTCCGGCATCGGTCTCCGCCACCTCAAGAGTAACTCTGCCTGATGTTACGAGTGATACCTCCAGCAGGTCGTTTATGAGTGAAAGCAGGTTGCTGCCGCTCCGGTGTACAAGTTCAAGTGAATCCCTTTCTATCGGCTTTCCAGCCAGCGCCTCTTCCACCGGCGCGAGTATAAGAGTAAGAGGCGTGCGGAGTTCATGAGATATATTGGCGAAAAAGTCCGTTTTTGCGCGATCAAGGTCGCGGAGCTTCTCATTTGCCGCCGCAAGTTCGGCTGTACGCTCGGAGACTTTCTGTTCAAGGGTCTCGGTGGCCTCTTTCTGAATGCGGAGAGCTTCATTCTGCGCTTCCTCCTTTTCACTCTTCATAATATTTATGCGGTCAGCGAGAGCGAAAGATATAAGTACTACTTCTATCGAGATCCCTATTATCTGGCTGTTTGATGTAAAAAAATTTACCGGTATAATGCCGAGATTTTTTTGTATTATAACAAGAGTGCCGATCAGCATTATTATCCAGCTATACAGGAAAAAACGGGCGGGTTTATAACCATTTTTATAAATATATATAGAAGAGATTATTAATGAAGGTGTCCAGATGAATCCTGAAATATTTATCAGTTTTAGCGGAGTGAATATATTAAAAATTGACCATAATGAGAGAGATAAAAATATCAGAATAAAGATGATAAAAAAAATGTTTAACCGGTAATACCTGTTATCAATATTAAGAAATTGTTTAGCGAATATAAGACTTGTTACACCTACAATCCCCAGTGAAAAAGGCATGCAATGTAAATTAAATTCAGGGTGTTCCGGCCAGATGTATTGAAACCCAAGATTCAGATAAGAGAGATGAAACATTATCTGCGCAAAGAGATACATAATATAAAAAAGGTAATTTGAATCTTTTAACGAGATAAAGATTACAAGATTATAAAAGAACATTACAATTATTATACCGAAGAAAATACAGTAAAATATTAAATCCTTTCTGGCTTCAATTTCGTAGGTTTTTGCAGACATTATTTTTAATAACATCTGGTTGCTTGTTTCAGTCTGAATACGGATTAAAACCTCAATATCTTTTATTTTTAAAGGAACTTTAAAAATAAAATTATTATCAAAAATATCCCGCCTGTTAAACGGATAAATATTGCCATATTCATATTTTGATATCAGCTCTGAATCTTTTAAGAAGAACACGTCTATTCTGTCAAAAAGCGGCCAATCTTCTTTAATCAGGTATTCTTTTTCGCCTGATGAGTAATTTATGATATTTAATCTGAACCAATACGCTGATCTTGACTTGCCAAAATTCGGAACATCCCATTTGCTCCGGAACCACCGGTTCTGCATCTCAGGCTTTGTTACGTCATCTATTGTAAGTTTCCCGGAAGGATCTTCAAGTATCTCCATGTATTTTCCAGTCGACACAGATTCCGTGTTCTGATCAATTACTATGGGGGTCAGAGCCTGGAGGGATCCTGCTGAAAATAATATATAGAGTATTAAAAAAGACACCGCGAACAGCGGACTTGCCGGCGCATACCAGGTTACCCGGAAAAAATTTCTCCGGCAGGTAAATAAAATATCACCGGTGAGTTTTTTCACCAATAATCCCCCTTTTACGGTTTTTTAAAAATTTACCGGCTTCCTTATAATATCTCCGAAGGACTTAATTCTGACACCACAGTTTCTTAAAGTCAAGAGAATTTAATCAAAAAAGCATATCCATATTTTAATATTAATTATTAAATTTCCGGTTGCCTGATATATAGAGGCATCCCGGAAGATGCCGGCGATCCAATACTACCGGATCTTTTTTCAATTTTTCCCCGGAAGGAAATACAGCATCAGTCCCGGATTAGAAAAAAACAGTAAATTCCGGGAAAAATTTCATCTCTTCCTGTTTTGAAGCGTAATAGTATAAAAATTCTAAGCCGGTTCTTTATGAGATTAATCACCTGTCTTTTTTATATGCTTCTCCTTATCCCTTTGAACGGCTACGCGCGTCCGCTGATAAGCGAGATATCCGCCGGCGGGCAGAGCGACTGGGTGGAAATCACGCTGTCAGAAGAGACTGAATCATCCGACATATCAAACTATTTTGTCACGATGTATTACGGTACAAATGAAAAAATCGCAGATTCCGCTGTAACCCTCAGAAACCGTGACCTGCCGGGAACTCCCTATGACGACAGGTTCGCGGTAGTTCACTTCACGAAAATTCCGACACCGGATGAAACAGACGCTGCGGGAGATATCAACGGCAACGGGGTACGCGACCTCTACTGCTGCAATTACGGGCTCTGGACATCAGACTGCACCGTTTCAATAGACAGCGACGATACGCCGGAAAACGGCGGGATACTCGACTTCACGGCGTTCAGCAACAGGGACGGTTCCATCAACAGCACAATCGGCGGATACATTAAATGCGCGATAGCCGCCGGGGAGTGGGCCCCTTCCGGCAGTATTGATTTACAGCAATGCTGTATTGATACCGGGAACGGGCTTAAAAGCTATTCAACAGTATCGAGAATCAGAGGGAGGGATACGAATTCCCTCCATGACTTCAAAGTCACATCGTTTGCCACCCCCGGCAGGGAAAATATTATAAACGCAGCCGATAGAAATAATAAACTGTTCCGTGCCGGTTTTAAAAAAACTTCCCATAGATGGGGAACAGGGACTATCCGTATCCCCCTTTTCCTTTACGATTCATGCAGTATTAAAATCAGGATTTTCAACTCGACGGGATTTATCTTATACTCTTCCGCACTTAAAGAGGATTTAAATCCGGGATATTACACTTTCGAAATCCCGGAAACAGAACTCCGCGGGAAAATCCTCACCGGACTATACCCGGTAAAAATAGAAGCAGCGGGAAAATCATCACGTTCAGATAATGCCGTTGTCTATCTTGTAATTGCCGGTAACAGATAGTGAAAATCGGCATTATACTGTATTCGCTGCTGGTATTTCATGGGGCTTTTGAATACAAATCAGGCAATCCCGGTTCTCTTTTCCCGTGGCAAATTGCGGTCCACGACTGCACATCCCCTGCTGTTATGGGTACGCCGGCTCTCCTCCCTTTAGCCGATGGCCTGCTTCTAAATAGCAGCGCCGGAAGGCCGTATTCTGAAGAGGCTCTAAGTACCGGCAGCTTAACTGTTCAGTACGGGTACGGAGATTACGGCCTGCAGGGATCATGGAATTCTTTCGGAGCTGACTTCTACAGGGAGCATACTTTTTCTTTGATGGGCGGATACAGCATCCTTCCATTCCTCCAGGCCGGGATATCCGGAAACATCTACATGCTGAAAATAGATACGGATGAACTCTCCCTTGATGAAAAGTATGCTGACACGGATATCGCTTTTATTATTACCCCGTTCCCGTGGATCAGCGGCGCTTTTATACAGAAAGGCGTTATATCCCTGTTCAGCAGACAGAACAGCAGCGTTATTTATCCTGAACGCTCTGCCGGGATTCTTCTTAAACCGGGCAGGGGCTTTTCCCTTGCGTGGAACATAACAGATACGGCAGCGGGAAAAGTAAACACGTTCGCTGCCACGATAAACCCGGCTCCGTTCTTCTCGATAAGCGGGGGATACTGCAGGGAGAACTCATCCCTTGCCGCATCGTTCGGAGTTTCAGCCGCAGAACTGCTTGTATCTTACGGGTTAAGATTTCATCCATTTCTCGGTTACACCCACTCGCTCGGAATCACCTTCGCCCTTAATCTTCAGATAGAAAGTCTCGATTACGGGAAGCCGCTGTTCCGCAGAAATAAAAAAAGAATAAACATCAAATCGGCATCACCTGATGACCTTAAAGAGATAGACGGTCTTACCGCTCTATCCGCGGAACGGGTAATACTCTACAGGGAGAAAATCGGTCCCGTCAATGAAAAGGCACTGGTACAGATCGGATTAACCGGCGAGGAAATAAAAAATTTCGAATCAAGCGTATACGGCCTTGAGCGCTCCGGAAATAACAGGGGCAAAGAAAAAGAATACAAGAAATTCAGGAAAAAAGCGCCCAGAAGGGAGAGAATAAAACATAAATTCCGCTCTCTGATCAGCGGGGGAATAAAAGCCTATACGGCAATTACATACAGTGAACTTTCAGAATCAGCAGAAAGGGAGCTGTTTTACCGGAAACTGAATGACGACAGTTCCCTGACTGATGAACAGAAAAAGTTTATTAAGACAACATGTTCAGAGTAGCCATGCATGTGAAACATTTAATCAGTACCTTTATACCGTCAGCCCTGTTAATCGCAATTCTCTGTCCTGCGGTCTTATACGGGAATAATTACGAACTGCTCGTTAAAAGCGGGGTCAGCCGCGAAGTTCTCGATTACGAGGGGGATTCCGCGGACCTTACGGCAAGGGGAGGAACATCCCTGAACCTGGCCGATTCATTTAATTTTAATTTTACCGCGCTGCGTAATATCGATACCGGGAGTTCCAGCTGTACATGGAACATCGCGGTAAAAAATATTTCCGGTTCCCTCGACTTTATTTCAGGCAATTACAGCCTGCATTTCGGTTCAGGGCTGATGATGGGAAGGCCATCGTACAGGTCATCAGATCCGTTTTCAAAAAAAATATCTATCGCAAAAGACCGGTCCATCTCACCGTCGAACGGGGGAAACCCGCAGTATTCACTTTTCGGTACCGCGTTCGACCTTCATAAAATTTTTGAAGATTTAAGAATAGATATTATACCTTTTTATTCGGTTCAAAGGAGATTCATCTCCCGGGATTCTTTCGATGCCGGGGCTGTTGATTCATCTCTCTTTTCCTTAAACACAAAACTGGAAAAGAGCGGAAATAATACCGAACCTGTAAACATAATTAACTGCGGGGGTGCGTTCGGTTTTAACGTATCAGATTTTTTCTGCTTCCAGGCCTATTGCTTTGAGACAGATCTTAAAGGGGATTCCGGAAAAGATATACTCTGGGACCGGGATAAAGACTATGGAGGCGGCGGCATTGACCTGATCAGGAATTCCGGCTTTTTCGCGGAGTACGCGGATAACAGCATCTTCCTTTTTATTGAACCTGCCGTGTCGTCTATCAGCAGTAATCATACTGTTACAGATTATGCCATGTCTTTCGGGACCGGTATCAGGAATTCAATTGTGAATTTTAAACTCTGCGGGAAAAACAGCGGAAAGGATTTTCACTCCGAGTACTCCTCCGGAAGCAGGACACCTGAAAGAATATGGGAAACCAGGTGCGCAGTTTTCCCCTTTAAATTTACCGAAACCGGATTTACTGTTTACAGTGAAAAAGATCTTACACCTGCATATAACAGGGACTATACTGACGGCTCCGTCCAGGAGGAGTTTTTCGCGGGAATAAAAACAGAGACAATTGATATCAGCTTCAACCTGAAAAGGAAAGAGCATTACTCTGACAGCCGGCAGGACCCCGTAGAACGCGGATATTTATCGTCGGGATTCTTCCTGACGGAAAGGACCTACTTTAAAATCAGGACATCCGCGCAGAAAATGTCCGGCAACATCTCCTTTCTTTACAGCGGGGAGATGAAAATTTTTTCACCGGAAAACATCACCATCTCCATAGGTTATACAGAAATCAGGATAACCGGGGATGTCCCGTACTACGCTGTAATATCACCCGCATCTGAAAATTCATCTTTAACATGCTTCAAAGAGACGGCCCGCGGGGGATCGATAAATGTAAAGTACAAAAAAGAGAGGGATTCTTTTTACGCAAGGTTTACGGTTATAAAAACAGGAAGCGGTTTCAGGGGTGATGCCGAATCAGCCATGACCCTGTTCTTTTAAGCTGTTATAAATTTCGGCTGCTTTTTCCTGCAGTATCTCCAGGCTGTTCATTTCAGGATGGTCAAGAACAATCTCCAGCAGTTCATGCAGTATTTTACCGATGGCCGGGCCAGGCCCGAGATCAAAATTATTCATGATAATGTTTCCGTCGATATTCAGGTCTCTTACCGTGATTGCGTTTTCCGCTTCAATTACGCTGTCTATGCGGGCCTGCAGTTTCATAATAGGTTCAGGAAGTCCTGTACGCGACCCGTTTCCTATCCTGTCAGCCTCGCGTAAAATGAAAAGATCAGGGATGTTTTCAACACCCACTTTACGCATGAACCTCCTTACTGCGCCGTCACTCCAGTCCTCTGTGTAATGAAACATATGGTTGATGACAAGATTGTTAACAGTTTCAGATTCCAGGTTGGAAAATTTCAGCCTTTTCAGAATCTTTCTCACCAGCCGGGCGCCTATCACTTCATGATTATAAAAAGTATAATCCCCGTCATCACCTACTCTCCTGGTGCTCACTTTGCCGATATCATGCAGCAGCGCCGAAAGACGGACAAGCGGTTTGTCAACAGGAGCCGCATCGCAGGAATACAGGCTGTGGAAATAAATGTCGTGAACATGAAATTTGTTCTGCTCAATATCATAACAGCTTTCAAGTTCCGGAAGCCATAATTTAAGAAGGCCGGATTTTCTCATATATTCAAATCCGATAGACGGACGCCCTGCGGAGAGCAGTTTCATCAGTTCCTCCCTTACCCTCTCCGCGGAAACCATTGCCGATATATCCAGTGTTTTGCTTATCGCCTCAAATGTCCCGTCTTCAATTGCAAATCCGAGTTTAGCCGCGAACCTGCAGGCCCTGAATGTCCTGAGACCATCTTCACTGAAACGATCTACCGGATCACCGATTGTACGGATTATGCCTTTCTTCAGATCCTCCATTCCGCCGACATGATCAATTACTTCCCCGGTTTTTAAGTCGCATGCCATCCCATTGATCGTAAAATCACGCCTCTTAACGTCTTCATCGAGAGAATCCGCGTAATGTATTTTATCAGGGCGCCTGCCGTCGAGATACTTGCCGTCAGACCTGAACGTGGTTACCTCAAATTCCAGGTCTTTTGCCAGTACCGTGACAGTACCATGTTTTATGCCGGTAGGAATTACCCTCCGGAAGAGTTTCATCACCTGTTCCGGCCTTGCATTAGTGGCAAAATCATAATCATAAATGTCGTACCCGAGAATAAGATCCCGGACACACCCGCCGATCAGGTAACATTCAAACCCGTTTTTGTTGAAGGTATTTACAAACCCGCTGAGATGTCTGTAGGAATCTTCCGGAATTTTTAAACCATTTATTATCATATCTTTATCAGTTTCATTTATTTATTACTGGAGTGTTAACCACTTAATATTCAACATTTCATCAGTCAATAACGAAATTTAAAAGTTGGATAGAGTTACAGATCTTTTCTTTTACGTTTTTTTAGATGCGGCCCGAATCACAGCGGCTCCCGGCTTTGCCGATTCAACCGCCGCGTTGAGAGAGAGAAGATTAATCCGGTATGATATATCATTTATCAAGCCGGCTATTCCGGTCAGTTCACCGGAGCTTATGCTTATATTATTCATTATATCATTATACTGCCGGTTGAAAAGAGAGGATTTTCCCGTGTTTATGCTGCTATGTCTTAATTTTTACAGAACGTCATCATAAAATTAGTATAATGTTGAATAATAAACTATTCAACATTTATGCTAATTCCTGATGAGTTTTTCGGGATTTCACAGAATTAAATAAACTCATTAGGACATTATTTCGAGCCCGTCAGAATATATTCAAGCGGATGAAGCACATCAATATCCGGTAAACCGTTTTTAATATAAAACCTGCACATCGGGCATTCAGTAAGGACAACCCCCGCGCCTGATCTTTTTATTTCGTCAATCTTTGCAGTGCGTATTTTCCTGCTGGTATCGCCGTTTTTCATATAATAAGTACCACCGGCACCGCAGCAGAGCTCCGGATTATCCATTGCCCTGTACTCCGCCCCGGCAGCCTTAATAACCAGTTCAACCACATCAAAACCGGAATTTGAAAATTTCTCTTTATGACACGGCACATGGTACGTAAATGCAGGGACATCCCTTTTCTCCGACTTTCCCGAAATCGCGGTGTTTAAAAAACTCATCGCGCTTTTAATCTTCCCGTTCAGTGCAGTAATTTTCTCCTGCACAGGATCATCCTTCGGTAAAATTTTCGCGCTCTTTTTCATAAACATCATTAAACATGAAGAACATTCCATAACAACCGCATCGCACTCAACTGCAGAAAGCGCTTCAATATTTCCTCGCATCATCTCCGCTGCCCCGCCGATATTACCCTCCGCGATCAGGGGAACCCCGCAGCATGAAATATTTTCAGGAATAATAACATCATACCCGTTTGCTGCCATCAGCCTGACAAGCGCCTCACCTGTTTCAGGATAAATAAGGTTAGTTCCGCAACCGTAATAGTAAGCGACTGTGCCCTTTTTTGTTCCTTCAGCTTTAACTGTTCCCTTCATCCTTTCCTCAAAAGGTTTTGAAGTTAACTGAGGCACATCACCGCCGAGACCGAACTTCTGTGCAAATGAACCTGCTTTTACAACCAGGTTCCGCAATCCTTTCTCGTTCAGGACCTTTGCAGTAATCCCCCTTTTGATGGCGGAAAATCCTTTTTCATTTTCAATAAACTCCTGCCGGGCTGAGATAATAATCTCATCCACGGGGACCCCGCTTGAACAGTACTGGCTGCAGCTGGTGCAGAGCAGACATTTGTCAATTATCTCCCGGAACCTCTCCGTGTCAGGCATCGATTTTTCTATCATTACATTACGGATAAGATTAAGCCTGTGACGCGCGAGCCAGTTCTCCGATCCCCTGGCCCTGTACACCGGACAGGCAGCCTGGCAGAAATTGCACTGGGAACATTTTTTTATAGTTTCAGCGTAATCTTCAAGTTTCATGCCGCACCTCCATCCTCTGTCCATATTTTGCCGGGGTTCATAATATTAAGCGGATCAAGCGCTCTCTTTATCGTCTTCATTATCTCAACCTGGTCATGGCCATGTTCCAGCTCGAGGAACCTGTTTTTGTGAATTCCGATCCCGTGTTCTCCGGAAATGGTCCCCTGGAGATCAAGTCCCGCTTTTATTATCTCCTCGATGGCCCTGTCTGCTTTTTGCGACAATTCTTCACTGATCTCTCCCTGAAGAATTGTCGGATGCATATTCCCGTCACCGGCGTGACCTGCAAGACCCATGCCAACGCCGATTGATGTGCCTATCGCCTGTATTCTCCTTACCAGTTCCGGGATTTTATCCCTGGGAACTGTTATGTCTTCAGTAATTACCCTTTTAAATATAGTAGTCATCAGAGGGTAGAGCCTTGACCTGGCGTACCAGTACATATTATTCTCCGCGGGATTGGTGATAACACGGACATCCATTGCTTCATGTTCGGAACATACCGTTTCAATTTCACGGGTTTCAAGCTCTACCTGCTCCGCGCTGCCGTCTATCTCCATCATCAGGTATGCCTGTCCGTTCAACGGGATAGGAGGCTTGATATAGTTATTCATCGCAATGATCGCAAGGTTTACCAGGAACTCAAGCATCGCGGGCACTGCTCCGCGCGCGATAACATCCGACACTATCTGCGCGGCCTGGTCCGAGTTTGCGCATGTTACAACAATCGTCCTTTTTTCCCGCGGCAGAGGCAGAAGCCTAAGCATACCCTTCGTAATTACACAAAGGGTCCCTTCCGACCCGGTAAACAGATGAGTAAGGTCATACCCGCTGGACTGCTTGACCACTTTACCTCCCGGGGTAATCACCGTACCGTCCGCCATAACAGCTTCAACGCCGGTTACATAACGTTCGGTTGTGCCGTATTTCACTCCTCTCGGGCCTCCTGCCCTTGTGGCGATATTCCCTCCTATAGTACACACCTGTGAACTCTGCGGATCCGGCGGATAGAAAAGGTTCATCCGTTCAACCTTTTTCACAAAGTCGCCAAGCACAACCCCGCCTTCAACAGCGGCAGTCATATTTCTGTGATCTATTTCGAGGATACTGTTCATCCTCTTCATATCAATTACTATCCCTCCGTGAACCGGGGTACAGCCTCCGGCCAGCCCGCTCCCCGCGCCTCGCGGTACTACCGGGATCCTGTTCGCAGATGCGTATTTCAGTACCGCGCTTACATCTGCTGTTGATTCCGCGAGAACCACCGCGTCGGGATTTTTCCTGGCTATATAATATGTGGCATCATTAGCATACGCTGAAACATCTTCTATCAGATCCAGTACCTGCTCCGGGCTCACTATTTTTCTCAGATCTTTTCCAATTGATGACATAAATCCTCCTGTTTTTTCAAGAAGCTTCATTTATCCGGCCCCGGAGGGGGCTGGAAAGTTATATTTCTATACCTGTCACCCGGCCGCCAGCCTCTTCCCGAGCCTGTACCCTTCCATGTTAATACCCAGCTTTTTCGCCGGAAGGCTCACTGACATGATCTTTTCAAAATCCGAATCCTCCACCGGGAGCACACCGAGCCCTGCTACCGCTCCGATCATTATCACGTTGCTCAGAATCGGATTCCCCAGTTTGATCGCTTCCTCCGTGGCATCGACAAAATTTATTTTACTGCACAGCTGACAGAGCGCCGCTTTCAGCTCTTCCATCGAAGGATACCTGAAATCGCCGCATATTACACCCACCGGATATACCGGGCGGGTATTGCTGATTACTATTGTTTCCGTGTTACCATACTGCGCCATAACCCGCAGGGACTCAATCGGTTCCAGCGCGACAACAAGGTCGGCCCTCCCCTTCGGAATCTGCGGGCTCCATGCTGACTTTTCAGATATACGAAGGTGGCTCATGACCGAACCTCCCCTTTGTGACGCTCCGAAGGTTTCCCCGATAGTTACATATAAGCCTTTCATGGCGAGCATATTCCCTATTATCCTTGCGGCCATTACGTTGCCCTGCCCGCCGACACCTGTGATTATTATATTATACGGGTCCCTGATCATATACCTGCCTCCACTCTTTTAATCGCGCCTGCAGGGCATATACCTTCACATACACCGCACCCTGCGCAAATAACATTATCTATCATGGAGATACCTTTCTCCCTGTTCCATACGAGCCCGGGGCACCTGAATACCCTGGTACAGAACCTGTTGCATCCGCAGTTATCCCCCCTGCATTTTGATTCATCAACATGCATATCGTACTTCTTTATCCCCTTTTTCTCCGGGCTTAGCGCGCAGCTCTGTTTCAGTATAAGCACCCTCGCACCTGAACCGTTTTCAATAAGATCGAGAACCTGCTGCGTTGTTTCCTCGAGTTTAAAAGGATCTCCTACATGTACATCCGCACCTATAGCGCGGCATATACTCTCTATATCAATCGCGTTAACGACATTACCCATTGCGTCATTTTCCGTCCCTGGATGGGGCTGGAACCCTGTCATCGCCGTCCCGCGGTTATCAAACACGACAAGCATCATATCGGATTTGACGTGTACGGCGTTGACAAGCGCCGGCATAACGGCGTGGAAAAAAGTCGAATCCCCGCAGACAGCAAGGGCCTTCTGGTCCATACCGAACTGTCCAAGTTTTCCGAAACCGCTCGCAATCCCTGTACCGG
>Ga0116171_10003990_pt1 | contig 13420 bp, 13 predicted proteins | sample AD_JPNHW2_MetaG_FD_89798 | JGI IMG/M metagenome (GOLD analysis project Ga0116171, IMG submission 89798) | Active sludge microbial communities of municipal wastewater-treating anaerobic digesters from Japan - AD_JPNHW2_MetaG | ecosystem: Engineered > Bioreactor > Anaerobic > Digestate | place...
CAAGGCGCTAGGTAGGCAAGGCCGCTTGAGCTTCTCAAGCTAAAGATATTCGGGGTTTTGCTTTTCTGGATCTGGATTTTGCCGAAAGAAAATAGCTATGTTGCCAATGACCCGTACGAGATCGCTTTTGGTTGTCAACGCAAGTTCGTGTGCAATGGCGACTCGGTCGTCCTTAAAATCGACAAACTTTGCCTTAACAAGCTCGTGCTGATCGAGCAAGGTACTGAGTCGATCGGCCAAAGCACCAGTCGGCCCGTTTTTGCCTATTTGCAGCATTACGGGCAATTGTGAAGCGAGCCCGGAGAGTTCGCTTCTTCGCTTCGATGTAAGCATCAAAATCCTCTTATCTATCAGTTCTATCAAGCCAGCTCAAACAAGGCGATTCAAAATGGGAGACACACAAGCAAAGAAGAAAGCACCTTTATGAGCAATCCGCCTGCAACCCTTAGCACTACCAATACCACGGCGCCTGTGATGAGTCCTTGAAGATAGGTTACCGCCTTACGCCTATAAATGAAGTGGTTGATCCTGTAAAGAACCCGATTGAGTGCGATATCCAGAATATCCCACAAAGGCTTCAACCGACCTAATCTGGCAGTATAGCCTATCAATCGGACCATCGCACAGACCGCGTAGAAAGAAAGCAGAAACGCTACTACCGACCACGCCGCCTGTAACAAAAGGCTCAAAATAAAGCCCAAAGTTACAAAACCTGTAGTTGCAATGGTAGCAAACGTCATACTCGCCACAGAAAGCACCGCCAACGCAGCTATCGGACTGAAATCCAGCCGCTCTGCCCGAAAAAAGGAAAGTCGTGAGAAGAAGTCCAGATATGGATCGGTTATTCGTGCAAGCCAGTTGTTTCTGGAGCGCATACCCTGGTTAGGTATCCATGTCAGGAAAACACGAACAATACACAGAAGGCTGTAGAGTGTCGTCACTATGCTTAAAAAACGTGCAATAATGTTTATGGCCATCTGGGCCTCCATTCCTTTCCTTTACGCGTACCATGGACCTGTATTACAATGACATTGGAATGTCAAACACCAGGCATACTGAGTAGAATACCTTTTCTTCTGGTGTTGAGCAACTGTATCACGCCAGGTAAGCGTATAGATAGGAGCGTCAGAATAATGGCGCAGGACCGATTCTATGTGGGGACAAGTGGCTTCATGTTCAACGCGGGCACAGACGCCTTTTACCCTAAGGAACTCGAGTCAAAGGATTTTCTGCGCTTTTATTCGCTCGTTTTCCCGTTTGTAGAACTGGAAACCTCGTGGGCAAGTGGTGCAAAGAGCTTGTCGCTTTCACACATGGTTAGGAAGACGAGCCCTGATTTTCTGTTCGCTCTTAGAATTGTGGTTAAAGAAATTCGCAGCCCCACAAACGGAGATGTGGACGGCTGGCAAGTGGATGTAGAAGGGTTGCAGACTGCAGCGTCAATTCTGGCAGCGGAAGGGCGTCTGGCGGCAATCGTTTTGTGGCTTCCGCCTTCTTTTCTTTATACAGAAAGGAATAGATTATACCTCAGTCAGGTTTGTTCATCCCTTGAGTCGTTCCCTGTTGCTGTTGAGTTTGGAAATGTTGCCTGGAGGCAGGAGCGTGTTCATGACGAGCTCGCGCGGCGCCGTATAAGTTGCGTGATTGACGATGGGCCCGAATTTGACACACTAACACCAAACCAAGCGCCTCTCACCGGCGATTTTGGCTATTTCAGATTTGAAGGAAAAACCCATGAATTGTGGTGGGACGCCGATTTGGAGGATGAACACGGTTACGATTATACTGCCCAAGAGCTCAAGAAAAAGGCATTTGTCATAGATGCTTTGACAAGAAAGGCCAGACGGGTGTTCATAGTTTTTACAAACAATGCACAGGGCAATTCAACCCGAAACGCAAGAAAGCTGGCAGAGATTCTTCGCGATCTAGCCGAGTGACAGCCTGCGGTGCCTTAAAGGCCGGCGCGCCGGCGATGCGCCGGCGGCCCTAAATCAGGCGGTGCCTTACTCCGGCGATGCGCCGCCGGCGCCTTGCGCTGCCCCGCTCGAGTCCGCACTTTCGCGGTTGAGGGCTGCATCAAAAATGGCGCGATCTGAGAGGGCCGGGCCGGACAGCACAACCAAGCCATCGCGGTCGAGCACCATAACCACGACTTTTTGGAGGGCGGGCGCATTGGAGCGGACCACATTCCATAAGCACTCGCGGCACTTTTCTTCTTCTGCCGACCGCATGATGATGTCAAGGAAACCCTCTTCCTGCAGCACTGCGGACAACCAACCGGACTTCTTGACGAATTCTGCCGTATTTTTCGCTCCAGACGCTATCGACGGGTGCTGCAGAAGCCAGTTTTCATGAAATCCAGGTACTAACAACACTCGGCCATCGGGAAGTACCCAAGATGCCCCATGCCCCACGATATAACGTTTTTTAGGTTCCATCGCAGCTCCATGCTTCAATTCTTGACCAGTCCGGCCAATCCTTTAAGAAAAGCGAAAAATGCTCAGGCATTTTCGATTGAATTACTGTGCCATCATATAATTTCAATTCCCGTGCCCACAGAAACAGATGCTTCAGATTCTTCTGTTTGTGCAACACTCTATTCAGCGCGAAATTGCCATATTTGTCGTCGCCGAGTATAGGCGAGTTGTGCATTGCCAGATGGCGGCGTATTTGATGCATCCGACCAGTGCCAAGTTCCAATTCTAGAAGCGAAACACTTACGACCGATGGAGTGTCCGTTGCTCCTGTGACAAAAATGGGAAACGAATACGCCGCCAAACGCCGATACTTTGTATGTGCCTCCAACGGTCTATCATTGACCTTAAGAACGTCGTCAAAGTGTCCCACAGTCGCTTCTGGCTCGCCTGCGCAGACAGCCCAATAGACTTTCCTGATCCTACGCGTCGCTATCAAATCCGACCACCGCGAGGCCGCTTCCTTGTTTTTGGCGAGTATCATGCAACCCGCCGTCTCCTTGTCTAATCTATGGACTGGATATGGCCTAAACTTAAGTTCGGCCTCCACGAGCGCAGTCACCGAAGCCCCTACCGCCTCTCCTGGCTGACTTGCCAATCCCGTCGACTTGTCGACGACGATTATTTCGTCGTTTTGGTAAAGAATATCGAGCACGGCTATGCCTTGCGGCTTCTGGGTGTTGTTGCCAGGAATACGCCGGCTACCGTGAGGCTGCCGCCGAAAAGTTGAAGAGCTGCCAACCTTTCACCAAGTACAAAATACGAACCCACCGCGGATACAACCGGTATAAGATTGATGAACACACTCGATCTAGTCTCTCCAAGCCTATCGATCATAATCACATAGAGCCAGTACCCCAATGCCGAGCCGCAAATACCGAGGAAAAGCACATTCAACACAACTGTGGTTGAAAGCTTCGTAAAGTGCTGCCCTTCCGACAGGGCAAAAGGAATGCAAAAGACCATTCCAAAGAAAATCTGCCAAAATGTGATGGAAAGCCGTGAATAAGAAGATGGTATGGAACGAGTCAAGAACGAATATGCAACCCATGAGAATGCCGCACCAATCATGTAAAAATACCCTACAGGCGAAGACTTTGCAGCCTCGGATTTTATCACCATAAGGACGATACCAATAAAAGAGAAAAGAACCCCAATCGCGACCAAGGCCGTAGGTCTACTGTGATGCAAAATCATTTCGATGATGAGGGTGAGTATTGGAATCGCTCCAATTATTATCGACGATTCCGTAGCAGAAAGTCTCATGATTCCATTATTCTCAAAGAAAAAGTACAGCGTTATCCCTACAAAGCTGCTCAGCGCAACCATCGGGATATCCTTTTTCTTTAGCGCCAGCGAAGTGTGAGTCGCGAACGCAATAATCGGCAGGAACACAAGAGCGATCAAAAAACGTACGATTGCCAGCGTCATCGGCTGCAATTCGGTCAGCGCGACTTTGACGGAGAGGAAGGTGAGCCCCCAGAATACCGAAACTATTATTCCGTAAAAAGCTGCCAGGTTCTCCTTCTTTTTGTCCATGTGGCCACTTTATCCACTGGCACCAGCGCTGTCCAGACCTGAAAACACTTCGCTTTTGAGTTTTTCATGCTATAATCACTTCATGGAAAAGCTTGTAGTGGATGGTTGTTCGCTTACCCTTGCAGACCTTGTGTATGCTGCTCGTCATAAAGAGGTCAAGATTCTTTTGGACGAAGATGCAGTTATCAGAATGAAGACGTCTCGAGCCGTCGTCGATCGTTGCGTGGAGCAGGAGCTCATTCGGTACGGTATTACGACAGGATTTGGAAAGTTCTCCGATGTTCATATATCAAAAGAAGATAACACCATTCTTCAGCGAAATCTCATAATGAGCCATGCGTGTGGGCAAGGCAGCCCACTGCCAGAAGAGGTGGTACGGGCCATGATGATTCTCCGTGCCAACGCGCTTGCGGTGGGGAACTCAGGCATTCGCCCAGGCGTCGTACAGTTGCTCCTGGATTTACTCAATACCGGGGTAACGCCGAATGTGCCGGAAAAGGGCTCCCTTGGCGCGTCGGGCGATCTTGCCCCCTTGGCGCATATTGCGCTCGTCCTCATCGGGCAAGGAGAAGCCACCTTCGATGGGAAGAAGATGCAAGGAAAGCAAGCCTTAGAGGAGGCTGGCCTCAAACCGGTAGTCCTGGAAGCCAAAGAGGGACTCGCCCTCATCAACGGCACTCAGGCCATGACAGCCATCGGAGCGCTCGCCGTCGACAAAGCGCTCTCCTTGTATAAATCCGCTACAATAGCAGGCGCCATGACCTTGCAGGCGTTGCGCGGCATTACTGACGCCTTTGACCCTCGTATCCAAGCCCTGCGCAGACAAAAGGGACAAGAGACGTGTGCGGAAGCGATGCGTCGTCTTTTGGAAGATTCTCGGTTTACTTCCAGGCAGGGGGAGCTGCGCGTGCAAGACGCCTATACGCTGCGCTGCATACCGCAGGTTCACGGTGCATGCCTTGATGCGGTTCTGTACGCCAAGGGGATTATAGAAAACGAACTCAATGCAGCCACCGACAACCCGCTTATCTTTCCAAATCTTTCGGTGGTCCTGGAAGGCAATAGACAGCAGGATCGCAATGCTGATCCCGGCGACATTATTTCCGGCGGCAACTTTCATGGTGAGCCGATTGCGCTCGCGATGGATTTTTTAGGTATTGCTTGCGCAGAGTTGGCCGACATAGCAGAACGGCGTCTGGAAAGGCTCGTCAATCCAAGCCTCTCCGTTGGTTTGCCTGCCTTCTTGACCCCCGATGGCGGCCTCAATTCGGGCTTTATGATTGTTCAATATGCGGCCGCATCGCTCGTCTCGGAGAACAAGGTTTTGGCACATCCCGCCAGCGTGGACTCCATCCCTTCCAGCGCTAACCAAGAGGACCACGTCTCCATGGGCACCATTGCCGCCCGTAAGGCCAGTTCGATAATTGAGAATTCTGAGCGCGTTATCGCAATGGAGCTTCTCGCAGCATGCCAGGCCCTCGATATTCGCGCGTCCGAACTCGGCTTTGCCTCAATCCAAGATTCTTTGTCGCCCAGGACCTTACCTGTGTACGAAGTCATTCGCTCCGTGGTCCCTGGCCTGGACCATGATCGTGTCATGTATCCAGACATAGACGCGGTTTTTGCCCTTGTGTCTGATGGGACCATTGCAGATTGTGTTGAATAACCTCTTCTAGTGAGGTATTCTTTGCGTTAATTCTACTTCATCGAACACTCGCTAAGTTCAAGCTGAGGACGAGTAGACAAGTTGGGGAAACTGGCTCGGGAGGGCTTCTCAATGGCAGTCAAAAAAGACTTTGGGGTTAGACTAGATAGGCAATCTCCACAGGAGAGGGCAAAATTAATCTCTTACATCAATATTAAGTTGGCAAGCATGGGCCTGCCCGTATATTCCAAGGAAGGCACAGGCTTTGTGGACCTTGCTTCCGACATGCTCGAAAACTTCAGGCTAAAAGATCAACTTCTTTCAGGGTACTTACCCCCTGTCGACAAGCGCATTCAATCGTTTTTGGACGAGTACTTGAGCGATCTGGGAGATGCTGCAATACCTCGCCTGCCCTCCAATACGTTTGTGCTGGACCGATATGGCATGGCGCGCGAACTGTCGTTGCCACCAGAAGGCCACATGCACAGTTCTCCTACGCTGACATCATACAGAATTCGAAACGGCGTCCTACACAATCCTCTTAACGATAAACGTACTACCGAAGGTGTTTTCCATATTGCGGAAGGCGGACTTCCTGTTCCTCTGGATAAAAAAGCCGTGCCAAAAGAGGTTTTTGCTCGACTTCTCAAAGAAGCCTTCAATCCGCCTCAGGATATGCTGGAGCTGCCCTTTACCGCTTTTGAAAGCGAAAAAGCTCATACTTTCCTTTCCTTACTTCTGCGTCCCACCGTCAGGCCAGGCGTTCCCGGATACTGTGAAGAAAGGTCCATGGAAGTGCGTGTGTTCGCACCAGGATCCTTGGTGGCTAATCTCGATTTTCTAGAGAGCATCTTTGGCAATTCTGGAGATCCGTTTATTCCGGATAACGATGCGGCTCTGGATCCTTTGCGCTGGACAGCTACGACAGGTTGCATCATTTTGGCCACACACCTAGTCAATTTTACAAAAAAGGAACTGGGGCTGCCTCAATGGGACAAGGCTACGGAACGTCAGCGTCGCGATGGCATGTGTTGGAAGGATGCCGCCGAGAAATACAACGACGGAAAGCCATTCAAACTCTGTGCACGAAGCGAAAAAGGCGTAATCATCTCGATTTTGGCCGACAATTACTTTGGCTACTCCAAGAAGGAAGTAAAATCGCATCTTTCGTATTCCGCCAATTTGCTCGGCTTGGCTGAAGAGGAGCACTCCGGCGGTGCACTCGTATTCCCATCTTACAATCTTGGAACACTTTTTGTCCCCGACACCAACTTGCGTTCAAAAGGCCAAACAATCCAACAGGTCTTTGAGCTGATGAAAGGTCGAGTCGCGGTTCATCCCGAGGGGTATGGGGTCGATATGCTCTACCCCAACATCATATACTTGCCCGAACACGCCTACATCTCTTTGGAAGATCAGATGGCGCACTGGGAACACGACGGAGTCCAGGAGTCGTTGCGGGTGCTCCCCGAAAGGACTTACGTTCACCCAACGGGATATTCAGTGCGCATGGAGAGACACCCGGCATCGGGAGCCTGGCGGCTTATTGGTACGACAGCTGAAGGGCTGCTCTGCCACAAGCCCTGCACCGTTTCCGGCGGCGGCAAGTCAGAAATCGCCAAGTCCATTTCCGATGCTATAACCTATTCTCCAATAATCATTGCAGATTATGTCGAGGACTTCAAAGCCGTCGATGCTATTATCAACAAGAACTATGGTGATCGGTTCAAAAAACTGTCGGACAATCACCACGCCAATTCAAGGCCAATTCTATCACCAACGCGATCGCTTGGGTCGGTCATAAAACTGCTTTCCCCTTCGCCGCTTTACACTGACGAATATAACGCCTGGCTCAAGTCGATACCAGAACGCATCAAAAGTCTCGTGTTCCTTGTCAAACGCTTCTACAACCCAGACTGGGGCAGCGATTGGATGTCCCACTTCTCTGTGGATGCGGTGAACGGTACCACGGGCAACATTCTCAAGTTCGAGGGACGCCCAGTCTTGGGTTCCTACCTCCGCGTAGGAAACGATGCAGAGGGAATGCGACGTACTTTCAAGCTGCGCCAAGACTTTATGCCCGCCGAGAAGCGCCAATGGGAGGACGACATCACCGCATCGGTCGTGGTTCCTACAAAACATGTAAAGAACCTGCCAGACTGGGCGGCTCGACATCCCAGCGTCAAGTTCTGCAAGAACGTAGAAGCGCGGTTCTTCCAGCGGCCAGACGATGCGATTATCCGTGGTTATGATAAGCAGACCGAAAAAGACTTTGCAAAGCAAGACAACTTTATCAGCAACTTTGAGCCTCTGCCCAGATCCAAGGCGCAGGAACTGATAGACCACACGATACAATTCTCAGAGTATACCGAGCCAATGCAAAAATTCATTATCGACACGGCGACAGATACCCGTTTTGAGTATTTTGTGGCGTCCAACCAGCCTCGCCTTGTAGGGGGCGCCCCGTCCAAGAATCCGCGATACTTGCAGCTCGATCCAAACTTCATTGACCAGGAGGCCCGTTACCTGGCAGACCTTAAGCCGAGGCTTTATAGGCAAATCAGTGCCGACAAGCCACTCTTGCATCCAGTTGGTGCGGTACTTCCAGGGCGAAGAAACAATCCGCCGGATCCCAAGGCCGGGATTCGTCCGCTCGCGGTGTATGGACCAATTCACTATCAGGAACTGCCCGAACTCTTTATGGATTTCGTCTGCTCCCTCACTGGCAAAAGTCCTTCCACGACGGGTGCAGGGAGCGAAGGCGCCCTCACAAAGGGGCCGTTCAATGCACTTGTAGCCACGACCGATCTCAACAACGCGCTTTTGTCGTTTATTCTGACCGGCTATTCAGGCTTTACGTCCGCGGCAGGCTATATTGGCAGCAAGTATAAAGTAGATCACGACTTGAGCCTCTTGATGCCGGAGCTTTGGGCCCGCCTCGGGCCCGAGGAACGCGACCCCGACTTCCTGAAGTCCCACGGCTACCTGGAAAAAGTTGAAGACTTCACCTACGAAGGTCGGCTCATCCCAGCCTCGCGCCTGGGCTGGCGCATTACGCCGCTTTTTGCAACGACCTACCTGGGCCGTCTCTTCGATACTCCCTCGGCGGTCTTCCCCGAAGACATGCTAAGGCCGGAGTTGCAATCGCTCCCGGAATTCGTGGATGGTATCGAGAACATCGCAGAGGCAATGCAAAAGTCGGCTAAAGCCTATTTTGAGGACGGCTCCGTAGAGGCCGCAATTCCTCCCCTTAAAGCTGTACTTTCGGTTATGGCCTTTGGCTCTTACGAAGGCAAGAGCATGGAAGACCCCGAAGTGCGCAAACTCTTCAATCGAGACACGGTTTTGCAGTCGGATTGGTACAAGGAAAGACTCGAGCGCTACAAAGACCAGGAGATCGCGTACATCGAGCGCTCCATGAACTACATTCAAGCGTACTTGGCGCAAGGCAAGAATACTTCTAGCAACGCCGCGCGCCGAGCGCAGTTGGAAGTCCAGCGCGCCAAAGTACGGTTGGAGGCGCTGCGCGATCCTTCCTACATGGAGATTATTACAGGATCCATCGGCAAGGATCCTTTGTATAAGTAGCGAAGGCAGAGCGAACCCAGAATGGACGGTCGGCAAGAAGGCCAAGACGGCGGTGGCTCAAGCGGTGGCTCCTTAATCCTTACAAACATTGGCGAGCTGGCCACGCCTCTGGGGCGCTCGGCGCGCTCAGGGGCGCAGATGGGCCAGCTGCTTCGAATCAAAAACGCGGGGGTTGTCGTCGATAAGGGTGTTATCAGTTTCTGCGGTGAAATGAGTGACCCAGCCTTTTGCGATAAACTTGATCAAGCCAAACGCGAAGGATTCCCGATCTTGGACGCCAACGGAATGGCTTGTGCCCCCGGATTTATTGATTGCCACACGCATTTTATCTTTGCAGGGACGCGTGAGGACGAGTTCTTCTGGCGCGCAAATGGCTTGCCCTATATGGAAATTCATCGTCGTGGAGGGGGGATTCTCAGAACCGTAGAAGCAACCCGCAAAGCCTCGCAGAACGAGCTTTTGGAACTCGGTTCAAAGAGGCTTGAGTCCATGCTCTGCCAAGGCATTACCACCGTAGAATCCAAGTCCGGTTATGGCCTCGACCTAGACACTGAAGTGCGAATTCTTGAGACGGCAAAAGCTCTGCAAGCTACTACTCCGGTTGACCTTGTAAGCACCTATCTTGGCCCGCACGCCGTACCCCCAGAGTTCTTGGGGGATCCTGAGGCTTATCTCGAGTTTGTGATCCATACGGTGCTGCCTGCGGTTCGTTCCAGGAATCTCGCTCAATTTGCAGACGTCTTTTGTGAAGACGGTGTATTCGATCTCGAACAGTCGCGCCGCTATCTTTTGGCAGCTCGAGAGCTTGGCTTCCACCTCAAACTCCATGCAGACGAAATGGCTCCCCTTGGAGGTGCAGGCCTGGCAGCCGAACTGAGCGCAACCAGCGCAGATCACTTGCTAAAGGCCGCTGACGCAGACTTACTGGCCATGGCCCGCGCAGGGACCATCGCTGTCTGTTTGCCCCTGACCGCTTTTGCGCTGAGGGAACCATTCGCCCGAGCTCGCTTTATGATCGACAATGGCTTGGCGGTAGCGCTTGCCTCGGATTTCAATCCTGGCTCTTGCTATAGCCAATCTGTTCCCCTTCTGTTTGCACTCGCCGTTCTGTATATGAATCTTACAATCGACGAAGCATTGACTGGCCTAACCCTGAATGCGGCAGCTGCGTTAGGTTTGGCCCAGACCACTGGATCCATTGAAGCCGGTAAGAAAGCCGACATGGTCCTTCTGGATGCCCCTTCCTGCGACTTCCTTGCCTACAATGTGGCAACCAATCTGGTTAAGACCGTGCTCAAAGCAGGGACAGTCGTTTACACCAGAGCCTAGCATAACCAATAAAAAAGGCCGCCCGGAAATCTTCCGGACGACCTTACACAAAAAGCTTGTCGGATCCCTTTCAGCATTCAGGGATCAAAAACTCATTTCTTGTTAGCAAGCGTTGCTTTGCAGATCTTGCAAATCTTCACCTTTTTGCCATCAATCTCTTGTTCGTAGAGAACTTTAACATTTTCTCGTTTACAAACAGGGCAAACCCCTCGGCCGCTATTCGGCAACTCTCTCACGCCCTTTCCTCTATGCGCTTTGGACATATTATCCTCCGACCTTATTCAGCCTTGGGCTCTGCCGTGGCAGGGCTCTCAGAAGCCACCGCCTTATTTTTCTCTGATGCACCCGTCTTTTTCGCAGCTGCCTTTTCTGTGCGACCGCGCTTCTGAGCCTTTTCAGCCTTATCGTTTGCCTTTTTTGCTGCCTTTTTCTTATCTTGGGCTGCCGTCTTATCAACAGGTTTGTAGTCTACAAGCTCCAGAACGACCATGTCTGCTGCATCGTGAGCTCTATCTCCAATGCGCAAAATCCTCGTATAGCCACCTGCGCGGCTAACAAAACGCGGACCAATATCGGTAAAGAGCTTTGCGAGTATAGCTTCATCCTGAATCTTTTTAGCAGCTATCCTGCGGTTGTGCACACTATCGACTTTTGCTCTCGTAATCAGCTTCTCAGCCGCTTTACGCGTTTCCAAAGCCTTGGCATGCGTCGTCACGATCCTTTCATATTTAAAAAGCACTGTGACCTGATTGCGGATAAGCGCCTTTCTGTGGGCCGACACCCTGTTAAGTTGGTTGAATCCACTTCTATGCTTCATCGGTCTCTTCCTTCTTCATGGTAAGTTTCAGATAGCTACGGAGCGGCGCGTAATCGGTCATCCCGAGGCTCAAGTTCCATTCTGCAAGCTTTTCTTTGATCTCGAGAAGAGACTTCTTGCCAAAGTTCCGCGTCTTGGTGATTTCCTCTTCGGTTTTTCGCGTCAGATCCCCAATCGTCTTGATATTCGCATTCTTCAGACAATTGGAAGACCGTACAGAAAGCTCCAACTCTTCAACCGGAGTATTGAGAATCTGCCTTACACGCTCCTCGATTTCGTCATTCTGCTCATCGCCGGAGGTTTCGTCTTCGTCGAAATTGATAAAGATCGAGAAGTGGTCTTTTGCTATCTTTGCAGCCTCACCCAGTGCACTTTCTGGTTTGAGCGTTCCGTCTGTCCAAATCTCGAGATTTAGTTTGTCGTAGTCCGAACGCTGCCCAACTCTTGTCGGTTCGATAGAGTACTTTACCTTGGTTACCGGCGAGAAAATCGCGTCCATCGGAATCGTACCTACCGTTTCTACGTAACGTTCGTTAACTTCGGCAGGAACGTACCCTCTACCAAGATCTACTTGAATTTCAAGATCAAGATGCACATCGGGATTCATTGTTGCAATTCTCAAATCAGGATTGAGAACTTCCAGGCCCTTTTCCTGTGCAAAAAAGGAACCCTTCAACTCTTCCAAACCCTTAATCTCGTAGAGAAACGTTGCTTGCTCTTCATCATTGGGAAGGCGCACTCTGAGCTGTTTCAAGTTATTCAGGAATTCTATCGTATCCTCAACGACACCAGGGATAGTCTCGAACTCACTCGTAATGACATGCTGTGCGCCTTCAGTGTCATATTGAACGATCCGGACTGCAGTAATTGCGTAGCCCTGAATCGACGACAAAAGAATTCGCCGCAGCGTATTACCAATCGTAGTCCCATACCCTGGTTCAAAGGGATAAGCGACAAACCGCCCGTAAGAAGGACCCGATTCGCTTTGCTCGTAAGTAATTCCCTTAGGCTTCTTGAAACCTTTGAGAAGGTTTTTTCGTGCCATTTCGGCTCCTTATTTCGAGTAGAGCTCTACAATGAGCTGCTCGCGAATATCAGCCATATCGGTAATATCCTGACGGTGCGGATATGCCACAAACCGTCCAACCATGTCGTCAGGATTAATCTCGATCCACGGCATAGTCCCTGACTTTCCTACTTCCTGCAAGGCATTCTTTATAAAGTCATACTTCTTGGCTTCACCGATAACGGAGATTTGATCTCCAGCCTTCACTGAATAAGAAGCTATATTGACCCTCTTTCCATTGACTGCAATATGACCATGAGTCACAAGCTGCCTCGCCTGAGCTCTCGAAGTTGCCAAATGCATCCTATAGACAACATTGTCCAACCTGCGTTCCAACAAAATAAAGAGGTTCTCGCCAGTCTTCCCCGGCATTGCCAGCGCCTTCTCAAAAGCATTGCGGAACTGTGCTTCCTGCAAGCCATACGAGCGCTTCAACGTCTGTTTTTCTCGCAGCTGAGTCGCATATTCCGACTTTTTGCCAGTTCTCGACTTCGGCGCTTTCCCAGGGGGAAGCCGTTTTTTGTTTATTGGGCATTTGTCGCTCTTGCAGCGATCACCTTTAAGAAAGAGCTTCTTCTGCTCAACGCGGCAAAGCCTGCATACCGGTCCTGTATATCGTGCCATTTTCCTTTTACCCCCTGTCAGATTCGACGAGCCTTGCGAGGCCTGCAACCATTATGGGGAATGGGTGTCACGTCGTTTATGGATTTGACCTTAAGACCAAGAACCCCAAGCTGTCGAATTGCAGATTCTCGACCAATACCCGGGCCCTTTACATAAACGTTCACTTCCCGCAGCCCACTATTCATTGCCTTCTGAACAACCGTCTCAGCAACAGTCTGAGCCGCAAAGGGGGTGGATTTTTTTGCTCCTCTGAACTGATGCGTGCCCGAACTTGCCCACGCTATCGTGTTGCCATTCAAATCGGTGACAGTAATAATCGTATTGTTGAAGGTAGCCTG
>Ga0116171_10003991_pt1 | contig 13418 bp, 4 predicted proteins | sample AD_JPNHW2_MetaG_FD_89798 | JGI IMG/M metagenome (GOLD analysis project Ga0116171, IMG submission 89798) | Active sludge microbial communities of municipal wastewater-treating anaerobic digesters from Japan - AD_JPNHW2_MetaG | ecosystem: Engineered > Bioreactor > Anaerobic > Digestate | place...
ACATCCAGTTTTAAATGGTTCGGCAATAAGTCAACCAAGCTATGGAGGTTATCAACCAAATCAACCAAAGGCTGAACAATTAGGTGAAATTTCAAAGAAATTAGCTACTATAGTCAGGAATATTGATATTACTCGCCCTGTTACAGCTGCTTTAGCTGGTGTGGCAATGAGTAATTCTACCGACTATCCCTTTAATATTGATATTGCAGGGTACAATTATACCGAAGATCGTTATGATTTAGACCATAAAACCTATCCTAAACGGGTTATTTATGGTAGCGAGAATCGATCTGATTTTAATGCATGGAAAGATGTAAGAGATAGAGAATTTATTTTCGGACAATTTATCTGGACTGGTTTTGATTACCTGGGTGAGTCAGGACCATGGCCATCGCGTGGGTTTTATACCGGTTTAATCGATTTTGGTGGATTTTTAAAGCCTAGAGGTGAGTTTCGCCGTTCGTTATGGTCAGATAAACCAATGGCTTATTTAGGAACATATCCTGTATCAAAAGATTTGTCGATTGATGCATGGCCAAACTGGAACTACAAACCAACAGAAATGATACGTGTGGTTTGTTATACCAATGCCAAAAAGGCACGACTTTTATTGAACAATCAGCAGGTCGGGATTGTAAAGCCATACGATGATAATACAGGAATTATATTTTGGGATATTCCTTTTAATAGCGGAAAACTGTCGGTAGAAGGTTTGGATGAAAACGATAAGATTATTTGCAATTATAGCATTTCAACTTCAGGGGCTCCTTATGCAATCAGAGCAACATCGGATGTGAGTGAAATTTCGAAAGAAAGAGGAATCTCACAAGTTACAATTCAAATTGTTGATAGTAATGGGCTTCCTGTTTTTCTGTCGGACGATTTGATTACTTGCCATACAGATGAAAATACGAAGTTGTTGGGTATGGAATCAAGTAACAACGAAGATATGAGCAATTGGAGTGATAATAAACACCGTGTTTTTAATGGGCGAATGATTGTTTATTTACAAGCAACTGGAAAATCAGGGAAATCAACGATTAATTTTACCTCTCAATGGCTTAAAGAAGCAAAATTAGACATTTTGATTAATTAAGTTCAATCTGATACAGAATAAACAGAAATTGTTACCATAATAGAAACATATTTTTAGTGTAAGAAGTATCTTTGCTTTTGAAACTGTCGTCTTAAAATGCATTTTTATATAATGGTAGTTCCCAAAAAACAAAAATAAACATCCTTAAATAAATCAACAATTAAAAATTACAAATATGAAAAAACTTGACTCTTTTAAATTAAACAACAAGATTGCCGGAGTAAAATTATCTCTGTTGATAATGGCAGTTTTTCTTTACCTATTCACAACCAATACCTTTGCACAGGCAATAGTTAATCCAGTTGAAGGTACTCAGTATTATATTAAAAATGTTAGTTCAGGTAATTATCTTGAAAACAGCGATGCTAATTGGGCTGTACATCGGGCATTTAACGAATCACGCATTGAAAGACAGAAATTTACTTTTGAGTTAGTCTCGGGCTATACGTATAAAATTAAAAATGTCAATACGGGTTTTTATATGTATAGAAACACGAATGGTTGGGATGTTAATTTCGATGCAGCCACATCTAGTAATTGGATTTTAGAATCATATAATGGCAAGACAATTATTAAAAGAGATGGTAGTAATCATCTTGGAATTGATGCTTCCGGGGAAGGTGTATATTTTAATAAAGGTTGGAGCACATCTACCCGACTGCAATGGGAAATAATTGATGCAACTGTTTTGGATAAGTTACCCTTAGAAAATGCCATTACCGATGCCACAATATTATTAAATGCTGCTGAAGTTGGCACAACTCAGGGGAAGTATCCGCAAGCTGATTATACTCTTTTTTCGAATGCGATTACTACTGCCCAAAACGCATTAAATACGGCTACAAGCCAGGGCATACTAAATACTTCCTTAAGCACTTTACTTGCAGATATTGAAACATTTAAAACTAAAATGGTTCAATTTATTCCTGAAATTGGGAAATACTATCTTATTAAATACAAATCTACTGAATTGGCGCTAACAAGTAAGATAGATATGTATGCCGAGATTAATACGGTAAATTCAAATGATTTGTTGCAGCGAATCAAGTTTGAATCAGTTCCGTCGGCATCGGGTAAGTATTTCATTTTAAACGGCAATGATGTATATTTAACACAATCTTCAGGGAATAATTATGATCTGACATGGGGTGCTGCCAACGACCTAACTTATAATGGCATCTCCTTCTCAATAGAAACTATTAATGAGACAGATGTACGCATAAAATCAACAAAGTCATTATATATAGGAAGTGACTACGATAGTAATGTATTTAGTCAGGTTTATGCTGATAAAAACAATTCGTTTTTCTGGAAAATTATTTCAGCTCCGGATATCACAACACGTGCAAACCAATATAATTCTGAAGATTATAATTTAGTTGTTTCAGGTCAAACTGTTCGAATAAGCAATTTAAAAAATACCGATATTGCCATTCACAACATTGATGGCAAGCTTATTTGTAAATTAAATTCGTTTTCGGGCTCTTATGCAAAAGAATTGAAAAATGGAATTTATATTATTTCAATAAATGACAAAAAATCTAAATTCGGAATATATTAATTCAGTCAATCAATCACAAAACATCCTATTTTAAAACAGTATACTCAAAATGAGAACAAAAATTTATTTACAATTCATACTTTTATTGGTTACTAGTCTTATTTCAATGAGTAAGGCCGCCGAAACAGTATTAATTTCTTTTGAAAATCCACTTTCTACCGAAATGGTTTCCGAAACAAAATGGAGTGTATCGCCGCTACCAAGTTGGGTAATATCACATGGAATTGTTGATAATCCGGTAAAAGATGTACTAAAGAATAATACCAATAAATGCTATAAAGTACAGCAAGGAGCAAATGCACCTTATGAAAAAAACTTTGTGTATTTTCAACTAAAAGAACCTATTACAATCACCGAAGAAAATCGCTATTTACACATAAAACACTATCGTCAGGTACTGAATGATGAGTGGATGGTGACATTAAATACGAGCAAAAGTCCATATATATTCTTCTGGGAACAAGATAAAAGAGGTACATATCGATTTGAAGGGCAAAATGCTTTACCAGGACAGTGGGAAGATATAGTTGTTGATTTAAGTTACCTCATTTACAATAATGAGAAATTGACCGACTTCAATTTTGGATTTTCAATGGATTGGAATGGCTCATTTACAAATCCGGCATCGGATTATTATGTGGATGAGATTGTGTTAAGCAATTCAAGTACACCACGTATTTTAACGCCAACAAATTATACTTCAATTCAGCCTGGATTAAGATGGAACGATGACAGAGGCAACTACTTTAATGCTCATGGTGGTGGAATTCTTTATGTAGACGATACTTATTATTATATTGGTGAAACCAGAATAGGTATTGCTCCTTACGGCGTTAATTGCTATTCGTCCAAAGATATGTATAACTGGAAATTTGAAAGTAGATGTTTAACAATGCCTTTCGACCCATTAAGATCCGACATGCAGGATATGAATCATGGTAGGCTACTTGAACGCCCTAAAGTATTGTACAATGAAAAAACTAAAAAATTCGTAATGTGGGTACATTGGGAAGATGGAAGTGGCGGATATGGAGAGGCCAGGGTGTTGATAGCAACAGCAGATAAAGTAACTGGACCATATCAGTTTGTAAAAACTTTCAGACCAAACGGACAGGAGTCGAGAGACCAAACTTTATTTATGGACGACGATGGCAAAGCTTATCAATTCAGGTCTTCTGAAGTAAATGCTACACTTCAAATTTCTGAGCTTGCTGATGATTTTCTGAATGTAAAAAACACAAGTTCAAGTGGTTATTCAAGAAATTTTGTAGGTTGGCATTTTGAGGGTCCTGCAATATTTAAACATAAAAACAAATACTTTGGTTTCTTCTCTGGCACGACAGGTTGGAGTCCAAATCCAGCAAAGTCAGCTGGTTCTAATTCTGTACTTACAGGCTGGTATTATATAAATAACCCTTGTGTGGACGATAATGCAAATGTAACTTTTTATTCTCAACCTGCAAACGTATTTAAAATTCCGGGCAAAACAGATGCATATATGTATATTGGCGACAGATGGACTATCAATTCAAGTATAGCTGCCTCAACTCAGGTTTGGTTGCCAATTTCAATGCGTACCGGAGTTCCTGCTATTCATTGGTACGATAGCTGGGACTTGACGCTTTTCGACAAAATTAATGGCTACAAACAGGTTACTGCTGTCGAAAATGAAAAAACATATTATATGTTGGCAAAACACAGTGACCGATTCGTGTCACTTGATGGTACTAAGCTAACTCAATGGAAAGATGATGATACCAAAAATCTTGCACTGACATTTATATCGGCCGGAAGTGGATGGTACAAAATTAAAAATAGTGCAGGTAAATTTCTTGACACCTCGTCTTCTTTATCGTTTGCCAATCAAACGCAGGCTGACGCACAACTATGGAGGCTTGATAGTGGTGTAGACGGATTTTTCTTTATTTACAACAAAGCGAACAATCAGGTTATTGATGTGGCTGATTATAGCTTGTTAAATGGCGCAAATTTTGGCACATGGACAAAAAAAGCTTTGGATGACTATCCTGAAAATCAGCTTTTTGGAATTTTTGAAAAAACGAATACTACAGCTGTAAATCAGATAAAAGACGTATCGAAAGGAATTGAAATTTTCCCAAATCCTTCGAATGGTAATGTAAATATGTTACTTAGAGGCTATAGCAATACGAATACAACAATTGTGGTTGCTGATTTGAATGGAAAAACCTGCTATCAACGTTTATTCCAATCGGAATCGATGGTAAATCTTAATTTGTCGAAACTCAATGAGGGTGTTTATATTGTAAAAGCTATCTCTGATTCCGGCATATCAACTCAAAAATTAGTGATTAAAAAATAAGTTTTTAGGTTTAAGTTTTTAGAACGTGTTAATTGTGTTGTTTGTATAAGGGAGTATTCGTATAAGTTTACTCCCTTATTTTTCCGCTGAGATAAAAACAATCTACTGATACAGAATTGAAACGAATTGATACCCTAATGATATTATTTCCATTAGCATTGCTATAACTTTGCACAAACAAAATATGAATTTTTGAGTATTACATGCTAAAGTGAATTCATAATCATAAATCAGAATTAATCTTAAATAATAAAATCTCAAAATGAAAACTAAAATTACTTTTAAATTTATATCCATTTTGATACTAAGTTTTAGCTTTCAATTAAATGCAGCCGAAACCGTATTAATAACCTTTGACCAGCCTACTGTAAACGAAATGGTTTCAGAAACCAAATGGTGCGTCAACTCATTACCTTCGTGGGTTAAATCACATGGCATAGTCGATAATCCGGTGAAAGATCCGGTGAAAAACAACACCAATAAATGTTACAAAGTTGAACAAGCAGCAAATGCTTCCTATTACGAAAACTTTTTGTATTTCCAACTGAAACAACCAATTACTATTACACAAGCCAACAGGTATTTGCATATTAAACATTACCGTCAGGTTTTGAATGATGAGTTTATGGTTTGCCCCAATACAAGTATAAGTCCTGATAGGTTTTTTTGGGAGCAAAAATATCAGGGAATGTATCGTTTCGAATCTCAAAACTCTAAAGCAGGACAATGGGAAGATGTGATTGTTGACTTAAAATACTTGATGGACAAAGGTATTCCATTAACCGATTTCTCGTTTGGATTTTCGATGGATTGGAATGGTGGTTTGACCAATCCTGCATCCGATTACTATTTGGACGAAATTATTTTAAGCGATTCAAATACAGCACGTGATTATACACCAATAAATTATTCATCATTTCAGGTTGGAAAACGTTGGGATGATAACAGAGGAATGCATATTAATGCTCATGGAGGACAGATAATTTATGTGGATGACACCTATTATATGATTGGTGAAAATCGTATTGGTGATACAAGTATTGGCATTGCTTGCTACTCTTCGAAAGATATGTATAATTGGAAGTTCGAAAGCATTTGCCTCGAAATGCCCAATGAAGATATAAGAGCTGATTGGCAGGATGTGAATTTTGGCAGGTTGTTGGAGCGGCCAAAAGTGCTTTATAATGAAAAAACAAAAAAATTTGTCATGTGGATGCACTGGGAACTTGGTACGCATAATTATGGAGGAGCACGTGTTGCTATAGCAATGGCTGACAAAATCACCGGTCCGTTTCAATTTGTAAAAACAATGCGTCCTCATTTTACTGATGCAACGCAACAATGGTCAGGCGAAGATTCCCGTGATCAAACGCTTTTCATGGACGATGATGGTAAAGCATACCACTTTAGTTCTGCTGAAATGAATACTTGCATACATATTTCGGAACTTACCGACGATTTTCTGGGTTTAAAGGATGGTTTTACAAGAAACTGGCCGGGACAACAATATGAAGCTCCTGCCATTTTTAAACATACCGATAACAAGTATTATGGTTTCTTCTCAGGAGCCACATCCTGGAATCCTAATCCATTAAAGAGTGCAAAATCCGATAAAGTTGATCGTGACTGGTACTATATCAACAATCCTTGTGTGGATAATAATGCTCATGTAACATATTGGTCGCAACCAAATTACATTTTCAAAGTCCCCGGAAAAGTTGGAGCTTATATCTATCTGGGTGACAGATGGACACCGGCAAATATTAGTGTTTCACCTTATATTTGGCTACCCATTTCTATGCGTACAGGTCGTCCAAGTTTGCATTGGTACGACGAATGGGATTTAAGTTTGTTCGACCGAATGAACGGATACAATAAAGTCACAACGATTCAAGATGGCAAAACATACTATCTGCTTGCTAAACATAGCGACCGGTTTATGTCGCTCGATGGTACAAAGCTTACTCAATGGAAAGATGATGACACCAGAAATTTAGCGCTCACTTTTATTGCTACCGGTAATGGTTGGTATAAAATTAAAAATGCCGAAGGAAAATATTTGGATACATCTTCTTCACTATCATTCGCCTCCCAAGCGCAAACAGATGCTCAATTATGGCGCTTGGATGTAGCCGATGACGAGTTCTTTTATATATACAACAAAGGGAACAATCAAGTTATTGATGTTTCCGATTTCAATTTCAACAATGGAGTCACATTGACCACGTGGACTAAAAAAACTTCTGATGCCGATAATCAACTCTGGGGAGTTTTTGAAAAAACCAATACTGGAACAGGATTATTTGAACTAAATAATACGAATAAAAATATCGAGGTATATCCAAACCCAAGTAACGGTAATGTAAGTTTACATCTCCGTGGTTATGGCAATGAGGATACTAAAGTATTTGTTACCGATATGAATGGTCGAGTTTTTTACCAGAATTTGTTTCAATCGGAATCGATGGTATCTCTTAATTTGTCGAAACTCAATGATGGTGTTTATCTTGTTAAAGCCATCTCCTATTCAGGAGTATCAACTCAAAAATTAGTGATTAAAAAATAAGCCTCTTAATACCATTAGTACACTTCAAAATTACATGTGTTGATAGTTAATGAGAGTGTCTATTTTAAAGGACGCTCTCATTTTGTTTTTTATGGTTTAGCAGACTTCGTTTTTGCAAATAATACGAATTATTATATAATTGACAATTAGAATTATGAATAGAAAAATCCAAACACTTTTGCTATTATTAGCTGTAGCTTTCAGCGTAAAATCAAATGATTGGGAGAACCCAAATGTATTCCAGATTAACCGTGAAAGCGCGCGAGCAACGTTTATTCCTTTTGGAGATGTAAATTCGGCAATAAGCGGTAATTACGAACTGTCTCCTTGGTATCAAACGCTCAATGGAAAATGGAAATTTATGTGGTCGCCTACACCGGATCAACGTCCCATTGATTTTTTCAATTCTGATTTTAATAGTCAAAATTGGAAACAAATTAATGTTCCTGGCAACTGGGAACTTCAGGGTTATGGTATCCCTATTTATACGAATATAAAATATCCTTTTCCTAAAAACCCACCTTACATCAGTCACGATGATAACCCTGTAGGTTCTTATCGTCGATATTTCAATGTCTCAGAAAACTGGCGTAATCGCAGAGTTTTTCTTCATTTCGAAGCAGGTACTTCTGCAATGTATGTTTGGGTGAATGGCAAAAAAGTAGGTTATACCGAAAATACAAAATCACCGGCTGAGTTTGACATTACTGAATTTGTGAAAACGGGAAAAAACCTAATCGCTATTGAAGTATATCGTTGGAGCGATGGTTCATACCTCGAGGATCAGGATTTTTGGAGACTTTCTGGTATCGACCGTAATGTGTATTTGTATAGTACTGATAATATCCGTATTACTGATTTTTTTGCAAAACCGGATATTGATGCCAACTATAAAAATGCAACATTATCAACGGATATTAAAATAAAAAATTATTCGGCAAAAAATCAGCAAAACCTTGTTGAAATTTCACTTTTGGATCAGTTTGGTAAAAAGATTTTGTCGCAATCGATAAACACAAAAACCGAAGGCGGAAATGTGAAAGAATTTAATATCATTTCTAAAATTCAACGACCTGAATTATGGAGTAATGAAACTCCCTATTTATATACTCTTTTACTAACATTAAAGGATCAGTCGGGCAATCAAATTGAAACTGTTACGTCGAAAGTTGGATTCCGCAAGGTTGAATTAGCTAATGGTCAGTTATTAGTAAACGGGAAACGCATTATGGTTCATGGAGTTAATATTCACGAACATCATCCTGTTAATGGACATTGTATGGATAAAGCAACGATGATGCAAGATATTAAAATGATGAAGCAATTAAATATCAACGCTGTGAGAATGAGCCATTATCCTAATAATGTGGAATGGTTAAAACTTTGCGATCAATATGGTTTATATCTTGTTGCTGAAGCAAATATTGAAACGCACGATATGGGTGCAGAGTTTCAGAGTTGGTTTGATAAATCGAAACACCCTGCCTATTTACCCGAATGGAAAGAAGCACACATGGACAGAATTTACAGCCTCGTTGAAAGAGATAAAAATCATCCATCTGTAATTATTTGGTCACTTGGTAATGAATGTGGAAATGGACCAGTTTTTTATGATGCATATAAGTGGATTAAATTGAGGGATAAAACTCGTTTGGTGCAGTTTGAACAAGCCGGCGAAAACGAAAATACAGATATTGTTTGTCCTATGTATCCGTACATCAACGATATGAAAGAATATGCCAAACGCGATAATGTAAACCGGCCATATATTATGTGTGAGTATTCACATGCTATGGGAAATAGTAATGGCAATTTTAAAACATATTGGGATATTATCCGATCGAGTAAAAATATGCAAGGTGGATTTATTTGGGACTGGGTTGATCAGGGTTTTGAGGCTTTCGACGAAAATGGTAGAAAGTATTGGGCTTATGGTGGAGATTTTGGAAGTCAGAATTACACGAACGATGAAAATTTCTGTCATAATGGATTGGTTTGGCCAGATAGAAAACCAAAACCAGGGGCTTTTGAAGTGAAAAAGTATTATCAGGATATTCAGTTTGAAATAGTTAATTTTGAAAATGGAATTATTAAAGTTAAAAATGAGTTCAACTATACAAACCTATCAAATTATATTTTTCAATATGTGGTTAGACTGAATGGATTAGCTATACATAAAGGTGAGTTTTACGCAAACACTCAACCGGGAATGTCCGATTTGATTACCTTGCAGATACCCCAACTGAAAAATGAACCTGGTAAAGAATATTTAATTGATGTGTTTGCTTATACACGCTACGGAACGGAAGTTATACCACAAATGCACGAAGTTGCACGTGAACAATTTGCAAATGCAGGAAACAACTATTTTGTTGAAAACAAATCAACCCTTACTGACGAAGTGAAAGTGGTTGATGATAAGAATAATTATGTATTATCCGTTGGTGAATTTAGAGTTATGATAAGCAAGCAAAACGGACTCATTTCTGGTATTTCAAATAAAAAACAGAGTTATTTTAATAGAACACCTATTCCAAATTTTTGGCGAGCTCCTACCGATAACGATTTTGGTAATGGGATGCCGGGCAAATTAAATATTTGGAGAAATGCTGGCGAAAACACAAGTCTGAAATCAATAGAAATAGTTGAAAAAGATGGTCTTAAATCCGTTAAATCTAATTTATGGTTAAATGATGTTGGAGCTGAATTAATTATTAATTATACTATGCAACATAATGGAAAATTAAAAGTGGATGTGAGTTATACAGCAAATGAAAAACAAAATGTTGAAATGCCTCGATTCGGTATGATTATGTCGCTTAACAGAGAATATGATAATTTCAAATATTATGGAAGAGGTCCGCTTGAAAACTATTCCGACAGAAATACCGCATCACATTTAGGAATTTACGAAAGCAAAGTGGCTGATCAATATGTACCATATACTCGTCCTCAGGAAAACGGAAATAAAACGGATGTTCGCTGGATTACTCTTACAGATAATGAAGGAAATGGCGTTCGTATTGAAGGGTTACAACCATTATCGGTAAGTGCATTACATAATTATCCTTCCGATTTCGATCCGGGTCTGACGAAGAAACAGCAACACATAAGCGATATTACGCCTCGTAATGAAGTGGTTTTATGCGTTGATTTAAAACAACGTGGTATTGGTGGCGATAATAGCTGGGGAGCGTTACCCCATGACGCCTATTTGATTAAAGATAAAGACCTTAAGTTTAGTTTTACCTTAAGTGTGGTTGAATAGACAAAATTTCATTTGGAATATTTTCGAAAATTGAGGCGCAAAAGTTTTTTGCGCCTTTTTAATATCCCTTTTTTAACTCTCTATCCATTTATAACCCTTATTCACTCATAATCGTTATATGTAAATTTGGGTTGAAAAACAGGCAATTTAAATGGCTACTTGATTTTTTAATTTTGTATTTTCCACTTTATCTACTATGTTTTAGGTATTAAAATATAAGTTCAGACGTTCATGCACTGATAAGATTTCTTTGAGATTTATCAAAACAAATATATTCAGTATGCGAACAAACCCGAAAAATGAATATTTTCCCTGATGAAAGAAGCGGTCAGGCTTTGCCTGAAAGTTTATTACGGGCTGCTCCACAGGGCAAAATCCCCAGCCCCAAACAATCCCCGCCCCTCGTACCTCTGGGCTTGCACGGTCTTCTTTGTGGCTTCCGCGCAATCAACGCAAAACGCAATGCTAAGTTACATAACAAGTAGTTATAAGCGTTTTTCACCCTGACGGGCAAGGGATAAGCCTGAAAAAGCTTATAACCTAATTATGTAAAATAGCCGCACAAGAGCAACCCATTGCCCCGCTCTGCTGCCCGAATACCCAATCGCCCGAAAGGGCAGAGCGGTAAGTAATTACACCTAATCGGTGCGTTGTTCAGGCGTACCGCCAATCCGAGAATAAAGCCCCGAAAACCACTTGTGTTTTTTATTGAAGGTTTATCTCGGGCAGCAAATAAAAAACACAAAAGGTTTTCAAAATATGGGGACAGCAGCCACAAAACATTTTTGCCATTTCAGGGGTTTTTGACGACCCCATTCCATGCCAAAAATGCTTTGTGAAAGAAGTTGAGAATGTTGAAAAGTAAGAATAATTTTACGGCAACCATTTCAGAAAGTTATTGTGCCGAATACGTAAAACTTATTTCCTACTTTCCAACATTCAATACCACAGAATTCCCCACCACCCATCAGTTGTTGCAAAAAAATAAAAACATTTCGGGTTGATTTATCAGTGTGCTTGTGGTATATGCGTTCCATTCTGGCTACATTCGTTCCGGTCGGTTTCGTACCTCGACCGAACCAACACTTCATTTCACCTTCATTACAAACATACACCTCAGCACCGCACAGCTTCGGTAGTTTCCTTCCTTTTCCATTCCGCGAGCTCCATTAATTCAGTCACTCACTACCCAAGCCCTTTTCAACGCTCTCTTCCCCCTCTCATTTAGGAGAGGGGTCAGGGGTGAGGTGTATGTTTTTATTTTCTGCGGCGAGTTTACCCCAATAGAATCAATCGCTTGAAGGCAGAACGGCAAGTATTTTACACCTAATCGGTGCGTTGTTCAGGCGTATCGCCAATTTGGGGATAATACCCTAAAAACCAATTGTATTTGTCATTTAATGTGTATTTTTAGTTGCATAAAAACACACAAATTAGTAACAGTTGGTAACACTAGTAACACCTGTTACCAATGTTACTATTGTTACTGTAAGAGTGGAAACAATCGGACAAAAACCACAATTTCCCCACCACCCATAAGTTGTTGCATAAAAATCAAAACATTCCTGATTTATTTATCATTGAGCTTGCAGTATATGCGTTCTATTATCGCTCCATTTCGTTCCAGGTTCTTTGCTCGTTCCTCACTTCGAAACCTGATACTCCATTTTGCTAACATTGCAAGCATACACCTCAGTACCGCACAGCTTTAGGGAAATACTCATTCCCATTCCGCAAGCTCCATTCATTCTGTTTTCCCCAAAGCCCTTCTCCACGCATTTCCAATGGCATTTTTTATTTTCTGCGGCGAGTTTACCCCAAAAGAATCAATCGCCTAAAGGCAGAGCGGATAGTAATTACACCTAATCGGTGAGTTGTTTAGCCGTATCGGCAATACGAGAATAAAGCCCCGAAAACCACTTGTTTTTTTTATTGAAGGTAAATTTCGGGCAGCAATTAAAAAACACAAAAGGTTTTCAGAATATGGGGACAGTTGTCAAGCTCCTTACAGCAGCTTGCTTTGATTTAGCACTTCGTGCAATAACCACAAGAATTCCCCACCACCCATTAGTGGTTGCAGCTTTGCAAATATATCGTTTTTATTTTTCAATGTGCTTGCAGCAGGTTACTTTCATTCGCTCCTTACCATTCGGGGGAGACAGTTCGTACCTCACCGTCATCCACCCTCATTACAGTCGTTTCATTCCATAACGCCAGCTTCAGCACCCCACTGCATAAGTAAAAAACATCCTCGCCAAACGGTCTGCTTTTTACCCATGCATTACTCCATACTCTCCAATGGTATATTTACTTCAGCTACGACGAGTTTACCCCAAAAATTTCCTGAATATTTCCCCGCCACCCATCAGTTGTTGCAGTTCAATCAGGCAATAGAGTTGATTTTTCATGTGCTTGCGGTCGTTGCAAACATTCGTTTCCATTTCGCGCCGGGTGCAGGCTCGTTCCTCACCCGCAACCCGACACTGCATTCCACCTTCATTTTTTGCATCCACCTCAGCACCGCACGGCATTCGTATTCCTTTTCTCACTCCATATATTCCGTTCTTTCAGTCATACCCATGCCAT
>Ga0116171_10003993_pt1 | contig 13416 bp, 8 predicted proteins | sample AD_JPNHW2_MetaG_FD_89798 | JGI IMG/M metagenome (GOLD analysis project Ga0116171, IMG submission 89798) | Active sludge microbial communities of municipal wastewater-treating anaerobic digesters from Japan - AD_JPNHW2_MetaG | ecosystem: Engineered > Bioreactor > Anaerobic > Digestate | place...
AAAGCGGGTTATATTTATGGGCAACTCAATAACACAATGCTGGAGCGACAATCATCCTGAGTTTTTTAAAGGTCGTCCTTACATAAACAGGGGCATTAGCGGGCAGACAACTCCTCAGATGCTTATCAGGTTCAGGCAGGATGTAATTGATCTGAAGCCTGCTGTTGTGGTTATTCTGGCAGGCACAAACGATATTGCAGGTAACACGGGCCCGTCAACGCTTGAGATGATTGCCGGCAACATAGCTTCTATGGCCGAACTGGCTGAGAGTAATGGCATAAAAGTCATTATATGCTCTGTGCTCCCGGCCTTTGACTATCCATGGAAACCAGGACAAAGACCCGATGAAAAGATACCTGCGCTGAATAAAATGCTTAAGAAATATGCAGACGATCACGGGATTTTTTACCTCGATTATTTCCAGGCTATGGCAGACAACCGGAACGGTATGAAGACAGAGCTTACTTATGATGGCGTTCACCCCAATAAGGCCGGATACCTTGTAATGGAACCAATGGTTGAAAATGCAATAAAAAAGGTTCTGAAATCACATCTAAAGAGACAGTCAAAATAAAGCCGGATTAACCGTACATACTTTGACTTCATGAATTCAAGGCAGATACTTGACGAGAAGTGGATCAAGGCATCCATTGCCGGTACAATCTGGGCAGCTTCCGAGATTGTCCTTGGCAGCTTTCTTCATAACCTTAAGATACCTTTTGCAGGCAACCTGCTGACAGGCATAGGTTTAATAATTCTTATTTCTATAAGTTATATCTGGAGAGAAAAGGGTCTCTTCTGGAGGGCAGGGTTAATCTGTGCGCTCATGAAGAGTTTTTCGCCAAGTGCGGTCATCTTCGGTCCCATGATTGCAATTTTCAGTGAATCTGTACTGCTTGAAATCTCTACAAGGCTCCTGGGCAGAACAATTGCCGGCTATCTCACAGGATCTATGCTTGCCATGTCGTGGAATCTGCTGCAGAAGATACTTAACTATATCATTTTCTACGGCTTCGATATTGTGGGCCTCTACACTTCCCTTCTCAAATATGCTGAGAAACAATTTAACATACCCATAGATATGGTATGGGCACCTATCATCTTTTTGCTCATCATCTACTGTGTTATGGGATTTATTGCAGGTGTGACGGGTATAATGCTTGGCCGAAGACTGCCTGATCAGCAACCGGAATCGTTTGCCGCTCAGAATGTATCGACTGTAATACCCCGGAAAAACAACGACAGGAGTTTCCGCTATTCGGTCGCCTGGCTTTTTACAGACATACTGCTTATACCGGCAGCATTGATGCTTATCAACACCACGCGTACAGAAATATGGACCCTGTTTGTAGTCCTGACTGCAATTATATGGTCTCTCAGGTACAAAAGAGCTCTCCGCCAGCTTCTTAAGCCGAGATTCTGGATACTCTTTGTGCTGATAACCATGCTCACTGCCTTTGCTTTCAGCAGACTAAACAATAATTCAGGCACCATTAGTGACGGACTGCTGACAGGGGTACAGATGAACTTCAGGGCAATAATAATTATTATGGGATTCTCTGTTCTTGGTACCGAGTTATATAACCCCGTAATACGTAACTTCTTTCTTAAGACATCATTCAGGCAATTGCCCCTGGCACTTGAGCTTTCATTTGAAAGTCTGCCGTCAATGATTGCTGCAATACCTGATTTTAAGACAGTGATGCATAACCCGCGTTCGGTATTTTATTCAATTCTTACACGTGCCGACAGCAGGCTTACCGAGATTAAAGAAAACACCGGAAAGAAGAACCACGTCTTTATAATTACCGGCGGGACAGAGGCAGGTAAAACCAGAATGATAACCTGTGTCACAAAAATGCTGACCGGCAAAGGCATAAGAGCCGAAGGAATACTCTCTCCACGTATATCTGAAAACGGGCATACCACAGGATATATGGTTCAGGATATAGCAACAGGCAAAAGCATCCCTTTCCTGAGAGAAGATGACAAAGCAAAGGGAGAAAGAATAGGCCGTTTTGTAATCTGCAGGGAAGGCCTTAGCCTTGGTAAACATACGCTTCGCCAGGCGTTACTGTCTGACTGCCGGTTAATAGTGATAGATGAGATAGGCAGACTTGAACTGAAGGGTGGCGGCTGGGCCGGTAATATAAGCGAACTGCTGGCTGTGACGAACAAACATCTCATCATTACTGTACGCGATGCTTTTATCGATGATGTGACAAGGTGGCTGAAAATAAGTAACCGCACTGTTTTTGACGTCGGCAGGTACGAATGTTCGGATGTGGAGAAACATATAACTGACTTTCTTGAGTCAGAAAAGGCCGGTCAGTAAAAAATTCTGAAACCAACAAAGAACGTTATGAAACAATGGATATATGCTTCAATGCTCATTTTGCTCTCCCTCCTTGCATCATGCAGCATCAAAACAAAAAAGGCAAGCGGAAGTGCAAAAATCAGCAATAAGATTGAAGGCACAGTAAAAGGTGAAGAGGCGGGTCTTGTCAACACCGTGTGGATTCTCAGCGGGATAAAAGGATCAAAAATCGAAAATCCGGCTCCCGGCCTCAAAGAAGCCTATATAGTTTTTTTACCTGACAGCACTTCATTAACAGGGTCGGGAAGCTGCAACAGCATTTTCGGAAATTACCATCTGAAAGGAATAAATTGCATTGAGATTCTACAAATAGGATCAACAAAAATGTTTTGTGAAGGGATGGAAACTGAATACAAAATGATAAATGCATTAAGGGAAGCAACCAGTTTTAAAATAAATGGAGATTCTCTTGTGATGATAAAAGGAAATAAAATAAAGCTGTTATCATTTATCGCAAAAAAAACCGAATAGGGATAAAATGCCTTTCCGCAATATTCTCTGATGAATAACCTTTAAGTCCTCAACGCATACATTTAAATATATCTGTTGTCCGCCTTTAGGACAGCGTCCTTTTTTATTACATATAAATAAAGAGCTCCTGTCTCTTTTCAGGACACATCTTGTTTTCTACAAAAAAATTCTTCATGTGTATATAGCTGTTTTTCTGCACTTTATTTTTTTTGGCACGCCGATTGACTTTACTGTTATCCGATTAACAGAAGATGATTTCATATAACAATGTAAGGAAATGTTCAGTGAAGGCAAATTCGTGAATATTCAGGGTTCGGTAAATCAGAATCCCGCTAATAACAACTTCAAAACCAATCCGGTATACACCGAAAAAAACAATTGTCAGGATTGCTATAAATGTCTGAGGCAATGTCCGGTTAAAGCAATAAAAGTAGAAGGATCCAATGCTTCAATAATAGCATCAGAATGTATTTACTGTGGCCATTGTGTTGAAGTCTGCCCTGCAGGTGCAAAGAAAGTCAGGGAAGACCTTTCATCTGTGCTTTCAGGTATAGACAAAGGAGAAAAGATAATTGCCTGCCTGGCTCCTTCCTATGTAAGCGAAATAGAGGACGTAAATGAAGAAACACTATCAAGAGCCCTCAGAAATGCCGGGTTTATGGGGGTATCACAGACCGCCCTGGGTGCAGAGATAGTTGCCACAGAGACTTCTCACTATATCAAAAACCATCCGGATTCGGTCGTTATCTCTTCATGCTGCCCCTCGGTGGTTTTGCTTGTAAACAAATATTATCCGCAGCTGGCTGACAAAATAGTTCCTGTTTTATCACCTATGCAGGCTCATGCCAAGATGTTAAAAGAGAAATACGGAGACAATATTAAGACGGCTTTCTTTGGCCCATGCATTTCAAAGAAGACTGAAAATGACCATGTTAATGGTCTGACAGATTACATTCTCACATTCAATGACCTGCGTGATATCCTCGAAATGTACTCCTTCCCTGCTGATGAGAAAGAGACAGGCAGAGAAACTTTTATCCCATTCAGAGCAGGCAAAGGCAATTACTTCCCTGTTGACGGAGGCATGATTGCAACAATGAAAAAAGAAGCCCTGGTTACCGACACTAACTATATGTCATTTACAGGTATCGTAAGAATAAGGGAGATACTCGAAGATATCCTTGAAGGCAAGCTTGTTGCTCCACTTTTTCTTGAGCTGATGACATGTGAAGGCGGGTGTATAAAAGGTCCGTGCACTATAAGCAAATCGTCTGAAGCCGTAAAAAGACAAAGGGTACTACAGCTTTCAGAGAGCCTGAATCAGCATGAGACAAACGGATATTTAATGACAAACATTGAATCAGAACATAATTTCAAAGAAGCGGTGCCATTGCCATGTGAAAGTGAGAAGGAGATAACAGATGCTCTCAGGGCAAGCGGAAAATTCACTGATAGAGATGAGCTTAACTGCGGGGGTTGCGGATATGACAGCTGCCGCGACTTCGCCATAGCCATGCTGAGAGGAAAAGCCGAAAGGATGATGTGTGTCTCTTATACCAGAAGAGTTGCGCACGACAAAGCCTCCGTTCTGCTCAAAAAAATACCTTACGGAGTTGTTGTATCAGATGAAAATCTTACAGTCATTGATTCCAACAGTCTTTTTCCAACTCTTATCGGAGGTGATATTGCAGAAATATACAACTCAGCAGGGAAGATTGAAGGCAGTGATCTGAAAAAAAGCATTTCGTTTTACAGACTATTTGAATCTGTTCTTCATTCGGGTGAAGAAATGGTAGAGAGGACCATTAAAGAGAATGGTCTTTTGCTCAACATCTCCGTAATCACTATTCAGCCGCATAAAATAGTCTGTGGCATTGTAAGGAACCTGCAAAATCCTGAGACCAGGCAGGAACATGTGGTCAGGACAACAAGGGAAGTCATCCGCCGAAATATGGATATCGTACAGAAAATAGCCTTCCTTCTTGGAGAAAATGCAGCTTTTACTGAATCGGCTCTTAATTCTGTAGCCGAATCAATGGAGAACGAAACTATCTCATAAATTCAATGAAAGAGAGAGATTACATTATTGAAATAGGGAGTTGCAGGAAAGAGAAGTACGGTAAAGAAGTCTGCGGAGACACCATTCTTTCAAGCAAGGTACCAGGAGAAGAAAGATATATTGCAGTGCTCTCTGATGGCCTTGGGAGCGGAATAAAAGCCAGCGTGCTTTCAACGCTTACCGCAGCTATGAACCTGAATTTCAGATTAATGCATGAGCCTGTAATTAATTCGGTATCCTGGATAATGGATACATTACCAGTAGATTCCGAAAGGAATATGAGTTACAGCACTTTTACCATCGTAGACATTGATTTTGACGGGGATACTAAAGTGATCGAATACGGTAATCCTCCGTTTTTTATCGTCAGAAATAAAGAAATAATACATCCCGCAAGAAATACGGTTGAGGTAAACCGTCATGATAAAAACAAGAGCATTGACTTATCAACATTTACCTTGCTTGAAAATGATCGTCTAATCATCACTTCCGATGGCATTACCCAGTCCGGGATAGGGAAAAGCTCAATGCCATTTGGCTGGGGTATTGATAACCTTGTAAACTTCGTAAAGGAAGAGACCGGAACATCGCAGCCGGTATCTGCCAGTGAAATGGCAAAAAACATTGTGAAAAAGGCAGTGGCAAATGACTCTTTCATGCTTAAAGATGATGCCAGTTGTGCAGTAATCTATCGTCGTAAGCCCAGAAGGCTTCTCCTCTGTTCAGGGCCTCCTTTTAATGAATCAAGAGATCCACTTATAGCGGGAATGGTTGCTGATTTCGAAGGAAAGAAGATTGTATGTGGAGGCACAACTGCCATGATAATAGCCAGAGAGTTAAAAAAAGAGATAATTATGGGGCCTATAGAACTTATGGACTCTGATCTTCCTCCGGCATGCTCCATAGAAGGCATTGACCTTGTTACAGAAGGGATACTTACACTAAGCAGGGTAGCTGAGATTCTTGACCGAAAAGATGACATCAGCATAACAAAAACAGACCTCGCTACAGGCATTGTTAAGATGCTCCTTGAGGCTGATATAATTGACTTCCTTGTTGGAACATGTATTAACGTAGCTCACCAGGATCCTTCTCTGCCTGTTGAGCTCGACATAAGAAGAAACATTATTAAAAAAACAGCAGGTCTGCTTGAAAGCAAATTTTTGAAACAGGTTAATATAAAATACTTATAATTAATGATATGGATAAAAAAATCAAAATCAGGGTTTGTGTCGGTACTCATTGTTATGTAATGGGCAACAATGATCTGAAGGATATTAAAAACAAACTTCCGGATGATCTCAGAGATAAGGTATATGTTGAGGGCACCGTTTGTCTGGGGTGTGATGTAATGAAAAAGAAACCTCAGCATCCCTATGTAGAGATAAATGGTGAACTGATGGCCGGAGCTACACTTCAGTTGATAATAGACAGGTTGCGGAGCATTGAAATGAAAAAAACTAAAAACAACATACTATGAGAGAGAATAAGGAAAAGGCTGTAGATACTGAAGAAGAAAAAGTTACAGGCATGGCAGCCGACAATGGTTTTGAAGAAATAGAGGCAACTATCCAGTCAGTTGTTAATGCTCAGAAAATATACAGGACCTATACACAGGAGCAGGTTGATGAGATTTTCAGAAAAGCTGCATTTGCTGCCGCAGAAAATAGAATAAGGCTGGCAAAGATGGCTGTTGAAGAGACAGGAATGGGTGTTGTTGAAGACAAAGTCATAAAGAATCATTTTGCGTCGGAATATATCTACAACAAGTATAAAGATGAAAAAACCGTCGGGCTTATTGAGGAAGACATCACTTTTGGTATCAGAAAATATGCCGAACCGGTAGGTGTAATTGCTGGTATTGTTCCAACAACCAATCCAACCTCCACGGCAATTTTCAAGGCGCTCATCAGCCTTAAGACCCGAAACGGGATTATTTTTTCCCCGCATCCCAGGGCAGCAAAATCAACCATTGAAGCAGCCCGCACCGTCCTCAGGGCAGCAGTTGACGCGGGTGCTCCGGAAGGAATAATAGGATGGATTGAATCACCTACCATAGGAGCATCTCAATACCTGATGCATCACCGTGAACTGAACCTGATTCTTGCGACAGGTGGCCCGGGTATGGTGAAAGCCGCCTATTCTTCAGGTGTCCCTGCCATAGGTGTAGGAGCCGGTAATACACCGGCAATAATTGATGAATCGGCAAACCTTAAAATGGCTGTCAGTTCCATACTAATGTCAAAGACCTTTGACAACGGTATGATCTGTGCCTCCGAACAATCAGTCATTGTTGTGAAAGATGTATATGAAACAGTAAAACAACTGTTTATTGAAAACAAAGCATATATTCTCAAAGAAGATGAGAAGGCAAAGGTAGGGAGCTGCATCATAAAGGACGGGCATCTGAACGCGGCAATTGTAGGTCAGTCTGCTTGGAAAATTGCTGAGATGGCTGGTCTGAGGGTACCTGAAGATTCAAAAGTGCTCATTGGTGAAGCAAAAGAGATAAACAGGAATGAGCCATTTGCATATGAGAAACTGTCTCCTGTGCTTGCGCTTTACAAGGCAGAAGATTTCAGGGAAGCAGAATATATTGCCACACAACTAATCAAATTCGGCGGCATCGGGCATACATCCGTGCTCTATACAAACCCCGCCAACAAAGACAGGATTGAGTCGTTCAGCTCACTTATGAAAACCGGGAGGTTACTTATAAATATGCCTGCCTCGCAGGGAGCTATTGGTGACATATACAATTTCAGACTAGAACCCTCTCTTACACTTGGTTGCGGTTCCTGGGGAGGCAACTCCGTAAGTGAAAATGTAGGGGTTAAACATCTGATAAATATTAAAACAAATGCTGAGAGGAGAGAAAATATGTTATGGTTAAGGATGCCTGAGAAGATCTATTTCAAGACAGGATGCCTGCCTGTAGCACTACAGGATCTATCGGGGAAAAAGAAAGCGTTTATTGTTACAGATAAAGCGATTTATGACCTCGGATATGCTGACAAGGTTGTTGCGCATCTTGAGGTATTACATATTGAATCGAACATATTCTTTGAGGTAGAGCCGGATCCGACACTCTCTGCTGTAAAAAAAGGTCTCTCAAGGATAAATGCATTTCAGCCGGATGTAATTATTGCCATTGGTGGCGGTTCAGCTATGGATGCTGCAAAAATAATATGGCTTATGTACGAACATCCGGAATCTGAATTTGAGGGACTGGCACTAAGATTTATGGACATACGTAAACGTATCTATGCTTTTCCTGAACTTGGAAAGAAGGCAGTAATGGTTGCCATACCTACTACATCGGGTACAGGGTCAGAAGTAACACCTTTTGCAGTTGTTACTGACGAAAAGAGTGGCATCAAATATCCCATAGCTGATTATTCTCTTACACCCAATATTGCCATTATTGATCCTGAGTTTGTGATGACCATGCCTGCAAAACTGGCTGCATGGTCTGGTATTGATGCCCTTACACATTCTCTTGAAGCAATGGTGTCAGTATTTGCAACCGAATTTACAAATCCTTATGCACTTGAGTCTGCAAGGCTTATTTTCAAATATCTGGAAATATCGGTAAAAGAAGGTGCCAATAATCAGAAGGCAAAGGAAAAAGTGCATTATGCGGCAACTATGGCCGGTATAGCATTTGCAAACGCATTCCTGGGTGTATGCCACTCAATGGCACATAAGCTCGGATCCGAATTTCATGTTCCTCACGGACTTGCAAATGCCATACTTATAAATGACGTCATCCGGTTCAACGCCACAAATGCCCCGCGTAAACAGGCAATTTTCCCGCAATATAAATATCCTGAGGCAATTCAACGTTATGCCCGTATGGCAGATTACCTCGGTCTTAAGGGCAATACTCCTGAGGAAAAGGTGGAAAGCCTCATTCAGGCTATAACCGACCTGAAGAAATCATTAGGTATTCCCGTATCAATAAAAGAGGCAGGCATTGGCAGGGAGGAATTTTACGGAAGCCTGTCCAGGCTTTCTGAAAATGCATTTGACGACCAGTGCACAAGTGCAAATCCCCGATATCCTTCAATAGAAGAGATAAAAGATCTTTATATAAAAGCGTACGAGGGCAACAGATAATCAAAGTTTTCTGATTCAGGCCTGCAGTGTCTCTCCCTTCATCCGGAAAGGAGAGGCACTGTTATCTCTCATAATATTACCTAACCGGTTTTTTGATAAATTTTATCTTCATAACTTTGCCTGCGAAGTAATTACGCCATCAGGCAGGAAAATCAAAATATGGCAAAAGACGATTCTGTCAGTAAACATCGCCGGATAATTGAGAAATCTCATGAGAGAAGTCTCAGGTTTGGAATAGATACAGGAATAATATTCCCGCGTAAAGTTGCAATACTTGACGAGCTGGAAGAAAAGATAGAGAAAAACAGAGAGCTTATAGAAATAACGGCACCGTTGCTGGCTGAACTTTATGATGTACTTCAGGGATCCGGATATTTTATCATTCTGACCGATAACGAAGGATGTATTTTAAAGATACTTGGTGATCCGCATATAACAAAAGAAGCTGAGCGGATGAGGATTATCTCCGGCAGCTACATGTCTGAAAAAAGCATCGGCACAAATGCCATGGGGACCGCTCTTATTGAGGACAAAGCGATACAGGTAACAGCTACCGAACATTTTATATCTGCCTTCCACAAATGGACCTGTTCTGCAGCTACTATTCATAACACAGACGGCAAGATTATCGGGACAATAAACCTGACAGGCGACAGCTTCAAGGTACATCAGCACACTCTGGGACTTGTTGTTGCGACAGTAAAAGCAATCGAAAATGAAATAAGAAACAGGGAGATACAGAAGCAGTTGTACGATTCAAATATGTATGCTTTTGCAATGATGAATAACCTGGCGTATGGTGTTATTGCAATTGATCTCAGCGATGACATACACTGGGTAAACAACTCAGCATGCGATACTCTTAATATCAGAAGGCTTGAACTGCTTGGCAGGCCAATAGCTACATTTATAAACGGCTGGAACAAACTTAAAAAAAGGGTTTTGACGGAGCTGCCCGTACAGGATGAAGAAATGCCTATGGGATTAAACAGCACTTCCTCCTATATTATTAACATCTTTCCTATTAAAACACCCCACGGAGAAATTCTGGGGTACCTCTTAACTTTCAGACCCCTCAGCAAGATGCTCAGGATGCTGAGTAAATACATCGGACAGCAGGCGCATTATACATTTACGGATATTGCGGGCGCGTCAAAAAAGATAAAGGAGACGATAAAATATGCCCGTACCGTTGCAAACAGTTCGACAACTATTCTTATAACCGGTGAAAGCGGAACAGGGAAAGAAGTATTTGCCCAGGCCATTCACAACGCAAGCAGCCGTTCCGAAGAAGCCTTCGTAGCAGTCAACTGCGGTGCAATATCGCCTACATTAATTGAAAGCGAGCTTTTTGGCTATTCGGAGGGAGCATTTACAGGCGCAAAAAAAGGAGGCAATCCAGGTAAATTTGAGATGGCGGATAAAGGTACTCTTTTCCTCGATGAGATAGGAGAAATGACACTTGACATGCAGGTCAGGCTCTTAAGGGTACTGCAGGAAAAATGTATCAGCCGTATCGGAAGCAGCAAGACAATACCGGTGGATGTAAGAATAATTGCTGCCACCAACAAAAATCTTGAAGATGAGATTAAGGCCGGGAGATTCAGACTTGACCTCTACTACCGAATAAACGTGATTCCCATCAACATACCCCCATTAAGGGAAAGAACTGATGATATCCTTCCTCTTCTTAAGTATTTTTTAAAGCATAAGGCAGCTAAACTTGAAAAAACGGTTCCCGAGATTGAAATAGACCTCCTTGACAAGGTGATGGTATATAACTGGCCAGGCAATATTAGAGAGCTTGAAAATTTTGCCGAAAAACTTGTTATACTTGGTGGCAGCCTCTCACCAGACCAGATGGATCGTGAATTCAGGGATCTTATACCCGATCAGGAAAAAAATGATTCGCCTGAAAAGAATAGCACCATACCCGTAAAGGGAACCTTAAGAACACTGGAAGATATAGAAAAGGAAGCCATCAGGGAAACAATTGAAGCACTTGGCCATAATATGAGCCTTGCAGCCAGAACGCTTGGCATAAGCAGGAACACTCTATATCAGAAAATAAAAGCTTACGACCTCTGATCTTATTATATTACGGACCTCATTCCGTAGTCAGGCAAAACCACCTGCTCAATTTTAGTACAATGTCTTTTTTTATTACAGCCATTTCTCAATAAACTGTCCTGTAAAGTAACACCACAAGAGAAAACCTTTATTTTGCATTTTTATATATGCCTGTCATACTGCGCATTATATGAAATGGCATGAAAAATGCCTCCCTTTTAGCATAGTTATAATATTCAAAACTTAATTTAAATAAAATGGCAAGATTTACATTACCCAGGGACATCTATTTTGGAAAAGGGTCGCTGGCAGAATTAAAGAATCTGAAGGGAAACAAGGCAATGGTAGTAGTTGGTGGCAGTTCAATGAAAAAGAACGGGTTTCTTGACAAGACCATCGGTTACCTGAATGAAGCCGGTCTTAAGGTGAAGGTATTTGAAGGTGTTGAACCTGATCCGTCAGTGAATACTGTAATGAAAGGCGCAGCAGCCATGCTCGAATTTCAGCCTGACTGGATTGTTTCTATCGGCGGAGGGTCGCCCATAGATGCTGCAAAAGCTATGTGGATATTTTATGAATATCCCGATGCAAAATTTGAAGAAATAGCTAAACCTTTCAATATTCCGGTCTTACGTAAGAAAGCCCGTTTTGTTGCCATCCCCTCTACCAGTGGTACAGCAACAGAGGTTACCGCATTCTCTGTAATTACAGATTATTCCACGCTGATAAAATATCCTCTGGCAGATTATGAGATAACTCCTGATATTGCAATTGTTGATCCGGAGCTTGCATACACAATGCCGGCAACACTGACAGCACATACCGGTATGGATGCGCTTACGCATGCCACTGAAGCATTTGTTGCCTGTAACAGGAGCGATTTCTCAGACATAATGGCCTTAAAGGCAATATTAATGATAAAGGATAACCTTCTTAAATCATATAATGGAGACCTTGAAGCAAGAGATAAGATGCATATTGCACAGTGTATGGCCGGCATGGCTTTCTCCAATGCACTTCTGGGAATAGTACACAGCATGGCCCATAAATCGGGTGCGGTGTTCCATGTCCCTCACGGCTGTGCAAATGCAATATACCTGCCGTATGTTATTGATTTCAACAAAAAAGTGGTTGGTGACAGATTTGCACAGATAGCAGAATTCATAGGACTTGCCGGAGAAAACGAAACTGAGTTAACTGACGCTTTCAGGAATTTTGTCCAGGGTCTCAATATGAAGCTGTCAATACCATCCACACTTAAAGACTACGGCATTGAAGAATCTGTCTTCCTTAAAAACGTGGATCGCATTTCAGGAAACGCCGTTGCTGATGCATGTACTGGCTGTAACCCCCGTAAAACCGGAGAAGAAGAATTTAAAAAGCTCTTCACGGCAGCATATTATGGAACAAAAGTAAATTTCTGATTTGGATATGCTCCCCGAATTTATTTCTTTCGCACCGGTTTTATATAACGATTTTATTTCCGATCAAAATCCGGGGAGCTTATTTTAATTATAGTATTGAAAATGTATAAGGTTATTGAAAAGAAGTATATAGGTCCTGATATCTGGCAGATGAAGGTTCTCGCACCCAGAGTGGCAAGATATGCTATGCCGGGACAGTTTGTGATTGTTATCACTGACAAGAAAGGAGAAAGGATTCCGCTTACGATATGTGATTTCAACCGTAAAGAGGGATGGGTTGTTATTGTACTTCAGGTTGTAGGCTTCTCAACAGGCAGAATGGCTGCACTCAATGAGGGTGATGCTTTTGCCGACTTTGTTGGTCCTCTCGGACAGCCCTCACTATTTATAAACGAAGAGAAGGAAGAATTAAAAGAGAAAAAATTCATCTTCGTAGCCGGCGGCGTTGGCGCTGCACCTGTGTATCCACAGCTTAAATGGCTTTCAGAGAACGGAGTTACGGCTGACATTATTCTTGGTGCACGTTCAAAAGAGCAACTCATTCTCCTGGATGACCTGAAAAAAGTATCTGACAATATTTATGTTGCCACAAATGATGGAAGTGAAGGAACAAAAGGTTTTGTCACCGATGTTCTCAAAACACTTATTGAAGATAAACCCGGTTATTACAAAGAATGTATAGCTATAGGTCCCATGATTATGATGAAATCGGTAGCTGAAATGACGAAGGGTTATGGCCTCAGGACAGTTGTTAGTCTTAATACTCTTATGATTGATGGTACAGGTATGTGTGGTGCCTGCAGGGTAACAGTAGGTGGCAAGGTGAAATTTACCTGCGTTGATGGGCCTGAATTCGATGGTCACCAGGTAAACTTTGAAGAAGCCATGAGGCGCCA
>Ga0116171_10003994_pt1 | contig 13414 bp, 9 predicted proteins | sample AD_JPNHW2_MetaG_FD_89798 | JGI IMG/M metagenome (GOLD analysis project Ga0116171, IMG submission 89798) | Active sludge microbial communities of municipal wastewater-treating anaerobic digesters from Japan - AD_JPNHW2_MetaG | ecosystem: Engineered > Bioreactor > Anaerobic > Digestate | place...
ACTCGGCTCTGCGTCGGTTGGGTTTCAATAAAGTGTTCGACACCTCGTTCAGCGCCGACCTGACCATCATGGAGGAAGCGTCGGAACTGGTGCAGCGGCTCACGACGGGTGGGATCGTGCCGATGTTCACGAGCTGCTCGCCGGCGTGGATCAAGTTCATGGAGCAGTTCTATCCCGACATGCTCGGGCACCTTTCGACCTGCAAGAGCCCGCAGCAGATGCTCGGCGCGGTCATCAAGAGTTATTATGCCGAGCGCGAGGGGATTGATCCCTCGAAGATCTTCTCGGTGTCGGTCATGCCCTGTACGGCGAAGAAGTTCGAGTCGGATCGTTCCGAAATGGGTCATGGGCATGGGCAGGATGTGGACGCGGTGCTCACCGTGCGCGAGCTGGCGCGGATTATCACCATGCGGGGGATTGATTTCCAGAGCCTCGAACCGGAACCGGCGGACAATCCGTTTGGTCAGCGCAGCACGGCGGGCAAACTCTTTGGCGCCACGGGCGGCGTGATGGAAGCGGCGATCCGCACGGCATATTTCCTGGTGACCGGACAGGAACTCAAGGATCTCAAGGTTCAGGAAGTGCGCGGGCTCGAAGGGGTCAAGGAGGCGCATATCCAGGTGGGCGACCTGACCCTGGGGGTGGCCGTGGTCAGCGGGTTGCAGAACGCGCACAAAATCGTGCAGCAGGTGCGCGACGGGCGCAAGGACCTCCACTTCATCGAGGTGATGAGCTGTCCGGGTGGGTGTATCGCCGGGGGCGGCACGCCGCTGGGGATTGACCCCGCCGATGCGCGCGCGCGCATGAAGGCGTTGTACGACATTGACCAGAAGGAAATCGTTCGGACGTCGCACTCGAATGAATCGGTCAAGCGGCTCTATGACGAGTATCTGGGCAAGCCGCTTGGCGAAAAGAGCCATCACCTGCTGCATACGTCCTATACCTCGCGCGAGGTGGTGAGCTGAGGGCGCGGTCATCCGTCGTCCCAGCGCGACTCTCAGGAAATGGAGAACGCAAACATGGAAAGCGTCACGAAAACAGGCACGATTCTCGTCGTTGACGACGATCCGGATTTTCGCCTGGAAATGAAATATTACCTCGAACGCGACGGTTTCACCGTGGTCGAGGCCGCGAGCCAGCGGGAGGCGAGCGAGCGGATTCGCGACTTGAAACCCGATCTGGCCGTTATCAATCTGGTGATGGAACAACTGGACTCGGGGTTTGTGCTGTCGTATCATATCAAGAAGGCCTACCCGACGGTGCCGGTGATTCTGGTCACCGCTTCGGCGGGGGACACGCATCTGGATTTCGACACGGCCACCGAGTCGGAACGCTCGTGGATCAAGGCCGATGTGCTGCTTCAGAAGCCCCTGCGCTACGAGCAGATCAAGCGCGAGATTATGCGCCTGCTCTAAGCGGCGGAAAAGAAAAGTGAATCAGGGGATTTTCGTTCGGGGATCTGTTTCCCGAACGGGAATCCCCGTCTTTTCAGGTTCCGCCAGAGGGGCTCGACGGGTTGAAAGAGAGGGAAATAAAACGGTATGGACCGGGATGAACGGATTTCCTGGCTTCGCGAGACCGATGCCGAACGACTCGAGGCGCTCTGGCTGGAGGCCGACCGGGTGCGGCGCGAACAGGTGGGGGAGGCGGTTCATCTGCGGGGATTGATCGAGTTCTCGAACTATTGTCGGCGCTCGTGCGCCTATTGTGGATTGCGGGTACAGAATCGGCAGGTCGAGCGGTACCGGATGCTCCCCGATGAAATCGTCGAGTGCGCTCATCAGGCTCGGCGCTTCGGGTACGGTACGGTGGTCTTGCAGTCGGGTGAGGACTTGGAGGTTGCGTCGGGTTGGATGGCGGCCCTGATTCGCCGGATCAAAGAAGAAACCGGCTTGGCCGTGACCTTGAGTCTGGGGGAACGCCGGGTTGAAGAATTTGAAAGGTGGCGGTTGGCGGGAGCCGATCGCTACCTTTTGCGTTTTGAGACGTCCAATCCCTGCCTGTTCGAGCAGATTCACCCCCAGGTGGGGTCGGAGAAGTCCGACCGTCTGGCGTTGCTGCGCGCCCTGCGGCAGTTGGGCTATGAAGTGGGCAGTGGGGTGATGGTGGGAATTCCCGGCCAGACGTACGAGGATCTGGCGAACGATCTGGAACTGTTCCGCGATCTGGATCTGGACATGATCGGCATCGGGCCGTTCATTCCGCACCCGGCCACCCCGCTGGCGCTCAAACCGGGCGAGCCGGCCCCCGCCGACCAGACGCCCAACGACGAACTGATGACCTACAAGATGGTGGCGCTGACGCGCCTGATGTGCCCGCGCAGCAACATTCCCAGCACGACGGCGCTGGCCACGCTCAACAAGGCGCAGGGGCGCGAACTGGGTCTGATGCGGGGCGCCAACATCGTCATGCCCAACCTGACGCCCCCGAAATACCGGGTTCTGTACGAAATCTACCCGGACAAGGCCTGTGTGAACGAAACCGCCGATCAGTGCCAGCATTGTCTGCGCCAGCGCATCGAGGTGATTGGGCGTCACGTGGGCGTCGGATCGGGGATTTCGCCCAACTGGGAAGCCCGCTTCGGGAAAAAAGCGGTTGAATTCGCAGACTCACGGGGCGATATTGAATAATTGGCCCGGGCGGCTGATGGGCGTCCACGGGTCAAAAACACGCGAGCCGGGTTGTCGGCTCCATCTCGGGGAGGGTGTCTCCCCTGACAGGAAGTGATGAAAATGGGTTCCCTGGTGGAAATGCAATGTGGTGCAAATGCGGTGGATTTTATTGACGAGGCGTTGTTGACGCAGTTGGCGGCGTTGCCCGCTCCCGATGCGGGGCGGGTACGTGAGATCATTGCCAAGAGTCTCGATAAGCAGGCGCTGACGGTCGAGGAGACCGCTCTGCTGGCCGCGGCGGACGATCCCGCCCTGGTCGAGGAGATTTTCGAGGCGGCCCGCACACTCAAGCGGAATGTCTATGGCAACCGGATCGTCCTTTTTGCCCCGCTTTATATTGGAAACGATTGTGTAAACGACTGCGTGTACTGTGCCTTCAAGCGCTCGAATCGCGAGCAGGTACGCCGGACGTTGTCCATGGAGGAAATCCGCAAGCAGGTCGAGGCGCTCGAGAACGTCGGCCACAAACGGCTGATTATCGTCTTCGGTGAGCACCCGCATTACGATGCCGAATACATTGCCGAATGTGTGCGGGAAATCTACACCGTGCGGACGGAACATGGCGAAATCCGCCGGGTGAATGTCAACGCTGCGCCCTTCGACGTGGAAGGATTTCGGACCATCAAGGCCGCCCACATCGGGACCTACCAGATTTTCATGGAAACGTATCACCACGAGACCTATGCCAAGATGCACGGCCGCGGAACGCGCAAGAGCGACTACCTGTGGCGGCTCGATGCCTTGAGCCGCGCGATGGAAGCCGGAATTGACGACGTGGGGATCGGCGCGCTCTTTGGGCTGGCCCCGTGGAAGTTCGACCTGCTCGGGTTGGTGAGCCATGCGTTGTTCCTGCAGAAGACCTACGGGGTGGGGCCGCACACAATCAGTTTCCCGCGTCTGCAGCCCGCCGCCGGGGTGGACATCACGAAGGAAACCCACCTGGTGGACGATGCCTCGTTCAAGCGTCTGATCGCTATTCTGCGACTGGCGGTGCCGTACACGGGTCTGATCTGTACCGCGCGCGAGTCGGCGGAGGTGCGTCGGGCCGTCATGGATTTCGGCGTTTCGCAGATTGATGCCGGGACTCGTCTGGAACTCGGGGGTTATACCGAATCGGGCGATTCGCAGGTCATGGAGCGCGAGCAGTTCCGTGTGGGCGACATCCGGCCGCTCGATGTGGTGATCCGGGAATTGCTTCAGGACGGCTACGTGCCGAGCTTCTGTACGTCGTGTTACCGGCTCGGGCGCACGGGCGAGCATTTCATGGAGTTTTCGATCCCCGGGTTCATCAAGCGGTTCTGCACGCCGAACGCGTTGACGACGCTTCAGGAGTACCTGGTGGACTACGCGTCGCCCGAGACCCGGGCCGAAGGGGCCCGGATGATCGCCGCCGAACTGGAGAAACTGCCGGTCGGCCCGGCCCGCGACCGGTTGGCGGAGAACCTGCGCCTGATCCGCGAGGAAGGGCGTCACGACTTGTACGAATAAAATATGCCCGGGTGTTTTACCCGGAATCGAGTTTCTTTGGGGGGAGCGGGGTAACCCGACTCCCCCCATTGGGTTTGGAGAGGGGGCTTTTCGAGGTAAGCCTTTCACCATCCATCGCTTCCCGGAGAAGGGGGGATGCCGGGGAATCCCCCGTCCTGCAAAAAAGGGAAGGACCCGGAGGTGGCACGGACGGGACGTCCGTGAAGGGCCGATGTTCTCGTCGGCAGGGCGGGAATCTCGAGGCTTTTGTTCCGGAACCCCTTCATGGGCGAGACGCCCATGCCACCTCAAAACCGCCTTCCATTCTGTGCGAAGGTTCGAACATGGGGGGCTGTTGGATAAGCAATGAGGAATTCCCGGGGACGAACCGCGTCCCCATTTTTTCCCATTAAAGGGCTTGACTTCCCCCAGGGATTCGCTTATGGTACCTCTCACCTGACTGTTACGGGAGACAGCCGGGGACGTAGTTGATACGGTTGTTTTTCAGGCATCCCGGTATGTGTGCCGAAATGGCGGAATTGGTAGACGCGCATGGTTCAGGACCATGTGGGTTCACGCCCGTGGAGGTTCGAGTCCTCTTTTCGGCACCATTTTTTTATTCTCAAGGCGATGCGGAAAGTAGCCCCTCAAATGGTGTCCGGCACAACGCACAATCCTGTGAATAAAACCGTGGACGGTTCTCCCCGAACCGTTCTGTCGCGCGTGGAGGCGCTTGGCGCCGCAGCTTCGAGCTGCGGCCGCATGCTCCTGAGTTTCGCTTCACCCTTGCGTTAATTCCCACTCTTACAGCAGAATAGATTGTGTGACCCGATCCGGGGTCTGGCTCTGCCCGGTGCAGAATCCGTCTATTTCCAGATTGTTCATCTGGAAACGGAAGAAAGGCCGATTCCCCCGGAAACGAGGACAGAAAGCGAAGGAATTCCCATGAGCGACCGCGTCATCGTATTCGATACCACTCTGCGCGACGGCGAACAATCGCCCGGATGCAGCATGAACATTTTTGAAAAACTCAAGGTGGCCCGCCAGCTGGTGCGCCTCGGGGTGGATGTGATCGAGGCGGGTTTCCCGATCTCGTCGCCCGGCGATTTCGAGGCGGTCCACGCCATCGCCAGTGAGATTCAGGGCGCCGTGATTGGTGGCCTGGCCCGGACTCTGGAAAAGGACATCGTGCGGTGCGGTGAGGCGATCCGGCCCGCCAAGCGGGGGCGCATCCACACGTTCATCGCCACCAGTGACATCCACGTCGAGAAGAAGCTGCGGATGTCGAAGGAACAGGTCATCCAGATCGCCGCCGAGGCGGTTAAACTGGCGCGGACTTTCACGCCCGACGTCGAGTTTTCGCCCGAGGACGCCGGCCGGACCGACTGGGGGTACATGCGCGAGGTGCTCGAGGCGGTCATCGAGGCGGGCGCTACGACGCTGAACATTCCCGACACGGTTGGTTACTGCACGTCGGAGCAGTTCGGCAACTGCATCGCCTACCTGAAGCAGAACGTGCGGGGGATCGAAAACTGTATTATCTCGATCCACTGTCACAACGACCTGGGCATGGCGACGGCCAACTCGCTGGCGGCGCTGAAGAACGGCGCGCGGCAGATCGAGTGTACCATCAACGGTCTGGGTGAGCGGGCCGGCAACGCCTCGCTCGAGGAAGTCATCATGAACCTGGTCGTGCGCAAGGACTACTACGGTCTGGACACCGGGATCAACACCGAGGAGATTTTCCGCACCTCGCGTCTGGTCAGCCAGATCACGGGCATGAAAGTCCAGCGCAACAAGGCCATCGTGGGCGGCAATGCCTTCGCACACGAAGCGGGCATCCACCAGGACGGGATTCTGAAAGAACGCTCGACCTATGAAATCATGACCGCCAAGACCGTCGGGTGGGCGGGCGACAACATCGTCATGGGGAAACACAGCGGGCGCAACGCGTTCCGGTCCAAACTCGAAGAACTGGGCTTCACCGACCTGACCACCGACGAGATCAACAAGCTTTTCGAGAGTTTCAAGGTGATTTGCGACAAGAAGAAGGAGATCTTCGACGACGACCTGTTCGCCATGGTCCAGGAAGAAATCTCGCGCATCCCGGCCGTTTACGAACTCGATTACTGTCACATCACGTCGGGGACCAGTACCATCCCCACGGCGACCGTCAAGGTTCGCAAGGATCGGGATGTCGTCCTTCAAGCCTCCCACGGCGACGGGCCGGTGGATGCCATCTTCAACGCCATTCTGGCGGCGGTCGGGCTTCAGGCGACCCTGAACGAATACCAGATCGAGGCGGTGACGGGCGGAGGTGACGCGCAGGGACGGGTCAATGTACGCCTCACGATCGAAGGGGCTTCCTTCAAGGGCGCCGCGACCAACACGGACATCACCCTGGCAAGCGCCAAGGCGTTTCTGAACGCCATCAACCGTCGCGAGATGGCCCGGGCCAACATGGGCAATGGGGACAAACCCGTCGGCAACGAGCCGTGAGTCATCCCCGCACGGGTGAGGGAAATGGGGAGACTGCGAGCATCCCGTCGTTTGCTCTCGAACCATCCCCGCACGGGCAGGGGGAAATAAAGCGGGACATGGACAGAAGTGAAAAGCCGCGGTTGAAATCCTCAACCGCGGCTTTCCTCATTCTACGCCTCCCGGATTTTTTTACCCTTTACCCATTATCTTCAGCCTCTTTCTCATTATCAATTATCAATTATCCATTGTCCATTCTTCTCACCGCTTCGTCTGGGGGCGCACGTCGAAGGCGGTAAAGGGCGTCTGGGGCCAGTCGGGTTCCAGGGGTTTCTCGAAGGTCCCCACCCACCCCGTTTCCTTGCGTTGGGCGCGGACGGAACGCACCAGTTCCTCGAGCGCGCGGGCGTCGTCCACGTCCACCCGCCCGTCCTTGTTCAGGTCGCTCATTTTGCCGCTGTTGGTCAGGTCCAGGTAGATCGCGGCGCAGTTGCCGTACTGATAACGCGAGAATTGGACATACTGAATGCCCTGCCCGGCCAGGCGTTCGCGTTCTGCCGGGGACATGTAACCGCGCAACACCCCGATGCGGGCTTTTTCGCCATACTTGCTCTGCGCGGCGGTCCGCAGCGACTCCAGGAAGGAGACGAGGCGCGGATCCAGCGCGATGAAATGTTCCTTGCCCTGTTCCGACCGCAACGCCAGTTCGGAGAGGGTGAAGTGGGGACTCACGTGGAGTTTTTCGAGCTCGGGTGTCACGCGCACCAGCCATTGTGGAGGCGTGTAGGAAGTCGCGTTGCTCTGGATCGCCGCCTTGGCTTCCGGACTTTTTTCGTCCGGGTACTGGCCGATCGGGAACCCTTCGATTTCCTTCGATTCCGTGGCATTGAACGGATGCAGGGTCTGAACGCGCACCTGACCGCGCGCCACCCGGGTTTCCGACTTCTTGCCGGCGGAAGGGTCCCGTTCCTCGATCGTGAAGTCGAGCGTCTGGAGACCCGGCTGATCCGGCGCCTGCCAGACGGCCTTGCCCGGCAGGGAAGAGACAACCGTTCCCTTCGAGGCTTTCAGGAACAGACGGCGCACGACCGGCTTGTCCCCGGCTTTCCGATCATTCGTGTCCTTGCGGTTCTGGTTCAGGACGGTCTTGGCCGGAGTTCGAGTTTTGGTCTTTACGCCTTCCGATTCCGTCGGGGTTGGAGCTTCGGCGATCTGGACCCGGAATTCGAGGGTTTTGCCCGGCTGGACCAGAACCAGCGCATTCGGCGCCAGTTCGCCCTGTTGCGTCGAGACGATCCGAATCGCGTGGGTCGAGTCGCCCAGTTTTGCCGCCTCGGCGGTTTTCAGGACGCCTTCTTCCACCCCCTCCTCGGGGGGGGCTTCCCCTTGAGAAAGTTCCGCTTTTTCCGCGTTCTGTCCCGGAGTCTCCAGATCCAGTTTCGTCGGAGGGAGCATCGGGTTTTCTTCCGCCGCCAGGGGCATTTCGGTCCCGTTTTTTTGCATGCCTGGCAGCGCGACCTCCGGTTTTTGTGGTACAGGGGTCGTCTCGAGTACAATTTCGGGAGTGACCGTACTGGCGGAAGGGGGGAGCGCCTCGCTCTGTTCTTCGGTGGACGGACGGATGGCGACAGGCGGGGGGGGAGCCACCTGTTCCGCGGGAGGAGTCGGGGCGGGTTTCTGGAACGGACTCAGCAGGGGCTGGAGTTGCTGACGCCAGGCGGCGGAGTTGAATTTCCCGCGCCAGGAGGGGATCGAACTGCACGACGCGGACAGCAACGCCGCCAGTGTCAGGAACAGGAAGCAGACCCTGGGGGATATGCGGCGCGTGGCTGGCTGGGACTTCCGATTCATGGAAAATCTTCCTTTCGTCAGCAATGTTACCCGCTTTACGCCGGATTACTCGAAGAGTTTACCCAGTTCCCGGCCCCGCTCGGTGGCGCGGGTCACCGCCTGCTCGATCAGGTTGACAAAGCCTCCCTCGGCCAGCGCATTCAGCCCGGCTTCGGTCGTGCCCTTGGGCGAGGTCACCTGGCGGCGCAGTTCGGCGAACGCCACACCGGTTTCGCGCGCCATGACCGCCGCGCCCAGAACCGTCTGGAGCGCCAGTTTTTCCGCCACCTCGGGCGCCAGGCCATTGGCTTGGCCCGCGGCGGCCAGCGCTTCCATCAGGTGGAAGACATAGGCCGGGCCGCTGCCGCTCAATCCGGTCACGGCGTTGATCTGACTTTCTTCGACCTGAACGGCCAGACCGACCGAGGAGAAGATCGCCAGGGTGTTTTCGATGTCCAAGGCCGTGGCGCCCGCGCCCGGCGCCACACCGGTCGCGCCCAGGCCCACCATGGCCGGGGTGTTGGGCATCACGCGAATGAAACGGTGCGTGTTCGTCAGAACGCCCTCCAGCATCGAGATGGGAATCCCGGCGGCGATCGAGATGAAGAGGTGCTCGGGTCGAACCTGCGGCGCGAGGGCCTCGAGGGTCTGGCGCATCGCCTGGGGCTTGACGGCCAGAACGACCGTGTCCGCCTTTTCCAGGAGTTCCGCGCCCGAAACGGCGGCCTGAACCCCCAGGTCCGCCGTCAGGCGCAGGACCTTGGCCGGGTCCAGGTCGAAGACCGTCACCGCCCGGGCTTCGACCAGCCCGCCATTCACCGCGCCGCGCGCCAGCGCCGCGCCCATGTTACCCACTCCCAGAAAACCGATCGTACCCAAACGCTCTGTCATGAAGGACTCCTTTTCCGGCTTGTTTTTCTTTTCGCTTTTCCAATGGATTCAGCCCTGAAAGGGCGGCCTCTGTCAGTACACCCGGGACTGCGAAGGGGGTCCAGGCGGGTGTTGAATATATTCATGGTTCGTGCAGACGGATTCCTTGGGGAACTCTTGTGTTTTTCTCCGGGTATTCCCTGATGATCCGGGTTTGTTCTCTCTGTGAGAACTTGGACCGAGTCCCCCGATTTTGTAACCCTTAAGTCGTTCTCTGTTCGGGGGTTTCCGACCCCAGATTTTCTGTAGGGGCGGGTTTCAAACCCGCCCTTTTCGATCCGGAGCGTCTGCCGGGCGGGTTTGAAACCCGCCCCTACGGATTCTTTCTCAGATCGGGAACCCCTTCTCTGGAGTGCGACGGGAGACAAAAGTTTATCCCGATTTTGTACTGCGTCTCGAAAGAGACGTTTCAGCCCGCTTCAGCGGGCTCTTCTTTGCACCCGCCTTCAGGCGGGGTGTTTCAGCCCTATCTTTAGTTTTGAAGCCGGCTTCAGCCGGGCTTTCTTGCTCATTCGAATTCTCCGCTCAAGAGGGGCTCGGTCATGCTCCTCCCGCGAAAAGCGCGGTTCCCACCCGCACCAGGGTCGCGCCTTCCTCGATCGCCACCTCGAAATCGTTCGTCATTCCCATCGAGAGGTGGCGCAGGTCCAGGTGACCGTATCCGCGCTCACGCAGTTGCTCCATCGTTTCGCGCAGGCCCCGGAAGACGGGCCGCGTTTCTTCGGGTTCCATCTCGAAGGGAGCCATCGTCATCAGCCCGCAACACCGCACGCGGTCCAGGGGTGCCAGGCCGCGCGCCACCGCGTCGAGTTCGGTGGGTTCCAGACCGAACTTCGACTCTTCGCCCGAGATGTTTACCTGCAGGAGGATCTCGACGGTGGTGTCGGCGCTTTCGGCCGCCTGCTGGAGCGCCTCGGCCAGGTGCAGGCTGTCCACGCCGTGGATCAGGGCCACACGCCCCACGACCTTGCGCGCCTTGTTGGTCTGGAGGTGGCCGATCAGGTGCCATTCGAGAGGCGTGGGCTCCCGGTCGAAAAGGTCCATCTTTTCGACCAGATCCTGCACGCGGTTTTCGCCGAGCATGGTCTGCCCGGCGGCGATGAGGGGGTGGATCTCCTCGGGCGGGTGGAGTTTGGTGACGGCCACCAGGCGCACTTCCTCCGGCGCGCGGCCCACCCGGCGCGCGGCCCGGGTCATGCGGTCGAGAACGTCCTGGAGGTTCTGGGCGATGGGAGGGCGCATCGGGCGTTCGCTTCTTCCGTTTCGGGGAGATTCAATTCCGCCTGTCCCCCAAACAGGGGAAAGGGAGAAATCGTGTCCCGGAAATATTGCTCCCGAAACGTGTCCGATTCCTGATATGTCTTGACATCGGGGCACGTCCTGAGAGACGATTAATCGGGATTATAGCGTTGAAAGCAAGACAGGGTCAATCAGATATTCGGTCGGTTCACGAGGCGGCAGAGGTTCTCTGGGTCTCGAGTGTGATTCCAGCGAGGAGGAACGGTTCCATGGAAGACGGAATGATGTCGAAGGAAGAAAAAACGATGGGGATGCTGTGTCACCTGGCTGGACTGGCTGGGTGTGTGGTTCCGGTTGTGGGTAATATTGTGGGACCACTGGTGGTCTGGCTCTTGAAAAAAGATACCATGCCTTTTGTGGAGGAACAGGGACGCGAGGCGTTGAATTTCCAGATCACGTTGAGTATTGCATGGGCGATCGGTTTTGTTCTGACATTTGTGTTTATTGGTATTTTTGTGTTGATGGCGCTTTATGTTGTGAATCTTGTTTTTGCAATCATCGCCGCCATCAAGGCGAACGACGGCATTTCGTATCGTTACCCCTTCGCGCTTCGGATTCTGTAGGACCGGCAGGGGGAAGAGTTCTGCTGCAACCCGATTTTTCTCCGGTGTTCCGCGCCCTGCGGACGCCGGAGAATTTTATTTCGGGCAAGTCTCTTTTGTTTTGCCGATGGGGCTGAACAGGGGGGGGCAGGGGATTGGGCCAAACGGACCTATTGGAGGGTCGCCTTGCGGGCGCCCGCCTGGACCAGGGTCCCCCTGTCATTGACCACGTGTTTGATGCCCCCATCGCCGTTGAGATGGATACTGGTGAGGTGATGCAGTTTGATCCCGTCCCCGGGGGGCGTCTCGATGGCACAGTCGGCCCAGATGGATTGGTGCTGGCTGAAGTAGCAATAGACGCCCATCCCCCAGGCCTCGTGGTTTTTTACGTGGTCGCCCACCTTGTAGGAAGCGAAACCGTTGACGGTTCCATGCTTCCAGGCGCCCTGGCTGGGAACGTCGTAGGGCATCTCGGACTGGTAGAAATAGAGATGGCCATTTTCACCGTTCCAGACGGCCTGGTACCCCTGCGTGTGTTCCGCGAAAAGGCCATAAATCGTGGTATCCCGCCCATTGACCACGATCGCGTTTTCATTCTTATTGTCGTTCCAGCCGACTCCTTCGCCATGGTCGGCGCGCCAGAGCCAGAGGTTGTCGGCAATGATGTCGTTGGCGTCGAGCGTGACCATGCAGTCGGCCTGTCCTGCAATACCGCCCCCGACCCGCACGAAAATGTCGTAGAGACAAATGGGATTTTCGGCATGGGACAGAGCGCTGCCCGCCTGGCCGACCTGGAGGATCGTCCGGGTGTTTTTGCGGGTGGCATCGAAGAGGATTCCGCCGACCTTCACGCCATCCACGTCCGCGATTTCAAGGGCCGGGACACCCCCCTCGGGCATGAGGGTTGCGTATCCGATCCCCAGAACCACCGTGTCGGGTTTTGTGACCCGGAGGGATTCGCTGAGAGAATAGCGCCCGGGCGTCAGGAGCAGGTGCTGGCCGGCCTTGAGAGCGGCGTTGATCGTGGCGGCGGTGTCCCTGTCGGACCGGGCGATGTAGCACTGGTCGAGCGGAATGGTTTTCCCCGGCGCGGCGCCCTTCTCCCAGGAAACACCGGACGATTCTTTCCGAAGATCGGGAACCACGACGGCATACTGTCCCTTTTCAAAAATCAGATAGGGCTTTTCCCGCGTGACGGGGCTTTTGTCCACGACGGTGTAAGCCTGCTCGGGAAAATTCCCGGCGGGAGCGCCTTCGCACCCGACGAAGACCTGGTTCCAGTTCCACTTGTTCCACTTCTCGAACTTCGAATCGCGGGCGAGCCACTGCTGCTGAGAGCCGGAGTTGATCTCTCCATCAATCTTGCAGTCGGCGAAGAACCCGCCGCTGGACCAGCCGTTCTCCGCCAGGGTCAGGCTGTTGGCGATGTGGAGACGGCGCAGCTCGGTTCCCTGCGAAACGGCGAAGAGCATTCCTGTTTCGTTGCGGGCGTAGAGATTCTCCACAGCGCGCCAGAAATTGCAGGTGGCGTTGTAGCGCATCCATTGGGCGCTGGCGACGATCTTGCCGTTGAGGACGGTGTCGTCGGGATTCCGACCCAGTCCGGCGACTTGTGTGTAGAATCCGATCTTGACGGGAACATCGTAGGTGCCGGGCTTGAAGAGGATCGCGTAGCGTTCCGGTCCGAACTGGTTGGCTTCCATCCGGGTTGTAATGGGAGCGATCCGGGCCTGAATGTCGGCCGCGGAAACCGAGGGATCGAAGATGAGGACATTGGGGCCGAAATCCGGGGCTCCAGCGGCCGATTCAGCCGCCCGAATCGGCGAAACGCAAACGGCCGCGAGAATGAGGAACAGGGTGATCGGCGATCGTTTCATGTTTCCCTCTTCCAGGCGTTATCGAATTTGACTCCACTTTTCCCCCCGGAATTTTCCTTCCGGATTCTCTCTCCGATTAATTCTTGTTCTTTTCTGGAGGGACAACCAGACCCGCAATCGCCTGTTTCAGTTTTTCCTGCGCGGCGGCATTCTCGGGAAGCGCCTGGGCTTGAAAGGCCGGCAGCAGATTCTCCCAGACGGCATCCAGTTGCGCCTGCATGTTGGCGTGATCGGCTGTGATGGCAATCACCACATCCTGGTCGGGCATCACAATACAGAATTGTCCCCCCGCGCCATCGCCGCGATAGACATTGTGCCG
>Ga0116171_10004000_pt1 | contig 13404 bp, 12 predicted proteins | sample AD_JPNHW2_MetaG_FD_89798 | JGI IMG/M metagenome (GOLD analysis project Ga0116171, IMG submission 89798) | Active sludge microbial communities of municipal wastewater-treating anaerobic digesters from Japan - AD_JPNHW2_MetaG | ecosystem: Engineered > Bioreactor > Anaerobic > Digestate | place...
CCCAGCACCCGTAGGCCGGGCCACGACGGGCGAGCTCCGGGGCGGCCCACCTCGAGGACGGGGCTCCGTGTCCTGGGATCACGAGGTCACCAGCACCGACTCGGAATGACCACGTCGCGGCGTGTGCGTGGCTCGCTGCCAGATCTGGAGCTGATTCGCGGCTACTTCGGCGCGTCCGCGGGCGCGGCCGGGGCCTCGGACCGGGTGACCGGGTTGTGCTCGACGAAGGGCTGGACCGCCGCGAAGAGACGATCCTCCTCGGCCCGCTTGCGGGCCTGCCAACGCCCGAGCTTCGCCTTCTCCTGCTCGACGCCCGCCCGGTTGCCATCCATGAGCTTGCCGTTGCGGACGGTGAGCTCGTCGATCTCCTGCTGCAGGGCCTTGTTCTTCTCCTCGACCTCTTTCGCGAGCCGCGTCACGCGGTCAGAGAGGAAGCGCTCGAAGGCATCGAGGGCACGATCGCGGACTGCGGCGTCGCGGACGATGTCATCCACCTCCACGGCCCCGGTCGGGAGCCGCCGCAGCATCCCGCGGATGACCCTGGCCCGGGTAGGCTCATCGAGCCCGCGGAACTCCTCCGCTTCGAGCATCTCGATCAGCCGGTAGACCGTGAAGCCGTTGGCGGGCGCCTGAATCCCGGCACTGGCGTAGACCTGCTCCAGCGCCCACTCGTCGCTGCCCGGCGCCCGCTCGATCGCGGCCGTGTCGAGCTTGACCTCCGGGACCGGTAGCCCAGCAGGGACCTTCGCCGGGGAACCCGAGGCGGCGTTGGAGGCCAACATGGGCGTGGACTCCGCCTCACCGGGCTGAGCCGCCGAGGAGTCCGGCTCCCCGCCATACACCAGGCCCAACTTCTCGAGCAGACCGATGACTCTGACCATGCCTGGATGGTAGGCGGAAACCCCCACGCCGGCAACCACCACGACCTGAAGGGGGGCTGGCTCGCCCCGACCCGCCCGAACCCACGCTCCGGCTCAGGGTTGCAGAGTCGGCCGGACCGCCGACGGGGCCCTGGCGAGGTGTCGGCGAATCGGCAGTGCCGGTCGGAGCACCGGAGTGACGATCACGTTGTCGACGAGAAAGTTCGACGCCACCAATGGCCCCGGAGGGATGACGATCTCGACAAAGTCGAACGGCTGGCCAGCCGAGTCGAAGGCAAGCGTGCCCTCGGGCATCGTGTCGGTTCCGTAGGTCCCGTGCGCCGTCGCCGAGCCCACGGCAGGGGTCCCGGTCGACCCCAGGTACGCGGTCAGTTGGATGGTCGTCGGCACCTCGGCTTGCTGGAAGTCGGCGGTCGCAAACGTAAGCGTGATCCCCGTGAGCCGGCGGCCAAAGCCGATCGTCAACTTGTCGATCGCCAGTGTTCTTGGATACAGGTATTTACCTGAGAAGGCCGATAGGTGAATGCCCGCGGTGCCGTCAGTCTGGACGGAGAATGGCCCGCTGAACTGCGCCGAGACCCCTCCAGTCGACTGATCGAGAGGCAGGCTCTGGCCGGTCGCGAGCACCGGCGTGGCGGTGTCGAAGTCGAACGTCACTGCCTGGACCGCGGCGAAACCCGGACGCAACCCCAGCGCAACGACGCAGACAGCAACGGTGCGAATCCGGCCTCTCATCTCCCCGCCTCCATTTCCGCCAGCACGGACCGTCGACACGCGTCCCTGCCAACCGATCCCGAGCTGCAGCCAGGCGAAGGCGCCACCTTCCGCCTCCGCCGAGGTCTAACCCATGGGCTCGTCGCCCGAGGGTCCGTAGATCGACGGGACCTTGCCACCCATGGGACGAAGATACGTCGAAAGCTGGCCCCGGTGGTGGATGGCGTCGAACAGAAAGCCCCAGAGCATCTCGCCCAGGGGCGCCGTCCAGCCGACCTGGCCGCCCATGAGCATCTGGGCCTCCTTCGCCCACGCCGCGTCATCGACCCCCGCCAGGAGCTCGAGCAGTCTCGCCTGCGCCTGCTCAAAGGCCTCCGCGGCACCCTCCAGGCCCCGAGCGCTCGTCGACTCGTCCCACTCGGCCCGGTGGGTTTCGACCAGCGCGACGGCACCCTGCACCTCGCCGGCGAGCACCCACGCCAGCTCGGCCGCCGAGCGCGACCGCGGGTGTGGCCGGTAGTCCCCGCGGGCGAGCGGCAGCGCCCGAATCACCTTGCTGAAGGCCGGAGCTTCTGCCTTCACGCGTGCACTGTAGAACTCACGATTGCTCATGGTCACCTCCGGTCCGCCGTACCAATCAGCCGTGACAACCGTCTGCAAGCCCCCGGGGATTCCAGGCGCTCGAAGCCTGTGGCCGCCCGAACCGTCATGGCCGTTCGGCGGCACTTGCCGCCACGGCCCCGTCACCCGGCGCAGCGGATCACGAGCGGATGTCGTCTTCCCTCCCGCCCTCGTCGGACCTGGCATCAGGCGCTACCAGGGACCACAATGACCTCACGATCGGAGCGCACGTATGGACGACGTGTACACGCGGCTCGCCCGCAAGCTCGACAGGCTCCCCCACGGCTTCCCGCCTTCCCCCAGCGGAGTCGAGCTGCGGATCCTGCGCAAGCTGTTCTCCCCTCTCGACGCCGCCTGGGCGCTACAGATCAAGCCCTTCCCGGAGACCGCCGGGACCGTGGCCCACCGGCTCGGGCAGCCTCTGGCCGAGGTGCAGTCCAGGCTCGACGACATGGCGGCCCGCGGTTTGATCGGGGCGTTCCGCCAGGACGGCACGCTTTGCTACGCGCTGGTGCCCTTTGTCATCGGCATCTACGAGTTCCAGGTCGGCCGCCTCGACCGGGAGCTGGCGGGAATGGTCGAGGAGTACTTCCCCACCCTGATGCAGGAGCTGGGAGGTCGCCAGCCGGCGCTTGCGCGGGTGATCCCGGTCGGCAGGCACATCGAGGCTCGCGCCCAGGTGCTTCCCTACGACGACCTGCGGGCGGCCATCGACCGGGCGGGAGCGTTCCGGGTGTCGCCCTGCATCTGTCGCGAGGAACAGGCCTTGCTCGGACACCCTTGCCACCACCCGGCGGAGACCTGCATGTCCATGGCCAAGGAGCCCGACGCCTACCGGGACGTGCCGAGCTGGGGGCGCGTCATCAGCCGGGAGGAGGCGCATGCGGTACTGGACCTCGCCGAACGCGAAGGGCTCGTTCACTGCACCTACAACGCTCAGGGGGACCCGTTCTTCGTCTGCAACTGCTGCTCGTGCTGCTGCGGCTTCTTGCGTGGCGTCCGGGAGTTCGCCGCTCCCCAGATGCTGGTCCGGAGCAACTACGCGGCCCGCATCGCGCCGGAAGCGTGCTCAGGCTGCGGTCTCTGTGCGACCGAGCGCTGCCCGATGTCGGCCATCGCCGAGAACGGCGAGTTCTATGCCGTCAACACGGACCGCTGCATCGGATGCGGCGTCTGCGCGATCACCTGCCCTTCGGAGGCCATCGAGCTGGTCCCCAGACCCCAGGCGGACCGCTCCATCCCGCCGAGCTCGATCGTGCACTGGAGCGTCGCCCGCATCACCCGGCGCGACGGCAGAGCCCGCGGCGTGGCCGTCGCGGCGTGGGTCGCGTGGCAAGCCGCTCGCATGAAGATCCGCCACTGGCGGTCCGCGTCCTGATTCCAGCCCACCGGCACTCGTCCCGGCAACCGTTCGTCAGGAGGATGGCGGCTGGGGTCCAGCAGTGGGCAGCGCCGCCGGTGGCGTGGCAACTCCAGGCAGCCCCTTCGGCACGCCTCCGGCTTTGGAACCCCCGGCAAGACCAGGAAGCCCGGCCTTCTTGACTCCCGGAGCTCCGCCGCCCGGCAAACCGGGAGCTCCGGCGATACCGGGTTTGGGGCCCGCCGCACCCGGCAAGCCTGGACCGCCTGCAATCCCTGCCAGGGGCGTCAGCGCTCCCGGTCCGCCCAGAGGCGTGCCGGTCCCCGGCACTCCGAGCGCGCCCGGACCGCCGGGGTCTGCCACCCCGGATGGCAGACCGGGGGGAGCCCCTGGCACCCCGCCTGTCGGCAGCCCCGTCATGCCAGCGCCGGGTCCCACGCCCGAAATGCCACCACCCACCGGCAACCCGAGCCCCGAGGGAGCCCCGTGCGCCAGTCCCGGTGCTCCCGGCAGCCCACCGGGCATGCCTGAAGGGAGCCCCCCTGGCACGGCGCCGAGCTGGCCTCCCGGCATTGGGCCCGGACCGCCACGCAGGCCAGGCGCCCGAACCAGGCCGTCGAGCTGGCCGGCGAGTCGGTCGAACGCAGCCAGGACGGCCAGGTTCCTCCCCACGGCCGGACCGCCCCGACCGTTTTGCAGCGCGCCCCGGGCTTGCCGGAGCATCCGCGACAGCTCGCCGGCGCGATGCAGGCGCGCCGCGTGGTCGCTGGCGGACAGCGGGCGCCCTTCCTCGACGGCGAAGGCATGGATCCAGCCCAGCAGCTCGGCGAGCGCCACCTGCCGTCCGCCCAGGTCGAGCCGGGTCGCGCCCCGGGCCACCGGTCCGAGGGCGTTCGCATCGAGCACGCTGGTGACATCCAGCAGCGAGGCGTCAAGCCCTCCCCCAGGCGGCGGAGGCACTCCTCCCGCCGGGAGCGGCTGGGGCACCCCGACCTCAGGCACGAGAAGGAGAACGACAATCGCCGCGATCCGGCCAATCCGGGCGGCCTGGCGGGCAAGGGGCGTCGTGGTGGTCATGTGCCAAGTATAGGCTCGCGTCGAGGGCAGGGCGCCGGTCGGCGGGAGCCTGTACGATGGAGCCTGGGGGCCGCATGCTCCACCGACTGATCTACGCCGACTGGGAGGACCCGCCCGAGGCCATGGCATTTGAGCTCGGCTATCGGGAAGCCCTGAGAGTCGTCCAGGATCGACTGGCTACCGTGCAGAGCGGGACGGTAGCCGCACTCGCTGCCCCGTCAGCCGCCCCCGCGGCGTTTTGGGATGCCTGTCTGGACCTCTACCTGCTGACGCCGGCCCTCGTCAACGTGGCCCTGAACTACAAGGTCTGCATCGAGCACGGCCTCCCGCTCCACCCCACCCACTACTTCGAGGTCAGCGAGCGGACAAGAGGCCAGATCGCCTATCCATCGAGCCTCCTCGATGGCGCCCAGAGCTTCTTCCTCGAGGCCATCGAGGCCTGCCTCGCGGTTTTCCGCCTCGACGACTCGGCCCGGCCGCGGCTGGCGGCCCTGGCGTCGGGCATCCCGGTCGGGGTAGGCGACTTCGTCTACACCAGCACCAGGGACAAGTACACCTGGCGTGCCTCCGAGCCGGCCAAGATCCGAGACCTCACCGACGAGATCCGGAGCCGCGTCCGGCCCGTGATCATCGTTGGCGCCGCGCACGGCTCGATCACTTCGGCCCTGGTCCTGGCAACCCTGCTGGAGGCTCCCCTCTACTTCATCCGCTTCTCGATGTTCAAGCGCAACGACGAGCAACCGGTGATCGGCCCCACCGACCTGCACCACCTGGGACGGCACCGCCGGGGTCCCGCCCTTCTCTTCGACGAGGACGTCGCCAAGGGAACTACCCTCTCGCAGTTCACCCTCCACTTGCGCCCGCTGTTCGAGGAGTCCTACTCGGCCGGCGTCCTGCGGCACGGCTACGCCAGCTTCCATCCGGACTTCGTCGGTCGGGTCTGGTACGACTGACGGCGTCAGACTAAAGCAAGTTGACGAGGGCACCGAGGCGCTCGACGTGCTGCTTCACGGCGAGGCGACCCTTCCCGCCGGGCAGCGAGCCGCTCTCCAGCAGCGTGCGCACCACCTCTTCGAGCTCGCGCGCGGCGTCACCCACGGCCGGAAAGCCGAACGAGCCGGCGCTTCCCGCGAGATCGTGCGCCCGCCGGGCGAGGTCCTCCCACAGGCTGGTCTCGCGCCCTCCCGCCGCTGTCGCCCAGACGTGCTCGATCTCGGCGAGCGTGGCAGGGAGGGCGGCGGCGAACCGGCGGTGCATCGCGGCCAGGCGCTCGTCGAAATGCGACTCGGTAGGCGTCGGTTTCGGCACGCCGCGGCGAGGCGGAACCAGATCCGCCAGCGTCGCGTCGATGTCAATGGTGGGCTCCGGGCGCTGGCGACGGGGCGGCTCCGGGGGACCGGATTCAGGCCACGCCGCGGCTGCATTCGTGGAGATGGGGCTGGAAACCGGCTCCGGCCCCATCGGCACCAGGGTCCGCTGCAGCCCGTTGGCGGCCTGGTCCGGAGGCTCCGGATCGCGGTTGCCACTCGGAGGCGGGGGTCCACCGCTCACGGCCCTCCTGCGAGATGCCGGCCTTGTGACCGGGAGCAGGCTCTCCAGCCGGAGGGCCAGGTCCTCGAGATCCAGCGGCTTGCTCACGAAGTCGTCGGCCCCAGCCTCGGTCGCGTCGTTCCGGTACCGGGACTTGGTGTACACGGCGGTCATCAGAATCACCCGCGTTCCCTGGAGGGTGGAGTCCGCCTTGATGCGGCGACAGAGCTCCCAGCCGATCAGACGGGGCAGGAGGACATCGGACAGCACCAGCTCCGGCTTCTCCCGCCGCGCGATCTCCAGGCCCTTGTCGCCGTCGTGGGCGACCAGGACCGTGAAACCCCTCTCGACCAGGAACACCTTGACGAGCTCAGCCAGCTTCGGCTCGTCCTCGACCACCAAGACCCGCCTCGCCACCGTGCCCTCCTCCTCCCCTGCCACCCCATGCGCTCCTGCATCGTAACCCAGCCCGCGCGGTTCTGACCCGTCACCTGGACGACAAGCCGAGACATGACCTCAGAGCAGGTCGCGCTCGCGCAGCCACTCCTCGTTGAAGATCTTGGTGAGGTAGCGGGCCGCGCCATCGGAGAAGATCGTGACGACGCGGGCCGGTCCCTCGATCTGGGCGAGCAGGCGCTTGACGCCCCAGATGCAGCCGCCGCTTGACACCCCGACCAGGATCCCCTCGGTCCGCGCCATCTCCCGCGCCGCCCCGAACGCCTCGCGATCGGGCACCTGGTACATGTCGTCGATGAGGTCAAAGTCCATGGTCGGCAGAATGAACTCGTCGCCCAGGCCCTCCACCAACCCGGGGCCGGGCTGCACCATCCGCTTGTGGTGAAAGTACTCATGGTAGACCGAGCCCTGACCGTCGATGGCGATGACCTTGATCCGGGGGTCCCGCTCCTTGAGATAGCGCGCCACACCGCCCAGAGTGCCGCCGGTCCCCACACCGGCCAGGAAGTAGTCGATGCGGCCCTCCATCTGTTCCCAGATCTCCGGACCGGTGGTGGCGTAGTGGGCGTCGTTGTTCTCGCGGTTGCCGTGCTGGTCGGGGAAGTAGCAGTTGGGGGTCTGTGCCGCCAGCCGTGGAGTGATGTTGTTGTACGAGTCGGGATGCTCGGGCGGGAGGCTGGAGTCGGCCATCACGACCTCGACACCAAGGGCGTGGAGCTGGTCGAGCTTCTCCCGGCTGACGCGGTCGCGGACCACCACCTTGACCCGGTAGCCCTTCTGGAGCCCGACCATGGCCAGGGACAGGGCGGTGTTGCCAGACGAGTTTTCGAGGATGAGGTCGCCGGGCTTGAGGCGGCCATCCTGCTCGGCCCGCTCGATCATGTACCTCGCGATGCGATCCTTGATGCTGCCGGAGGGGTTCATGAACTCGAGCTTGGCGAAGACCTCCGCCGGGCTGTCGGTGAACATCCGGTTCAGGCGCACCAGCGGTGTGTGGCCGATGCAGTCCAGCACCGAGAGATGACTGCGGGCGTTTCCCATGAGACATGCCTCCAAGTCGGCAGAACGCAAATCCGGTCCCGCCAAGGTCGGCCATGGTACAACGTCGCGCGCGGTCGGATCCTACCTGGCGAGCAGCTCCTCAACCTGGTCGAGAGTGCGCCCAAACGTCCTCATCGCGGCCTCGATCGCGTCTGGCTTCTCGAGGTCGACACCGGCTCCTCGGAGCAGCTCCAGTGGAGGCTTCGAGCACCCACCCTGGAGCATTCCCAGGTATGCCTGCACGGCGGGCTCGCCCTGCTCGCGCACGCGGTCGGCGATGGCAATCCCCGAGGCCAGGCCGGTGGCGTAGGAGTAGACGTAGTACTTGTAGTAGAAGTGCGCGATGTAGGCCCATTCCATGCCGTCGTTGTCGTCGATGGTGTAGCCGGGACCGTAGTACTTGCGTACCAGCTCGCGGTACTTCTGGTCGAGTAGCGTGGCGGTGATCGGCGTCCCCGCCTCCGCCAGCTCATGAGCGGTCCGCTCGAATTCGGCGAACATCGTCTGGCGGAGGATCGTCGTGCGGATGCTCTCCAGCCGCGCCACCAGCAGGTAGGCCTTCACCGCCGGATCGCCGGTGTGCGCCACCAGATAGTCGGACAGCAGCGCCTCGTTGCAGGTCGAGGCGATCTCGGCAAGCAGGGTGGTGTAGCGGAAGTTGGGGTAGGGCTGGGCCTGCATCGCCAGGTGGCTGTGCAGGGCGTGGCCGAACTCGTGGGCCAGGGTCGACATGTCATTGAGGGAGTCCTGGTAGGTCATGAAGACCCACGGATGGGGGCCGTAGACGCTGGAGGAGAAGGCACCGCTGTCCTTGTCCTTGTGGGGGTAGAGGTCGAGCCAGCCGTTCCGAGGATCCAGCCCGTCGGCGAGGACCTTGCCGTACTCGTGACCGAGCGGCTTGAGCGCCTCCAGGATCGTCTTCTGCGCCTCGGCGAAGGGAATGTCGTTCTCGACCCCTGGCACCAGAGGGATGTAGAGGTCGTAGAGGTGGACCTCGGGCAGGCCCAGCACCTTCTTGCGCAGCTCGACGTAGCGGTGGAGAAGCGGCGTGTTGGCACCCACGGTGCGCAGCAGGTTGTCGACCACCGCCGGGCTGACGGCATCCTTGTCGAGGTAGGCCGACAGCGCCGTGTCGTAGCCGCGGGCGCGGGCGTAGGCGATGTCGAGCCTGAGCTGCCCGGCCAGCGTCGCGGCGACGGCGTGCTGATACTGCCGCAGGGTGCCCATGAGCGCGGCCACGGTTTGGCGGCGCACCTCGCGGACCGGCGAGGCACGGTAGCGGCCGTAGTTGGCGAGCGTGAGCTGGACCTCGTCGCCCTTCTCGTCCTTGATCCTCGGCCACTCGATGTCCGACATCAGCGCCGAGTAGGCGTCCTCGTAGCCCGAGGGCAGCTCGTTGAGGTCGATCTCGGCCCAGAGATTGTCCCCGAGCAGGCCGAGGGCACGCTCCGCGTCCGGCGAGAGCACCCGGCTGGCGCGGCGGCGAAGGTTGTCGATGTAGGCGCGGTACGTCGCGAGGGCCGGGCGGCTGGCGTAGGCGGTCTCGAGGCTCGCGGCCGGCAGGGCCAGCAGCTCGCGCCGCAGAAACCCGGCCGCGCGCATGACCTCGTCCATCGCCGCGAGACTCCGCTGTCCCATCGCCGCAGCCGCGTCGTCCGCCTGCGCCGTGCTCTGTCGCAGGTTGGCGTAGAGGGTCAGGAAGTTGGCGTCCCGGTGGAGGCGGAAGTACAGCTCCAGGCAGGCCGCCAGTGCCGTCGGGTCCCCGAGCTTGCCCTCGTACCTGGCAAGCCCCGGGACATCCGCGAGGAGCTTCACCCGCGCTTGCTCGAACGCCTGGTCCGAGGTGAAGAGCGGTGTCAGGTCCCACTTGTACACTCCCGGGATGGACGAGCGCGGTGCGTTGGCGTCGGGCGTGTAGGCCGGAAGCTCCGCGGAGTACCCGGGAGCCGCAGCGACGGTCAGCAAGACGAGAGCGACGATACGAAACCAGCTCGACATGGGACCTCCCTGGTGACAGCGGATTGTGACATTCACTCGGAGCCAAGGGAAAGCACGCATCCAACCCTGGTACGCAGCAGGGGTACGGGTGGTTTGCCAAGGGCGCGCGGTATGATCGCCCACCTTCGCCAGGTTGCACAGGCGGCGGGCGGGAGAAGAATGGCTGGCCAGGGCAGGACCTCACGACCACCGTGCGGGGATGTCCTCCACGACCTCGAGGAGCGGGTCAAGGAGCTGACGGCACTGCACTCCACGGCCAGGCTGCTGCAGGACGATCACCGGCCCGCGGCCGAGCTTTTGTCCGCGGTGGTGGCACTGGTGCCCCCGGCCTGGCAGTACCCCGAGATCACCTGCGCGCGCATCACCTTCGACGGTGACGAGGTGCGCTCCTCGGGCTTTCGGGAGTCCGGCCTGCGGCAAGAAGCCAGCTTTGGAACCAGCACCGGCAAGTGGGGCTCCATCGAGGTCTTCTACACCTCGAACGCGCCCCCGGCTGACGAGGGACCGTTCCTGGCTGAGGAGCGCAACCTCATCAGCTCGCTGGGAGAGATGCTGCGCTCGTTCCTGGAGCGCCGGGAGGCCGCGACGGCGCTGCACGAAGCCCACGCCGAGCTGGAGCGACGGGTGGCCGAGCGCACCGCCGAGCTCGTGCGCGTCAACCAGGTGCTGCAGCGGGAGATCGACGAGCGCACCCGGCACGAGGAGCAGATTCGGGTGTACCAGGAGCGCCTGCGGTCCCTGGCGGCGCAGCTATCCCTCACGGAGGAGGCCGAGCGGCGGGCCATCGCCTCGGATCTCCATGACCACATCGGCCAGGCACTGGCCGTGCTCAAGCTCAAGCTACTGGAAATCCAGCGCAACGCCGCCTTCTGCGGCTTCGAGCACACTCTCGAGGAAATGCGCACGCTGCTCGACCAGACGATCCGCACGACCCGATCGCTGACCGTGGAGATCAGTCCGCCTGTGCTTTACGAGCTCGGCCTGGTCCCGGCGCTCGGCTGGCTCGGCGAGCAGTTCCAGCGCAAGCACTCCCTCCGGGTCGAGGTGACAGCGGAGGGAAGCGCCGAGGCGGCGGACGGCGTCGTGCAGCTCACGCTCTTCAAGGTGATCCGGGAGCTGTTCGCCAACACGGTCAAGCATGCCGGCGCCACCCAGGTCGAGCTCCGTGTCCGCCTGGACACCCGGGAGATCGTGGCCGACTATCGCGACGACGGCGTCGGGTTCGACCCGACGCTCATCGAGGGCGTTGGATTGTCGTCCGACGCCTTCGGCCTCTTCCACGTGAGGGAGCGCTGCGCCTACCTGGGCGGCAGCCTGCAGATCGAGTCCTCCCCGGGTCGAGGCGCACGGTTCGTGGTGACCTTGCCGGCCCGGGCAGGCGCAGGAAGGGAGCGACCGGATGCCAGTACGCATCGTTCTCGCTGACGATCACCGGATCGTCCGGGAGGGGTTGCGGGACCTCCTTGAGCGCCGCACCGACCTCAAGGTCGTGGGCGAGGCGGCCGATGGCGAGGCCGCGGTCCGATTGGCCCACGAGCTGGCGCCCGACATCGTCATCCTCGACGTCTCGATGCCGAAGCTCAACGGCATCGAGGCCACACGCCAGATCGTGGCCGTGTGTCCTTCCGTCCGGGTCCTGGCGCTCTCGATGCACTCCGACCGGCGCTTCGTCATCGAGATGCTGAAAGCCGGCGCCTCCGGCTACCTCCTCAAGGATGGCGCCTTCGACGAGCTCATCCACGCCATCGAGAGCGTCATGGCGCGCGCGGCCTACCTGAGCCCTGCCATCACGGACATGGTGGTCAAGGAGTACATCGCCAGCCTACCCGGGGAGGAGCGTTCGGCGTTCGGCGTGCTCACCCCGCGCGAAAGGGAAGTGCTGCAGTTGTTGGCCGAGGGGCTTCCCACCAAGGCAATCGCAGCGCGCCTTCTCCTGAGTGTCAAGACGGTCGAGACCTACCGCCAGCAGATCATGGAGAAGCTCGACCTCCACAGCGTTGCGGAGCTGACCAAGTACGCGATCCGGGAGGGGCTGACGAGCCTCTGACTCCCCTCCCCTACAACCCATCCGACCAGGTTCCGGGGACCAGCGCCGCGGCATCGTCCGGATGTGACGACCAGGATCGTCCCTCTCGCCGCCCGGGGAAATCGTTCGCCGTTCCCAGGGAACCCCCGATGCCGTCCGGCGCCACCCTCGCCTACGCTCCGACAGGCCGTGGGTTCCCCACCCGCGCGACCTCGAGGAGGATGTGCATGTTCGACACTGGAAACACCGGGTTCATGCTGGTGGCCACCAGCCTCGTGATGCTGATGACACCGGGTCTGGCCTTCTTCTACGGTGGGCTGGTCGGCCGCAAGAACGTCCTGGCCATCATGCTCCAGAGCTTCGTCTCGATGGGCTGGACCTCGGTCCTGTGGTTCGTCTGCGGCTACTCCCTGTGCTTCTCCGGTGACGTCGGCGGCATCATCGGCAACCTCCACAACGCCTTTATGATCGGCGTCTCGCCCAGCGCGGTGCTGTCGCCCACCAACAACATCCCCCTCTACGTCTTCGTGGCCTACCAGATGATGTTCGCCATCATCACCCCGGCACTCATCACCGGCGCCTTCACCAACCGGGTGAGATTCGTCCCCTACCTGATCTTCCTCACGGTCTGGCTGCTGTTCGTCTACTTCCCGTTCGTTCACATGGTGTGGGGGGGCGGCGTCCTGCAGCGCTGGGGAGTGCTCGACTTCGCCGGTGGGATCGTGGTCCATGCCATCGCCGGCATGGCGGCCCTCGCGTCGGTCTTCTACGTTGGCCGCAGGAAGGTCGCCGAGAAGGGACCCCACAGCATCCCGCTCGTCGCCCTCGGCACCGGCCTGCTGTGGTTCGGCTGGTACGGCTTCAATGCCGGAAGCGAGCTGCGGGTCGACCACGTCACGGCGCTGGCCTTTCTGAACACAGATACGGCCGCTTCCTTCGCAGCCATCACCTGGCTGATCATGGCCTGGATCTTCGAGAAGAAGCCCAAGTTTCTGGGGCTGCTCACCGGCTCCATCGCCGGCCTTGCCACCATCACCCCCGCCGCCGGCTACGTCACTCTTCCTGTTGCAGTCCTGATCGGAGTCGTCGCCGGGGTCGTGTGCTACGGCGCCATCACCCTCAAGAACCGCCTCGAATGGGACGATGCGCTCGATGTCTGGGGCGTCCACGGGGTCGGGGGAATCCTCGGGGTCCTGATGCTCGGCCTCTTCGCCACCACCGCCGTCAACGCGGCCGGTGCCGATGGGCTCTTCCACGGCAATCCGCTGTTCTTCTTCAAGCAGCTCGTGGCCGTGTCGATCGCCAGTGCCTACGCTTTCGTCTTCTCATACCTCGCCCTGGCCGTCATCAACAGGATCTCCCCGGTGCGCGTCGGCGCGGAAGAGGAGCTACTGGGCCTGGACGCCTCGCTCCACGGCGAAGAAGCCTACATGCAGGACTGAGTCCCTCGACACGGGCCATCCCGGTGGCGCGCACCTACCGGGATGGCCTATCCTCTCGGCGGAGAGCATGAGCATGAAGACGACGATGGTGGTAGTGGTGGCTCTGGTCGGCCTTGTCCTGGTGGCACCGGCGGCGCTGGCGATCGAGGGGACCCTCGATCTGTCGGCACAGTCGCAGTACATCTGGCGCGGCATGATCCTCAACGACAAGCCGGTGTTCCAGCCCTCGATCAACCTCAGCCAGGGGCCATTGTCGGC
>Ga0116171_10004001_pt1 | contig 13403 bp, 6 predicted proteins | sample AD_JPNHW2_MetaG_FD_89798 | JGI IMG/M metagenome (GOLD analysis project Ga0116171, IMG submission 89798) | Active sludge microbial communities of municipal wastewater-treating anaerobic digesters from Japan - AD_JPNHW2_MetaG | ecosystem: Engineered > Bioreactor > Anaerobic > Digestate | place...
TAACAAAGGCTGTATTATATAATTCGAGCCGGTCGGTCATCCTGTTTTTTGTAAACACAGCCATTGAGTCAGAGGTAAGCTGATTCTCTTTTGACCATATTACCGGTTTGTCATAAAGTCTGATAACCGAATCCTGAAATGAATATGCCAGAGAATCGCATTTTGCCTGAAGATCCTTGCTGAAAATGCGGCAGCCATAATAAGCTCTCATTAATCTGAAAAATTTTCCTGAAGTATCGGATACTATTGTTGAATTTATGGTATCAGCGTGGAGGAAAAGAGAATCTCCTTTTGATACCTGGATTAATGCAGCCCTGTCAGTAATTTCAAATCTTTCAGGTTTCTTGTAATACCATGCATAATTTCCCTCTGCAACAAGGTTGTTTGTAGTGTCTTCGATTATAACATTCCTGAATGATTGCCCGAATCCTGTGCTGTCATTGTAAAAAAGAGAATCGCCATGAATGATTTGTTTTCTGTTGTCGATAACGGCATGTTTCCAGATTGAGGTGACTTCGTTTTTAGTATCGTACCATCCTTTTTCGCAATAGAGATGAATACTGTCACCATTCAATTCAGTAGGGCCTGTAAAGAAAGCAGTTTCTGTCCGTGTATTGTAATCCATTGTGTCTGCAACCATTATATAATCGGGATTAGTGATTTTAACACTATCCTTGAAATGGAAGAGATTTTCGGCCACAAAATATACTCCTATTCTGCTTTGAAGGGTATTTTCGGCATTGATAATTCTTCCATGTTGATTATACCGTGCTATTTTGTTAGTTACATCATAATCGATTTTGTTGGTATATAAATGTGTCTCCTTATCAACGAGCTCAACATTACCCTCAACATCAGCTTTTTCTGTAGAACCATCATAAAAAAGGTAATCGCCATAAAGATCGAGGGTGTCGCCCTGTTCGATGTGAATCTTACTGAATGCTTTTACCTGATCGATATTCTTGTAATAATAGGCACTGTCGCATGACATATATACATCTTTATGTCTGAATTTTACATCTCCTAAAAGACGCTGAAGGTCTTTGTCAATGTTCTCATTTACCTCCCATACTTCGGCATTCAGGATTTCGATTTTCGTCATTCCTGCCTTTTGTTCAGGAGCATCCTGAGAATAGCCCGGCAGGGTAACCGCCAGTAAGAATAAGGCAAAAAGGATATGTCGGCATCCTGAGATCTTATGTAACCGTTGTGGAAATTCTATTTCAGCCATTTGTCTTTTAAAAATTCACACGATTTATACTCATCGCTTATTTTAATATATGTAGATTCAATTTTTTGTTTAACCCACTTATCATAGGTTTTAGTCTGTTCATTCATTATAGCTGCATTATAGATAACCTGATAGTCATCTGTTAAATTTGCCGTATGTGCCGGTACCTCTTCGTCAAGTCTTATTATCCGGAAAACCACATTATTATTTTCGTCCGTGGTCTGAAACGGGTCAGAGATCTCTCCAATTTTCATATCTCTTATTTTCACATACATATCCTTGTTGAGTTCTTCAAGGGAGAACCATGATATTCTTTCGTTAGGATTTGAGCTAACCAGTTTTCCCCCGTTTATCCGGCTATCTTTATGAGTCGAGAAACGAATTGCTGCGGTTTCAAACTTAATGCTGTCTTTTCTTATCATGTTGGCCAGGCTGTCAAGCCTGTTTATTGCTTCATTAGCCTGCGATGGTTTTACCTGTGGTTTAATGAGGATATGGCGCGTGTTGACCATCTCTCCTTTTTTGTCGATAAGCTGTATAAGATGAAAACCATATCTTGTTTCAACAATTTTTGAAATACCGTTTTTACTTAAGCTGAAGGCTGCATCGGCATATTCTTTTTCAACTTCGCCTCTTGTTACAAAACCCAGTTCTCCACCTCTTTTTGCAGTTTCAGTGTCTTCTGAATATAAAGTTGCAAGAGCATAAAAGCTTTTTCCTCCAAGGATCTGACTTCTTATATCCAGAAGTTTCTGGCGCGCTTCAGCCTTATTTTCTTCACTTGAAGGAGGATCAAGCTGAATAATGCTTATTTTATATTTTGCAGGAATAACAGGAAGGCTGTCTTTCGGGATGGAAGAAAAAAATCTCTTTAATCCTGCCGGTGTCACTTTAATATCTCCTGCAATTTTACTCTGTACCTCACTTACCGTACGCTGTTCAATCATTGTCTTTTTAATATCCCTGCGTATTTCTACCATGCTCTTTCTGAAATAATCGACAAGAGCCTGCTCGCTTCCCGCCCTTCTTATGGCATCATTCATACGCATGTCAAGTTCACTGTCAACAGCATCATTGGCAACAACAATACTATCTATCCTTGCCTGGTCAAGAAATAATTTTGATATAAGTGATCCTTCAAGAATTCGGCATCTCAATTTATCTACAGGAGTCCTGTCTCCATTTCTTCTCTGGTCGGCAGCCTGAACCTCTATATCGGAGAGATAGATGACCTCATTTCCTACAATTGCAGCGACCGATTCGATCAGTTCCTGGGAACTTGCTACGAACACAGGTAAAAATAATCCTATCAGAACCAGGCAAAATCTTAGATTTCTTTTTATCATAACATAATTGAATTTAAAGGTATGATGAAGTTTTCCGCTAAAATACAGTAATCTCCATCATTTTAATATATCTTAAAACTGTTATCTTTAAGTGGTTCATTATAAATACCATTCTCAAGCGACTTGATAAATTCAAATCTCCTGTTGTTCCAGATGATACTCTTTACTTCATCCCGAACATACTCCAAAGGAGCAATAGAAGATCTGAGCCTGTAATCCCTGATAGCTATCAGATAGATTGATTCAGAATCGCTGGTCTCAAAAAACGTGTTTTTCTTCAGAAAATTTTCCTGGTCATCAATGTTTTGCCGTAATTCGACTGTTATTCTGTCCATAGGAATCCATCTCTCTCCAAAATCATCAAACTTATCAGCAAATTCAAAGCAATATTTTTCAAGCTGCAACATATCGTCATGGTTATTTGAACGGACCAGTTTCCTGACTCCTTCAAGGTTAGGCGATTCAAGCGGCAGCTTAATAAGCAAAGCCTTTACAATATTGGAATTCAGAACAAAACTCTTTTCATTGGTTGCATAATAGTTTTCAATCTCTGCATCTGATAAAACAGTATCCATTTTCTCAAGCATCATCTGTTTCTGGTACTGGTATATCACCAGGTTATTCCAGGTCTCTTTCATCTGCAGGGTAATCTCATCCATAATTTCAGGTGACAGATTGTCTTCAGCTTTTTGCAACAGGAGCTGCCTTTTAGCCCATTTATTGATATAGTTCTGAATGAGGGCTGCACTATCAGTCTCATTTACTCCATGTTGTACAAGTTTAGGCATTTCATCGTAGTAGAGAATAGTCTTGCCAACCTGTGCAACAGGTATCCTTTTACTATTGGATGAGCCGTTCTTGTCCCTGCATCCAACAAGACAAAAAACTGTAATTAATAAAACCAGTGCCTTATTCATTGTTCAAACTCCTCTTTATTTCTTCAAGTACATTATTATCAACGTTGTAACTGTATTTATCTTTTAACTGTTTTACCCAGTTATCTTCGATGAGTTTCTGGTATCCCATAACCATTTCTCCCTGGACTTCATCGAATTTTAAAGGGACAGGTTCGATAACTTTCTTTATATTTATTAGTGCCGGGAACCCGTTAATATGTAAATTCTGAACACCTGTGTTCCACTTAAGCCTGTCTATGTCACTGTTTTCTCCTTTGTTCCATTTACCTTCTTCAATAGTCATAAGTGTGTCTTTCTTGTTAAATTTTGCAAGAAGACGCCTGTCAGTGTCTGGTTTTTTCGAATATTTCTTATACGCAGAAGAAAGTGTTTTTTCTCCGTTTACTGCTTTCAGAGTGTAAATTTTAGCTTCTACTGCCCGGGGTGAAAGATACTCGTTTTTATTCTTCTCATAATAATTGTGAAGTCCGGCAGAATCCTCATTGACGACATTCCATATTTTCTTGGTGGATATTTCGAACAGAAGCATACCGTCGCGGAATTCAGTCATCAGGTAACGAAATTCAGGGTATTTTTTCTCAAGCAGGGAGTTTTCATAAATAACTATATGATCAGAAACCTTTTTTTCAAGCGATGTATTGATAAAACCTGATGGGTCTTTTATTGAAATCACCGGCTCCTGCTTTTCAATGTAATTGGCAAACTCCCTGGTTGTAAAATGTTGATTTGAGAATGAATATATATTCCCTTTGGGCATGTTGTTCCTGTTGTATTTTTTTAATCCCAAAATAATCAGTGTATCAGTATTTTTTACAAACCAATTAAAGGCATCAGTGTTTATCTGGTAATTATATTCTTTCTTAAGTTTTTCGATGAATGATTTTTTACTTATTGAATTAAGATATGAATGGTTTATTTTACTTTCGAGATAAGACCTTGATTCTTCAAATGATTCTGGAGCTTTTCTGCCCAGAAGTTTAATGATGTGCCAGCCGAAGATTGTTCTTACAGGTTTTGTATAACTGCCTGTATCAGTAAGGGCAAATGCTGCATCTGAAAACTCACTTATCATCTCTCCGGTCCCGAACCAATTCAGCTCACCTCCTTTGGACGAAGATTCTTTATGATCGGAATACTGTGCGGCCAGTTCAGAAAATGAAGCTCCTTTATTAAGCTTTTCATAAACATCCATTATTGTCCTTTGGGCCTGCAGGACATCTTTTTCATCGGAACCCGGAGCGACGGACTTCATTATATGAGCCACTTTAATTTTGCCTTTTGAAGGACATTTATCAGTCACCATTATGATATGATAGCCAAAAGGAGTTCTGACAGGCATTGAGACTTCTCCTTTTTTAAGGGAATATGCTGCATCCTCAAATGGCTTTATCATCTGGAAAACCGTAAAATATCCCAGGTTGCCGCCGTTTATTATAACTGATTTATCGTCGGAAGTGCTTCTGGCCACCTGTTCAAATGATTCGCCCCTTACTATTCTTTCCCTGACTTCCATGGCTTTATTCCAGGCCTGGAGTGTGTCTTCAGGAGAAGGTTTTTGCTTAAGGGAAATTAAAATATGCCCTGCATTTATTTCAGTAAGAGATCTCTCATATGCTTCCTGTAACAATTTTTCTTTTACCTGAGTATCGGTGAGATAATTTTGGGCAAGCTGATTCCTGTATCCGGTCAATTCATTTCTGAAGGCTTTTGTAGTATCATATCCCATATTAATAGCTTCAGCCACTTTCAATTTGAAGACAATATACTGTTGAAGGTAGCTGTCAATATCCATCTTTTTTTCAGGTTCCTGACTTTTCTTGTACATCCTGATAAACTCTCCTGCCTGCACTTTTCTTCCGTCAACAGTCATTAATATCTTACTATCCGGTACCTGTGACAGGCAAATAACCGGAAGCAGAATTAATACAGGAGTTAACAGAGATGATTGGATTTTCATCAGGTTTAATTGAGACCTTTTTTACTCAAATGATTTTCTGCTGTAGTTAGGGGCCTCTCTGGTGATAGATACATCATGCGGGTGGCTTTCTATTATTCCTGAACTGGTTATTCTAACAAATTTACCCTCCTTTTTCAGGGTTGCTATGTTCTTTGCCCCCAGATAACCCATTCCGGCTCTAAGACCACCCAGCATTTGATAAATTACTTCAGCAAGCGATCCTTTAAAAGGCACTCTTGCTTCAATTCCTTCGGGAACAAGTTTCTTGATGTCATCTTCCATATCCTGGAAGTAGCGGTCTTTCGAACCAAGATGCATGGCTTCAATAGAACCCATTCCCCTGTATGCTTTAAATTTACGTCCGTTATAGATGATTGTATCGCCAGGAGATTCCTCTACTCCGGCAAAAAGTGATCCTGCCATAATGGAGTCTGCTCCGGCAGCGAGTGCTTTAATAATATCGCCGGAATACCTTATCCCTCCGTCAGCAATAACCGGAACTCCGGCTCCCTCTATTGCTTTTGAAACATTGTAAATAGCCGATAACTGAGGCACTCCGACACCGGCAACAATTCTGGTTGTGCATATTGAACCGGGGCCTATGCCGACTTTTACAGCATCAGCACCTTCATCAACAAGTTTTCTGGCAGCCTCTCCTGTGACAATATTCCCTACAATAACATCAACACCGGGATAATTTTTCTTGATTTCTTTTAGTATCCTGATGACGTTTCTGGAATGGGCATGGGCGCTATCAATTGAAATAGCGTCGACATTTGCATTTTTTAGAGCTTCAACCCTTTCCATTGTGTCAGGAGCAATACCTACAGCTCCTGCCACTCTCAGCCTCCCTTTATCATCTTTGCATGAGTCAGGACGGTCTTTAGCCTTGGTTATATCTTTATAGGTGATAAGACCAACAAGCTTCCCGTCTTCGTCAACCATTGGGAGTTTTTCAATTTTATGCTTCTGTAATATTGTTGCAGCAGCAGCAAGATTGGTCTGATGATTTGTTGTGATAAGATTTGTGGTCATTACCTCGGTTATCTTCCTTGATCGGTTATTCTCAAACCTAAGATCCCGGTTGGTAACTATACCTTTTAAGATTCCATTATTATCAATAACAGGGATACCTCCGATCCTGTACTCGCTCATTAAGCTCATTGCCTCGGCAACAGTAGCTTCGAGATTAATGGTTATCGGATCGAATATTATTACATTCTCAGCTCTCTTAACCCGTTTTATCTGAGCTGCCTGTTTTTCAACAGACATGTTTTTATGTATTACTCCGATTCCTCCTTCTCTTGCAATGGCTATTGCAAGATCGGCTTCAGTAACAGTGTCCATCGCTGCTGAAACAACTGGATTATTGAGAATAATGTTTCTTGTAAACATGGAACTAAGACTGACTTCTCTTGGAAGAACCTCAGAATATGAAGGAACCAGAAGAACATCATCGAATGTCAAACCTTCAAACAGTATCTTTTCCGTTAAAAACGACATAAGATTTATTTTAAATTTTGTTGGCGAAATTACGAAAAAATCGGCACTCTATAATAATCTCTTTAATATAAACCTTCATAAAAAATTGAATTACAGTTGTTACATTTGTACATTGCATGCAAGGAATGAATATTGAACCATATAAACAGATTCTGACCAGATACTGGGGTTTTACCTCCTTCAGGCCGTTGCAGGAAGAGATAATAAGCTCGGTGGCTGAAGGTAAGGACACACTTGGACTTATGCCAACGGGCGGGGGTAAATCAATCACCTTCCAGGTGCCGGCTCTTGCCGGTGATGGTATCTGTCTTGTTATCACTCCGCTTATAGCGTTGATGAAAGAACAGGTCAGACGTCTTAACAGTATGGAAATAAAGTCAATAGCTATACATTCAGGAATGTCGGGTGAAGAGATTGATATTGCACTTGATAATGCAATATATGGAGACTATAAATTCCTTTATGTATCGCCCGAGAGAATATCGACAAGGATATTTCAGTCTAAGGTAACGAGGCTTAATCTTTCGCTCGTGGCGGTTGATGAGGCTCATTGCATATCCCAATGGGGTTATGATTTCAGGCCTTCATACCTGAAAATTGCCTCACTTCGCGATCATATCTCTGATAAAGTGCCCTTTCTTGCACTTACAGCTTCTGCTACCCCGCTTGTCATAGAAGATATAATGAAGAAGCTGGCTTTCAGGGAGAAAAATGTTCTGAAGACCAGTTTTGAACGGAAAAATATTTCATACCTGGTGCGAAAAGTGGAAGATAAAGGGACTTATCTTGTTGACACCCTGCAGAAAGCAAAAGGAAGCGGTATTGTATATGTCAGAAGCAGGAAACGATGCAAAGAGGTGGCAGAGCTTCTCGTAGCAAATGGGATCAGCGCTGATTTTTATCATGCCGGGCTGACCGATGAACTGCGCGACAAAAAGCAGGCTTCATGGATGGAAGATGAGACGAGAGTGATAGTTGCCACAAACGCTTTCGGAATGGGTATTGATAAAGCTGAAGTCAGGTTTGTTGTCCACTGGGACGTTCCTGATTCGATTGAAAATTATTATCAGGAGAGTGGGAGAGCAGGCCGCGATAATAAACCGGCCTTTGCAGTCCTTCTGTATTCACAGACCGATAAAAACAGGTTGCTTGAATCAATGCGGAAAAAATTTCCTCCTGTTGAGAAAATTAAAGATACATATGAAGCATTATGCAACTTTCTCCAGGTTCCTCTTGGCTCAGGGAAAGATAATGTCTTTGATTTCAGTATGCAGGATTTTGTTTCCAGGTATCGTTTACCTGTAATTGAGACATATAACAGCCTTCAGTTCCTTCAACGTGAAGGTTATGTGGAACTTACTGAGGAGATTAATAATCCATCAAGAGTCCATTTTATTGTCAATCGCGACGATCTGTACAAGTTTCAGGTTGCAAATGAAGGGTTTGACGGATTTATTAAACTTCTTTTGAGGACATACTCAGGAATGTTCACGGAATTTATTCCAATTAACGAAGAGGCTCTTTCAAGGAAATCGGCAGCCACACGCGAAACTATCTACAGGTATCTGGTAAAACTTTCATCATTCAACATAATACGGTACATTCCCGGCAAGAGAACGGCATTAGTGATATTTACAGAGGAAAGGCTTGAACGAAAAGCATTAATGATATCGCCCGATAATTATCTTCATGTTAAGGAGAAATATGAGATCAGGCTTAACAAGATGATCGATTATGCTGAGTCGGATAATCGCTGCAGGTCAGTAATCCTTCTTGATTATTTTGGAGAGGAATCTGATCGTTGCGGAATATGTGACGTTTGCAGGAAAAGAAATGAGCTTGATCTGAGTAAATATGAATTTGATCTGATACTTGATGAGATTAAGGCAATTCTTGAGAAAAAGAACCCGGATGCTGAACAACTTGCAAAAATGATCGAACTCCCTGAAGAAAAGGTTGTAAAGGTGATCCGATGGTTACTCGATCACAACAAGATAATTCAGGATGAAGATCATAGTCTCTCGTGGTGCTGATATTTTCAGAACAACCTATTTCACTTCAGTTACTTTTCCTGATTTTCCGGTACCGTTTTCATTAAATGCCTCAATAGTAAAGAAATACCGTGTATTAGCTTCCAGGCTTCTTATAATTAATTCATTATCTGAATAAATCATGTAATTCTGATACAATTTGTCTTTTGCTGTTCCATATCTGATGTTGTAGCCGGTGATATCATTTCCCCTTTCCCATTTTAGTTTCACTATCCTTTTGTCTGTATTATCACGTTTTGCTGTAAACCCCTTTACATCTTGTGGTTTTGAACCATTTCCTGAACCAAAAACACGTAAATCGGAAACTGCAAAATATCCGCTGGGAACATGTGTACAGGTTAATCGTATGAAACGGGCTTTCACGGGTGTTTCAGGCATAATAAAATCATGTGAAAAATCCTGCTTTATGAATGTTTTGTCTGTCAGTGTGTTCCAGTTTGTATTATCTTGTGAGTATTCAACTTTATATTGATAGTAGCAATCTACTGTCCTTCCTTTTACTTTAGAACCCGATTCTGCAAAGTTTATCTGTAGTGCATTAACAGTGTATTCTTTTCCCATGTCAGACTCGAGCCATTCTCCGGGGGTTTCTGTACCGGCGCTCCAGAATGTTTTAATGTTTTCATCACATGCCAATTCCGGAGAACAGAGAGCCAGGGCAGATGATGCGGTAATTTTCTTATTATATGACAATAGCGACCATCCTGTTGACAGGTCAGATGGTCTTGTGATCATTTTTTCAGGAATAAGAAAAGGATAGTCGCCATATCCGGTCCATGTATACACGATCCCGTCTTTATCCTGAAATACAGGAAATAGTCCGAGCCTGCGTTCAAACATATGGTTTACAGATATGACAGTGGTTGCAATATGCCAGAGATTCCCGTACCTGTCGGTGAAAGTACTTCCATGTCCGGCACCACAGATAAACCCTCCTGGTTTATACGAAAATGGATTATGCTTTTGTAATTTGAAAGGACCCAATGGATTATCTGATACATAAACACCATCGGAATAGCTCATGAATTCTGTTCCCGGACAAGCATACTGAAGGAAGTATCCTGACCCGATTTTATTCATCCAGGAACCTTCTATCCATGGTGACTTCGAAGTCAGTTCGTTATAATCCCCGGGGTTTTCCCAGCCATTATTACCCTGATTACCCATTATTGTCTCCACAGGTTTTCCTTTGGGTTCAAAATTGTTATTTATGTCGAGTTCAACAGCATACAAGGGATTTTTATTTGAACATCCCCAGTAAAAGTATAGTCTTTTGTCATCATCGAGGAACAGGGCAGGGTCAGTCATGGTAATGGGAAAGGAGTCTCGTGCAATTTTCCAGGATCCCTTTTTTGGATCTGTCGATTTGTAAATATTACATCTGGTTGTATTTGATGCCAGAAAGAAGAGTGTATCTCCTATAGCGACAACTGTAGGAGCATAGTCTTCAACAGGAATCTGGTTAGTTTCCACAAGGTTCCAGTTTACAAGATCATCCGACCACCAGTATCCGCCGACTTTTGAAGCAAACAGAAAATATGTGTCTCTGAAGTAAACCATTGTCGGATCGGCTGATTCTCTTCGCGAAGGGTCATCAGTCATATACCTGTAACTTATGTCTACGGGATTGCAGACTATTTTTGCATCAGATGGTTCTGTCATTACCTTCCACGATATTTTGCCGATGTTGTCAGGTTTTCCTTTAAGCGCTTCTGAAATCTTTCCTGCAGGTTTTCCTTTTTTATCGGGTGTCACAACTATCTTACGCCATGAGAATATACCTTTTTCATAGTCAAATGTTTCCCCGTCATCATCATATAACAGATATGTTCCCGGTTTACTGCCATAGTAACGTATTTCCAGATCAAACTTTTCGCCAGCAGCAGGAGCGTGAAGCAACGGCGGCATCATTGGTATTATTCCGCCGTCCTTTACAAAAACAGGAATCCTGCCGAGGCCGGCATTTACTTTTATTACTTCCCCGTCGCCTGCCAGTTTTCCTGTAAAGAAATCATACCATTTCCCTTTTGGAAGAACCACTTCTCTCTCAGTCTGCCCTTTAAAAAGAGGGGCAATAAGAAGGTATTCACCCGCCATATATTGATCTTTTATTTCTTTGGTTACAGCAAGAGCATAAGGGTTTTCTCCCAGATTGTTGTTTTGCAGTTCCGTTGTGACTTTTGTATTGAAGCCGGGTTCCAGATTCATTGATCTGAAGGGGGGAGTCCCTTCAAAATGATATTTGGCAAATTCCGAATAGAAATATGGCATCAACTGCATTCTCAGTAAGGTGATCTCTTTAACATCCTTTTCAACTTCAGGGAAGGACCATGGTTTTGTTCCGTCGGCCCATGCGTTGATCATAGCCATAGGAGAGAAGCAAACAGTCTGTATGCGTCTGATCCATTCTTCAGCGGTGGCTGAGTTTCGTACTTCAGGAGTCCAGAGTACACCTGAAAAACTACTGTTGATAAGTGCTGTTATGAAATCCTCATGGCTGTAATAATCGTTATATAAAACATAGGGGAATGAGGAACCGCCGGCATTTGATGCCCTTGTTAATCCGTATGTGCGTATGTTTTTCTGACGGTACAGATTTGTTGTCATGTCTTGCAGCAATAGTCCGTACGTCTGGCGCATCTGTTCCGCGCTTTTACCTGAAGGGAAAGTTGCAACATCGGGCCAGAGCCAGCTGTCGAAACCATCACATTCGTCTATTTTGTAACCGCTGGTGCCGATACCTACCTGAGATTTGTCTACCTGATCAAGAATTATTTGTCTTGCTTCAGGCAGGGTCAGATCAGGAACAACACCACCCCAGACGGTATGGGAACCAGTAAGCGGTTTAATCTTCTGGTAAACCGGCGATTCAGGTGATATATAAGGATTTGTCCAGAGATTTAGCCTTATTCTCATATCTTTCATCGTTTTTACAAACTTTTCCGGATCGGAGAATCGCGATTTATCCCACTCAAGGGTACATGGATACGATTTGCTTTGCCAACCTGGTTCAAGGCCTATAAAATCAAGAGGGTAACCTTTTTCGGCAAATAATCTGGCTTCGGCAATCACATCGTCTGCATTATATTTCATCGGGACACGTTGAGTAAAACCCAGTCCCCATCTGGGAGGCAGACAACCTCCTCCATTAAACAGGTTGAAACGGCGCACCACATCAAGCATTGATGGTCCGGCAAACAGATAGACTTCTACACCTGCAGCAGGAACAAGTATTTCCACTGCATCGGAGTATGGCTGGGCACTCCAGCTTTTGTCTGTATTACGATCTTTAGGCTCAGGCGCATTTGGACTGTCTTTACGAACAGCAGTACCTGCATATACCGTAATATATCTTGCACTGTTTATAAAGACTCCGTAACCGCGATCGGAAACATAAAAAGGTACAGGCGAATGGGTACGTCCATTATCTTTACCACCATAATGATCGACATGGAGTTGCATAATTCTGCCCCTTTGCTGTACTGTTTTAAAGTTCAGTCCGAAACCATACAGCTGTTCCTCTTTAACAAGGGGAAAACGCAAAGAAGTCTTTCCTTCTGAGATTCCGGCTGCGATATCTTTCACATCCAGAGGAAATTCTGCTTTTCCTAACCTGGCTGTTGATTCCATCTCTGGTTTAACCCCGGCAGCTTTAAGCAGATCATATTCTTCCGGATTACCAATTACAGTTTTCCAGATACCTGGAGCCACTTCGCTCCATACAGGCGTTTGTGACCATCCCGTTACTGTGACCAATAAGAAAGCCAGACTCAGAATTTGCAGTTTGTTTCTAATCATCTCTTTTATATCTTTTAAACTTAGTTGTAGAGTTGTAGAGTTGTAGAGTTGTAGAGTTGTAGAGTTGTAGAGTTGTAGAGTTGTACCTTCTTTAACCTTTACAACCTTTTACAACCTTTTACAACCTTTTACAACTTATACAACCTTATACAACCTTTTACCCCATTTATTGCCTTTCCCGCCTTTCCCGCCTTTCCCGCCTTCTTCTACGGCATTTTCTTAAATCCTTCATACTTCACTTTCCAGGAGCCGTCTTTTGGAAATCCCGGAGCTTCACCTTCTGAACCATCCCAGCCACCGGCCATCATAGCAACAGCAGTCAGCAATCCTCCGTTTGAAGGGAAATATGGGAACGGGCCGCCGGTTGCAAGACCATGTTCATCGAACTGGAAATTAGGTGATGTATGCAGAAGCATGTCAACTGCTGTCTCTGGTTTCCCAAGGCGGGCAGCACACATGGCCAGCATAGGGAAATCCCAGCCCCAGACACGGTTGAAGTTCCATGATGATATGACTTTATTAAAGGTGTTATTCATTATAGTCTTATCGACACCATCACCGGGTAACATACCATATACTCCGGTTAATCCGGGATGTTCA
>Ga0116171_10004009_pt1 | contig 13393 bp, 11 predicted proteins | sample AD_JPNHW2_MetaG_FD_89798 | JGI IMG/M metagenome (GOLD analysis project Ga0116171, IMG submission 89798) | Active sludge microbial communities of municipal wastewater-treating anaerobic digesters from Japan - AD_JPNHW2_MetaG | ecosystem: Engineered > Bioreactor > Anaerobic > Digestate | place...
ATAATTTAAATAAAAAAAGAAATAATAATAATGACTTAATAGAAAGTGTAGGTTGCAGATATATTAAAACAAATGAGTCCTACTTTATTTTGTGTTTTGAAGTAAATCTAAGCGATTTTACAAATAAAATTTTTGAAAAAATAATACGGCAAAAAGACACATCAGCGGAAATTCCACAATATCATAGCTTTTTCACAATTATTACAAAAAAAATGTTTATTTCTAGGTACCATTATTTACCTAGTCTCAAAGTTGAAAATATAAGAAATTTAATTAGAGATATTAATTTTCAAGTAAAACATAATTATACAAAATATTTTAACGGTTATTTTCATAATAGTAAGCTTTTTAGGCTCCTTCCAAGTATTGAATATTATGAGGTAAATGATATACATTTATTCAATGCTGACCATAATTTATCATCTAATTTTCGGACAAATTGCAGTACGTACTTTTCTTCAGAGGATGAGCTATCGGAAATTCACTGGTCTTTTTCAAATGAAAAAGGCCAGGAATTATTACAAGTTGTAAAACAAAATAATAAAAAATTATTTGATTCAAATAATGACATGGAGGATTTTGAGGCTCATGCATTATTAAACAGTCTTTCATTTTCTTGTGTTTTTTCTGCAATTCTTAAAGAACATAATTTCCAATTAAAAAAATTAAAAAGAAAAGTCTATGACCAAATAAAACAATCTAAACGAAACTATTTTTTAAGATTATTTAGAATTATCGGAATCAATAATAAGTATCTAAAATTAAAGCAAGACTTAATTAATATTCAACTTACAATTAACCGTTTTGAAAATGAATTCTCCAATGAAAAAATAATTTTATATACCCGAGGTTTTGATCTAAATAATTTTAAATTACACAACCCATATCCTAATGAACAAAAGAATTTCTTAACATATAGTATTAAAAATTTCAGATTTCGGTTGGGAAAATTAGAATCCGGCACAAAAAAAATAAATGAAATATTCAAAATTTATGAAGAGTATAACGCCTACAAAACAAACCTTTTTCTTCAAATTTCTTCTTTAATTTTTGCCATTATAGCAATATTTTTTGCTTTCGATAAAACTAAAGATTTTCTTTTTAGAATTTTTCAAATAATTTTTCATTAAAGTTTTCCTGTAAGGAAAACTTTTAGATTCGTTATGCTTTAGCGTCTATATTTGATCCAAACAAAATCGATTTGCATTGGTACGGGTATACAAAACCTTCTTATTCCGAAAATCAAGTTGTGAGTCTGTGCTAGCGGCTGAACTACTGTTTTTTCGGTGTTGTATCGTCATTTTTTAGCGGCAACTTTAATTTTGAAGTCCTCAATCTCTTTACATCGTTGGTCGCACCACAGTTTTATCGTATCTTGGAAGTTATCAATGTTTGTTGTTAAGAAAGTCGCAATATCCTTATCGTTGTCTTGATTTAATAGATAGGGTCTGATTACAACATTTATGAATGTTAGCTCTCTTTCATTTGTTCCCGTCCAATTGTAGTGATATTTTACTATACAAATAGCAAAGCCAAATTTTGCTTGATAAAACAAGGCAAACACACCACCAGAAACATGATAAACATCCTTAGGTTTTACATAAAGTCCAACCGTAAACATCTCACCAGAATAAGTATTTATTCTGTAATAGTAGTCGGGTTTTGATTCCTCATAAAGAAAGTCCAAAATTGATGTCAGGCCACCTAGTTTTGGTTTTCTTTTTTCTTGCTGCACTACTTCAAATAGTCCACTAACTGCTTCAATTCCATTTTCTCTTGACTTTTCAATTACTCTCTTGTAAATTTTTTGTTGGTAACTATAATCTATTTCATTGAACGTATTTGAAATTTCAACTTCAACCCCTGAAGAGTTTAGTTTGCTTATTAGAACATCAAAAGACTTTTTTATTAATACTGAGTATTTTTTTTGTACCGTTTCCCTGTGCTCAGGCAAAAGACTATTCTCAAAAGAAATCTCTTGTTGAGTCTTCTCTGGCTTTGGTTCCTCACTTTTAGAAACTGATTTAATTTTTGTTGTGGTTGTCTGTTGCTTTTTCATTTTTTGTTTGATAGCATTTTCATCAAAGGAAAATATTTTGTAACCAGAACTTCTAATTTCACTCACGGGAATTTGAAGAAAATCGCTTTTCTCTACCACTTTCTTTTTGATGTAATTGTCAATAGCTTGAATGCTTAAAAAACCATCCTCATCATAAAGAGTTTGTTTTTTAATAGCTTCAATTAGGTAGTAAGTGAAGTAACTGTTTTTTATATCGCTACCTTGGACAGCTTTATTTTTGCTTTCAGTAGCGAACATTAAGCATAACTCTGACGAATGATAATTTAGCCGTCTGATTTCTTTTTCAGGGTTATTAGTTCCTTTAAAAAAAACATTTGACCCTGAATAACAAGCATCTATTAAAAGATATTGGTTTTGGGGCGTGAGTTTAACAAAGTATCGAAGTAGAACATCCTCAACAGGAAGTTCTGTATCATCCTCAAAGAGAATCTTAGATTTGCCCTCGTCTTTATCATACTCCCCATGACCAGAGAAGTAAAAGAAAAGCAAGTCTTGCTTTGGCTTAAATGTCTGCTCAATGAGTGAATATGCATCGTCAATTTGTTGTTTGACGGATTTTCTGCTATCGGTTATTTTGTGAATATTCTCTTTGCTAAAACGACAATGAGAAATTAAAGTCCTTTCAAGGTCTGTAACATCTTTAACACAATAAGGGAGTTCATTACCTGGATAATTGTCCATGCCTATTAATATGGCGTATCTAATTTCGTTCATAATTATCTAATTTATTTAATCAATTTCAAACTCGGACTGTCTTAAAGCCATACCGCTATCGATCGGGGTTTTACAGCGGGTGGAACTTGAACATTCCCGTCGTTTTAACCCGCCCATAAAGTTAATTAATTTCCCATACTTTTCAAGTTTTTCCGTTTCTCGCTTGAGGCAAAGCCTCATTTATATATCGTTTTTATTCATACTTATTTTCAATTATTTCCTTTATTATACCACAGAATCTTTCAAATCTAACTGTTGTCTCACTTCGTCCTTTATTAAGCTTATAATTTCCTTTAAAGAAAGATTTTCTAATACTCTCGGACAGTTCAATTTGAACCCCCTGTTTACCTATGCATTTATTTGTCACATTATTGGGATTCGTTGCTGCTAAAAAAGATGTTGGATGCTCCTTTCTAGTTGCTACAGTATAACCTGATTTCTTTAATTTTTCCTCAAGTGAATTTATCAAAGGTCTGTCCAAGCCGCCTAAAAAAATGTCCGATTTATATTTTCGTTTCATATAATCTGTCATTCCGTGAAACGAAATTGCAGATTGATGTTTGGATAATATTTTTCCAAGTTTTGGTTCATCAAATAGGGTTGAAGTAATATGAAGTTCTTTGCAATTGGTTCCAATTCCAGTGAAAGAATAGTAAGAGTATGAGTTTTTATTGAACCATTTACATATTTCTGTAGTTCCCGGCTCGATACCTCCACCATGAGGTGTAAATATCAAGAACGAAGTATTCCTTACATCGTGATCAACCTTATATGATTTAGGGCACCTTTCTTTTAATTCCAAAAAGTTATTGTATTTGTCTTTCATGTTAATTTGTCTATTATTTTAAAATGGCCTATTACGGACCGGCGATTGCTGTTCGGTGGCGATTTTATTCCTGAACTTTCTACAAAGAACTAATGTTTCAGTATTTACGTCGCTGTCAAACGGTGAACTGTCACGCCACTGACAGCAAATGCCTGTTATAGCCTGTTCAATCATTAGCTTTCTTGTCTAAGTACTGTTTACTTATCATTTTAATTTTTAAATGTATCATATGTCGGGCATTTTCAATTTTTTTCACGCTCGTTTACAGTCAAACACTTTCTGTCATTGAAGAAAAATATGCACTTGTGTCTTGAAAATATTAGTAATATTTTATTTCACGCTCTATAATAATTTGAGGGATAAAGTTTTTATATTTAGTTTTCTTTATCCAGTTTCCTGTTTGATCATAATCATATTTGAAAGTCGTTGTATTATCTAAACTACCATTTATTCCGTATTCAATCACCTCAATTTCATTTCCATTGTCATCGTATTTTCCACTTTCCTTCTCACTAATTGCACCGTCAGCGTTATATTCTATATGCACATAATCAATCATATTCCCTTTATCACCATACTTACAGTTTAGTTTTTCTTTCAAATTGCCTTTGGAGTTATAATTGATATCTTCAATCTTATTTCCTTTTTTGTCATAAATAATTTTTTCTTTCAAATTCCCTTCTGAGTTATATGAGTTTTGCTCGGTTAGAATTCCATTATCATCATATTTAAAATTTGTTTTTCCAAAAAAGCTGCCTGTATAATAAAGATTTTGTTCAATTAGGTTCCCTTTTTTATCAAACTTATATGTATATACGCTACTATTATTCAAAGTACCTTCTGATTCGTAAAAGTATTTACCCCATTCAATTTTATTACCAATGTAATCATAATTATAGGTTTCTTTAATTTCCAAAGTACCTCTTGAATTATATTGTTTTTTTTCAAGCAATTTTTCCTTACTATCATACTTGTAAATATTTTTATTAACCAAAAGGCCATTTGAAAAATAATAATTATCTTCAATTATATTTCCATTGCTGTTATATTTGTAAATATTTTTATCAAACAAAATTGGTTTGTAATAGCTTTTTTCAATCACATTTCCATTGTAATCATATTTGTAAACATATTTATAGCACAAAATATCATTCGATGCATAATTGCTGGCTTCAATAATGTTTCCTTTGTAATTAAAAGATTTAACTTCTTTAGTACCTTTTTGGCCTTTTTGTATTACCCCGAATTTATCTACTGCATCAAAATATGTCTCTGTTAAAGATTTAACTTTTCCCTTTAATTTTAAATGTATTAGGTCATTTTTAGTTTTAATATTATTGTTTTGCCCCACTATACATGTGCACGAGAATAAGATAAAACTTGCTAAGATTAGTCTAATTAATATTTTTACTTTTTTCATATTTAAAGATTATACTAAGTTAAATTATTACGGTATATTATTTATTGCAAATTCTGTGATGTCTGTAGAACGCAGTCAGGTCAATTGTTGGTATTATTGTGTCAAGATTCAAGTCTGTGTCATATTTTAATTTTATTTCTGTCATTTATACTTTTAAAGCATTGGCAATAACGAGTGAGTGCTACTTTTCAATGCAGCGTTCATCGTCTCCTTGTACTTACTCCATAATTCTTCATAGACAGTTTCAAGAAACTCACTTGTCACCTGATAGCTTTCTAAATGGCTTGGATGCAAAAGTGTTTTTAATGCAAGCCTAATTCGCTCTCTCCTTTCAAGTGGTGGTGGATGACTTTGAGAACCTTCTGAACGCTCTTCTTTTCCGTTGTCAAAAAAACTAATTACTCTGTCAACCAAATCAAGAAAAGTGAAAAATAATTCTGCACCACAATAGCAGAATGGAGCCATGCTCTCTTGGTTCATAGTATTTATTAAGAGAGTAACGCCCATTAAGTCTGCCTCGTATTCCATTGTCCAACTGGGTGAAATTTTTTCAACTTCTTTCTGTTTAATGATACACTTAAAAGTGCTTGAGTTAGCCAAATGTCCTAACACAATATGTCCGTATTCGTGACCTACGACAAAAAGCTCCAATGAATTCAATAATTCCCATTGCAATCTACCGTAGGGTTCTTGCAAATAGTATTGTTTCATTTTCGTTGCTTGTTCTTTTCTAATTCCGTTTTCAACTAAGTCAGCAAATCTTTGTTGTAATATTTTATTTGTCAGAATGTGATTTTTAATTCTGTCTGTTTTGAAACTGAATGAAACACTTTCGTCAGAGATTTTAAAATCGGGAAGACATTGAGCGACAATCTTTGCTAATTGATTTGCCAAGATGAAAAGCTCTCCTTCAAAAACAATTAAATGTTCATCTGTCGTTGGAACTTTTGCTGCGAAGGCGTTGTATTCTTTTGAATAAGCTGTTCCAATAATTGGTTGAGATGTAATTGTAAGAGAAAGATGTTTAGCTGTGGTTTCAATTGTTTGAAACAACTTGGTTAAAATGGAGTAGCCATCAATGTCTTGATATTTTGTCGGCATTGTGGATTGGAACTCTACTTGAAATTGTTGTCGCATTTGCTCCTTGTCATGCTCAGACATTGATGGTTGTGAAGCAAAGTAATCTTCAATGTTAAACGCTTTCTTTTTTAGTGCTTGAAATTTTTGAAATTGAGCATCAAAGTCGTCTCCAAACCGAATTTGAAGGCAGTCCTTTTGGATTTCCTCTAAACATTTTAATGCAAACTGTCGGTTATCTCTTGTCATTTTACTTTTATTAATTCAGTAATTTTCTTGCAGTCATTGTCAAGTTAAGATGTCGTACAAGCATGACGAATAACGATTACGGCTGGTATTCCGGCGGCGAATTAATAAGCCGTTTCCTGTCCCACCGCACTAAAGTTAATTAAAAGAACGTATTTGTCCAAAATCTCGCCACGCCGCTGAATACCAGCCGAAGTTACCAACCGTGCAAAGTAAATTTTCATTGTCAGGGAAAGGCTGTGTTGTAGAATAAATATATTTAAATTGCAAATGCAAGCGAATGACTCAATCGCTATACGTTTTTTCTATAACTCGAGCCATTCGCCAAAAAATAATTTTTCTGTTATTATTAAACTTAACTTCTGTCTCTACTCGGGTTTTTTCATTTTTTTGCTTTGACACCCTAAAACATGTACCATATTCAATAAATGTCACAAAGTATCCATAATCCGTTTTTTGTTCATTATAAGTACTATTTTCAATCCCGCATGAAACATCCTGCCATTCTTTATTGTAAGATCCATTAATATACTGATTAATAGCATCAGGTGTTGTATTCTTCATCGTGATATATCTTTCAATATTGGAATCAAAATATTCATTTGCATCAAATGTTTTATTATTTAGTCCTCTATAATAGCTTTCAATAACTTGGCGAATAGTGTTAACCTCCTTATTATTCTGTGTATTTCCATTTAATGTAGTAGTAATATTCGACTTTTGATTATTATCAGTCTCTACACGGGGATTCTTCAATTTGTTCCATTCATCTATTAAATCAATTTCCAGAATATCTTTATCAAAAGTATAACCAATTGGATCCTCGGCTTTTAAATGAATTTGAAAAATCACATATTCCGGACTATATTGAAGATAAATGTCATCAAGTCCTTCTGTTGTCAAATTGAATGACATTTTAGTGCCTGGGTTCCATGGACTTTGCTTTGAAATAAAATTTTTGAAACCATTACTCCATTCGCTGCTTTTTGCTTCTATTGTTTTATCCTCAAATATTAATTTCAGCGAACTGGATAATTCTGCTTCACTAATTGTTTTATCAGTTTTATTTTTTATTTCAGCGTTTAAAACGTAATATATTTTATTGTTTGAATAATCACTCTTTTTTATAAGTGAATTTTCAGTGGCGTTCACAATTGAATAACTATCAGAGTGATCTACTGATGTCAAATTATATTTTCTGCTTAAATATTCTGATCCATTTATATATTTTACTGTTTTTTGCTCAATGTCAGTTTCCCATCTTCTTCCCCAGCCATCATGATCTAAAAATTCAACTAAATAAATACTATCTGTTTGCCATTTTGCACTCCATTCATGTCTAATATTTGGCTGGTCTTTTACATCATCATTAGCTATATCAAGCCAAGTTTGATTTTCATATGTCCATCCACCGTCTGTTTGAACTTTAGCATTTTGTACTATTGAAATTGCCTTTTTTTCATTTGCCTTTTCTTTCTCCTCGTCATTTTGAGGATGTATAAGATTGCAGCCATGCAATAAAATGACTGAACAAATAATAAATACAAATTTTTTCATTTATAGGTTTTTATTTATTATTAATTTATTTCTGGTTTTTTAATTGTAAGATTTAAATCTGCTAAGCTATTTTTGAATTGTTGGTAACGTTTTGGCGCTTGGTGCAGTGGCGGATTTCGGAGCACAAAACTGTCAATACACCATAAAAGTTGATGCGAGGTAGAATATTCAATTAACCACGTCACCCGCCATTGAGCCAAACGCCTGTTTGCTGCTGGCATTTTGTCGAGGTTTAATTTAGTTTTCACTTACTTAAATATTTTAGGATCAACTTTCTTTAAGGTTTCAAGTTTGTCAACACCTTGCTTTAAAAAGTCAACCATTGCAGGAATTTGTTCTTCTTCGTCAATTATAAATTGAGCAATTGGTTTGTAGTCGCCAATCGTAATACAATTGTCAAACTCATCAACTTCCCAGTTTTTCAAAACACGTTTAAACAGTTTTATGTAATTGTCTGTTTTCTTGTATTTTTCTGCTGTCGAAATGTAGACTCTGGAACCCAGCCAAATTTCATCGTCCCACCAAATAAAACCGAAACTTATACTAAAAAAATGGCTGCCAGGATGTTCAAATCCTTGATATGTTGAATACCATTCGTCTTTAAGCCTTGTGCTTCTTGCGGATTCTTTTGATAATATTCCAATTTTTGATTCGTAATATTCTTTAATACCGTCAAGCACTTCGTCCATTTTACGGGTTGTCCCAGTAATGTGTTTTAAAACTGTGAGGTCAGTGTAGGTAAAGTTTTTTGATTCTGACATATTTTCGTCTTTAATGAATGATTTTAATTCTTGTGTTATAGCTGTATTTTCTTCGTCAACGATTTCAAAAATATCAAACCATTTTAATAGGTGAAGGTTAATTCTTTTGTTATTGTTTTCCCTAAAGTCATAATACTTTGTCAGGTAAACTAGGTGTCTTTTTGTGTTGTTTTTGCTTTCAAGTATTTTCTTGTAGTCTTCAAGCTGATTAGGTCTTTCAAAATGTTCTATTTTGCATTCTATCAGAATACAAGTCTTTGTTGATGGAATATTAATCTCAATGTCAGGTCTGCCAAACTCATAAATAGCTTGGGTTTTTACGTTGATTTCTTCTGCGGTTTTTACGTCTAAGTATTCTAGAAAATCTTTTAGAAGCTTGTTGTCAGTCTGTAAGCAATGAGTAAAGATTTCGATAATAAAATTCTCTTTTGAATTTTTATTTTCCCGTTCTCTGTAAGAATATATTTTACTAAAAATTGATTCTGTCATTATTTGTTTTGTCTTTCTCTGTCTGGTTGTATATGCTTGCAGCTAACGGTTTGCATCTATGTGCAGTAGCAGATTAGAAGCACTAAACTGTCCATTTACCACTTCACCAGCTATTGCTACATACACGCTGTTGGCAGCTGGTCTTCTGTCCGATTGTCTTTGAGTATAGTGCAGAAACTCCATAATTTATTTATTACCTTGATGTATTGTTGATATCGTTGCTCATTCTAATGCTTTTATAAGAAATTGATCGTAATAGAATTTATAATCGTTTACCCCAATGGTTATTGGTATTGTTTTTACATAAAGTGCTTCCAATAAGTCAAGTTTGGCTTTTTCGTTCTTTTTCCTTAGCAATGATTTAACATATACACTTGGATCATTGGGGAAAATATCGGAAGTAATGTGATAGTAGTAGTAAATTGAATTGATATTATTTTTTTTGAATTTTCCTTTCCTGATTTGCTTAGCTCGGTAATTCAACAACCACCATAGATGGTGTTCTGAAAAGTCAAAAGTAATTCCAGCAATATGCAATTCTTTTTGGAAAAAGCAATCAATCCAGGAATTAGGTTTCAAATATTGTTCACTTATTCGTTCATTATTGGAAATGTCTTTTTTACTTTTTTCTCCAGCAATATATTTTTGAATTTCGACTAAATAAGCTCCATAATGTTCATATCCAATCATAATTGAATTTGCTGGTGAAACTGTTTTTCTTTCAGAAGGTGTTAAACGTTGATTTATTTCTCCATTTATATGCCAGATGTTTAGCTCATCTTGTCTGTAACTATTCTTCAAAACTCTCTCCTTTATCCAAGTTCTTCTCTTAACGCTATTCAAGGTTTCTTCTGTGCTTCTTGGTCCAAATTCTTTTTGATTATTAAAGGTTTCAAACAATGCTTTTTCGAAAGCATAATCATAGTTGGTAGTCAAAATATTTTCAATTCCACTTTCAATAATAGCTCTATGTAAATCATTTGCTGGCGTATTAACAAAGGCTTCAGCAATTCTTTCTTTAATATCTCTTAGCGTTGTTTCAAAGTTTCCTCCACTTTTAAAAAGTATTTCTTCAAATGCTAACGGAAATGGCTTGAATTCGTTACTTAAATCAACATCTACACTAAATGATTTTGAAAGATTGCCCAATAAATCTTCCCAAGATTTCACACCGTTAGAAATTGCACGGTTAATTCCGTTGCCAATTAAAAAAGCCTTATTGCTAATATTTTTTTTCATTAGGTAATTCTGATTTATCACCTTATGTTTGTTTAACTCTTATCTGCTTCTGTCACTCATTTGTTTGTCGTGTCACTGTCTTAATACGCTTGCTGCCAACTTACTTATCTGTATGACTTGTACACAATTTAGTCACACAGATACTACAAAAAAATGTAGGATTTGTGTAGTTTCTAATTTGTAATACCTAATATTTAATAATCAATTTCAAGCTCATCTTTCGGTATATTTTTCAATTTGTTAATAACTAACAAATATAAAAATTTATTCACTTAAAATAAAAATAACAAAAACTCCCGAAGCTATTTTAGCCCTGAGAGTTTATGCAGTATGAAGGATTCTTCTTTTAACCCTGTTAAGATTAAAAAATTGTTCGACAGTAACCCATTAATCCTAACTTATGAGAGTTAATGCCTTTGCATTTGGTGTATGTTTTGAACTTAAAATAAATTTTCTGCAAATTCAGCAGTTTCAAGGAAATCCTCAATAACCTGGTTAGAAATTTTTATGTTTCTTGCTACTAAAAAAAACAAAAAAGCCTTGATTTATCAGGGCTTTTTTGTTTATTCAGGATTTAGTAACATTTGCGGGATCAAGGGATCCGTGTTTTGCATTAAATCTCTCCAACAAAAAATCCCTTCCAGGCAAAGTGGAAGGGATTTTTTTAAGAAAAAATCTTTACGTTTTAATAGATCATCTTAATAATTGCACATTTAGAATTTTGCACTCCGGTAAAATCAAGCCTGAATGTATAAATACCTTTCGGCCAATTTTCCGGACAGAAAACAACCGAATGCTTTCCGCCGGTTTGGGTTTCATTCACAAGTTCTGTAATCATAGCACCAAGTGCATTGTAAACTGTCAGTTTTACTGTTCCGTTTTCAGGTAGGTTATATGCAATAGTAGCATTGCTGCTGACAGGATTGGGATAACCATTGATATCAAAGCCGGTCTCATCGTTGGCAGTTTGTACAAAAATTTTCGGCATGATCAGGATGGCGCCTTCATCTTCGTTACCGCACTGGTCGCCAATAACACCAGTGCCGGATAATTCAAATCCGAGATCGCCATTTTGAAACTTATTGCTATGTGCCCGGAATACCAACCTGATAATTTCATCATTAGCATCAACATCATAGTGGTTTGTTGTTGCATACACCACCCTGATGATTCCACCCTCATCTGTTACAAGCAGGTCGTTATCATTTGTAATGATTTCATCAAGAGAAGGATTTATTTTAACAGCTGAATTTTTATTGGTATTGCCCGGCATAAAGGCATTCACAAGGTCATAATTCCCTGCAGGGTATTTTAATTCAAGGCCCAAAGCAGAAAAATCCTTCATTTTTTTGTTAATACGCAAAGGAATCTCAATTAACGAAGGATCCTTAGTAATGATATATTCATCGGAAACTCCAATAATATCCTGCTGTAAAGATTTTGCCATATCCCATCCAAGGAAATAATCACGGTATCTATTGCTTGAAGCATTATAATCGCCATAACAAATAGTCTTCAGATTGACATTTAAGTCAGAGCCGTTGACCATAACCGCCGTATCAAGTGCAACCCAGTTGCCTTTGGGAAAGTTATAATTCGGATTATAAGGTGACCCGACCTTTGCTTTTATTCTCGCCACATCAATAGCATTGATGGTATAATTGTTATCCACATTTGCTGCTTTTCTATATTTTATGGAGAAATTTTTCGAAGGATCCAATGTTGAATCAGCACCTACATAGTATTTAACCAAGGCAACATCAATCGCGTTGACATCATGTCCGCCCAGCATCGTATCTGCAGTATATTTGTCATATGACAGCCTGTAGATGCCATCGGGCACATTGGTAAACTGGTAATAGCCATGGGCATCACTTGTATCTCTTGCAATTTCCGACCCTGAAAAATTATTCTTTAATATCACAATGACCTTGTCGATATTATAAACGGATGCGTTGTAAGTCGGATAGTTATGGACGGTTCCGGCATTGGCTTTACCCAAATAACGCGTTTTGCCGCTTATAGTATGATTTAAATTATTGTGGATCACGGTAACCGTGTCAGTTGCAATACAGCCGTTATTGTTTACAGTAATTGTATATAATGTTGTCGCTGATGGTGATGCCGAAGGTTGTGGCGCCGCAGCATTGTTCAATCCTGAAGCCGGCGACCAGCTTATAATACCGGGGCCGTTTCCCGGATCACCTATGTTGACGGGCATGCCTGAATAGGTTGTTTTTGTTCCGGCCTCAGCAAATGGTTGTTGGTTAACGGTAACGGTTTTTGTCACCTGTAATGACGGCTCGCCGCATCCATAAGCATAAACCTGAATGTTAACCGTACCATAGAATCCATTGGCCCATGTCATTAATCCCGTAACCGGATCAATAGAGCCGGCAAGTGGATTACTCACTGACCAAACAAACCCGGTACTGTTAGATGAAGTAGTATGATACAATGTTGTTGTTGAATTATCAGAAACCTGGCAGGAAGGTTCGCTGCCTCCTGATATCGTTATGGGTGCAGGTGTTCCGGCCTGTGGAATAAGCACAACATTGAATGTCGGCGTATTTGCCAGTCCGCATGGTATGCCTGAAACAACACAGTAAAAGCCATCGCCGGAAGCCATTATTCCCGGATTATAGGTGCTGTTTGTTGCTTCGCTGATTAACCCGGTGGAAGTGCAGAACCACTGGTACGTATATACTCCTGAACCTCCGGAGCCGGTTGCTGTGAAAGTGCCCGGGCTGGTATTATAACAAACAGGAGATAAACCGCCGCTTATTGTTGCAGTGATGCTTCCTCCGGTAATGGTAATTTCCTGTAAACATACTGATGTGTTTCCTGCAGCATCAGCGGCAGTCCAGGTTACGGTGGTTACTCCCAAAGGAAATGCAGCAGGGGCATCACTGCTGATCAGGATGGATGAGGTTTCAGTACAATTGTCTGTTGCCGTAGCCGTTCCTATGGGGCCGACATATGTA
>Ga0116171_10004010_pt1 | contig 13391 bp, 5 predicted proteins | sample AD_JPNHW2_MetaG_FD_89798 | JGI IMG/M metagenome (GOLD analysis project Ga0116171, IMG submission 89798) | Active sludge microbial communities of municipal wastewater-treating anaerobic digesters from Japan - AD_JPNHW2_MetaG | ecosystem: Engineered > Bioreactor > Anaerobic > Digestate | place...
GCAAACTGGCCCTGAAAGAGACCTTTAAGATCATGGAAGAGAATGAGCAACTGACCTCATTCTTTAAATCATATATCGGCAATGCACATTATGACAACGACTTTGAAACGATAATTGCCATTTCAAAACTGGTGCTCCTGGCACCTTCAGGCAAGATGGTACTTGCCGACACAACCTATTCCAAACCGGGAAGGAAAATGGTACTTGTAAACACCTTCCGGGAGGAACACAATAACTTCGTAATTGAGTTTCATTACCTGATTGACCTGACGCACAAGAATGAAATGGTCTTCAGGGAAGCTCTCCTGTCATTCATACTCATTATCGGCAGCATCCTGATTGTCTTCCTTGTCTTCGGCCTCACATGGAGAAACCTGCTTGAGGAAAGACGGCTCTCGGAACTGAAGAGCGATTTCATAAACAACATGACCCACGAGCTTAAGACACCGCTTTCAACAATCACCGTAGCCGGCAGGACCCTGGAGAAGGAGCAGGTCATAACAGACCGGGAAAAGGTCCTGGAAACCGCCAGGCTGATCGGCAAACAGAGCATACATCTCAACCAGCTGATAAACACTATCCTCGAGGTGAGTTTCCTCGAGAGACAGGAGTTTGAACTTGACCGGCACAGGGTGGCAATAGACGAACTGCTGCACCAGGTGGTCTCATCATTCCTGACTTCATGTGACGGCTGCGCTGCCGTTGAAGAGGATTACAAAACAGATGGCCTGGAAGCCTCGGTCGACATCGTTTATTTCACCACGATGATCAGCAACCTGCTCTCCAATGCAGTCAGGTACTGCGACAGGGAACCGCTTATCCGCGTATCGGCCATCGTCTCAGGGTGTGACGCTGAAATAACCGTTGCTGACAACGGTGTGGGGATCCCTTCGGAACACCTCGGACATATATTCGAGAAATTCTACAGGGTGCCGCAGGGTAACATCCATAAGACAAAAGGGCTGGGCCTAGGACTCTATTACGTAAGGCGCATTGCAACGGCACACGGCGGCGACGTCTCTGTCACCAGCAAGCCGGGCCGAGGAACTACTTTTAAAATAAGAATACCAATCCAGAATACGATATGAAACTCCTGCTTGCCGAAGACGATATTGATTTCGGGAACATCCTGTCACAGTACCTCTCCATGAGCGGATTCGAGGTTACCCTTGCGCGAAACGGCCGCGAAGCATGGGAAATGTTTCATGATTCCCAGCCCGATATATGCGTGCTCGATATAATGATGCCCGAAATGGACGGCTTTACCCTGGCGGAGAAGCTGAGGGCGAAAGATCCGGGAATACCCTTCATCTTCCTGACAGCAAAGAGCCTGAGGGAGGACATGGTCAAGGGACTGAAGCTCGGGGCTGATGACTATATTACAAAGCCATTTGACCCGGAGATGCTCTTGCTGCGCATTAACAACATACTGCGAAGGGTATACACCGTTGCAGAGGACGAGTACCGCCTGTCTGACACCACGCTCAGGTACAATGCCCTGGAGCTGGTCACACCGGCGGGCAAGGAGAAGCTCACCCTCCGCGAAGCACAGTTGCTCCGTCACCTGATGAAGAACAGGAACAAATCGCTGACACGCGAACAGATTCTCACCGAAATATGGGGTGAGGACGACTATTTCCTGGGCCGGAGCATGGATGTGTTCATCAGCCGCCTGCGCAAATATCTTGCCTCCGACCACGGCCTCAGCCTCCGCACCCTGCGGGGAATGGGATTTATTCTTGAAGAAATCAGGCAATAAGCCGTGAAGCCGCTGATATGCAACCCCCGGAAAACAGCACAGCCAGAAGGCACCGAAACTGAGGATAAGACAACGCGGGAGAATTATCCAACCACCAGGCACGGAATCCTATTCCTGGTCTATTTCCGCCTCGTGAATCAGAAACTCTGTCAGGTTAACATCATGCCTGAGGTTGAGCTTTGTTCTCAGCCTGTACCTTGCTATCTCCACCGCACGGGTAGATATATTTGAAAGATTGGCAATCTCCTTGGTTGTAAAATTCATCCGAAGATATGAACAGAGCCTCAGGTCATTGGGGGTTAATGCCGGGCACTTCGTCTTGAGCTTCCTGAAAAATCCTTCCTGTGATAATTTGAGATTCTTCATCACGTTCTGCCACTCCTCGGTCTGAGTGTCAAGTCCGTGGTCTATGATCTGTTCCATCTCCTTGATGAAACGCACGGGCATTTTTGCGGAGCTGTCCTTTGCCGTCTCCAGTTTGTCACGCAGTTCCCTGAGGGTATCCGTCTTTCTTATCAGATAGCGCAAGGTCAGCATCAGCTCGTAACTCTTGTAGTCGAGCTCGCTTTCAAGCCTGTTCTTGCCAACCTCGTATTCAATCATCCTGCGGTGACTCTCGAGTTTTGAACGGAAGAACATTATCCCTGCCGCTGCAATCGCTGCCGCTGCAACAAGGTACAGAGCCAGCGCCCATCCGCTCAGGGCAAATGGCCTCCTGATGATGAACCGGGCTTCTGCCACTCCGCTTCCGGCTGCCTCCCTCACCTGGAGATGATATTCCCCATGCTTAAGGTTTAACAGTGAGAAGTTGTCGGTAGCCGTGCGGTACCACTCATCACCCATCTCTGTGATCCTGTACAGGTACTCGCGGATTTCCCGGTCGAAGCCGGAAGGATTGGCTATATAAACAGTCAGATTGTTAGCCCTGCTGGGTACCGGTCTTTCAACTCCCGACTGGGGAATAATGGTTGTACTCCCGTTTCCCCCGCTGAAGACCAGCCGGCTGACAGCCAGGGCAGAGACTTCAGAACTGCCTGACAGCCTCTCAATGTCATAGATGCTGAAAGCCTGCCGGGTCGGAATTAGCAGGATACCGGAGTCAAGAGACATTACCTGCTGTTCACGCCATGGCAGGTCAGCATACTCATGCCTGAACTCCAGGACCTTCTCAGCCTGCAGGTCGCGCGAGATGTTGAAGAGGGCTATCCTGTTGTCAAGTACAAACCAGTAACTGTTCTTCTGAAACGGTATTATCTGCGTTGCCCTGACAAACGCACCCAGACCCGGTTCCAGAGATGTAACCGGGAAGAAGTCCTTTCTCTCATAGTCAAAACCATAGATATGGTCTGAGGCGATGAATACCATCTGGTTATTCATAACTGCCATTGAGAGAATCCTGGCACTGTCACCAGCCTGACTGAAAAAAAGGGCGCTGGTTACAGAATCAGCCTCTTCATTCAGCTCAAGGCGGTATACCCCTTTCTGGGGATGAAGGGCCCAGACATATCCCAGGTAGTCTATCTCCACGAACCTGGTTGGCTCTGTGTAACCGCCAACCCTGGCGCTGAACTTCCATTTGCCTTCCGAACCTCTTTTGAATGAGACTATTCCGGTATAGGTACCCTGCACCAGGTATTCACCGAATTGCCTGACAGACCAGCCTCCGGTGACGTCGGAAATTCTTACGGCCTTGAGCCCGTCAACAAGGAAGGTGCCGTCATTATGGCCGCACAGGATCTGCCCGTCATACTGTGACAGTTTCCAGACCTGGCCCTGGGTACCCGGAATTATCTGAAGGTTGGTAAAACGGTACGAACCGTCAACTTTCTCTATATCTGTCGCAAATAGCCCGTGATTTGTCCCAAGAAGGAGATGATCACGGTCACGGATAACAGTATAAATAGTTCCAAGATCACCGTTGGAGTTCTCATAGAAGGCCACAGGCGAAAATGTATCAAGATAATTTGCACCATCATCCAGCCCTGCCCAGAGTCCCTTCCCTTCGTCGAGGTAAAGTGACAATACGGTGTTGTTGCTAAGTCCGTTTGAGTAATCAAATTTCTCAAGGATCCTGCCACTCCGGTCACACAGGACAAGTCCCCTGAGAATGGTTCCGAAGGCAAGAAGTGAATCATTAACTGAAAGCCCGGCGTTGCATGTAGCCTCTTTCAGGTACCCTGAGATCTGGTTCTCCATAGGGGTGAAATGATCTCCGTCAAACAGAAAGATCCCATCGTTGGCAGTGCAAATCCACTTCTCTTTCTGACCGAAATCAATCAGTGCATGAATCTTTTGCTCCGCAAATATTTCGCTCCCGGGTATGAATCTGAATTCTGCACCGTCAAACCAGTAGAGTCCCTCATCTATCGATTGTGCGATGAACCTGTCGCCAACCCTGAAAAAGAAAAGCATTGATGAAGGTGCCGATATCCTCCTGACCCCATTGTAGTCATATACATATACAGAGGTAAACGACTGAAAATAAATGGTGTGACTTATCTCACAGATGTTCCATATCTCATCATTCTCGGTGACGGAGGCCGAAGCAGCCAGTGAGGTGTATGAGAGTACCCCGGAGGGGTCCTTTCTCCAGAACCCGAAATCTTCATATGAACCTGTGAAAATCACGCCGTCAGCATTGACATAAACTGATCTGGCTCCCTGGCGATAAGGCACAGGATAAATCCTTGCCTTAATGCCATTGTATTCGATAAGACCGGCAGAATTGGCAAAATAGACATAACCGCTGACATTGTCTCGGCTGATCTCCCAGTTCTGGCTTTTAACCGGTATTGTTCCGGGTATAAACCGGTTGATATCATTCATGCCTCCTCCGGCCTGGGAATGAACTGGCGGTGAGAGGATGGCCAGACAGATGACCTGAATCAGCAGCCTGAGGGTTCCCCCAACTGGTATCTCTGACATACGTCCCGGTTGTTACGCAACTTCCTGTTACCAGTTGTAAATATATGAAAAAGCTGGAACCTCAGAGGTATATCTCAACCTTGTTTTCGCTGCCTGATGGCATGCCGGCAAAGATGGCTTCATCAAGTGACGCGCCTCCGGGCCGGTACTGATTTTCAACAGGAGTGACTGCCACATCCCTTCCTTTTACCGTTATCCGTTTCGGTCCGCAGCAACCTTCCCTGATATGGTATACAAAGGTGACAGCCCGGTCCATTATTCTCATTGAAACCTCCAGCCCATTGAGAGAGGCAGGTAAAACAGGGTCAATAATGATTCGGCCCCACTCCCTCCTGATGCCCAGCAGATGCGTCATGATGATCCCTGCAAATATTCCCGGACCGCTTGAGTAGACACGCCAACCGCCACGGAGCCTGATTTTGCCCTCAATTATCTCATGATATTTCACGTCTGCCTGGTAACGGGTCTCAAATACAGCATCGGAACTGCTGTAATAACAGTTTGACTGCCTGACATCAGCGCACGGAACTATCTCTGCATACCCGACAGGGATCGCCTGACGTAATGCCCTCAGGAACTCTTCAGCCCGGCCGGTTCGCGCCAGGGACTCAGCATAACGGATGTGTTCATGAACATACATCAGCCCTATCTCCCTGCCAAAGAAGGTGCTGCTCTCAGCCCTCCTGAACAGTTTCTCAACACCGCCGCTGTATCTCAGGGGCCGGTCCATCAGCCGTGCACCGTCAGGACCTGTAAGATGTTTCCTTATCAGCTCAAGGTGAAGTGCAGCCTGCTCCCCGGTGAAGATGCCGCTGACAATCCCCCGCTCCATCGGCAGAAGGCTGTAACTGATGCCTGTCATAGAGTCAGTGGGATGAAGCAGGGGTGTAATTCTTCCGTCATCACCAGCAAGACCGTAGCCTGCAACAATGCCGTCACATACAAGATTCCTGTTGAAATCAGACCTGATCATATCAGCATAACGGCTCAACTCCTCTGCACGGCTATTAAACCCGGCCATGGAGCAGACCTCAGCATACTCCCTGAAAGCCTGGAAGTTCATCTCAACCGTCCATGAGGATATCAACCTGTCAGCCAGATCCCTGTTCACCGGCTGAAGCGAGTCATTCCAGTCACCTCCCCCGTAACGGACAAGCATTGTTCCGGGCACGAATGACCCGATCACCTTTTTAACCAATCGGTTAACATGATCAATAAGTGGATAAATAAGCTTTTGCGCTTTCTCATCTTTCTGATAATATGGCAGCTTCTCATCCATGAATCCAAAATCACCGGTTGCCCTGATATAGCTGCAGAGGGCTATCAGGCACCAGTAAATTACGTCGCCGTGGGCGCTGTCAGCCCGGATATTATTGTAGCTGTCAAACATCCACCATTGCGGCCAGCCGCCGTCAGGTTCCTGGTTGGAGAAGATAACTCTCAGCACCGTTTTTGCCTCTGTATACCTGCCCATTGCCACCAGCATTTCCACAGGCCCCTGCGAGACATCGCGGGTACCCCATGCTGCGCCGCTGAACTGCTCAAGACCATAAGGAGTCAGGAAATGCGTTACGGCATTCATCCCTAACCACGGAAGTATCTCTGATATGGCCCTGATATCCTCATTGCCGCTCCTGATTGAGATGGAACGGCTCATCCCCTTCCATTCCTCAAGAGCATCATATGTATCTGAAGCAAACTGCCTGCCGGCATCGTCAAAGAGGACCGGTTCAACCTCGGCCGGAACACAACCGGTGAAGCTTATACAAAAGCGGGGGAGCGGCTCTGTCTCAACCGTAAAAAGAGCAGAGTCATGCAGAGGATGGTCATCTTCTGCGAATCCGTTGCCATCTGCACGGGATCTGCTGCCATCTGAACGGTACCCGTCTCCCTCTGTACGTGACCTGCTGCCATCTGCAAGGTATCGGCCACCATCTGCGAGGTACCTGCCTCCGGAATACTGAACCGTAATCCTGAACTGTGCATCCGGGAACTTCTGACTGATCATGCTTCCAGCAGAAGGCACCGCAAGGTACTCCCCGGCATCCTTACCAGGCCTGATAGTCCAGCCGTTAAGCTCATCAAAATCATGTGTCACCACCAGGGCAACAGGCTCGCCCGCAAGGACACTGAATTCCATGTTGACCTGCGGAACAATCCCGGAAGTCCAGCTGAGCACCTGGTAAAGACTGCTGCCATGGCGGTACAGCCACCTGCAGTGGTTCAGCCCCATCTCGAAGGCCGAGGGTACCCCGAGAAGCATTCTCTTACCTCCCGTAATGACGAAAATTCTCTGGCCGGAGACCGGGTTGATATTGAACTGGCTGTTGCACACTGACAGAAGTGTGTTGAAGTTGGTGTTGCCCTGAGTAAGGTGAGAGTTGAACACCCCGAGGGCAAAGGCCGTGGTTGACATTATTGCCTCATCCGGCACCAGTTTCGACCTGGTATGCATGATATGCCCGTGGGGTCGGTCAGCAAGCAACTCCTTCCCCCTGAGCATCACATGACGGTTCTCTCCATAGAAGAATGAGAGCAACCGGCCGGCATCGTGCTCATCATACCTGCGGGGCCCTGGAAAATATTTCTCAATCTCCTTCTCAGACAGCTCTTCAGCCTTCAGCATAACCGGAGCGCTGAACAGGTTAACCTCAGCCTTCCGGAATCCTTCAATCGCTGCTAAACCTCCATGTTTGCGCAACAAAGTGAAGAGCGAATCAGTCTGTGGTTCTCTGTCAGTCCCGGAATGGTCATGGCTGAACTCCATTCCAAGGCCCTTCAGCCTGTCGAGGTCTGCCTCCGAGGTAGCAGGGGGATGATCATGCACAAATGTCACAGCAAACCTGACAGTCCGCGTTCCGCCTGCGGGCAGGGCGAAAGGCTCCTCCTGCAATGAAACAACAGATGATTCACCGGCATATTCGCCGCCCAGGGTCTCATCCAGTAATCCTTCCGGAATGCCGTCAGACCGGTATTTTCTTCCGTAGAACTGCATTCCGTCAGTACAGGCTGAGGCAGCCCGGCCAGTTGAGGCCATCATCAGCCACGGATGACCGCCTGACTCCTTCATATTCTGACGGCAGCAGACCACCTTGCCAAATTTAGGATCATCAAGTATCCTGCGCTCAGTATACTGGCTCACATAGTATTCATTGACAAGCCCCGGTGAAAGAGCCTTCAGGCCAATATCCTGGAGACATATCAAGTCAAGGATCACTTCATGGCCACAGTTGTTCACCAGGTCTATACTCCATTCCCAGCTGAGGGTCTTTTCTGCAAGCCCCAGAGTACAGATGTATCCGATACCTTCCCATATTCCGGCAGAGGTGTATTTGCCGTTCTCCACACGGAAATGACTCTCGCTCCCGGGGCCTGTAAGAGGGCAGTAGCCTGTCACCTCACTCCTTCTCCTCAGCCATACTCCGGCATAAGCGCCGGTAAAAACCGTTGCCCGGCGCAAGCTTATCATAACGGTGTCTGTACAGATACATGACACTGCGCCGTTCTCAAGAATCTCAACAGTCAGTCCTGCCCTGTTACTGAACTTCATTGCCTGATAGTTTTTCTCATTCCATGTGGTTGCTTATCAAATGGTGATATGCAAAGCCGATCCCTGTTTGACATATTTCCGGAGCCTGCTTATCCGAGGGTGATTTTCAATACCTGTTGCTCCCCCTGTCCATGGCTGTAGGTGATCACCCTGCGCCCCCGGATGACTTTGACCTCAGCCGGCATGCCGCTTATCTCAACCCGGCTGATCCGGCCCGTTTCCGGTCCCTCAAGCACGGTCTCCCCCGGAAGGTCACGGTCGCCGCTGAGTGTAAGAATTATTTCATTGCCCTCATTTCCCAGACCAAGCAGATCGGACGTTGAATGGAGCAATGTCACTCCATCTGCCAGTTGCAGGCAGACAGGAGTAAGAATTGCCTTCAGAGGGGGCCACAACAGCTGGCCTCCGGCCATGGGCAGACTGACCGACTCACCTGTTGAAGGGTGGGTATAGGTGACACCACCGCTAAGTAGCTCGTTGTAGTAGTTTGCCACAAAGAGCAACCCCCTGCCATCATAGGTGAACCTCTGGCGGGCAATTATGAACCCGTTTTCCGATGTGGCATTCCGAAGCCTTGCTCCGGACCTCACCAGCAGCTTCTCATAGAACGCCCTGTGAGCCTCTGTGTCAAATCCGGCCCAGGTGCCGATAAAAATCACCTTTCCGATCCCAACCCTCTTCTCAAAGCCGCAAGGTGCACCACTGAGAGTACGGGCAATGACCTCGGCGCCTGAAAGAGAGTCCCCGGTGAACACAACCTGCGGGTTACTGCACTTTATGTCATGCAGATCAAACAGGTCAATCAATGGTGAGTCGATCACTTCCGTACCTGACGGAGTCACACCTATTGTGTCACGCAGAAGAGTGCAGGGCTGCTGCGATGTCTCCCGGTCAGGAAGGAAAGGATAAATGACCGCATGGCCACCGCCGGTGACATAGCCGGCAAGGGTCATCTGGGCCGGAGCATCCATCTCGTCGGTAGCAAAGGCCCATACCTGCCTGTATCGTGCAAGTGACTCAGGTGAGGCGCTGCTCAGGTCAGCCATGTCATAATCTATATTGAGTACCTGCAGCGCCTTCAGCAGACCGTCAAAATATGCAGGTCTCCTTATGGCCGATGGTACGCAGGTAAGTTCGGCGGCCTCTCCGGCCGGTCTCTCAAGCTCTGTGGCATACCAATGCGGGTAGAACAGTACGCAAACCTCAGCCCGACGGACTGAATTGACTATAATATCACCTGCAACAGAGGTCATCCGGCTCATCTTCTCCACCGCAGCCCATGCACTTCCCCGCCTGCCATCGGCGTCAAGCGGGGTGAACCAGTAGAATGTGTCTCCGGAGTAGCCCCTGCGACTCACGTTCCGGCCCTGGGAGAACATGTAAAAGTTCCATCCCCTGAGTCCGTTGGCGATGCTTGCCTTGTAGAACAACTCCATCTCACGCGGGTTTGTCACCACATGGTACTCGCGCGAGCCGCTCTGAAACTCTGCGGCAAAGAGAGGTCCTCCCCCCTGCATCGCCAGGGTTATGTCATTAATGATCCTGTCGTCGTGAAGGTTCCTGTAGGAGACAAACTCAGGAATATGATCCACCCCGAAGATGATCTCGCTCCTACCCCTGAAGAGGTCTTCATACATCGTGATATTCACCGGGAACTCATACCCGTTGCCGTAGATCCACCCCGGCAGGTTGTGGTAAAGGGGTACTGTCACTCCCCGTTCCCGGATCAATGAGCTCAGCATCCGGAGGTAATCACCGTAATATCTTCTCCAGAAGCTGTGCCATGCATTGTCACGTCCGCGGTCAGCGGGTGATGAATATTGGTCGCGTCCGTCAGGAGGCAGGTCAACCTCGTCAAAACTGCCGTATGCCGTTCCCCATTGCCGGTTAACCTCACTGACAGTCCTGTACTTTTCCGCGACCCATGAGATGAACCTTTTCCTTACCTCGTTGCCATAGTCAGCCTGGCGGGCCAGCCATGAGAAAACGCCGATCTCATTACAGACCTGCATCATTATGACGGGGCCGCCGGCCTGCAATTCATGGCTCCTGATGACGGGCATGACATGGTCATACCAGAGCCTGACCCTGTCGAGGTAATCCCTGTTGAAGAGGCTGACGCCATCACTCATCACCCTTACTCCCCGGCTTGTGCGCATTCGCACTGCCTCACCATACCTGTCGAGAAACCAGTCGGGCAAACCGGCGCCCCTGAACTCCGCAAGGATAAACGGGCCGGGTTTGACAATGGCAAGCAGGCCATGTTCCTTGCACTTGCGAAGCCAGCCGTTCAGATCCTTTTCGGGACATGAGTGGCCGTCGAAATCAAAAAAACCCTCCTTTTCTTCGTGCCATGCCCAGGGCACATAGGTGCTGACTGCCTTAAGTCCGGCAGTGACGGCCTCATCAAGGTGCCTGTCCCACAGCTCATACCTTATCCTGAAATAGTGTATCTCCCCGGAATTAAGAAAAATCCTGTTGCCGTCGAGATAAAAGTTGTTGTCCTTAACGCTGAATCTCATAAGTCAAGTTTATATCATTTCGACTGCACTATTTCAGCCTTACCGTTAATATTCCCGTTTCCTCTTCGCTCCCTGAGCAGTTCCTTTATCTCCATCGTCCTTTTCTCCGTCAGACCATAGCGGAAGGCAAACACGAGAGCCAGCAGGCACAGGATCACGGGCAACCCTATCTCCACCACGCGCATCATCAGGAGAGTGTATGGCGATTGTTTCTTCAGAGGTACAATGTTTCCGCTGATTGCTGCCAGGTTGGTTTCCAGAACTGCCAGTGAAGATCCTGGCTCAAGGGCATAGATCATGTTATTCATCTGTGTCACGCTGCTGATCAGGTGTTCGGTATGGGCCCGGCTTTTCTGCTGTTCATTTGACCTGGTGCGAAGATGAACCAGCAGGTCAAAGGAGCTGATCCTTGCTTTTGTCAGTTTTGATTGCATTATTAACGGCACAGTGGCCCTGATCAGGCTGTCGCTGACTGCAGGCGGCTCACCGGTGATAACAGACCCGAGGGCTGCAATGTGCCTTTCGAGGGCCCCGATGTTCTGCCCTGTCACAACCGTCGCATTCATCAGTACATTCTTTCTCTGCGCTTCAATCTCCGGAGAAATGGTTTTCTTCCTTCCCGGCTTCTTCACAGCTTCACTCTCAAGGTAGACCAGGTATTCCTTTGATTCCTTCAGTGCATCGGCGGCCTGTGACTGTGCATTCTTCAGCCATGTACCGGTGGAAGCTGCATCAACCGAATATCCTTTCCAGTAGGTAACCTTTGCCTGCATGTCGCGGACGCTGCCCTGGAGACCGTCAACCTTTGTGACCTGGGTCTCATCAAAGAGAGTGAGGGTGATAAGTATCCCCGCCACAAAACTGGCAAATGCCGTTCCAAGTTTGATAAACCACCAGTATATCGAATAGTAGCTTCCCTCGGTGCGGTGACCGGTGCGAAGCTCATCCTCATCGCAGATGTCACCCACCATCGAAGACCCGAGGGTGAAGAAAAAGAGCATCCCGGCAGAAAGCATTATGGTGGGAATGATAACCAGGTAGGGATGCGCAGGATTATAGCACACAATCTTGGAAAGTTGAGCCAGGCTCATCAGTATCATTGATATTATAAGGGTGTTTCTCTTTCCAAGTTTCGGACTGATCCAGTTGAGCGGAAAGACGGCAAGCACACCCGTGATTGCCCAGATGGTGCCGTTTATTCCAAGCAGCCGTGCACCGGCGATTTTGTCACCGCCAAAAACATAAAAAATGGGTATGTATGAGCCCAGCAGGTTTACGAAATTGAATCCCATTGCAAGGGTGAAAATGGTCAGCACCAGGTAGATATAGCTTTTATTGGTGCCGACAATCCTGATATCCTGCCAGAAATGGGTTTTCTCCTGCTTTGAAACCCTGACGAACCCTGGTTCCCGAAGTTTGGCTGTCCACCAGAAAGAGAGAGGAATAAGCACTGCTGCGATCATCAGGGAGACGTATCTCATCCCGTCAGCCTCATTGCCTCCCGGACCCCGGAAAACTTCCATGTTGGCCAGGGCGAAGAGCCACGGGGTACTCATGGCGAAGAGGTTGCCAACGAAACTCTTGCCGCTGAAGAGGCGGGTACGCTCGTGAGGGTCTGATGTCATTTCCATCCCGAGTGCACCGTGAGGTATCTCGAATATGGTTGTGGCAGTGAAGAAAAGCAGCAACGAGAAAAGGATGTAAACAAGCTGGAAGCTCCTGAACCCGGTCTCGCTTGGGAAAAGAGCATGAACAGTCTCACCTTTTGGTATCCACCAAAGGACTACAAAAAAAACTGCCACGGCCAGGCCCCCGATAAGGAGGAAGGGCCTCCGCCTGCCAAACCGGCTGCGCGTGTTGTCTGACAGATGGCCGACGATAGGATCAGAAAACGCATCCCATAGCCTGGGGATGATCATAATGAGGCCCAACCAGAAAGCGCTGAGTCCCAGACTGATATTGCCCATCAACCCTACCAGCTGCCCGGCAATATTGAACAGTGCTACGGGGATAATCCCTCCTGCAGAATAGGCAGCCAGCTGACCAAATGTAATGCGGTCATAGCCCTGCACCGCCTTTCCGTGACTCGTATTCGTATCTTCCATCAGATTACCAGTTATGAACTCTTAATAACGTATGATCACATCTGCCGGAACCTCCGTCACAACAATGTCCCTGCCTGTAAACCCGGTTAATTGCCTGCCGTTTACCGTCACACCCGAAGGCATGACACCACCGTTGAAATTGCGGATCCTTATTCCTCCCTCAGGCAATTTCAGACTGCCGGTGATCGCAAAGCGGTACGCATTACCCTCTTTCCTTAAGGAATAGGAAATGTCGCCGTAATAGGTTGGCAGGTTGCTGACGGACATGCCCCCAGGGGCATCAATCCAATCCTGGTACAGAGCTGCAGCCAGAACCAGGGTGTGGTCATATTCGTTCTCATACACGAACATTGACCTGACTGCATTGATGAAATCACTGCCGCACCATGTGTGAGGCATATCCCCGATGAATCCGGGAAAGAGGCGGTCTTTCCATACGACCTCCGCCCACTGGTTCCATGCCAGTGGTTTCTGATCATTCAGAAAAAATTCTATCAGTTCATGGGCACGCTCAGGCTGGTCAAGCATAA
>Ga0116171_10004011_pt1 | contig 13390 bp, 1 predicted proteins | sample AD_JPNHW2_MetaG_FD_89798 | JGI IMG/M metagenome (GOLD analysis project Ga0116171, IMG submission 89798) | Active sludge microbial communities of municipal wastewater-treating anaerobic digesters from Japan - AD_JPNHW2_MetaG | ecosystem: Engineered > Bioreactor > Anaerobic > Digestate | place...
TAAAACATAATTCAAGTGAAAGGTCGATGGTGCTGGAAGACTGGAATTCCTGGCCTCCTCCGGGAAACGGCACAGGAGTTTTGCAGAAGGGTTTTCAGGTGGTAAACGTCGGCGCTACACTCATGGTTGGCCCTGTATATGATAATCCGGTAGGAGTGTATACCGGATCATATTCAATTACTTTTGACTTTAACTGATGATTTTATCAATAACAAAAGGATGAAAAAGCTTATCAACAGAGAAAAAGCAGTATTGACATCATATTTCCGGTTAAAGTCGTTAAGGTTTTTCATAACCGGGCTGCTTTGTATAAATGTCTTTTCTTCTGATCCTGTCTTTGCACAGGGGGATCTCCTTATAACACCGCGAAGGATAGTCTTTGACGGATCACAAAGATCAGTCGATATCAACCTGGCAAATACCGGAAAGGACACTGCGACCTATGCAATATCTCTCATACAGATCAGGATGCTTGAGGACGGTGGATTTGAAACAATAACGTCGCCTGATCCCGGACAGCAGTTCGCTGACCGTTTTATCCGTTTCTTCCCCAGATCTGTAACCCTTGGCCCGAATGAGGCTCAGGTAGTTAAGGTACAGGTAGTGAGAACAAATGAAATGACGGCAGGAGAATATAGATCACATTTTTATTTCAGGGCTGTCCCTAAAGCCAAGCCCCTGGGAGAAGAAAAAGTCAAAAGTGATTCTACGGCGATAGCCGTCAGACTTACTCCGATATTTGGCATAACCATTCCGGTAATTATCAGGAATGGGGAATCGACCGCAAGAGTAACTATTTCAGACTTATCATTCACCCTTGTTAATGACACAGTTCCAAGAATCGGGTTCAAATTCAACAGGACAGGAAACATGTCGGTTTACGGTGATATAACTGTTGACCACATCTCCACAGGGGGGAAGATAACGAGGGTTGGCACGGCCAATGGTGTTGCCGTCTATACTCCAAACTCATCGCGCTGGTTCCGGTTTGACCTGATGAATATGCCCGGGGTGGATTTTAAAACCGGAACACTGCGGGTGATCTATTCAGCTTCGTCGGATGTAAAACCTGCACGACTTGCTGAAGCTGAATTTAATCTTAAGAGATAACAGGGACAAATCCCGCCCTTTTATGTTTACTATATTGCTGACAGAATGAACAAGCCACGTCTGATCAATAAAATTTTAATTCTGGCAGCGGCTTTGATTTCTGTCTGTGGATATAGTTTTGGACAAACCCAGACTCAGACATACAACACAGCCGGGAACTATACTTTCACTGTTCCGGCTGGAGTATCATCAATTATTGTAGAATGCTGGGGTGCCGGCGGAGGCGCCGGAGGAAACTCAACCACCTCCGATGGCGGTGGTGGCGGTGGTGGCGGGGCATACAGCCGTTCCACACTGACAGTAGCTCCAGGAAACTATAACCTTACAGTTGGCGCCGGAGGCGCCGGAGGCACTGGAGCCGCAGGAACAGACGGCGGAAATACCTGGTTTGGATCTTCATCAACAATAATTGCCGAAGGCGGCAAAAGAGGCTATGCCCCCTCCGGTGGGCAGGGCGGAGTATATGGAGCCGGCGGCCTTGCATCAGGCTCTATAGGAGATGTAAGATACAGCGGAGGTAACGGAGGTACAGGAAGAAATAGCAACACAGGCCAGGGTGGACCCGGAGGTTCATCTGCAGGAACAGGTGCAAACGGCATATCAGGGCCTTCGACATGGTCCACAGTTTCCGCCGATCCAGCCCCCGACGGAGGTGGAACTGGCGGAAATGGCGGTACCAACGGAAACCACGGCTCAGATGGTTCTGTGCCGGGAGGAGGAGGAGGAGGATCAGGAGATAAATCCAATAACGGCTCCAGCAGCCGCACAGGAGGTACAGGGGCCGACGGCCAGATAATAATATCATGGACCCCTCCCGTATTTTATTCACAGGGATCCGGCGATCCTGATGTACTTACAAGCTGGAGGACAGCATCAGGCCTTTCTCCGGCAAACTTTGCCTCAAACAATCAAACCTTCATAATCCGGAATGGTCATAATATGACAACGACCGCATCCGGATGGAACGTATCAGGCGCAAACACCGTAGTTCAGATCCAGAACGGCGGAATTTTAACTGAAACAACAGCAATTACTATATCGTCCAACACAACATTACAGATTGATGACGGAGGAAGGCTCAACCACAATGTAAATTCATCTTCAATTTTCGGCGGCACCGAGTCGATAGGCACAGGCTCAACAATCAACTATGGTTTGTCGGGAAACCAGTCAGTGCTCCCATTTACCTATGGAAATCTTACAATTTCAGGATCAGGTACAAAAACCCTTTCAGGTAACATTACCGTCTCAGGTACCCTTACTCTCACTGCCGGGACTCTCGCTGTGGCAGGCAATACCCTTACTCTTAATGGCCCTTCAATAGCCGGAACACCAGCCAATCTGAGCACCACATCTTCGTCAACACTGGTATTCGGCGGATCATCAGCAGGAATAACTATACCGTCAAGTGTGACAGTGCTTAACAATCTGACAATCAGCAACCCAAGCGGTGTAACCCTTTCAGGTCCTCTTTCCTCTGCTACTCTCACTTTCACAGACGGAATCCTTAATACCGGTTCCACCAGCCTGCTTACAATAAGCAATGCTGCGCCAGGCAGCATAGGAGGAGCTTCAGAGACAAGCTATATAAACGGTCCGGTGGCCAGGGCGCTTTATTCCGGACAGACGAATTACGGAACACCTTATATTTTCCCTGTCGGCAACGGCTCAGAATACCGCCCGCTGGAACTGATTAATGCAACTACCGGCGCTACATCACCGGTTATGCTGGTGTCGGTAAACAATACAGGAGCAGTAAGTGGCGACGAGGTCACAATTACAGAAATAGCTCCCCGCAACTGGTATCTCGGGATTCTAAGCGGCAACTTCACAAGTTCCCTTGTAAGACTTACTGAGACCGGCCTCGATATAAATAATATAATAGGACGCTCGGCGGCACTGGCCGGGAATTATGTATCAACAGGTGGTACAATTTCAGGGGCTACAATTACAACTTCGTCCCCGGTGGCAGGATCTGCTCTTCCTTCTTATTTTGCAACCGGGAAAACAGTCATCGGTACATATTATTCTTATCAGTCAGGCGACTGGAACTCAACATCCACATGGACAAAAGATCCTTCCGGTTCATTGTGGATAGGTGCAGGCATACCTTCTTCAGGCGATAATGTAGTGATCCTTAACGGAAGAACCGTAAGTATCAACCAGAACGGGAAGAACAGCCTCAGCCTTGAAATAAGTATGGGAGGAATACTGGATCTGAAGACATTTACAGGACATAGTTTCGGAACAGTTAACGGGGAAGGTACTCTCCGGCTCTCTTCAGGTACTTTCCCTGGAGGCGATTACTCGGATTTTGTATCTGTGACAGGCGGAACCGTCGAATATTACGATCTTACAGGCACGGGACTCAGTACATCGCAGCTCACATATAACAAACTTATTATATCAAATTATACAACATCGGCAAATTCCGTCTTCCTCAGTAACTCAACAAATCCGGTATACTATGTCCTTAACGGCGATTTCAGCCTGGTTAACGGATCTACCGGAAGCCTGACTTTCTATTTTGGGAACCCGACTGCATCAGACAATCTGATTAATATGACAGTCAACGGGAATTTCACTGTCGGGGCCGGCTGTAATGTCAGGGTAAATAATTTTGCAACAGGCCATTCCATACCGAATCCAAACAACAATACAACCCCATATCCTGTACATTCGCTTGTCCTTTACGGCGATTTCACGAACAACGGTTCTGTGAGGTTCACAGGATTGCCGTCACCTGTGATCAATTCTTATTACACTCTTACGACTACTGCCACTGGGGGAACGAATTACGGAGATGTTCAGGTATTTTTCAGGGGGGCCACAAACAATACTGTCACACTCAACGGAGTAACTGACTTTTTCAGACTAATAATTGAGAAGGGAACGAACCAGACAAATGTTCTTGATATAACATCATCAGCAGCAGGCAACTTCGCCTTGTTCGGTCCAAACTATCAGGGTAACAACACTTTCGACGGGGGCCCGGAAGGATATGGATACGGAGCTTACTATAAAGCCCTGTTCCTCCGGTACGGCACTCTGAAACTGGGCGCAAATATCAGTATTCCTTCCCTTTCGGAAGGTGGACAGGATTTCAACCTTATACCGACGGCAGCATTATGGATAAACGGAGCCACTGTTTCAACAACAGTTACAGGATTTAATGGTACAGGATATCAGGCTGCAACACTCTACGGTCGACTGCGGATTAGCTCTGGGCAGTTCTCCACCGGCGATGCGGCAGGAATTGTCCTGGGAACTCTCGGTACTCCTGAAATAATAATTGAAGGAACAGGTATACTGGATGTCAGCCAGGCCTGGTCGCAATCAGGAGGAACAAACAGGGTAAGTTATATCCAGTCGGGAGGAACAGCAAATTTCAGGATGCAGGGTGAAAATCATGCCGGGGCTATGCTCGGCCTTGCAAATCCCAATACCGTTTTTACTATGAGCGGAGGAACCCTGAACTTCACAAATAATGCTTTCATTGGAGGAGGAACCAGTTACCAGATAATGGATATCCAGCCCCAGACTGGTAATTATCAGGTAACAGGAGGTGCTGTTAATCTGAATCTTCCGGGATCAGGAACAGTTTACACTATAAACTCAACTGCCCCGGTATATGATCTTAATATTTCGAACAGGACCGGCACAAATACAACTACAATAAGATGGACGACCCCTGCATCAGAACTTACAGTTCTTAATGACCTTTCACTCGGCACGGGTTCGACGCTTGATCTGGGGACGAACACCATAGGGCTGACCCTGGGCCATAACTTCACTCTTCCTGCCGGATCGACCTATAACCCCGGCAATAATACAACGACTTTCAACGGAAACGGGGGTCAGCTGTTTACAAATACAGGAACCATAACATCAGGGCTGAACAATTTTACTGTTTCAAACCGGAGTAACACCACAATAACATCGCCACTTACCATCCGGGGAACACTTACAATAAGCTCCTCATGCTTTCTGAATGACCAGGGCAACACAATAAGTGCCGTGGGAAATATTGTTAACGCCGGAACTCATACAAGCCAGGCTAACGGAGCAATAGTTGTCAACGGTACCGGAGCCCAGGCTTTTGGCGGGTCGGGAAGCGGGATATTCGGGAACCTTACAATTAATAAAACATCGGGATCGGCAGTTTTTATCGCCAACCAGTCATTGACCGGACATCTGAGACTTGTAAACGGAATATTGAATATTGCTAACTTCAAACTGGCACTTTCGCCCAGCAGCAATATTTATGATGTTCTGACAGGCAATCCTGCCCCCACCACTTTCGGCAACTCAAAAATGATCCTTACATCGGGTCAGCAAAGCGACGGAGGACTTTCCAAAGCTTTTAACTCAGGCGGATCATTTATTTATCCTGTCGGAACCGGAACCGTCTATCACCCGGCCACTGTTACAATCACACAGGATCCGGATGAATGGGGAGAAATAACCGTAAAACCCGTTCCGGATTATCATCCGTTTGCAATCATCGGCAACGAAGTCCTTAATTACTACTGGAAGATAAGCAGTGAGAATTTTACAGGAATCCAGCCTGGATCAATTTCTTACAGCTTCAGATATGCTGCTGCCGATGCCGGGCCGTCGGTGAATTCATATATTACGGGTGTATATAATCCATATAGCTGGACGCCAGGCGCTTCCGCACAGGTCGATAAAATAAACAGAAATATCCTTTTCCCATCAATTAACATCATTGACGGGGAATATACCGCCGGTGTGCCCGCGGCATTCGGAAGCGTAAGAGTTTTTTACAGCCACCGTTCAGGAAGCTGGGATTCACCATCCACGTGGTCGAATGTCAGCAATGATCCTTCCAGCCCTGATGCCACCTCTCTCCCGGGGACAAATAATCCGGTTGTTATTGGAGACGCTTCTTCAAATCACCATATTGTTACAGTTTCCTCAAACAACAAAGTTGTAGGAGGTTTGCAGGTAAGCAGCGGTTCAACTCTTGATATTCAGGCGACCACCGGCCATGATTTCGGGGCTTTGCCCGATCTTAAGATCTCAGGGACAGGAACATTACGCATAGCCTCAGCAAATTTCCCCTCGGGGGATTTCGGGAATTTCCTGGGATCCGACGGCGGCACTGTGGAATACTATACCGAAACGGCGCCATCGAACATTGGAAGCGCTTTTACTCTTCCCACCACATACGTAGCAGGGGCGGCAACAAAGACCATAACAAATTATAATAATCTTAAAATTTCACCTGCCACAGGAAAGAACATCAACCTCCCGAATAGTGATCTGGTAATTTTTAAAGATCTTGACGTCAATGTTTCCGGGACAAGCACTGCCGGGATTACAGGCTTCAACACCCAGAACAACACAAGGACGGTCACAATAAACGGTAATCTTAATGTCAATAACGGTAACCTTCAGTTTACAAACGGTAACAGCAGGGCTCAGAATGTAATTGTAAAAGGCAATATAAACATTGCTTCCGGCGCTGTATTCGATGTCGCAGCAACCCTGTCTGCAACAAACACACTTTCAATAGAAGGCAACCTTATAAACAACGGGATATTCGACATGTATGCCGGCAGCAGCCAGATCTGCAATGTCGTATTTACAGGATCTGAGGATAGGCAAATAAGCGGTACAACGGCTCTGAGAACCGACTTCAATATTCTTACTGTAAACAAGGGCACCGACAGGAACTCATTACTGGATGTCACAGTAAATGCATTTGCATTAAATTCTTCTCTCCCTGCAGCACTGGTTATCAGTAACGGGACCTTCAGGTTATCAAGTCCGATAACCATAACCCTTACGACATCTAATCCATTCACGATCCCCATTTCAGGCTGCCTATCGGCAAACATAGGTACTATAAATATTGGTGCAGCAAATAACAATGCCGCTGATCTTATTCTTCAGGGACGACTTGAGTTGCTTAATACCGGTATTGTCAATATAGGTAACAATTCAGGATCAGCAAATGATATTGAGTATGCGGCAGCCGGCAATCCCGAGATCCAGGTAACTGGCGGAACACTGAATGTCGACGGTCAGATAAGGAGGAACACATCAAATACTCTTGGCTCACTGTGGTTCAATCAGGCCGGAGGCACAATTCTGATCAGGGGTAACAGCTTCAATACAACAAGGGGTATGTTTGAGGTTGTGAACAGCGGAAGCCGGTTTATGATATCAGGCGGCAACATGATAATCCAGAGGGCAGGAAGCATAAACTATGCAGATGTTCTTATTAACCCTGAAACATCACTTGCCGACAACAGCAACGGCGGACATACACTGACGACAGGGAATGACGCTACACCGGCGTCGCAGATATTCATGCTGAACATTTCCTCTCCCCTGTGGAACCTTACTGTCGATGGAACAACAAGAAATAAAACTACAAATCTTGTTATCAATCCTCTTTCGATCCTGAATAATCTGGAAATAAATTCAAACGGAGACTCCGGAACCGGATCCGTATTTAAGGCAAACGACCTCGATGTCACAATCGGAGGCAGCCTGACTAATAATAACCTTTCGTCTGATGCAGGAATGGATAAAGGAGGCTATCAGGCAGGAGCGCCTGGAAGCACACAAAGAACGATATTTAGCGGAACAGGCCGGATTAACGGAACAGGAACAAACCTTACAAATTTTGCAGGTCTTGTGCTTGAATCCTCAGGAAGCGACCCCTCTATAAGACTCGGGACCAACAGCAACCTTCTTGTGAATAATGATCTGCAGGTTCAGTCAGGGACTCTGGCTGATGAAGGGAATACAATAACCGTAATTGGAGATATTTATAATGCAGGAATACACTCAAGTCCGGCTGCCCCGGGAGGAGGAATTGTCCTTGCCAACGGTATAAGGCAGACTATTTCAGGTGATGGAAACGGTCAGTTCGGAAACATCACAATTAACAATCCGGCCGGCGCCGGGCTCGATGACAATATTAAAATAACGGGCAGGTTAAATCTGGCCCTTGGCTCACTGTATGCAGGCAATTACAGGCTGACAATGGATGTAAATTCCTCATTCGCCGGTACCTTCGATTCGAAACATATGGTTTCCACAAACGGGGTCCTGAGCGATGGAGGTGTTGTTAAATTTTTCCCGGGTTCAGCATCAGGATTCATTTTCCCGGTTGGTTCAAACGGCAAATACCATCCTTCCACATTCAGCTTTACCACTTCCGATGCAGGCTCAATAAAGGTGATACCGGTCGGACAGGCACATCCGGCAAATAATCCTCCTGTAAATGACCAGCTTAACTATTACTGGAGAATTGAAACAACAGGATTCAGCGGACTAACTTCATCAACCCAGGTATACAATTACCTGGCATCTGATGTCAACGGAAATGAAAGTAATTATCACGGATCATTGTATCGGAATTACAACTGGATTGATTTGGGAACATCGGTAATAAATACTTCTGAGCATAAAATTACGATTACACGTCCTGATTTACCCGAAGGTGAATATACTGCAGGAGAATCAGCAAACTATTCCCTTAAGCATAAGCTTTACAGCCTTAAATCGGGCAACTGGAATGACGGATCAGTCTGGGCCGAAGACAGCCCTTCAAATCCCCCCTGCGGCTATTATCCCAACGGGAATCCGGTTTTCATCCGGCAGGGTCACGTAATAACAATGAATATTAATAATGCCTATTCATACAATGTCAACCTTGAAGGCATACTGGATATCGGAACAACATCTTTTCACAGCCTTGGCTATCTGACAGATTCACTTTCGGCCGGGACCGGAAAACTAATGATACAGTCTTCCTCCTACGGGATGTATATTTTCCCTGGCGGAGATCCCGGGAATTTCCTCGAATCTCCCGGCACAACAATAGAATACTACGGTAATACTGATGCCTCTCTCCCGCTCAATACAGGTAACATTTACATGCCATATCAGAATCTTGTGCTGACAGGAAGCGGAATAAAGTACATGAACACCGAGGACATGAAGATTCTGGGCAGCCTGATTATCAATAATGGAAGCCGTCTGAACAATGCCTATTATGGTAAAAACATCCATATTCTGGGAAACTGGACAGATCTCAATACAACAGGAGGTTTTACACCAGGATCAGGAATTGTAAGTTTTGAGGGAAGCACACCTCAGATTCTGAATATATCATCAACCCTTGCTGAAAAGTTTTATGACCTGAGGATAAACAATTCATCAGGGCTGACCATAACAGGGAACGGGGGGATACAGGTTGCCCGCAATTTAAATCTCACAAACGGGATAATAACCACCAATTCCATAAACTCCCTGACAATAACAAATGCTGGAACAAATGCTGTTACAGGAGGATCATCAACCTCATTTGTTAACGGTCCGCTGCGGAAACAGATCAGCAATGGTTCATATTTCATGTTCCCGGTCGGAAAAACAGGCGCAATATTGAGATCAGGTAATATATTGATTTCAGAGGTTGTAAATGCTGGCATCTGGGAAGCAGAGTATTATAATGAACTCCCCCCGTTTAGTATTATCAGCATGAACCCGCCGATCAGCCACGTAAGCAACAACGAGTACTGGAGGATAAACGGGGTTGCAGGCGGCTCAGGTAATGTAAGGATCAGGTGGGATGCACTCAGCGGCTATGCAGGTTCTTCTGCATCAACACGCAGCAAGATCCGAATAGTTGAATGGAACCCTGCCGGAAGCCCTGCTGCTCAGTGGGAATACAGGGGTAAGGTGCTTAATGACGGTGGAGCTTTATCGGGAACAGTTACAACAGATGCGGCTATAAATCTGGCTCCTGGTTCCAGCCTTCATTATCTGACCATTGGCGATGAAGGATTGCCCTCAGCAACCATAACAAGTGCCCTCACGGCATCAATTTGTAACGATGCAGCCTCATCAGCAACTATAATGGTCGCTCTCACAGGCACTCCCCCGTGGTCGCTTACCTACCGGCTGGGAAATGCAACAACAACTCTGAATAACATTGCATCATCTCCGGTCTCAATAATCCTGAATTCGGCTTCTGCCGGAATAACCCAGCCTGTAACCACACCAACAGTTTTCAATTTCAACATTACGAATGTAAATGACCTTGTCGGAACGCCTGGAATTTCCGATTACGTTACAACAGTAGCATTAACCGTCAATCCTGTTCCCGATAATACAATAACCGGAAGAACCCTTGTCGGAACCGGGGAGGTTGTCACCTATTCGACACCATCTGATGCAAGCACATATCAATGGACCCTCAGTTCGAACGGTACACCACTAACGGGAAATTCATCCACATTCACGGTTACATGGGGAATCGGTTCTCCCGGTCCATATACTATAAGTCTTACAAAGACAGCAGCAAACGGTTGCCAGGTGACAAAAAGCATACAGGTGACAACAAGTACCACGCCGGCGCCCGTAATAACCGGGAATCAGTATGTTTGCGCCGGATCCGCAGGAAATGTCTATTCCACTCCAAATGTTGCCGGGCACGACTATACATGGTCAATTACACCATCGGGTGCGGGATCAATAGTTTCAGGAGCTGGTACCAGCAGCATTACAATCAACTGGAACGGCCCGGCCTCGGGAACAACAGTGAATGTCAGGGAACATGTCACTTCGAGCGGGTCTCCGGGAATTTTTACAAATGCATCACTTCCTGTCGAAATAGGAATACAGCCATCCGCTTCAGTACCATCATGGTCGGCCCCTTCGACAGTCTGCAACGGCTCAACCGCTGCTGTTACCATAAATAATTCGGAAAACGGCGTCCGCTACCAGATAAGGCTGAGCAGCAACAATTCATATTCAGGATCTGCTGTCAATGGCAACGGAGGCACTATAACACTGAACACTTCTGCGATAACATCCACCACAACATTTTATATTTACGCTTATACTCTTGCTCCATTCAATTGTTCGACTGTTCTAACAAACCCATCTTCAACTTTTACCATAACGGCATTACAGGTAATCAATTACGGAACCATTTCTGCCGGAAATCAGACTATCTGCAGCACTACTCTCCCGAACATGATTACCTTTTCATCCCTGCCTTCAGGAGGTGCCGGATCATTTTCATACCAGTGGTACTCTTATAACGGCATCCCTGCAGGTTGTCCTTCAGGCTCTTCCATACCTGCAGGATGGACTCCCATTGCATTGGCCAGTTCGGAGAATTACACTCCTCCTGCCCTGTCATCTTCAATGTCATATGCCGTAATGGTGACCCCGACAGGTTCTCCGCCTTGTGGTACTGCAACATGGGCAGGGGGATGCAGACAGATTACAGTGACACCTGCTCCATCGGCTTCAATATCATATTCAGGCTCGCCATGGTGTACTTCTGAAAGTGTCCGGAATGCAACACTTACAGGCACACCGGGAGGCATATTCACCGCGCCGGCAGGACTTTCACTGGATGGCTCGTCAGGCGCCATTACACCGGCGGCGAGCAGCGGAGGGACATATACTGTCACTTATACAATTGCAGCTGCAGGCGGGTGCTCTGAATTTACTGCCACTGCAATAGTCACAATTTATGAAGGGATGGTCTGGACAGGTGACATCAGCACAGATTGGGATCTTCCGGCAAACTGGTCATGCGGATATGTACCTGATCCTGCAACCGGCGTTCAGATCCCGGATGTTCCAAACAAGCCTGTGCTCGGAAGCGGCGTAACCGGATCTGTTAATAATATAACAATTGAAGCAGGTTCTTCACTGGTATTGGCAGGAGGAACTCTCCAGATATCGGGAACCATTACGAATAACGGATCGTTTGACGCTACTTCGGGGACAATAGAAATGAACGGATCTTCTTCACAGGTTATTGGTTCAGGTATCTTCACAGGCAATACAGTTGAAAACCTCACAGTCAGCAATGCTTCCGGTGTCACACTCCTCGGACCTCTTAATGCGACCGGAATAGTCCTTGTAGAATCGGGGGATCTGTCTTCCGGCGGCTTCCTTACCCTTGTCTCCACGGCATCCGGAACAGCGCTTATCGACGGGTCAGGAAACGGAACCGTAAGCGGTAATGTGACAATGCAGAGATATCTTCAGTCGGGGTTCGGTTACAAGTATTTCAGCTCGCCTTTCACGAATGCAACTGTAGCGGAATTTGATGACGACAGAATTATCGATCCGTATTTTCCCACCGTGTACAGCTATAATGAAAACAATATTGTATCAGGGATGCCGGCCTCAGGATGGGTCGGATATGAGACATCTTCAAATTCGCTCAGCCCGCTGTCAGGCTATTCAGTGAACTTCGGGGACCTTTCTGCCCCGAGGACCGTTGATGTGACCGGCGTGGTAAATAACGGGAATATCTCTGCAACCCTGTTCAACCATAACCAGGTTTATACACGGGGATTCAATCTTGCTGGTAATCCCTATCCGTCACCAATCGACTGGACAGCTCCATCAGGGTGGACAAAGACCAACATCGACAATGCCCTCTACTTCTTCAAGGCAAGCTCGTCCGATCCCTACGGAGGCCGCTACAGCACCTGGGTGAACGGCATATCGAGTGATGATACTGTATCAAATATAATACCGTCGATGCAGGGATTTTTTATCCATGTATCTGACGGACCCCCATGGCCTGTTGCGGCAACCCTTTCCCTCGATAACAATACAAGGGTTACCGGCCTAATCCAGATCTTTGCAAAATCGGACAAAAAGAATCCTGAATCGTTGTTGCGCCTGAAGGCAACCCTCGATGATAATCCGGCATCTGCCGATCCATTGGTAATATATTTTGATGAAAAGGCTACGAGGGAGTTTGACAACGGCCACGATGCATTAAAGCTTATAAATACAGATCGTCATACACCCAGCTTGTACAGTTATTCATCCGATGCAAGGTTGCTATCAATAAATGCAATTCCTGAAAGAAATGATACAATAACCTGCATCCCTCTGGGAATTTCATCCTCAACTGACGGATATCTGAAAATAAAACTGGCAGACGCCGGCGCCCTTCTGGATGGATGGAAAATCTTTCTGTCGGATCTGAAAGCCGGAGTTGAATATGACCTGCGTCAGGGAGACGGTTATAGTATCTTTCTTGAGGCCGGAGAATGCAACGACCGGTTTATGCTCAATCTGACTCCTGTTGCAACCGGAATTCCTGAAACGAAGCCCGATGACATATTCTCTGTTTACAGTTCGCATGGCATCGTTAAATCGTATATTGACCTGGAAAAGACAGGAGAGGGCGATTTTAAGCTTTTCAACATTGCCGGACAATTGCTTTTTGTTGAAAGAATTACTGAAACAGGTTATA
>Ga0116171_10004012_pt1 | contig 13384 bp, 11 predicted proteins | sample AD_JPNHW2_MetaG_FD_89798 | JGI IMG/M metagenome (GOLD analysis project Ga0116171, IMG submission 89798) | Active sludge microbial communities of municipal wastewater-treating anaerobic digesters from Japan - AD_JPNHW2_MetaG | ecosystem: Engineered > Bioreactor > Anaerobic > Digestate | place...
AAGAGGAAAACGAGTAGCCTCAAGGTTCTCACAAATCCTGATCGCAATTCGGCTTTTTCACAAACAAATAAATCAATCCGGCTGAAAAACCTGGCTTTAAACAAAAAATAATGTTCAGGCATACTCATACTTTAGTAACAAAACCTCCTGAAAGGCAAACTGCTGTAAGTCATTTATACTCATGAAACGCTAAAATGGTTGCTTCATTGCAGGAAATTTAGACTCTGAAGGCGTTAATTTCAGACAAAATAAACGTGCCGGCAACCTGTGCCGGCACGAATTATCCACAATACAAAATGTTTATCAACAAATAAAATGCCTGAATGCTAGAGAATTAGCATGGCATCCCCATATGTTCCGAACCTGTATTTTTCCTTCACCGCAGTGCGGTATGCATCAAACAGAAGATTGTAGCCTGCAAAGGCAGAAACCATCATCAGCAGAGTGGAATAAGGCAGCTGAAAGTTGCTGACGAGCATATCGGGAACCTTGAAATCATATGGCGGGAAGATAAACTTGTTCGTCCATCCGTTAAACGGCTTGACCATCCCGGAAGTCGATACGGAGCTCTCAAGTGTCCGCACCACGGTAGTCCCGACAGCACAGATCCTGCTCTTCCTTTCCTTCGCCTTATTTATCAGCGCAGAGGCCTCCTCGGAAATTATAATCCTTTCTGAATCAACCTTGTGTTTGGTGAGATCCTCCACATCCACATTCCTGAAATTGCCAAGCCCCACATGAAGCGTAATCTCAGCAAACTCAACACCCACAATCTCAAGCCTCTTGAGCAGCTCACGGCTGAAATGCAGCCCGGCAGTGGGTGCGGCAACAGCACCCTCATGCTTGGCAAAGATTGTCTGGTACCTTTCATTATCTTCCGGCTCCACCGGCCTGTTAATGAACTTTGGAAGCGGAGTCTCGCCGAGCGAATAAAGCGTCTGCTTGAACTCTTCATATGTTCCGTCGAAGAGGAAACGAAGGGTTCTGCCCCTCGAAGTGGTATTGTCTATCACTTCCGCCACCAGCAGGTCATCCTCACCGAAATAAAGCTTATTGCCAATCCTGATCTTCCTTGCGGGGTCAACCAGCACATCCCAGAGCCTCTGCTCACGGTTAAGTTCGCGCAGAAGGAACACTTCTATCTCAGCCCCTGTCTTCTCCTTGTTCCCGTATAGCCTGGCCGGAAAAACCTTGGTATTGTTGAATACAAGCACATCACGCTCCCCAAAATACTCAACAATGTCTTTAAACACCTTATGCTCAATCTCCCCGGTATCCCTGTGCACTACCATCAGCCGCGATTCATCCCTGTTTTTGGATGGATAAAGTGCAATCAACTCCTGGGGTAGTGTGTACTTGAATTGAGAAAGTTTCATGGTCAAAATACGTTAGTACAAGAATATTTATACGAATGAATTTTCACTTTGTTTCAAATTTTCCAGAAAAAAATTCAGTTCTTCTACCGAAAGTGCCTTTTCAAGACGAAAATCACCTATGGCACTGCGAATAAGCGACCTCAGGTGAGCACCGCTGCCAAGCGCCTGTCCAAGATCCCGGGCGAAAGCCCTGATATAAGTCCCTTTGCTGCAGACAATCCTTACAGTGGCATCGACCCCGCTGTACTCCACCAGCTCCAGTTCACGGAAAACAACTTTCACACTGTCAAGCTTGTGCTCGATCTTCTTCCTGGCCAGCTCATAGGCCCTCTTCCCGTCAACAAACTTGGCCGAAAAAAGAGGAGGCTCCTGCTCCTGCTCCCCTATAAACTCCTTCAGCTTTCCCCGGATCAGTTCCTCATTTATATGACCGGAAGGGTACTCACCATCCACCTCACTTTCAAGATCAAAAGAAGGAGTTGTCTGACCGAACCTGATCACGGCAATATATTCCTTCTCCAGATCCCTGAACTCTTCAATCCTCTTCGTCGCCTTTCCTGTGCACACAATCATCAACCCTGTTGCCAGGGGATCAAGCGTCCCGGCATGCCCCACTTTCAGCTTCTTCAGGCCGCAATGATGCCGGATGGCCAGCTTCACCTTGTTCACAAGGTCAAAGGAAGTCCAGTAAAGCGGCTTCTGCAGCAGCAGTACCTCACCATCTTCAAAGTCCGAACACTTCTTCAGCACCTTCAGGCAAACAGTATTAATGAAAGTCCGACAATTATACAATACACGGCGAACCAGCCAAGCTTGCCCTTCCTGACAATATTTATCATCCAGCGGCAGGCAGCGTAACCCGACACAAAAGCAGCAATAAAAGCAACCATGAGAGGAAAAAACACTCCGTTCACAGCCCCGGTCTCCGTGGTGACCAGTTCAACGAAATTGGCTCCAAGAATCGGAATGATGACCATCAGAAACGAGAACCGCGCCAATTCATCCTTGCTGTTGCCAAGCATCAGGCCGGTGGAAATTGTCGACCCTGACCTGGAGAGCCCGGGAAGAACTGCCAGGGCCTGTGCAATTCCCATCACAAATGCCCCGCCATAGGTAATGGGTTTATTCCTTTTGGGTACGAAATGGCCGATCAGCAGAAACAATGCTGTAACAAGCAGAAAGGAACCCGTAATGTCCATGTCGGCCACGAACAGGGACTCGACCTGGTCCTTCAGTGTAAATCCCACTATTGCCACCGGTATCATTGATACGATCAGCTTCAGGGCGTACACAGTCTCTTCATTCATTTTAAATCTGAAGACCCCGGTCAGTAGTTTCAGAATATCCTTCCAGAAAACCACGAGGATGCTAACCACTGTAGCCCCGTGAACTGCAATTGAAAACAAAAAGCTCTCTTCCACCCCTCCGAACAAGTATTTAACAATCTCAAGGTGGCCGTCACTGCTGACCGGTAAAAACTCGGTCAATCCCTGCACCAGGCCAAAAATCAGGGCCTCATACCAATTCATTCTCAGCTATTTGATTAAGGAGGACCAAGATTCTATTCCCGTGGTCTTTTCATTATTGCGTAAATCTCGAAAATAAAGCCGGCCAGAACGATCAGCGGAGCCAGCGTAATCCTCCGGAAACTGAAGATTCCCTCCGAAAAGACCTTGGGGTCATCAGATCTGCCTCCGGCCATGAGAATGAAACCGACAATAATCACTGCAAAGCCTATGGCCATCAGCTTGTAGTTTTCCCTCCCCAGGGCAAAACCAGTTTTCTTTTCTTCTTCTTTTTTAGCGACCATGATTTTTTAGTAATATAATTTATCCTCGTGCATGCCGAGATAACTGTTTACGGCAAAGAATGTAGATATTCCGTTGATCAGCACCCCTGCTGCCGCAAGTGCAAAGCAGAGCAGCAGGAAGAGGTTGATATTCTCATAAGTGAACAGGGTAAAAAACTCCTTTTCTATGAGATACATCAGTCCCATCAATAAGCCGATTGCAATCAGTGCGGCCAGGAACCCGAAAAACAGGCTTTTCAGCAGAAAGGGCTTGCGTATAAACGACCTGTTGGCCCCTATCAGCTGCATTGTGTTTATCAGGAACCTTTTCGAATAAATCGAAAGCCTGATTGTATTATTTATGATTGTGAGTGCAATCAGGAAAAGCAAGAGACTGATCACCAACAGGAATGCACTTATTTTCCGGAAATTGTCATTGATCAGGTTTAGGAAGGATTCCTGGTAATAAACCTCATCAACAACCGGGTATTCGGAGATTACCTTTTCCAGCTTTATCACGCTGTCGGGATGTGTATAATCTGCCAGCAGATAAACGTCAATCGTCGGCATCAAAGGATTATATCCCAAAAAATCCAGGAAATCCTCACCCAACTCCTCACTCAGATTCACTGCAGCCACATCCTTTGAAACATATTTGGTAAGCTTGACATAAGGTTTGGCATCAAGTTCCTTCTGCAGCATTCGAATATCGGCCTCACGGGCATCCTCCTTCAGCATGATTGTAAAGGCGAGTCTCTCCCGGAAATAATCGGAGAGCTGGCGGGCATTGATAAGAACCATACCAAGAATCCCAAGCAGGAACAGCACCAGTGAGACGCTTACAACAAGAGTGACATAAGAACTGCCGAGCCTGTACCTGGATATGCCACCCGTTGATTTTGCCACTTCTGAAAATTTGCCTCAAAAATAGCATACAAACCGCCAAATCCTTCAGCCGGCGTGTAATTTTTTGATTTTTAGCATTGAATGGGTATTATGATAATGCCATGAAAGGTCGGGCCTGACATTCACGCCGGCAGATGAAACCACCTGGCATAATACAGCGTCACCGGCGTCAGAAAGGAATCACAAAATAACTGAAGATCAGTCTGACAAAACTTTACAGTCAGGCTTAAACCTCGCTCATCCACCCGAACTCATCGGGCTCATCACCGTACTGAATCCCCACCAGCTTGTTGAAGAGTTTCATTGATACCGGTCCGGGCTTGCCGTCTCGGCAGTACTCGTAAATTTTCCCCGTATCAGGGTCAACTATTTTAGCTATCGGGCTTATCACGGCAGCTGTACCGCATGCGCCTGTCTCCTCAAACTCAGCAAGCTCCTCAACGGGGATCCTGCGGCGTTCGGTCTTAATCCCCATGCTTTCGGCAATGGCAATCAGGCTCTTATTGGTGATTGATGGAAGAATTGATTCCGATTTCGGGGTTATGTAGGTATTGTTCTTTATGCCGAAGAAGTTTGCGGGGCCGCACTCATCGAGGTATTTCTTTTCTTTTGCATCAAGGAAAAGAGCGTTGCCATAACCGCCGTCACGGGCTTTTACTATGGCCCTGAGGCTTGCAGCATAATTGCCTCCGACCTTGATATTGCCCGTACCGAGCGGAGCAGCACGGTCAACGTCACGGCAGATAAGCATGTTGACAGGCTTCACTCCGCCCTTGAAATATGGCCCTACGGGAGTTACAAAGACAATAAAAGTATATTCAGAAGCCGGTTTGACACCTACCTCGGCGCCGCTTCCGTAAAGCAGTGGTCTGACATAGAGCGAGGCACCCGACCCGTAAGGCGGAACGAACTTTTCATTCAGCTTCACCGCTGTGAAAACAGCTTCCCTGAACAGTTCCATCGGCACCGGAGCCATATGAACACCGTTTGCTGATGACATCAGTCGCTTTGCATTCTCATCCCACCGGAACAACCTTACTTTGCCGTCACGCCCGCGGTATGCCTTCATGCCTTCAAAGGCCTCCTGACCGTAGTGAAGACCTGTTGCAGCAATATGAATGCTGATGAACTCAGAATCCGAAATCTCAGGCTTGCTCCACTGGCCGTTCTTGTAGTGGCACCTTACATTAAAATCGGTCTTGATGTAACCAAAAGGAAGATTATTCCAGTCTAAATTTACCATGATCTTATGTTTTGGATTGTCCAAAAGTACAGTATTAAACCAAAGTTCCAAATGATTTTAAGTATTGTTGAGCTTTCCACCGGCAAATTCACGGAGGATCATAAGTTGCTCTTCTGCAGGCACAGATCTCAGTTTCTGTGCGGTTTCGGTCAGGAACCCGTTATTCCCGATCGTGGAAGCCAGTTCCCTGAACCAGGCTTTCGGGTCACCTATCTTCCCGTAGGCTTTCTCCTGACGGTACAACCTGTCAATCATGGAAACGAAATCGACTCTGCCTGTAAAATCATATACCGCATCATGAAGTACACGGCCTGCCGGGCCAGTCTGCCCAGGCGAGGCAGCCGAGACAACCAGGCTCCTGACTGCTTCAAGTGTATGGAGATCAAATCCGTAAAATGACAATATCTCTCCGGCCCTTTTCATGGCAGCGGTCCCGGGGTCATTATAGTCAAATGCGTAACCGAAATAAATGAAAACAGAAGCCAGCCTGAGGTGAATGTAATCCTCGTCAGATAGCTTCTCTGCCCTTGCAAGCAGGTCGGCCTGCAATGAAACGCTTCGTATGTAATCAGCACTGTGAAAGAAGAGATCAGGCGACGCGATTTCAGAGTACCTTGTGAAGACATGCTCCTCCACATCAAGGATCCGTATCATTTCGATCTTTGCCAGGAACTTACTGTTCGGGGAGCCATCAGCCTCCCGCAACTCCGGCCTTATCCCCGTGACAAAATACATGTCGAGATCACCCTTGTACTTCACAGGCATCCTTCCGCGGTAGTCACAGGTAAAATATTCCTTTACAAATTCATAGGTGGTGCCTGAGATGTTTATCTTGCCGGCTTCCCCAGATGATTCCATCCTGCTGGCGGTGTTCACCGTATCACCCCAGATGTCATAGGTAATCTTCTTGTGCCCTACAACCCCTGCTACCACCGTTCCCGTATGAATTCCTATCCTGATATCCCAGAAACGTGCTGCAGGCCTTGACGGATCACTCTTCATTGCCTGCATGTACTTCTGCATCTCAAGTGCTGCCAGTACCACTTCAACGGGATTGGTCCTGTTTCTCTCAGGGATGCCGCCGGCGCACATGTATGCGTCACCTATAGTTTTAATCTTTTCTATGCGGTACTTTTCCGCCACCGAATCGAAATGAAAGAAGAACCGGTCGAGCTCGTCAATCAGCGTCTCGGGATTCATCTCTTCGGCAATCTTTGTAAATCCCTGGATATCTGAGAACAACACTGTAACAAAATTATATTTTCTCTTGTCGGCTTTCCCCTTTGACATTATCTCCTCGGCTGTCCCCTTCGGAAGCATATTGGCAAGAAGGCTGTCAGACTTTTCCTTCTCATGCTGAAGTTCCTCCGTTCTTTCTGCAATGAGCTGTTCGAGGCGACTCTGTCTCTCCATGTAGAGCCGGTGTGTCCTTCGCCGCATCATTATACCCGCGGCAAGCAGCAAAAGCGGATAAATTATCAGCGCCAGAAGTGAAAAGTACCACGGAGGCCGTACCCTGAAACTGAATGATCCGTCTCTCACGCCAACCAATTCTCCCCTGGTCCGGTAACGATATGTGAACAAATATCTTCCCCCGTCAAGGCTTGTGTACTCCTTGTATGACCTGTCAGTCCACTCTGTCCATGCGCTGTCTGGACCTGCCATGAAATAGGAATATTCAACCTCCGGATCCCTTCTCATTGTAAATACAATTCCGTCACGGTATCTGAGAACAGGTATATTCGCAGTTGTATCAATCCGTTTCCCCGACTGATACAGGTATACTCCGGTAATCTTCCCTGAGGGCCGGTACAGTGATTGACCGGAATTTTCTCCGGATAGACGCTCCGTGGTCAGACCGTTCAGCCACACCACAGGCCGCTGCCAACGCGCGAGGCTCTCATCCCCTGCGGACAACATAATGCAGGATCCTGCACTGATAAGTATGCAAGCCATGATAAACCCGCGGAAATGGTTGATAACCATAGAGGATTTTAATCTAGAGATCTATACAAAAATAAACTATAATTTTCCGGTTTTGGTATGCCGGCAAGGCAGCGTCACATTGCAATGATTAATTTTGCCTTTTACCCAATCACAGTATGGAACTGGTATTCGCAACCAACAACAAACACAAAATCAGGGAGATAGGTGATCTTCTTGAAGGCAATTTCAGAATTCTCGGGCTGGCTGACCTCGGTATCACCGAAGATATTCCGGAAGAAGCCGAGACGCTTGAAGAAAATGCCCTCTTCAAGGCAAGGTATGTTCACGAAAAGACCGGGCTGAGTGTCTTCGCCGATGACACCGGGCTTGAGGTAACGGCTCTTGGCGGAGCGCCAGGGGTTTACTCTGCGAGATATGCCGGTGAGAGTAAAAGTTTTGATGACAACATTGAAAAACTCCTTCGCGAGATGCGGAACGCAACCGACAGGAGCGCCCGTTTCAGAACTGTAATCGCCCTGATCCTTGACGGCTCTGAATATCTCTTTGAAGGAACGGTTGAAGGAGAAATAATAAGGGAAAGAAGAGGTGTCGGAGGCTTCGGATATGACCCTGTATTTATTGCAACAGGCTCTGACCGCACCTTTGCCGAAATACCCCTCAGTGAAAAGAACCTGATCTCTCACAGGGCGAAGGCCATGAGGAAGCTTATCGAATTCCTCAGCAGGGATAACCCGGTCAGTGCAGGGAAGTAACAGGTCATGAAATGAAGAGTATCATCTCACTCACATATTTTGTTTTAGTCTCTCTCCTCGCAGCAGGGCAGGGGCCCCTGGGGTCATGGGATGATCACCTCCCATACAGCAGGTCATATTCGATCACCGCCGGTGGCGGGAAAATCTACTCTTCAACCGGCTCTGCAGTGCTGGTGCATGACCTGGCCAGCGGAAAAAACATGTCTCTGTCACGGGTCTCGGGCCTGAGTGAAACTGCAATAGCCCGCATTGCATGGTGTGAGGATGAGGAGTCGCTTATAATCGTTTACCGCAGTACGGGAATTGACATCGTAAGGAAGGGAGTAGTTTTCAATATACCCGATATCAGGAACAAGTACATTCCGGGGCTCAAGGAGATCTACAATGTTACCGTCCATGGCAGCAAGGCACTCCTGTCCGGAAGCTTCGGCATAGTTGTAGTTGATGTCAATGGCCGGTATATTTCTGACACCTGGAGACCCGGGCCTGACGGGGAAACAAACATCGTGAACGAGTCGGTCATTCTTGGTGACCGTATTTACGCCGCCACGGGTCGCGGGGTCTGGTCTGCCCCGGTCAGCCGCCAGGGACTATCGTATTTCGGCAATTGGGAGCGACTGGAAGGATTGCCGTCTCCGGGGTCAGAATACAGCAGCCTGGCAACCGCCGGGGAAGGCATTATGGTTACCAGGCCAGGCAAAACCGGCGCCCCGGCTTCCGGCGATTCTCTTTTCCTGATAACGCCGTACCTGCCGGCCGTGCTGATAAGCACAGAGCCGGCCGGCACAATAAAAGCCCTTGACGGTGACGGCAGCAGCGTGATCATTTCACTGTCCTCCGGCCTCAGGATCCTGACCCCGCAGGGTAGCGTCACCCGGGAAATAACAGGGTACGGCTGGGCCGGAGCCTCCCCTGCAGGTGCACTGACCTCAGGCCAGAGCCTCTGGATTGCTGATGCATCAACAGGACTGGTTTCGACAAGCAACTATTCCGTTTACAGCAACCACACAATTGAAGGACCATATACCGCCAACGTGGCTGACATTGCCTTTTCGGGCGACAATTTCTACGTGACCGGCGGAACGGTTGACAACGCATGGGGAAACGTATACCGTCCACTTCAGGTCTTCACCGGCACGGGCAGTTCCTGGCGCAGCAATATCCTGTACGGCGAGGCCGACAGGGACGCCATGCGCGTGACGGCAGACCCGGATAATGAAAATCACTTCTTTGTTTCATCATGGGGAAACGGACTGTATGAATTCCGTGACGGTGAACTGGTCAGAAATTACAATCAGTACAACTCTCCCCTGGGGAGTATAAGGCCCGGAGAAAATTATTCCCGCATATGCGGTCTTGCATGGGACCGGTACGGTAATCTCTGGATTACACAATCAGGTGTGCCTGGCAACCTGAAAGCACTGACACCTGACGGTACCTGGATCATAACTGAATTGAACCTGGATGTCACTGTTGTGGGTGACATGGTCATTGACAGGAACCAGTTCATCTGGGTTGTGCTCCCGCGCGGCAACGGCATTCTCGTATATGACCCTTCCGGAACACCGGCGAATATTTCCGATGACCGGTTTATCAGACTCCAGGTTCAGGATACGGAAGGGCACACAATGAATAACCTCTTCTCAATCGCAACTGACCCCGATGGAAACATCTGGGTGGGAACCGATATGGGCCCTGCAGTGTTCTACAACCCCGGCAAAGCATTCACCTCTGAGATCAGGGCTTCACGCATCAAGATACCACGAAACGACGGGTCCGGACTGGCTGATTACCTGCTCGGCACAGAGACTGTAACTGCAATCGCAGCAGACGGGGCAAACCGGAAATGGTTCGGGACATTCAGCTCAGGAGCCTACCTCATGTCTGACGACGGGCGGAAGGAACTGGCTCATTTTACCACCGCCAACAGCCCGCTCCTCTCTGACAATATCGTGAAGATAGCCGTCAGCGGAGTTACGGGCGAAGTTTGGTTCGGCACGTCCGAAGGAATCATATCATGGCGCGGTGAGGCAACTGAAGGAAAAAATGATTTCTCGGGAATCTACGCTTTCCCAAACCCGGTAAGGGAAGATTTTGAAGGGGTGGTGACAATCACCGGGCTGGTTGAAAACTCATCAGTAAAGATTACAGACGTCAGCGGTAACCTTGTTTATGAGACAACCTCGCTGGGCGGACAGGCTGTATGGGACCTGCGAAACTACAGGTCACAGAGGGTCGCAACCGGGGTCTACATTGTGTTGTGCTCCAATGAAGACGGAACCCTTTCCGGGGTTACAAAAATGCTTGTGATTAGGTAAAGCAGCCGGGTTTCTTTGGATTGCCGGGTTTGTAAGATAAAAACCCGGACAATACTTCATGTCTTCTCAGTTCTCCGTTATCAGGCTCCGGATTCTCTCAATCTGCAGCTTTTTGTTCACCTCCCTGAGACGGCGGGCCGTACCGGTAAAATACTGGTGACCGGAGATGAATTTCACCTGCATCTTGTTCCAGTCGTTCAGGTTGGTGATCTTTTCCTGTGCCTTGAGTTCCTCGTACAGTGTATTTGATACAGGGATGAAATCGCTTCTGCCCAGGTAATCAAGATCGGAGTCACAGATGATCTGCTCAAGCAGGTCACCCGGCCGGGGGGGCAGCTTTGTAGACATAATTATACTGCAGATCCTTTCAATCTGATCCTCGCTGTACCCGTATCCGGGCAGCATCTCCCTCACCAGCAGCGTACCCTGGTACTCATGGTCATCATATGATACCGTATGGCCGGCATCGTGGAACAGTGCAGCTGTCTTCAGAAGCAGCACCTCTTCATCGGTGCACCCCTCAGCCCATCCTATCAGCTCCACCTCGGTGACCACGTCAACCGTGTGTTTGACATTGTGATAGAACAGAAAGTCTGGTAACTCCTTCTCCAGCTTGTCAAGTATCACTTCCTGTATATCAGTGAGCTGTATTAGTCCGAACTTGACCCTGAATGACTTGTTGGGAACTGATCCGTTTGTGTCGGATGAGAGCCCTGGAAGGAGGCCCTCTACCTGGTACATCTGAATGTTTCCCATGTATTTTACGGGCAGCTTGCCGTAAAATCCGCACCTGAAAAACTCCTTTATAAGTTCATAGGTCATGACTGAGATAAGGATCGAATCGCTTTCAGAAACACCCTGAATGCGGCTTGCAGTATTTACGGCCCTGCCCTTTATATCATAGGAGACCTTGTTTTTGCCCGAAATGGTGGCCGAAACCGGTCCTGTGTGAATCCCTATTTTCAGGTTCCATATGCGCCGTTCACCGCGTCGCGCTGCTTCATAATCCCTGAGGAACTGCCTTAGCTCCACTGCTGCCATCACCACCTCGACAGGGTTGGTGATGTTTTTTGCAGGTATTCCTCCCGCACACATGTAGGTATCGCCTATGGTCCTGATCTTCTCAATGTGATATTTTTTGATGATCCTGTCAAACTCGAAGAAGATCTCATCCAGTTCATCCATCACAACAGCCGGGTCCATCCCTTCAGTAAGCCCTGAAAATCCCTGGATATCAGCAAACAGGACTGTGACCATGTTGAACTTGAGGCTTTTCTCCTCCCCGGCTACCATGACGCCCTTAAGCTCGTTGTTTTCAACGAGCAGCCTGTATTTCTCGGTGGTCTCGAGAAGCCTCTCCTTCTCCCGCTCAAGCTTCTTTACCTGCTCCTCCAGCTCCTTGTTCTGCCGTACAAGCCTGGCAATCCGCCTGAGAAGCTGATCTTTGGATGCTGATTCCATCTGTGAACACTTAATGTAATATATTTATAATAAACTCATAGGCTTGTCCCAGAGTATGCCATGATAAAACTTTAATGCTCTTCACGATGTCCGGGGCAGAATATCCTGTGACAAAACTTTAATACTTTTGGCATAACCCGGCGGGAATCATCCGATGATGCAACTTCTGTAATTTTGATGCAGGCAGGTACACAATGCTGACAAGGACAAAAGCAATACTGCTCCACCATGTGAGATATTCAGACAGCTCTCTGATAGCTCATTTCTATACCCAGGAATACGGCCGCATGTCAGTGATGGTCAAGGGTATATCTTCAAGGCGCGGCAGTGCAAGGTTCAACTACTTCCAGCCACTGAACATATTCAATACCGAACTGTATTTTCATGAAAACAGGGAGCTGCAAAATCTGAAGGAGATGACCCTGGCCTATGTCCCGAAAAGGATCAGCGGTGACATTCACCGGACCACCGTGGCATTGTTCATCAGCGAGTTACTCCATAACGTCATCAGGGAGGAGGATGTGAACAAAATGCTTTTCGATTTCATAGAGACTTCCGTCATCAGCCTGGATGAGATGACATCCGGGGTGAGTAATTTTCACCTGTGGTTTCTTGTTGCATTCACTGACTACGCAGGAATTGGTCCGACAGGAACGGATATGACCGGCTGCTGGTTTGATATGCTCACAGGGCAGTTCACTCCGCTGAGACCAATGCACCCTGATGTTCTCGAGCCGGAGGGTGCGTCAATCCTGAACAGGCTTCTGCATTTGCCTGCTACTGAAATAGCCTCTCTCAGCCTGACAGGTGAGGAACGAACCGACCTTCTTGCACGTCTCCTGAAGTACTACAGCCTGCACCTGCCCGGGATAAGGCAGATAAAGTCGCTGCAGGTGCTGAAGGATATTTTCAGGTGAGCCGGAAACAAACTGTTGAGGACCCGGAAACGACCATAACAGATCCTGAATTGGCCTCCGCAGACCCGGAGACGACCATAACGGATCCTGAATTGGCCGCAGTAGACCCGGAGGCGAACATAACGGATCCTGAATTGGCCGCAGTAGACCCGGAGGCGAACATAACCGGCCCGGGGGCCGGCCACAAATGCAACCGGTGCATCCGGCAGGGAATTACAGGCTTTGAATTTAACCGTGCAGATCGGCTGTTTTTATGTAATTTCGTGCAAAATTTCAGCCGATGCCCGTCATCCCTTCCGTCATAAAATGGATCAACACCAAACGTCTCTCACAGATTGATCTCTTCAGGAAATACCCGGCAGAGACCCAGCAGGAGGTTCTGTCGCGGATCATTTCCCTGGCCAGGGATACGGAATGGGGCAGGAACCATGGCTATGGGTCAGTCTCCACGCATGATCAGTTCCGTTGCAACGTGCCGATTCAGTCATACGAGGATATGGTTCCATGGGTGGAGAAGTTGAGGGCCGGCGCAAAGAATGTGCTCTGGCCCGGCGAGGTGAAGTGGTTTGCCAAATCATCAGGCACAACAAGCACAAAAAGCAAGTTCATCCCCATAACCCGCGAATCACTCGAAGATACCCATTACCGCGGAGCAAAGGATTGCCTCGTGCTGTA
>Ga0116171_10004015_pt1 | contig 13376 bp, 25 predicted proteins | sample AD_JPNHW2_MetaG_FD_89798 | JGI IMG/M metagenome (GOLD analysis project Ga0116171, IMG submission 89798) | Active sludge microbial communities of municipal wastewater-treating anaerobic digesters from Japan - AD_JPNHW2_MetaG | ecosystem: Engineered > Bioreactor > Anaerobic > Digestate | place...
ATGTGGCGATGGAAGTAGAGTTGATAATGCCGGTAGCGCTTGAGAAAGAACAGAGGTTCGCGATCCGTGAAGGTGGCCATACGGTAGGGGCCGGGGTCGTTTCGGAGATAATCGCATAACTAACAATCATAAATGAGAAATCTGAGGAAAAAGTATGACAAAGAAATCGAAGCAAACGCAGAAAATCAGGATAAAATTAAAATCCTTTGATCATAAGCTGCTGGACATCTCTATGGAAGAGATCGTTGATACAGTGAAAAAGACTGGCGCGGTAATAGTAGGTCCGGTGCCGTTACCGACGAAACGTGAGATCTATACCGTTTTGAGATCGCCGCATGTGGACAAGAAGTCAAGGGAACAGTTTGAGCTTAAGACTCATAAAAGGTTGTTGGATATAGTTGAACCGACGGCGAAGACGATCGATGCGCTTAGAAAGCTCGATCTCCCCGCGGGTGTTGATGTTGAAATCAAGTAATTTTAAGAAGAGGCAAACAATGATAAACAGTATATTAGGAAAGAAAGTCGGGATGACCCGCATATTTGACGAAACCGGCAAACGCATATCGGTGACGGTAGTTGCCGCAGGTCCGTGTGTGGTACAGCAGGTTAAAACGCAGGATAAAGATGGATATAACGCAGTGCAGCTTGGGTTTGATGATAAGAAAGAAAAACATGTCAAAAAACCGCAGCTGACATATCTGAAAGCGAAGAACCTTGTAGGTAAGAGGTTTGTAAGGGAAGTTCGCTGTGAAGCTGCTCCTGAGCTTAAGGTAGGGGATGCGGTGGCGATCGATATGTTTCAGAAAGGCGATTTTGTTGACGTGATCGGGATTAGCAAAGGAAAAGGATATCAAGGCGGTATGAAGAGATGTAATTGGTACGGTGGTCCGGAGTCGCATGGATCTATGTCACATAGAGCGCCGGGATCGATAGGAGCTAGCTCTTATCCGAAGAAAGTTGATAAAGGCCATCCGTTTCCTGGACATATGGGGAATGTGAGAAAAACTTTGCAGAATCTTGAAGTTGTTGAAGTCGACGCGGACAGTGCGACGATTGCCGTTAAGGGTGCGGTTCCAGGGGCAAAAGGGGCATATGTTATGCTGCGTTTCGCAAAAAAGAAAAAAATAGCGCAGCGCATTGCGAAAAACGAAACTGAAGCGGAAAATAAATAATAAATAAAGGGACTTGAGTAAAATGAAAAAAGCTGCGAAAAAAGAAAAAACGATCAATACGACTCTGCCGTTGTACGATGTGAACGGGAAGGTCGTGGGCGAAGTGAAACTTGATGAAAAGCTGTTCGACGGGAAGGTTAACAGAACGCTTCTTTATGAAGTGAATAAGATGTATGAGGCTAATAAACGGCAGGGCACGGCAGCTACAAAGACCAGAGCGTTCGTTGCCGGAGGCGGAATAAAACCGTGGAGACAGAAAGGTACAGGCCGGGCTCGTGTAGGTTCTATCAGAAGCCCACTCTGGCGACATGGTGGTATTGCATACGGTCCGCATCCGCGAGATTATGAATATTCTATGCCGAAAAAAGCGATGCGCGGAGCTCTTATATCGAGTCTTAACGCTCGTTTATGCGAGGATGGTATCAAGCCCATAGTAAAGATAGATTTTAAGGAAGCAAAGACAAAACTTTTTCAGAAAATGCTGGAAGCATTGAAGGTGGATGGAAAAGTTCTCGTGATCGTGGATAAGGCTGAGAATAAGACCATTTTTTCGGCGCGGAACATACGGAATGTTACGCTTATGGAAGGCCGGAATATTAACGCGCGTGATGTTCTTCTTAACGAACATTTGATAATTGAGAAGGAAGCATTTGACAAACTGGTTGAGAGGTTGAAATGAAATTCGCACAGGACGTAGTAAAGAACATGATGAGGACCGAAAAAGGTACAAATATGTTGTCGCAGAACAAGTACGTTTTTAAGGTCGACAAAAAAGCTAACAAGATCGAGATAAAAAAGGCGGTCGAAGAGCTTTATAAGGTAAAGGTCAAGGACGTTAACGTAATTAATGTCCGCGGGAAGAAGAAGAGAGTAAGATTTAAAGAAGGCATGACATCTTCCTGGAAGAAAGCGATTGTAACATTAAAACCGGAAAGTAAAATAGAGGTATCGTAAAATGGGCGTAAAAAAATATAATCCAGCTACACCGGCTACACGTTTTGCCGCGAGTCTGACGTACGATGAGCTTACAAAAAAACGTCCGGAAAAATCTCTTACGACATATTTTCATCGTACAGGCGGGCGCAATAGTTACGGACGTATCACTTCCGCTGGTATATCCGGTGGACATAAAAAACTGTACAGAGAGATTGATTTTCTATATTCAAAGAAAGGTATCAAGGGGAGTGTACAGTCTCTTGAGTATGATCCGAATAGGTCAGCTAATATTGCTCTTGTTCTGTATGAAGACGGAGATAAACGCTATATTATAGCTCCTATGGAGCTTAAGGTAGGGGCTATTGTACAATGCGGTCCGGACGCTAAGATAGAGGTCGGCAATTCAACCGCTCTTAAAAATATTCCTCTTGGAACAATGGTGTACTGTGTTGAGATGGAAGTTGGATGCGGAGCACGTATCGCTCGGTCTGCTGGAAATTATGCTATTCTAGCGGCTAAAGACGGGGGTAATGCTCATCTTAAGCTGCCTAGTGGTGAAGTAAGGTTGGTTAACGAAGAATGTTATGCCAGCGTTGGTCAGGTAGGTAACGCTGAACATGAAAATGTGCTTCTTGGTAAGGCTGGCAGAACCAGATATCTGGGACGCCGTCCGAAATCACGCGCCGTTGCGAAGAACCCAATCGACCATCCGATGGGTGGAGGAGAAGGTAAGTCTTCCGGTGGTAGACATCCGTGTACGCCGTGGGGTGAGATCACAAAAGGTTTAAAAACGAGAAAAACTAAAAAGTCGTCAACAAGAAAAATCATAAAGCGGAGGAAGTAGAGTATGTCACGGTCAGTTAAAAAAGGTCCATTCGTGGACGAACACTTGATGAAAAAGATCCAAAAGATGTTGGATTCCGGTTCGAAGAAACCGATAAAAACCTGGTCTCGTCGGTCGACCGTATTACCGGATTTCGTTGGGTTCACATTTATGATCCATAATGGCAAGACGTTCCAGTCGGTTTTTGTGACCGAGAACATGGTTGGACATAAGCTCGGGGAGTTTGCGCCGACCAGAGTGTTCAAACATCATGGTGCTGCGACGAAGATATCGGTTGAGAAAACATAATACGTTTGAAAGGATAGAATATGCTGGCTAAAGCAAAAATAAAATATTTCAGGGTCGCGCCGCGTAAGGTGGGGTTGGTCCTAAGGTTGATCAAGGGAAAGACGGTCGAGGAAGCCGGATACATTCTGGATTCGGTTAATAAGAGCGCTGCTGCGCCGATCAGAAAGGTTCTTGATTCGGCGTTCGCGAATCTTAATCATAGCCGACAGGATAAGATCCTTGCCAAAGACGTGATTGTTTCATGCGCGAAAGCCGATGTCGGACCGATGTTGATGAGGTTCCGGGCGGCTACGATGGGGCGGGCGACCGCGATACGGCATAGAACAGCGCATATAATAATCGAGCTGGATAAAGCCGTGGTCAAAGCGGAAAAGGCCGTGAAAACCGAGAAAAAAGAGAACAAAAAAACAACAAAAAAAGCGGAGAGTAAGTAAAATGGGTCAAAAAGTTCATCCTGTAAGTTTTAGATTAGGCGCGATACGCGATTGGAACTCAAGGTGGTATGCAACCAAGGACAAGGTCGCCAGCAATGTGCTTGAGGATTATAAGATCCGGAAGATTATTGCTAAAGAGCTGGCCAGTGCGATGGTGTCAAAGGTCGATATCGAGCGAACGAGTAAGCGTATACGTGTTATCATTTTTTCCGGTCGTCCGGGTTTGATCATCGGCAGACAGGGCGCGCAGATTGAGTCTCTGAAGTCGAACATACAGGACATTGTCGGGGAAGAGAATAAGCTGGTTGTAGATATAAAGGAAGTGGCTAATCCGGCGATGGATTCCAAATTGATCGCGGACAATATAGCGCTTCAGCTCGAAAAGCGCGCGGCGTTTCGTAAAGTTATTAAAAAAGCGATGCAGGCTGTAAAAGATGCCGGCGGAGAAGGAATGAAGGTTCGTATCGGTGGAAGGTTAGGTGGCGCGGAAATCGCCCGTGTCGAAAGTTTTAAATTCGGCAAAGTACCTCTTCAGACAGTCAGGGCTGATATAGATTACGGTTTTTCCGAGGCTAGAACGACGTTCGGTCTTATAGGTATAAAAGTATGGCTTTATAAAGGTGAGAAATTTGGACGTACAGTTGGAGAAGATAAAGACGCACAGTCAAAAAACAAGGAGAAGGTAACAAATGGCTCTGATGCCAAAAAGAGTTAAGTATAGGAAGCAACAAAGAGGGCGTAGGTCAGGCACAAGTTTGGCGGCTAGTACGCTTAATTTTGGCCAGTATGGTCTTAAGGCCCTTGAGAGCGCTTGGATAACTGATAAGCAGATAGAAGCCGCCAGGGTAGCGATCATGCGTACGACGGGCAGGGCCGGGAAAATGTGGTTTAGGATATTTCCGGACAAATCTATTACGAAGACCGCGGCTGAAACCAGGATGGGAAAAGGTAAAGGTTCACCTGTGGGTTGGGTAGCTGTAGTTAAGAAAGGGCGCATCATACTGGAGATGGAAGGTATCCCAATGGATCTTGCCAAGACTTCAATGCGTTTGGCGGCGTTCAAACTTCCGTTAAGGACGAAATTCATTTCAAGGGGAGGAGTAATTTGAAGCCTACTGAGATAAAGAACATGACTGAGGCCGAAATAAATAATCTTGTTGAGACGCTAAAACAGAAACTTTACAACCTTAAAGCAGAAAGTGCTTCGGGGCGTATTGAGCGGCCGCATCATATTGGCGAGATAAAGAGAGATATAGCCAGATGCTATACAATATTGAAGGAGAAGAAAAGTGGAAAATAATCGTGGCCCAATGAAAAAAAAGACCATCGTTGGTGTAGTGATCAGCGATAAAATGGATAAAGCCATAACCGTTCAGTCGGAGACGAGGAAGAGGCATCCTCTCTATAAAAAATTTGTTGTAGGTCATAAAAAAGTCAAGGCCCGCGATGAAAAGAACGAAGCACATGTTGGCGATGTCGTGAGAATTGTTGAGACCAGGCCGGTGTCACGTGAGATAAGATGGCGTTTGGTTGAGATAGTGGAAAAAGCGCAAAGGGGATAGTATCATGTTGTTAATGAGAAGCATTATGGATGTAGCCGATAATACGGGCGCAAAAAAAGCATCGCTTATCGGTGTGCTTGGCAGATCTGGCAGACGTCAGGCCGAGATTGGGGATGTCGTTACCTGCAATATCAAGGAATCGACGCCGACGGCGGACGTTAAGAAGGGCGAAGTTGCTAGAGGTGTCATTGTACGTACACATGCTCCGATAATTCGCGAGGATGGTACTGTACTTCGTTTTGACACGAATGCCGTGGTGATCATCGATAAAGATGGTAACCCTCGTGGTACCAGAGTTTTTGGCCCGGTGGCCCGTGAACTTAGGAAGAAAAATTTTATGAAAATCATATCTCTGGCTCCAGAGGTTGTTTAGGAGGGAAATTTTCGATGTTACCGATAAAAAAGAACGATATGGTAAAAGTGCTTTCAGGAAGGGATAAAGGCAAGACTGGTAAGGTCATGCATATGTATCCGAAAGAAGGTACAGCGCTTGTTCAGGGGATAAACTACGTAAAAAAACATGTTCGGCGCAAAAAACAAGACGAACAGGCCGGAATAGTACAGAAAGAGGCTCCAATCAGTTTTGCGAAGCTTGGTGTTATCTGCAAAAGGTGCAACACTGCTACGCGTGTAAAAATTGAGTTACTTGCTGACGGCACAAAGACCAGGCATTGTAAGAAATGTAATGAGTCCTTATAAAAATAACGACGACGCATAGGAGTAGACGTAAAATGGCTAAATTAAGAGATGAATACAAGAAGGTTATCGCCCCGGAGCTTACGAAGAAGTTCGGGTATAAGAACGTAATGCAAATTCCGAAATTGGCCAAGGTTGTGATCAATATCGGGATGGGAGAAATGGCTCAAAGTAAGGATCTTGTGGAGAGTGTACGAGAAGAACTTGCTATAATAACCGGCCAGAAACCTGTTCTTACAAGATCAAAAAAAGCAATATCCAATTTTAAACTTAGGGTCGGAGCTCCTGTAGGTTATAAGGTGACTCTTAGAGGCGACCGTATGTATGAGTTTGTGGAGCGTTTGATAAATTTTGCAATGCCGCGTATCAGAGATTTTCGCGGTGTTTCACGCAATGCTTTTGACGGTCACGGGAATTATACTCTGGGTATCAAAGAACAGGCTATATTCCCGGAACTTGAACTAGATAAGATGCCCATGCCGCATGGTATGGATATATGTTTTGTGACGACTGCAAAAACTAAAGAAGAATCGATGGCACTTTTGGAAGCGTTTGGGATGCCATTCACAAGAAAGTGAAGAGAAGGGGACCATGGCTAAAAAATCAATGATCTTTAAGGCGGCAAAAAAGCCTAAATTCAGTACCAGAGTTGTTACACGTTGTCAGATCTGCGGCAGAAAAAGAGGGTATCTGCGTAGATTCAAATTGTGCCGTATATGTTTCAGAGAAATGGCGTCGCGTGGGGACCTTCCAGGGGTTCACAAAGCGAGTTGGTAATTGTCGGTATTAGCTAGTTTTGAAAATAGGTTCATTATTAATAAGAAAAGGGAGCTGTAAATGAGTGTTACGGATTTGATAGCAGATCAGTTGGCAGTCATAAAGAACGCTTTGGTGTCTGGGAAGACTTCAGCCGTCATAAAACGTTCGGTTATGATGGAAGGCATAGTAGCCATCATGAAAAGAGAAGGCTTTATAAACAATTTCAAGGTTATTGACGACAAAAAGCAGGGAAAGATTAAGGTCTATCTGAAAGACGAAGACGCAAAGGGTACGCCGGTATTAGAGGGAGTGAAGAAGATATCTACTCCGGGTCGTCGTGAGTACCAAAGGAAGACAATGATCAAATCTATTCGTGGCGGCGTAGGTGTGGTAATACTGTCGACCAACAAGGGTTTGTTGACCGATAAAGAAGCTCATGAACAGGGTGTAGGTGGAGAAGTAATTTGCCATATTTGGTGATCTAAATAATAACTGGAGGAAACGATGTCGAGGGTAGGTAGACGCGCAATAGATATACCCAGTGGGGTTAAGATAGAGGTGCATGGGAGTAAGGTAAAGGTCGAGTCCAAAGGGAAGGCTTTGGAACACGTTATGCCGCATGGTTTTACTGCGGAAGTGAAGGACGGCAAATTGATTGTGGCAAGGCCGTCGGATTCAAGACCAAATCGAGCTCTTCATGGTACAACCAGATCTTTGATACACAACATGGTGGTTGGACTAAAAGACGGTTTTAATAAAAAGCTAGAGATACAGGGTGTAGGTTATAAGGCACAGGTGAAAGGCAAAGTACTGGCACTGGAAATTGGTAAGTCTCATACTGTTAATTTCCCGATACCGGACGGTATCACCATAGAGACTCCAAGCCCGACTGAAATAAACGTAAAAGGTGCGGATAAACAGAAAGTCGGACAGACGGCTGCAGGTATACGCGGTTTGTATCCGCCGGAACCGTACAAAGGAAAAGGTATACGCTATGTCGGTGAATATGTGCGCCGCAAACAGGGTAAGAGCATAGCATAAAAATCAAACTTATACTTAGAGGACGATATGGACAAAATTGAAAGACGTAAGAGACGAAAAGGAACAGTACGAAAGAAAATAGTCGGAACGGCGGAAAAACCGAGGCTGTGTCTTTATAAGGGGGCGAAGAATATCTTTGCTCAGCTAATTGACGATTTTGCCGGAAAGACATTGTGCGGATTATCGACACATTCAAAGGCGATAAAAGATAAAATGAAAACAGCGACTAAGAAAAACGTAAGTTCTGCTGGGATACTCGGCGAAGAGCTTGCCAAAGCCGCTGTTAAGAAGGGTGTAAAGAAAGTAGTTTTTGACCGTTCGGGATATCAGTATCACGGGCGGGTTAAGGCTTTTGCTGAAGCTGCCAGGAAAAACGGGTTGGAATTCTAAGAGGAGGCGTTTGAATGCCAAAAGAGGAACTAAAAATGAAAAATGAAAATAGCGATCAAGCGGCGGGTCAGGCTGCACAGCCTGTTGATGATAAGAGGCCGGCAAGTGCGGGGATATCGGCTGCTGATTCAAAAGAGAAGGATGCTGCCCAGGAGAATCTTGAACGGGTAGTCAAGATCAGTCGAGTAACTAAGGTCGTTAAAGGCGGTAAGAATATGTCGTTTAACGCTCTCGTAGTCGCCGGTGACGGAAAAGGTAATGTTGGTATCGGTTTCGGCAAATCGAATGAGGTCGTTAGCGCGATCGGTAAAGGTACGCTTGAGGCGAAAAAGACAATGCGTAAAGTCCCGATGAAGGGTGATACTATTCCGCATGATGTTATGGGGCGATACAAGGCGACGAAAGTTTTTCTGAAACCCGCAAACCCCGGTACTGGTGTTATTGCCGGAGGTCCCGTAAGAGCACTTTGCGATTGCGCGGGGATAAAGAATATTCTTACAAAATGTCTGGGTTCTAGAAACCCTATTAATGTTGTAAAGGCTACATTGGACGGTTTTGACAATCTAAGGTTAAAAAGAAGAGGTCAATAATGGTTCTTAGAATCGGAAATATTGGAAAACCCGCTGGCAGAAAATATAAACGTACGCGCGTGGGTCGTGGTATTGGATCCGGTCACGGCAAGACGGCAGGTAAGGGACATAAGGGTGCTAAGTCTCGTTCTGGCGGAGGTGCGTATTATTTCGGGTTTGAGGGCGGACAGATGCCTTTGATCCGTCGTATACCAAAAAGAGGGTTCAACAATAAATGGAAAAAAGAGTGGAATATTCTAAACCTTGGAACACTTGAAGAAGTTAGCGTGGTAAAGGCTGGATCGGTAGTGGACAAGGAGTTTCTTGTTAAACATGATTTGATCAAGAAAAAACATCTTCCGCTTAAGGTTCTAGCGAAGGGGAGTTTCAAAAAATCCGTAACTGTGAAGGCGGAGGCGTTCTCTGAGAGTGCCAAGAAGGCTATTGAGGCCGCTGGCGGTAAATTTGAGATCGTAAAATAAGGGAGAAATTGGTGATAGAATCCTTTATAAATATTTTTAGGATACCGGATCTAAAGAAAAAAGTGCTTCTTACATTGGCTCTCATAGCTGTTTATCGGCTTGGTGCTTTTGTTCCGACTCCCGGAATTGACGGTGCTAAGCTTGCGATGTTCTTTGACAATATAGCCAAGACACAGGGCGGAACTATTTTCGGTCTGATCAATATGTTTTCCGGTGGTGCGATGCAGCACCTGACGATATTTGCATTGGGGATCATGCCGTACATTTCTGCATCTATCATATTACAGCTTTTGACGACGGTTGTTCCTGCACTTGAACGCCTTGCAAAACAGGGTGACGAGGGAAGAAAGGCGATAATCCAGTATACGCGTTATGGCACGGTTGTGCTTTCGCTTATACAGGCGTTTTTTATCGCTCTTTGGCTTGAAAATCCGGCCAGGTTTCAGGGCATGCAGATAGTTGCTAATCCTGGTTGGGGCTTTAGGCTTTTGACCGTATTGACACTTACGACCGGTACGGCGTTCATCATGTGGCTTGGTGAGCAGATACAGGAAAAAGGAATAGGGAACGGGATGTCACTTTTGATCACCGCCGGTATCGTATCAAGGCTTCCGGCCGCGATCGCGCAGTTGGGATCTTTGCTTGTTCCGGGATCAAAAGGTGAAGCGCAGATCGATCCGTTCAAGGTGATTTTGTTGTGTGTGATGTTTGCCGCTGTAGTGTTGAGTGTTGTGATAATTACACAAGGACAGAGAAAAATACCAATACAATATGCAAAACGTGTGGTTGGGCGCAGAGTGTACGGCGGACACAGCACATATATACCTCTTAGGGTAAACCAGGGTGGTGTTATTCCCATAATATTCGCGCAGTCGATAATCATGTTTCCTGCGACGATAGCAGGACTTGTTCCTAATAAGGCGGTACAAGGTGTAGCCAGTGCTCTTATGATGGGGAAACCACTCCATTATATACTTTACACGTTGCTTATACTTTTCTTTGCGTATTTTTACGCGGCAATAACGTTTAATCCGATTGATATCGCCAACAATATGAAGCGTTTTGGAGGATTTGTGCCGGGTATCCGTCCGGGAAAGCAGACAGCGGAATATCTGGATTTTATAATGACAAGGATAACTTTACCGGGTGCTATTTTTCTGGCTATAATTGCGATTATGCCGGACATTATAAATACAAAAATGGGGATCCCGTACCTTGTAGCTAGTTTTTTTGGTGGTACCGGGCTTCTGATAGTCGTAGGTGTTATGCTCGATACAATGAGACAGATTGAATCACATTTATTAATGCGGCATTACGAAGGTTTTATGAAAAAAGGTAGAGTGAAGGGAAGGCTGTCATGAGTAAATCGCTCAATATCGTTCTTTTAGGGCCTCCGGGAGCCGGCAAAGGCACACAGGCGGCGCTTCTCTTGAAAGAGTTTAACGTTTTACACGTATCAACTGGAGATATGCTCAGATCTGCTATAAAAGAAGGTAGCGCAGTCGGGAAAGAAGCCGCCGGATATATGAATAGAGGCGAGTTGGTTCCTGATGAGTTAGTCACACGTGCCGTTGTGGAAAGGCTTAGTAAGCCGGACACAGCGCATGGTGTTATGCTTGACGGATATCCGCGTACTATAAATCAGGCCGAGTCGCTTGGTCACGCGCTCGCTAAAATGGGGCGTAAGTTAGACGGGGTTTTATATTTCAAAACTTCGGACGCGGTGGCGGTGCAGCGGTTGTCGGGGAGAAGGGTTTGCAGAAAATGCGCGAAAAATTATCATGAGACGAATATGCCGCCGAAGAAAGCAGGGGTTTGCGATCTTTGCGGTGGAGAACTTTTTCAGCGCGATGACGATAAACCGGAAACGGTGAAAAATAGATTAAAAGTTTATCAGGCGAGTACGGCGGATCTGGTGGAGTATTACAGGTCTAAAAAACAGCTTATTGAAGTTGACGGCGATGCCGCGGCGGATAAACTTTTCAAAGATATTGTTGCTCTTTTTAAGAATCGGGCATAGTGATATGACTATTCTGACGAGCGAAACAGATATAAAAAAGATCCGTGAGTCAGGAAAAGTGCTCCGAGAGATATTCGGCTGGCTGAAGGGCTATATAAAACCGGGGTTGTCGACCGCGGAGATCGATTCTGAGATCGAAAAGCAGATGGACAAGATGGGTGGATATCCGGCTTTTAAAGGTTACAGAGGATATCCGGCCGCAAGCTGCATATCGGTGAATGAAGTAGTGGTTCACGGTATACCATCGGAAGACATTGTTCTTCAAGATGGCGATATAGTAAGCATCGATATCGGCGTAAAGAAAAATGAGTTTTTTACTGATGCGGCGCGGACATATCCGGTCGGGAAAATACCGAAAGATGTCGCGAAGCTTATCCGAGTGACTGAAGAAAGTCTGTATGCTGGGATAAAGATGGCGGTCGAAGGTAATAACCTTTATGATATATCGAATGCGATAGAACGTAAGGTCGCTGATGGCGGCTTTCAGGAAGTACGGATGTTCGTGGGGCACGGGATAGGACGTAATTTGCATGAACCGCCGGAGGTCCCGAATTGGGGAGAAAAAGGGAAAGGTCCTAAATTGAAAAAAGGACTGCTTCTTGCGATTGAACCGATGGTGAATATGGGAACACGCGATGTAGAAGTACTTTCGGATGGATGGACCGCGGTGACCAGGGATAGACAGCTTTCGGCGCATTTTGAGCATACGGTTATTGTGGGAGAAAAGGAAGCGGAGGCTTTGACATGAGCCCAAAAGAAGAACCAATTGTAGTGAACGGAGAAGTCAGCGAAGTTTTACCGAACGCTATGTTCAGAGTGAAACTTGAGAACGGACATTTTGTCCTCGCTCATGTTTCGGGGAAAATGAGGATGTATTTCATAAGGATAGTTCCGGGGGACGTTGTGACCGTGGAACTTTCGCCTTATGATCTAACAAGAGGAAGAATAATCAGGAGAGATAAATAAACATGAAAGTACGATCTAGTGTAAAGAAGATATGTCCCAAATGCAAAATTGTGAGACGTAAAAGAGTTGTCAGGGTCATCTGTGTGGAACCAAAGCACAAACAGAGACAGGGATAAAAGTATTTTAACTAATAAGCGATACGAGGAGAAAATATGCCGAGGATATTAGGTGTGGACATTCCGAAAGAGAAAAGGGTAGAGATCGCCCTTACGTACCTTTTTGGTATAGGACGTTATGTGGCCTTAAGGATACTTGAAGAAGCGGGTATTCCGGTCGGGAAAAGGGCTAAAGACCTGGATGATCAGGAAATAGCGACTATTACTCATATAATACAGGAGAAATATCCAGCCGAAGGTGATCTCCGCAGAAAACAGCAGGCGGACATAAAACGTTTGATATCTATCGGTTGTTGGAGAGGTCAGAGACATAAAAAGAATCTGCCCGTCAGAGGACAGCGGACACGTACTAATGCTAGGACGCGTAAAGGTCCAAGAAAGACCATTGGTGCTATGAAGGACAAGACGGCGAGAAAGGCTGTTTCGTCGTCACAGGAATCTGCGGCAAAGAAATAATAATCGTAAAAACTATAAGGAGATGTTGAAGTGGAAAATAAGGAAAAACCGAAACGTAAAAAGGTGTTTATCAGGGTATCCAGCGGAGTGGTGTATGTTCACGCTACGTTCAACAACACGATAGTAACCATATCCGATTATAAGGGCCGTGTATTATCATGGGCTTCTGCCGGGACTTGCGGGTTTAAGGGGTCGAAAAAATCAACTCCGTTCGCTGCTAGCGTTGCGGCCAGAGAAGCGGCCAAAAAGGCGAAGGAACACGGCGTTGCTGAGGTTAAAGTCAGGCTTAAAGGGCCGGGGGCCGGAAAAGAGAGTGCTGTGCGAAGTCTGAAGTCTGAGGGTTTTAATATAACAGGCATTGCGGATGTAACTCCTACGCCACATAACGGATGCAGAGGCAGGAAACGTCGGAGAGTGTAGTTTAAGGATTGTTGTTAGTTTGCACGATAAATCAAGGAGAGAAATAAATGGCAAGAAAGATTGGTTCTGTTTGTAGGTTGTGCCGTACGCAAGGCGAAAAGCTTTTTCTTAAGGGAGCACGGTGCACAGCCGATAAATGCGCGATAGGGAAAAGACAGCTTAGCCCTGGTCAACATGGCGTTTCGGTCAAAAGGAAAAAGATGTCGAACTATGCGGTTCAGCTTA
>Ga0116171_10004020_pt1 | contig 13359 bp, 10 predicted proteins | sample AD_JPNHW2_MetaG_FD_89798 | JGI IMG/M metagenome (GOLD analysis project Ga0116171, IMG submission 89798) | Active sludge microbial communities of municipal wastewater-treating anaerobic digesters from Japan - AD_JPNHW2_MetaG | ecosystem: Engineered > Bioreactor > Anaerobic > Digestate | place...
CTGTCATCATAGGATAACAAGCTTAATTTTCCCCCTTGACAATTAATTACAGGTATGGAATAATTTTGCCATTCACTGGTTGGGTGCCCCCCTCACCCAATCAGTGAATATTTTTCAGCTAGTCCTGCCACTCCAGTTCCCATTCACCAACGATAACCGTTTCCCCCTCTTGGATTCCGGCTTCTCTTAGCGCTTTCTCAATGCCCAGGGCGGTCATCAATCGCTGGAAACGACGCACGGAGCCCGGTTGCTCCCAGTAGGTCATGGCCGCGGCTTTTTCAATCTTCCTGCCGCTCACAACCCAACCATCATCTGTCTTTTCAATTTGGTAAGCGTTGGGGTCTTCCAAGGCCTGGTACACGGGCAATTCCGGTAATGCTTCCTCAACCGGCGTGTTCGCGATAGTCTCAGCCACCTTCCAGAACAGCTCCTTGAGGTGATATTGCGTCACCGCAGAGATGTCCAGCAGCGCTATCCCTTTTTGTTCGAATGCGGCCTTGAGTGGCTCGTACTTCGCGGCCACATCAGGCAGGTCCATCTTGTTCAGCACCACCACCTGTGGCAGTGATGCCAGGTGCTCGTCAAACAAATCGAGCTCAGTATTGATGGTTTCATAATCCTGCAGCGGATTTTCTGAGCTGCCATCCAAAACGTGGATTAATACCCGGGTTCGCTGCAGATGCCGTAAAAAGTCAAACCCAAGCCCATGGCCCTCTGAAGCCCCTTCGATTAACCCCGGGATGTCCGCCAGCACCAGCGAGTGGTCTTCATCCAGGGTGACCACGCCCAGCGCGGGTTCCAGTGTTGTAAAGGGATAATTCGCGATCTTCGGTTTGGCGTTGGTTGAGGCGGCCAAAATGGAGGATTTTCCTGCGTTTGGCATGCCAACCAGCCCAACATCCGCGATGAGCTTCAATTCCAACCTGAGGGTCATTTCCTCGCCCGGCTCGCCTTTTTCCGCCGTCAGCGGCATCTGGTTCCGCGAGGAGGCAAAGTGTTGGTTTCCGCGTCCACCCCGTCCACCCTTGGCCACAACCAGTTGCTGACCATTTTGCGTCAGGTCCCCCACTAAGGCCATGGTCTCTTCGTTATAGAGAATAGTACCCGGCGGAACCAGGACCACGAGGTCCTTGGCGGACCGTCCTGAACGGTTGCTGGGTCCCCCATTTTTCCCGTCTTCGGCGAAAAATTCGGAGTTGTAGTGGAACTTGTTCAGTGTGTTCAGCCCAGCCCTGACCTCAAAAATGACCGAACCGCCCTTTCCGCCATCTCCGCCATCAGGCCCGCCGTGCGGCCGGTACTTTTCCCGGTGCATATGCACCATCCCATCCCCGCCTTTTCCTGAGGCCACCTTGATAACCACTGAATCTACGAACATAAGAATCCTTCTACTGAATTTGACTGAGGGCAGTTTATCACGAAAACAGGGGTCAGGTTGTCCTGACCCCTGTACTAAATAGGCTTTCCGTTGAAAAAATTAGGCTTTGGGTCCGAATTTTTTCGTCAGGATTTCAACCAGCGTCGGCTGGCCAATCTCCTCCAGCTCATAGCGAACCCGCTGGCTGGGTTTGTTAATCTTCATCACGCGGGTCAGGTCAATGGGCGTGCCGATGACCACCATGTCAACCGGTGCGTCTTCGATGGTTTTCTCAAGGTCCCGCACCTGTTGCTCGCCATAACCCATGGCTGGCAGAATGGTGCCCGTGTTGGGGTATTTTTTGTACGTATCTGCGATGGTCCCAACCGCGAACGGCCTTGGGTCCACAATTTCAGCCGCCCCAAACCGTCGGGCTGCCACCCAGCCGGCGCCAATTTTCATGCCACCGTGCGTCAATGTTGGGCCGTCCTCAACCACCAGCACCCGCTTGCCACGGATGGCTTCCGGGTCGTCCACGTAAATCGGCGATGCGGCTTCGATGACGATAGCGTTCGGGTTCAGCGTGTGGATGTTCTCCCGTACCGCGATGACATCGTTCGGGTTGGCGGTATCCACCTTGTTGATGACGATGACGTCCGCCATGCGGGTGTTCACTTCACCAGGATAATAGGCACTTTCATGCCCGGGCCGCAGTGGGTCTGCCACGGTGATTAACAGGTCGGTTTTGTAGAAGGGGAAGTCGTTATTTCCACCATCCCATAGCACGATGTCAACTTCTTTTTCGGCTTCGCGCAAAATCGCTTCGTAATCCACGCCCGCGAAGACGATAACGCCATTGTCCAGGTGCGGTTCGTACTCCTCCCGTTCCTCGATTGTGCACTCGTGTTTGTCCAAATCGGAATAATCCGCGAAACGCTGCACTTTTTGCTTCACCAGGTCCCCATACGGCATGGGATGCCGGATGGCAGCCACTTTATAGCCCATCTCCCGCAGGATTGCGGAGACCCGCCGGGTCGTCTGGCTTTTACCGGAACCAGTGCGCACGGCGCAGATGCCAACCACGGGCTTGACGGATTTAACCTGGGTGGATTTGGCTCCAATAAGCCGGAAATCAGCACCCAAAGCGTTCACCAGGGCGGATTTGTGCATGACGTAATCGTAGGGAACGTCACTGTACGCAAAAACGACTTCGTCAACGTCGAACTTTTTGATTAGCTCGGGCAGCTCCGCTTCAGGATAAATATCAATCCCGTTCGGATAGAGCGGACCGGCCAATTCGGCTGGATACTTCCGACCCTCAATGTTGGGAATTTGGGTCGCGGTGAAAGCGACCACTTCGTACTTTTCATTTTCCCTAAAGGTGGTGTTGAAGTTGTGGAAGTCGCGTCCTGCGGCGCCCATGATGATCGTGCGTGTACGGCTCATAAATGCAATTCTCCTTTGGTTTGTGTTGTCGTGCTCTATTCTACATCACATGTGGCGCGCGGATGCCCAAAAGGTGTAGCGAGTTTTCAATTGCGACTCTCGCAGCCGCCACCAGCCCAAGCCGGGCGTCTCTTACTTCCGCTTCCGCGGAGAGCACTGGGCACGTATTGTAAAAATCATTAAACGCTTTGGCCAGCTCATAAGCATAAGTGGCAATCAGCGAGGGCTTGTACTCGCGCGCCGCACGCTCAACCTCAACTGGCAGCCTTGAAACCAGCTCAATGAGGTTTATTTCAGCCGGCAGAAGCGCGTGCGAGAACGCCGCCGCGCCGTGCGCCTCTCCCCCGGCTTTCCTTAAGATGCTGTTGGCCCGCACATGCGCGTACTGGATGTAGGGCGAGGACTGCCCATTGAAATCCAGCGCGGATTCCCAGTTAAAGGTGACAATTTTTGTGGTTTCCCTTGAAATCATCGGGTACTTGATGCTGCCCAAGGCCACCGCCTCAGCGATGTCCTCCATCACCTCGGGTGCCAGCTCCGGGTTCTTCTCCCGCACCACATCCATCGCCCGGTTCTTCGCCTCGCGAATGAGGTCATCCAACAATACCACGGTGCCATCCCTGGAGGACATGGTCACATTCCCGGGCAGGTTCACAATTTCATACGCGAGGTGATAAATGTCCTTTGCCCAGGGCTTGCCCATCAGTTCCAGCAGCTTCCGCATTTGTTTCATATGCAGCGACTGCCGCACGTCGATGACGTAAATGGACTGGGCCAGGTCGTACTCATCAAATTTCATCATTGCCAGTGGCAGTTCCTTGGTCGCGTAGAGTGAGGTCCCGTCGGAGCGCAATATCACGACCACCCGGTACTCTTCCTTGATCCCAAGCAACTTGTCCAGGTCCACGATGACCGGGTTCTCCGGCCGGCCATCTTCCGCCAGCCCCATATCAATGAGCGTCTGCACCAGTTCCTTGCCGGAATCTTCCACATCGCTCTCAAAATAAATTCGGTCGAAGTGCTCCCCCAACAGGTCGTAAACCTGCTGGAAACCTTGCATGGACCACTCCCGCGTCTGCTTCCAGAGGTCCAGGATATGTTCATCGCGGGCGTCCCAGCGCGCGAAGTACTCACGCACCTGCGCCTCAAAGCCTGGGTCGCCCACAAACCGCCGGTCAGCTTCCGCGTAAAGGTCCGCCATCCAGCGCATTTTGTCGCTTCCGGGCTGTTCGCCCTGGTGATACAGTTCGTAATTGCACATCCATTTGATAACGTGCAACCCAATATCCCCGATATAGTTCGCCCGCACCACCTTTTTCCCGTCGGCTTCAAGGATGTTGCAGATGGAACCGCCCAAAATGACATTGCGCAAGTGCCCAACATGCAAGGGTTTGTGTGTGTTGGGGTTCGAGTATTCCACCATCACCGCTTTCCCCGCGGTTGGCTTGCTGCCAAACTGGCCACCCTGCGCCAATACAGTTTGGATAACGGTATTGGCATACCGATGCGTATCAAAGAACAGGTTTAGATAGCCCTTCACCGCCTCAATCCGCGCAAAACCCTCCACCTGCCCGAGGAATCCTACCAGCTGATCCCCCAGAATCTGAGCGTGCGCGGGCACAGGTTCCTCCCGCTTCGGGTCGACCGCTGCCAGGGGGAAAAGCGGCGCGGCAATCCCCCACTCCCCGCTAAAGGGAATATTGCGCCATTCCAACTTGTTACCAGGCAGCCCATTTTGCGCGCAGAAAGCCTCAATCCGCGCCATAAGTGCGTTCTTTTCAGTTTCAAACATACTGCAATCCTCGTCCTTTATCAGCAGCATTATAACATTCAGAAAATCGGCTTTGGGCTTGAAGTATGGCAGTTATACAGTGAGAAAAATAAGAATATTGGTCGAACTACAGGTCAGTGCGACAACCACTACGCGCATTGCTTCATTGGAGTAAATTTCCTGCTTGCTCACCAAACATACTTTACCTGCCTCTATTTGGATTTAAACACGTAGGGGCGAGGAGGTCCCTCGCCCTTACGTCAGGTTCAGTATACTTACTTTTCCAGGTTGTTGAGTTTTGCCATCAGGCGGGACTTGCGGCGGGCAGCATTGTTCTTATGAATGACACCCTTCAAAGCGGCCTTGTCCAACGCCTTGATTGCGGTTACCACATCCTCAGAGGCTGTTTCAGCCTTGCCGGTTTTAATCGCCGCGAGGGCTTTACGGATGGTGGTGCGGGCAGAGCCGCGGTAAACGCGGTTGCGCAGGCGGGCTGCCTGGTTTTGCTTGTTACGCTTGATTTGTGACTTAATGTTTGCCAACTTCTTCCTCCGAACTAAACGTACATTTTCACGAAATTTTATTTTAGCACAATCCTAAATTCTGTCCAGATGCAATTCACGCGATTCTTGCCGTCACGCGCGAATTGTACACTCTCTTAAGGTGTTGTGCCCCAGATCACAGTCAATTATAGTCGCGTCTGGTGGTCATTCCAAGGCGAAACCGCGCCAATCCTTCCATGTTTATCTTGTTCGCCCTTTGCCTGGCGACGAAAGGCAAGTAATGCCGGAACATGTCAACCGCGAGACGCAAGGATGGGGACAAATCCTTCGAATGGCTTGGGACCAGATGACCTGGAATTCTTATGATGGAACCCCGTTCAGCGGGCCAACTTCCCGAAGGCCCTTGCGGTTGACATTCCACCCCCCATCCGCTATGATGACAATGCTCAGGTCAGCCAGGTGCGCGCGCTCCCACGGGAGTGAGGAAAGTCCGTACACCGTAGAGCGGGATGCCAGGTAACCCCTGGAAAGGCGCAAGCTTTTGGATCGGGCCACAGAAACAATCCGCGTTCGTGAGAGCGTAAGGGTGAAAAGGTGGTGCAAGAGACCACCGGCACGGGCGGCAACGTCCGTGGCCAGGTAACCCCCATCCGGTGCAAGGTCAAACAGGAAAGAGAACCTGCTCGGTTCGTTTGATTTCCGGGTAGACCGCGTGAGCAACCTGGTGACAGGTTGTCGAGATAGATGCGTACCCACGACAGAACACGGCTTATCGGCTGGCCTGAGCCCGATCGTTTGATTTATTCCCCTTTTATCCTTATACTTTCAGGGAGGCAAATAATATGTCGGCTAGGATTCTCAGGTTTTTTCTTTTCATCACGTTGGGCTTGTTGCTCCTGGCAGGCTGCGTAGTCCCATCCTCCGCGCTGGCAGTGCTGGTCACCTACCCTACCACGGGCGCCCAGCTCCCCCTCTACCAGGAAGTCACTGTCAATTCCATGATTAACGCCCCGGACGGCTGGTCCCGGGCTGAACTTTGGATTAACTCCGACCTGGTCCGCCTGGACCTCTTCGACCCTGCCTCCCCCCACCCCAACGTGATTGCCCAGCCCTGGATCCCAACCACCGCTGGCCCCACCCTCATCCGAGTTGAAGTTTACGATAAGGAAGGTCGTCGTCAGGCCCGCTCCGAAGTGGCCGTGATGGTTATCGAGTCCGGCCCCACCCCCACCAGCCTGTCCCCAACGCCCTCGCCCACAGCTACCGCCACCCCTGAGCCCACCCCTGCCAATTGCACCATGGCCGTCACTTTTCTCTACGACGTCACCATTCCCGAGGGCACCGTTCTCTCCCCCGGCACCTGGTTCACCAAGACCTGGCGCGTTCAAAACAGTGGCACTTGCGACTGGGAGAATTACCAGCAGGTCTTCGTACGCGGCAGTTTACTGGCCGGCACCTCCCCCACCGCTCTCCCCGCGCTGGCTGCAGGAAACACGGTGGATGTCTCCCTGTACTTGCTTTCACCCAGTTATGAAGGGACCTACGAAGGCATCTGGATGGTCCAGGCGAAAAATGGCTCCCTGGTTGGTCCTGAATTGAAGGTGAACATCCGCATTCCCAAACCCACAGCCACACCGACCGCCACCGCCACCAAGACCCCCACACCCACCCCGACGGCGACCAAAACTGCCACTCCCACGGCCACTAAAACTTCCACCACCACCCCAACCAAATCCAGCACCCTAACCGCCACCCTCACGCGCACACCCACGCCAACCCAAACCACCACACTCACTCAAACCCACACCCACACATCCACTTCCACGCCAACCACAACCCTCACCCCAACCACCACCGCCACCGATGCCTCCTCGTCCTCGGACAAGCTGCTCACGGTGCCGCTCCTGCTCCCCGCCAACACCACCGATACCCTCAAGGCCAAATGTGACCCTGGCTATCTCCTGGTCAGTGGCGGCTACGCCATCCCCAAAGAGGTGACGGTTCTTTCCAGTCAACCGGATGGGCAAACCTGGCTTCTCACCGTCAAAAACCAGTCTTCTTCCGCTCAAATGGTCAGCGTTTATGCCCGCTGCCTGGCCAACCAGAAAGACGAGCTCACCCTGGTCAAGCAGGACCTCAAAATTCCCGCCAATACCACCGCCAACAAGCCGGTTTCCTGTCCAAACAGCGCTTACGCCATCGCCGACGCCAACCCTGGCAACCAGCCTGCCGGTCTCACCCTGCGTGGCAGCCTGCCAAACGGCACGCGTTGGATTTTCAGCATCTACAATGACACATCACGGGAGCTCACCTACCACGCAGCGGTCATCTGCCTGCAATCCTCAGCAGAAGTCACCCGCGTCACTTCTGACGCGACTCACCTCGATGCCACCCTGCCCCAGTCCGTGGATGAGCATTGCCCCAGCGGCACACGCCCCCTGGGCGGCGGTTATTCTTTCCAAAATTCCCCCTTCATCATCGTCAACCGGCCCAGCGCCTTGGGTTGGCTAGTTGGGGTTGAGCCATCCTCCAGCGCGCCGGCCAACATCATCGCCAGCGTGGTCTGCCTGGCCGGCCCCGACTAAATTTCCGGCCTCACCAGCAAATCTTCCAGCTTCCGCTTCGGCACATGGTGCACGTATTCTGCGTCCCGGTAGTAATGGATGCTCTGCCCTTCTCCCAATTCTTCCAACACCACTTTTTCTGCGGGTTTACCCAGTGCCAGGGCCAGCACAATTTCAAAATGCTCCGGCAGGTTGAGCGCGTCGGTTAATTTCTCACGGTTAATCGCGCTCATGATGCAGCCGCCCAGGCCCCGCTCTGCGGCCCCGAGCATCATGCTTTGCGCCGCGATTCCCGCGTCAAGGTCGAACTGCTGCTTTATGCGTGTATCGCCCAGCACTAAAATGTACGCCGCTGGCCGCTCATGCGCCTGCGGCCCTGCCCATCCGGTTAAATGCCCGGCAAAACGCAGGCACGGGAAAATGAGGTCGTTCAATGGCTGTCCATCGGCAACCAGGAATTTCAACCCCTGCAAGTTCGCGGCGCTGGGGGATAACCTTGCCAGGTCCACCAGCTCTAATAGCGTCGCGAACGGCACAGCTTCCGCGGCTACAAACCGTCTGTAACTGCGGCTTTTTCTTACCAGGTCTTCCAACATGTTTCACTCACCTTTCCTCACTCCGCCTCGAGGCCAATACCAGCCCCAACGCGGCCAACAAACACAGCGCCCCCAGGGCGTCGAATAGGATGAATCGTAGAATGGAACCCCTCAAATTGGCATGCTCCAGCGGAATTCGGCTCAGCAGCCAGGTTTCACCCCCCAACCCAATCAGTTGCATCAGTACGGCCTCAATCACGGATATCCAATGCCGCCCCGGATGCGCCAGCGCGAAGGCATACGGCACCTGCCACATCACGAAAAGCAGCCCCACCCCCATCACCGCGGCCCGGCCGGGAACCCCCGCCAATTCAAACGCGCCCACGAAGCGCTCAGGTCTAAAAACGAATGGAATGGCGGCTGCCAGGTTGGATACCAGCACCAGCGCGATGAATCCCCTGGCCCACATAATTCCCTTGGGTTTGGCGGACTGGCTGGCATTGTTCATTGCTATCCCCTTAGTGGCTTTCTGAGCTGAGCGGGCCAACCCTGCCATCCCGCACAACCCAGACTTCGTGTTCAGAGAGAAAACGTGGCGTAAACATGTCCTGGTCCGTGGCAGTCAACAGTGCCTGGTCCACTTCGCCAAGCACCGAGAGCAAATCCGCCCGCCTTTGGGGGTCCAGTTCAGCCATGATTTCATCCAGCAGCAACACCGGCCACTCCCCAGTGCGCTCCCTCATCCAGTGCACTTCGGCAAACTTGAGCGAGAGCAAGGCCGTCCGGTTCTGCCCGCGTGAGCCAAAGTCCCCCAAATCCACCCCGTTGCCAAACACTCTGAATTCATCGCGGTGCGGCCCAAGCCCTGTCATCCCGCGGCTGATATCTTCTCGGTAAGCCGCGTGCAGAGCCCGCTGCAGCCCACTTTCCAGCTCGTCGGTGCTCAGCCCTCCCCGGTCATGGCTGGCTTGCACCGGCAGCGCCAGCTGACCCTTCGGGCTGGGCAGCGGTTCGAACGAAGGCTGGTACCCCAGCCGTAAAACCTCCGCGTCCCGGGTCAGCTTCAGATGGATGGGCCTGGCCAGCGCCTCCAATTCCTGCAGCACGTGGATCCTGGCCCGCATGATATTCGCCCCATGGCCGGCCAGCATGCCATCCCAGGGCTCCAGCTGCCTCACGTCGCCGCCCCGTTCCCCCAAAATCTTCAGTAGCGCGTTGCGTTGCGTGAGCGCCTTGTTGTAGTCATTCAAATGGCGTGAATACCCCGGCTCCACCTGCGAGAGGATTTCATCCAAATAGGCGCGCCGGTCTGAGGGTGCCCCCTCCATGATGCGCGCCATCTGCGGTAAAAATGTGACCGCATTAAACTGCCCATACAGGTCACCCAGGCGCTTCTTCACCCCGTCCAGCAGCACTTCCCGCCTAAAGCGCGGGTTAAGTTGGTTGCCGTTGTACTCCAGGATAAGCCGCACCTCAAGCGTGTGCTTACGGTTCTCGCGCACATACTCCGCCACAATCCGCCCCACCTGGATGGGCTCTGGGGGTAAGTTGAAATTAACCAGCTGTCGCTCGCTGGCAGCATGAAAAGACGAGAAGTTGGCCAAGTAGGCCACTGCCTCCAAAACACTGGTTTTTCCCTGCGCATTGGCCCCCGCGAGTAAAATTACCCGCCTCGGAAGCTCAACATCCAGGCGGGAAAATATGCGAAAATTCGTCAGGGAAAGCCGCGTCAGGTACATCAGTCTCGCAGGGTTGCCATCTCTTCCGGGCTGGGCTGGTAAACGTTCTCAGCCCTGTCAATATACAGCACCCCGTCCAGGTGGTCCATCTCATGTTGGAAAATCCGCGCCAGCCACCCCTCGGCCTTGATTTTGCTGGGTTTGCCAAAGCGATTGAGCGCCTTCACGGTCACCGCCTCGTAACGCTCCACCTCCCCCACCAGCCCGGGCACCGAAAGGCAGCCCTCAATGTCGGTGACGGTTTCCTCGGAGTGCTTGACGATTTCCGGGTTCACCAAAACATACGTCTTGGGCTTCGCGTTCTCGTCCTCGTCTTCGCTATACTCCACCACCACCAACCGGATGGATTGCCCAATCTGCGGCGCGGCCAGGCCCACACCGGGCGCCGCGCGCATGGTCTCAAACATGTCGTTGACCAAATCCTGGAATTCCTTGTCAAACTTCGTGACGGGCTTTGCCTTCAGCCGCAGCGAGGGCTCAGGAAAGGTCACAATATCCAATACTGCCATACTTGCTCCTAAGAATTCAATAGCGCTATTCTACCTTAGGGGAGGGTCGAATTCAACTTGTGGGTTGTATCCGTGGCAGCAGCCTGGGCCTGGGTCTCTTCCTGGAAGATTTTGAACCACTGCGCCACCCGCTCGCGTTCCTGGCTGGTCAGCAGCTGCTGCTTCTCCTCGTTGCGCGCCCCCATCCTGGCGAAAATATCCTGCTGCACCACGGAGGGTTGATAGACCTCGTTGAAGGTCAGCTGCGTGTTCCCAACCGAGATGTACACGGTCCCAAAGTTGCAAAGCATCGGGATGAGCCCGCGCCTTTCATACTCGATGCTCAGGATGTTATCCAGCGAGGCCGAGCGTTTGGACTCCCGCCCGAAGGGTTTCCGGTCGATGTCTACCACCTGGTTGGGCGTAAGCTGGAACACGTCGTTGTGCCAGTCCACGTACACGTACAACAGGGTCAAAATGAAGACAATCATCAAAAAAACGCCCAGCACAAATCCCATGGCGTAGTTGATGCGCGTGATGTAGTGCGTGACCAGCGCCACGGTGAACGCCGCCGAGAGCATCAGCCCCAGCCACGGTCCAATGGCGTTGCGTAGCAGCACAAACCAGTGCTTACGGTAGGTAATGGTCCCGCCGGCTTCGAAGCGGACCTTGAAGAAATCGGAAAACAGCCAGTCAAAAAAGGAGGGCTCCACCGGCGTTTCCGCCTTAAAGGCCTCCGCCGTGGCCCTTGCCTCCACGCGCATTTCCTCCGTGCTCACGTCCCCGATGTCCTTGCCAAACTTGCGCCTCAGCGCGCTGCGAATTTCCTTCGCGTCCAGGTCCAGGTCCACCTGCTTGCCCCGCGCCCAATAAGCTTCAACTAGCTTGCCAATCGCCCGCGCGTGTGCCACCCGTTCAAAGCGGATATCGCCGATGTAGGTGCGCACCACCACATCCGAATAGCCCAAAAACACACCCAGTTGCGTGGTCTTGATGCCCACCGAGAGCAACGTGCCCAGCGGCGCTTCCTGCCGGCTGTCATACAGGCCGGAAACGCGTTCCACCCACACCATGCGCTTGTTGGTAATCAGGTAAAAATCATTGGCCCAGTTGTTGATGTTCCAGGCCAGCCATGCCAGGCTGAGGAGGAAGCCGCTCAGCAGCACAATCATCGCGAAAATGGAGCTCACGGCCAACAGCCAGTTGGCGGTAAAAATGACCCCAAGGAAGAACAGCAGCGGGATGAGCGCCTTACCAAGCAAAAAGACGGGATGCTTGCGCGTCATCACGTTCACACGCTCGTCCGGTTCCAGCCAGGGCATCGGCACCCGCCGGATGAGTTCCTGGCTTCCCAGCATCACCTGGTTGGTCTCCCGAAAGCGCGGGTTGGCCAGCAGCAACTCTCTGATTTGAGCATTATCCAGAAATAATAACCGAGCGCTTGTTTGGGCTGTCGCTGTCGCTTCGCGCGTTGCCAGGTTGCGCAGGGCTTCATTCCCAACAATCGCCGCCCGACGGCAGAGGCTTTGCTGCCCGCTACCCTTCTCTACCAGCGCCAGGCTACCGCTTTCCACCAGGTACACTCCCGTGGTCGGTTCGCCAGCCTGGTAAAGCCACTCGCCCTCTTCCAACTCAATCGGCACCAAGGATTCCCCCAGACGTTCCAATTCCTGCGCTGTCAGGCTGCTGAAAAGGGGCACCTCGCGCAGGAGGTCCGTCAGGGGGTTGGATGTGATGGTCATGGCTTAAGTATAAAGCAAGAGCGGCCAGATGGAGGGAAAAGCAAGCAAGGATATGGGGTCGCCTGGAAAAGCGGGCAACATAACGCATGACCCAGATTACCTGAAGACATGATAGGCAATTTTGAAATAGCTAAAAATGTAGGGTGCGATCTTCTTTTGATCGCACCAATCTACCCCATCGCTCAGCTCTCTTGATTTACTTCTGACGTACCTTCGCGGCTTCTACCTGAGAGCGTTACACCATCCACAACAACCTCACCTCAGGATAACCGGCAGGTAGGTATACACCGACATGCACGCCGAGAACTCAGATGGGCCCATGCTGCCGCTCCATGCGGTGGTCGTATAGTACAGCCATGCCTTCGTCACCAACAAGTTGATGTCAAAAATAATCACCCCGCTGGCGTTGGAAGTTCGCTCAAACATCCCCAGGTAGGTCTGTCCCTCCCCAAACCTGGAGGGATCGCACGCGTCGCTTCCATACACGGAAATCTTCAACGTCTCGGTTGGCAACGTCACCACCTGCCCCACTAGCTCCACCGCGCCGGCTGAAGTGTAACCGATATGCTGAAGCACAGGATAATTTTGAATGTCGTCCGCCTCGTTCGCGTCATTGGGCGTGACCCCTTCCTGCCCGCTGTTCCTCCACACATCAATCCCCAGCTCACCGTTATCAAACAGGTTGTTCCCCACAATCTGGCCATACGCCGACTCTATCTCAACCCCGTTGCCCACATTATGAGCGATGGTGTTCTGCGCCAGGCTCTCCACGCCCCCAATCGTGAACTCCTGTGCGTATTGCACCTTGATGCCGTCCATGCCATTGCCAAAAGCCTGCCCCTCGTGATTGACACCAATCGCGTTGCCTTTGATGGAGGCGTTCAGTACGTTCTCCCCCACAAAAATGCCCTGGCGCTCGTTCCCCGAGATGATGTTCCCCGCGTTGGCGATTGTCGAACCAATATAGCTGTTTTGCGCCGAAGTGAGCGTAATCCCCCATTGATTTGGCAACGCGTTGCTCTCCGCAACATCCAGGCCGATGATATTCCCTCTCACTGTCGTCACGTCAGTATTCACCAGGGCCAAGCCAGCCCCCGCGTTCCCTGAGATGAGGTTCCCCTCCCCCGGGTTGCTGCCGCCGATTTGGTTTCCGCTGTAAACCGGTCCACTGTTTCCCACTCTCACTCCACCGGCGTCGTTCGGGATGGCCACC
>Ga0116171_10004021_pt1 | contig 13359 bp, 9 predicted proteins | sample AD_JPNHW2_MetaG_FD_89798 | JGI IMG/M metagenome (GOLD analysis project Ga0116171, IMG submission 89798) | Active sludge microbial communities of municipal wastewater-treating anaerobic digesters from Japan - AD_JPNHW2_MetaG | ecosystem: Engineered > Bioreactor > Anaerobic > Digestate | place...
ACGGCGGGGTTGCCAGCCAGTCGCCTGACGGCCGCCAATTTTTGTTCTAGCACTTCAACACGCTTTTCGAGTGCTTCAGCGGCGAAAATCTCGTCACCAAGGCCGAGCCTTATCAATTCAGACTCAAGCAGAACCCTTGCCTGCAGCGAGTTGCGAATACTCACCAGCGCCCGTTCAACCCTGGTGACCGCACCGATCATATATCTTGCCGTCAGACCAGCAACCTGGGTTCGCATTTCGACAACCTGCTCAGCAGGCAGATCAAGCACCTGCCCAGCTTCGGGGTCAATACGCAGAATCATGCAGCGGCGTAAATACTCGAGAAGGTCACGCCCGATGGTCAGCGGTTCATAGCCACGAAAATAAAGTTCGTTCAGCTTGTTCACCAGAATGCCCAGATCATGCGCAAAGATGGCGGCGGCGATTTCTTTAAGGGTTGTGTAACTGAGACGCCGGGTCATATCGAGAACCTGGTCAAGTGAAATATTGTCGCCGGTTGCCGAAGAAGAAATCTGATCAAGCAAGCTCAGAGCGTCACGAAAACCGCCTTCAGCACATTCAGCAATCATTGACAGGGCTGCGGGTTCAAAAACCGGAAACTGCCCTTCGGCACTCTCAAGCTTGACTATCTCTTCGAGGCGTGCCTGAATTGTGCGTCTGGATACTGAATGAAAATCGAAACACTGGCACCGGGAAATAATAGTAGCCGGTACCTTCTGAGGATCAGTGGTCGCCAGCACAAAAAGAACGTTGGGCGGCGGTTCTTCGAGGGTCTTGAGAAATGCATTAAAGGCCGAACCCGACAACATGTGTACTTCGTCGATGATATAAATTTTGTATCTGCCCTCGGCCGGGCGGTATTTAACCTTTTCACGCATCTGCCTGATATCTTCGACGCTGTTGTTACTGGCAGCGTCGATTTCGATGATATCCATAAAATTCATCTCTTCGATGCGCTGGCAATTATGGCAATTGCGGCAGCAATCGGGAAGGCCACGTGCATCTTTTTGAAGATCAGTACAGTTGAGAATCTTGGCCAGCAGCCGAGCTGCCGAGGTTTTGCCGGTGCCGCGAGGCCCCGAAAACATATAAGCATGCGAAATGCGCTCAGCGGCAACCGCAGATTGGATAGTGCGTGAAATGTGCTCCTGGCCCGAAAGCTCAGCAAAGCGTTGCGGACGATATTTGCGATAAAGGTTCTGGCGGGCCGGGGCATTCATGTGGGTTTCTCCCTGATAGGTCGAAAGTTCAGCTTCGTTGACAAGCTTAACAGATTGCCGGCAAAAAAAAAAGACCCATTGCTGGGTGGGGAAAAGTCGTGCACCTGCCTTCGAACACAGATCAATGGCACGTATCCTGAACTATAGGCTCCGGACAGGCGCTGCCACATCACCCGAAAGCGATCGTTTACCGTTGCTACCTTCCGGTCCTGGCGGAGTTCACGGACTTTCGCCGTGTGGAACCCATCCTTCGATGCTTCTAGAACTGGCCGTTACCACCAACAGCGCCCTCTGACAGGGATTCGATCCGCCTGGCGGGGATTTGCGGTGGATAAGGGACCCCGAGCCCCCCATCTAGCACGACAACGGAAAGGGCGGGATTCGAACCCGCGGTGGAGTTGCCCCCACTCACGCTTTCCAGGCGTGTGCCTTAGACCAACTCAGCCACCTTTCCGGAAAGGGTCATTGAGAAAACAAACCCTTAGAAAAAGCAACGCGCCCGAGAGGACTCGAACCTCTGACCACCAGATCCGCAATCTGGTGCTCTATCCAAACTGAGCTACGGGCGCAAATACGAAAAACAAATCACTTCGGCAAATCACTTCGGCAAATCACTTCGGAGAGAGGGGGATTTGAACCCCCGGTACCAGTTACCCAGTACGACAGTTTAGCAAACTGTTGGTTTAAGCCACTCACCCATCTCTCCAGAGATGCATACGGAGGAAGTAGGATTCGAACCCACGGAGCTTTCGCCCAACGGTTTTCAAGACCGCCGCCTTCGACCACTCGGCCATTCCTCCAGTGCCTTGTCAAGATAACACAGCTATAAATCAAAATCAAGCGTTTTTCCCGAGAATTGACAAATTGTACCAGAGAAAAAGCAAACTACCTCTGCAGCTCGCCAGGCACTTCGACCGTATCAGATGCCTGCAAGACAGGCGGTTGCACTGGTTCATTCTTTTCATTGATGGTATAGACCACCAGCTCTTCAGGCTTAACCAGACCCAGTCGTTCACGGGCCAGGCGTTCGATTCCTTCGGGGGTCGAAAGCATTTCGAGGCTCGATTTCAGATGACGATTTTCGCGTTCAAGATCTTCGATACGCTCCCGCAGTTCAACCTCACGCTGCAGCAGAGTCCGGATATTGTTATAACGAACCAGGTAAGTAATTGACAAAGCCACACAAAACACTACCGACAGAATGAACATGATCTCTGTCGAAAATCTGACACGCTTGCGCTTGGCGGGAGCCTTTTCTTCGCTCATTAACGAAAACCCCTAATCAGGTTAAAAGCCATTGCGGGGTTTTTATCACCCCGCAATGGCATCATAATCAGTCGGCCAGTTCTTCTTGTGAAGGAATACGAACCACAGAAATCAGTCGATCATCACTGTCGAGTGTTATCAGCTTGACTCCTGAGGCCGCCCTACCGGTATTTCTGATAGAATCGGCACTCAATCTGACTACCTTCCCGTTGGTGGTGACCACCATCAGTTCATCGCCCTCAAACATGCGTTTGATTGCGAGCACTTCGCCGGTTTTTTCCATGATTTTCAGATTGATGACGCCCTTGCCGCCCCGATGGGTGACACGGTAATTTTTGATGTCGGTCTTCTTGCCAAAGCCAAGCGCTGAAACTGTCAGCAGACGGCCCTGGTAACTGCCGGTGTCTTCAGGGAGGGCATTCTCATCGTCGGCGATCTCATCGATGACTTCTTCTTCAATTACCTCATCGACAAAGGCGCCCGGAGCTTCTTCGTCGCCAACTTCGGCTTCGGCGGCCACAGTCAGCCCGGAATTTTCTGAGGGAACGACGGCAACGTGCAATTCGCCATTGTCGTTCTGCCTGCTGAAGACTTCCATGCCAATGACTTCGTCATTCTTTTCTCTGAAGGTAATTGCCTTGACCCCACGTGCTGCACGCCCCATAACCCTGACTTCGCTTTCGGGGAAACGGATGGCGTAGCCGTTGCGGGTAGCGATTACTACCTGCTCGCCGCCCTGTATCGTCTTGACAGCAATCAGTTCATCACCATCGTCGAGTTTAAGAGCAATAATGCCTCGCGCCATCGGTCTGGCAAAGGCTGATAACATAACCATCTTCGAGACACCCTTGCGGGTTACCATAAAGACGCGCCTGATGTCATCAAACTTCTTGATCGGCATGATGGCGGTCAGGGCTTCGTGTTCTTCAAATTGCAACAGGTTGACCATGGCCCGGCCGCTTGCCTGGCGACCGCCTTCCGGAATCTGGTAGCCTTTGATCCAGTGGACTTTGCCGATCGAAGTGAAAACCAGCAGATAAGAATGGGTCGTCGCGAGAAACATATGTTCGACCACGTCTTCGTCTTTGACGCCCATGACATTGCTGCCCTTGCTGCCACGGCTTATCTGCCTGAAGACAGTCGGAGACATGCGTTTGACATAACCGTTTTTCGTGAGGGTAATGATAATATCTTCTTCCTGCATCAGATCTTCGACATTCAGTTTTTCGGCGAGGGATCTGGTGATCTGGGTACGGCGGGCATCGCCGAACCTGGCTTTGATATCAGCAAGTTCTTCACGGATAATTTCTCTGACCTTCTCATCAGATTCAAGAATACCCTTGAGTTTCTGTATCAAAGCCAGAGTTTCGTGGTATTCAGCGATAATCTTGTCACGTTCGAGGCCGGTCAAACGCTGCAGGCGCATTTCGAGAATTGCCTGAGATTGTCTGTCCGAGAGCATGAAGGTATCCATCAGGCCCTGCTTGGCTTCAATCGGGTCTTTTGCCGATTTGATCAGGGCAATAACCGCATCAAGATTATCGAGAGCGATGGTCAAACCTTCAAGAATATGGGCCTTTTCTTCGGCCTTGCGCAACTGAAAGATGGTGCGGCGCCTGATTACTTCGCGACAATGGCTGATATAGTATTCCATCATCTGCTTGAGGTTGAGAACCAGAGGGCGGTTATCGACCAGAACCAGATTGATGACGCCAAAACTGCTCTGCATCTGGGTATGTTTGTAAAGCTGATTGAGAATTACATCAGTATTGACACCCTTGCGCAATTCAATGCAGACGCGCATACCTTCGCGGCTCGATTCATCACGCAGGTCGGTGATGCCATCGATTTTCTTGTCTTTGATCAGATCAGCAATTGATTTGACCAGGCGTGCTTTGTTAACCTGATAGGGCAGTTCTTTAACAACTATGCGGTCACGGCCCTTGCTGAAATCTTCAATTTCAACGACTGAGCGCACCATGATACTGCCACGGCCTGTTTTGAAGGCCGATTCAATACCATCGGTGCCCATGATGATACCGCCAGTCGGAAAATCCGGGCCGGGAATATGCTGCATCAATTCATCGATAGTGACTTCAGGGTCATTAATCAAATGCACCAGGCCGTCAATTATCTCAGAGAGATTATGTGAAGGCATGTTGGTAGCCATACCGACTGCGATACCGGAAGAACCGTTGACCAGCAGGTTAGGGAATTTGCTGGGCAAAACAATGGGTTCTTCGAGCGAACCATCAAAGTTCGGCATCCATTCGACGGTTTCCATTTCGATGTCTTTAAGAAGTTCTTCGGCAAGGGCATGAAGGCGTGCTTCGGTGTAACGCATCGCTGCGGCTTCATCGCCGTCGATTGAACCAAAGTTGCCGTGACCGTTGATCAGCGGGTAACGCAGGCTGAAATCCTGGGCCATACGCACCAAAGTATCATAAACAGCCGAATCACCGTGCGGGTGATATTTGCCCAGGACTTCCCCGACGGTGCGGGCTGATTTTACGAAAGGTTTTTTGCTGGTGATGCCCTGATCGAACATCGCATAGAGAACACGACGATGCACAGGCTTGAGGCCGTCTCTGACGTCAGGCAGGGCGCGACCGACAATAACGCTCATCGCGTAATCAAGGTAAGACGTCTTCATATCGTCTTCGATATTGATATGTTTAATACCGGGCGGCGGAGGTGGTGGTGGCGGTGGAACGCTTATGCCGCCATTCTCTTCGACCGGATTGTTTTCGTTGCTGTTATCCATTATTGCTCAGCCCCCTGTTTAAATATCGAGGTTCTTAACCAGTTTTGCATACTGGGTAATAAAATCCCGGCGCGGTTCGACTTTGTCGCCCATTAACACCGAGAAAATGCGATCAGCTTCGGTTTCATCGTCAGCCCTGACCTTTTTCAGAATCCGGGTTTCGGGGTTCATGGTCGTTTCCCAGAGCTGATCGGGGTTCATTTCGCCCAGACCTTTATAGCGCTGCAAGGTAACTTTATCCATGCCGCCGAATTCCTGATTGACGATCTCGTCTTTTTCTTCGTCGCTGTAGGCATATTTTTCGACTTTGCCCTTTTTCACTTTATAAAGCGGTGGCTGAGCGACATAAAGATAACCTTTGCTGATCAGCTCAGGCATATACCTGAAAAAGAAGGTGAGCAGAAGAGTTCGGATATGCGCTCCGTCAACGTCGGCGTCAGTCATGATTACCAGTTTGTGGTAACGGGTCTTGGTGATATCAAAATCTTCGGCGCCGACATTAGTACCGATGGCGTTGATGAGATCCTGAATGATTTCGCTGCCAATAACCCTTTCAAGGCGGGTCTTTTCAACGTTGAGAATTTTGCCGCGCAACGGTAGAATCGCCTGTATACGGCGATCACGACCTTGTTTAGCCGAACCGCCTGCGGAATTCCCTTCGACGATGAAGAGTTCGCATTTGGCCGGGTCACGTTCAGAGCAGTCAGCAAGCTTGCCGGGAAGCGATCCGCCTTCGAGAGCGGTTTTGCGCCGGGTCAGCTCACGGGCTTTCTGGGCCGCGAGTCTTGCCTTCATCGAAGTCAGGATTTTATCCATAACCGGGCGTGCCACTGCGGGGTTCTGTTCAAAATAATCATAAAGAACATCGCTGACAATCTGATCGACAACGGCTCTGACCTCGGGGTTCCCAAGTTTGCCCTTGGTCTGACCCTCAAACTGCGGTTCAGGAACGCGAATAGACAGCACACCGATCAACCCTTCCCGGGTATCTTCGGTGGTTAGTTTGATTTCGTTGCCTTTACCCTTTTCTTTGCCAAGAAGATCGGGGTTTTCTTTGATATAGCGATTAAAAACCTTGGTAAGAGCATTTCTGTAGCCAATTACATGTGTGCCACCATCGATAGTATTGATGTTGTTAACAAAAGCGTAGAACTGCTCTGCGTAACCGTCGTTATAAGACATGGCCACATCAATTTCGATGCCATCTTTTTCTTTTGAAAAACTTATGACTTCACGAAAAATCGGGTTCTTCGTCTCATTAAGAAATTCGATAAAACTAGCGATGCCGCCAACATATTCAAACAGATGGCATTTAAGCGAAGCTTTCTGCCGCAGAACGATTTTTATGCCACGGTTCAAAAAAGCCAGTTCGCGCAATCGCTTTGACAAAATATCGAAACTGAATTCGGTATTCTCAAAAATCTCAGCATCAGGTTTGAATCTGATCTTGGTTCCGGTGCGGTGAGCGCCTTCGCTTGAGGTCATTGGCCCATAAGCTGCACCACGCCTGAAAGACTGTTGAAAAACCCCACCATCGCGCCACACGGTTACTTCAAGCCATTCAGAAAGGGCACTAACAACCGAAATACCAACGCCATGCAGACCGCCGCTGTATTTATAGCTGTTCTTGTCGAATTTGCCGCCTGAATGCAGCACGGTAAGAATTACTTCAAGAGCTGACTTGCCCGTCTGTTCATGAATATCGACCGGAATACCGCGCCCATCGTCGAGAACTGAAATGGAACCATCTTCATGCATGGTGACATGAATGGTGGAAGCATGACCGGCCAGAGCTTCGTCAATGCTGTTGTCAACGACTTCCCAGACCAGGTGGTGCAAACCGTCAAGCCCGGTGCCGCCAATATACATGCCGGGTCTTTTGCGAACCGCTTCAAGCCCCTCAAGAACCCTGATATTACGAGCAGAATACTCGCCATTACTGGGATCATGTGCATGTTCAGCAGGCACTTCAAAATCTTCGGGCTTTTCCTGCTGCATTACAACAGGGTTTTCCTTTTCAGTCATTACGTAACTCCTTGTTAATAACGATACTGGGAACTCATCTTCCAGGCAGGCTTGAGGTATTCAGCCTGTTGAAATGGATGACAAATTCCCCGTTGTGCAAGTGCTTCGGGCGATAAAGTTGACCCCAGCCAGTGACCATCGACGGTCAAAATTGCTGCACGATACTCGCTGGTGTCTTCGATTTCAGGCAGCAGGGCAGTAACCTTTTTGCGAGTATCTTCATCGACTGTGAGCAGATTAATTATCAGCTCACAGTTCTTAAAATCAACAAACTCATTCTGACCGATATGAATCAACATTCAGGTTCTCCAGGTTTGATTGCCAGGTAATTCAGCCAATGCACATCAGGCAACTCCTGGTCGTGCAAATGGTCAAGATCAACCTGATCGGGCATGCACCCGCAAAAAAGCATCATGCCTCGAACCATTTCGCGTTTCATGCGGGTAAAAGCATCTTCATCATAGGCAAGCGCGAGATCAACAGCGAGATCATCTATGAGTTTAAGGCTTTCATCGAGCAACTCGACCCTGATTGCCTCAAATTCGACCATAGATAAGCTGTTGTCAAATTCGCAAAGCTCTGCATAATTCAGCCAAGGCATTTCAGAAACAAGCACCCGAAGCTGCAAAAGGCTATCTTCACGGCTTTTATACACACACATCGCGCAAACCCCATTTTTAGAACGGGTTACAGCAGCACGACATAATACACATAATTTATAACCGCGCTCTTCAAGACCTCGCAGTCTTGCATCAAGCTTCTGCTGGCAACGGCGCAACTGCCCGGCAAGCTCACTATCTTTTAAATCAGCCATAGGAACAACTTTTTCAGTCTGCCATTCAGGCCAGGCTGCTTCTTTAACCATCTTTTCGATTTCAGGCGGTATAACACCGGGCTTGCCAATGACTTCGCTGATACTCATTTCAGGAAAAAGCTCATTAAGCTTCTCGATAATTCGGGCTTTGAGAAACACCAGAGTCTGCAACCACTGACTGTCTGAAACTGCCAGATAAAGGCGCCCCTTGATAAGTCTGGTCGGGCAGGTTTTGGCAGCCAGTTGCAACCCAACTACATCTTTCCAGGCAATGACCAGTTTGCCAAGCACCACAAGATCACGAGCTGTAAGAGCATAGCGTTGCTTGCCGTCAGAAGCCCGGTAATTTGCTTCACGCATACCGCTTATTGCTTTGATGAGCGTATGATTGACCGGCTTCACCTGACCAATTCGCTTTTTGCCAGTCGTCTGCCTGAACGATTCCATGCGGTGTCTGCTCTGTTATCTGTCTATTCCCTCTCGGGGTAGAAGAGAAGGTTTTTCATACTACTCTAAAATGAGTTTTTTTTCAAGAGGTTGACACCTCAAAAAACAGTTCGATAATAGCGAATAAACGGCAATTGTTTTGATTGTCAGCAAGCGTCTGATAAAAAAACACCCACAAACAAAAACATGACGAACTTTGGGGTTATGCAAAACACGTTTTCGGCAATTTCAGGCTGCGTTGGCAAAAATTACTGTTTTTCGGGGTCTACAAAACGTCTGATGCGCTCGAATTCCTCGGCAAAAGCTTTTTCCTGCTTGATTTTACGATTAACTTTTTCGCAGGAATGCATAACGGTGGTATGATCGCGGCCGCCAAATTTCTGGCCAATCTGGTTCAGCGATGCATCAGTCAGTATCTGGCAGAGGCGCATGGCCACCTGGCGTGGCAGCACGAGATTTTGCGAACGCCTTTTCCCGTTCATTTCTTCTTCTGAAATATCGTAAAATTCAGCGACGCGCTTCTGTATCCAGGGAATGCCGATCTTGCCGCCGGAATTTTCGCGAAGCATGTCTTTTAATACCTGATCGACGAGATCTTTGCTGATGGGCTTTTTCATGATGCCTGCAAAGGCAAGAACGCTGTTAAAAGCCCCTTCAACATCACGAATATGAGAAACTACTCCCTGAGCAAGATACATGATAATTTCGTCAGATACTTCGACCATCGATTTGCTGGCGAATTTTTTAAGGAGTGCGGCACGCATTTCGAGGTCGGGAAGCTGAACATCAACAACCACACCCATACCAAATCTGGAAGCAAGGCGTTCTTCGAGTGATTCCCCGCCACGTTGAATCTTGCCAGGCGGATTATCAGATGTAAGAACGATCTGTTTCTTCTGTTGAAAAAGCTCGTTGAAGGTATGAAAAAATTCTTCCTGGGTTGAGCCCTTGCCGGCGATGAACTGAATATCATCGATCAATAGCAGGTCTATCTTTCGGTATTTGGCCCTGAAAGCTTCGGTCTTTTTATCTTTGATCGAATCAATAAATTCATTGGTAAAGGCTTCAGAAGAAAGATAAGCAATACGGGCTTTCGGGTTTTTATGCAGGAGTTCCTGGCCGATGGCTTGAATCAGATGGGTTTTGCCGAGACCAACCCCACCGTAAATAAAAACCGGGTTATGCAGGTTGCCCGGGTTCTGGCTGACTGCGTGGCAGACGGCATAGGCAAATTGATTGCTCTTGCCGACTACGAAAGAATCAAAAGTATATTTATTGTTAAACATGCCGTCATACTTAGCCGGAAACGCCTTAACAGTTTTAACGGCTTCATCATCAGTTTTAAAAGCTGGAATTGCTGGCTGTTCAGGTTTGATCTGACCAAATCGACCGGACTTGGTAACCAGACGATACTTCAGCGCCGGTTTTTCACTGTTGAGAATACGGGTAATTACGTCTGCGTAACGCTTTTCGCAAAGATCACGACAGAAATCGCTCGTCGCTTCCATTACCAGGTGATCGCCCTCAATGGCAGCCGGGGTGATTGAACTCAAAAAGATTTTTGAGTGAGCCTGGTTTTGTCTGCTGCCGTCAGCCTGAATTTCGGTGGTGATTTTATTCCAGAGCGTATCGAGCGACGATATCATGTACAGTGACCTCACAGCTTTTGTGTACAACGAATAAAACAACCGGAAACTTGCAAAGAACGAAACTGGTTATTTTTGCGTATGTCGGGATGGTTGAATCATAGCAGACAAAAGCCGTATCTGCAAGGACTTTTAACATCAAAGTTCTGATAATCCTCTGGAAAACCCGGTGGAAATTTTGTGGATAAAATGTGGAAAACCTCAAACGAAAAAAAATGTTAACAAACAGTGAAAAACTCTCAGGTTTATCAACAACCTTTTCCACATCAATAAAAGGCGATGACTTGAGTTGTACATATAGTTATCCACAGTTTCCACCGGTACTAAAGAATACGGGTACTGATTTAATAAATTATATATGTACATATAATAGACAGGCAATGTGCAAAAACAAGCATCTGCAAACATCAGCCATCAACATAATACTTTATTGCCCAGTTTCTGGCTATCTGTTATAATCCTTTCACTTCAAATATGGAGTTATTTAATGGCAAAAGCAAAAAGCACCACGGCCAACCATGGCCAGGTAATAGACCAGGTCGTTGATATAATAAAGTTTATGGGCGAAAATCGCCTGTCAGAAATTGAACTCGAAACAACCGGCCTTAAAATGACCCTTAAAAAGCATTCTGAAGCTCAGTTGCACACTATTCCAGTTTATAGCGCCAATCTGCCGGTAACAACCCCGGCTGCCAGCGTTAATAAAAAATCACCCGTTAAAGCCCCGGCAGACGCTGAAAAACCTCTGGTGGCCGCACCTGCGAATTTTAAAACTGTTGTGTCGCCCATGGCTGGCACTTTTTATCGATCACCATCACCAGATTCTCAGCCTTTTATCAAGGAAGGCGACATCATAAAAGCTGGTCAGACTATCTGCATCGTTGAAGCCATGAAAATGATGAATGAAATCAAGTCTGACAAGGCCGGCAAAATCGAAAAAATTCTTATCGAAAATGGCAAGCCAGTCGAAAAAGGCACTGCTATAGTTCAGATCGGGGAATAACCATGCAAACTTTTGATCTGATTGTAATCGGCGGCGGCCCTGGTGGCTACCCACTAGCAGCGCGGATGGCCCGTCAGGGCAAGAAAGTTGCGATTGTTGATAATGAAGCTGAATTTGGCGGCACCTGCCTTAACTGGGGTTGCATTCCTACCAAGGCTTTACTTGCTTCGGCAGGTAATTTTCATCTGCTTAAACATGCCGGTGAATTCGGTTTAAGCTGTGCTGATGCAGGTTTTGACTGGGCTAAAATCATTGAACGCAAGAACAATATTACTTTGCAGCTGCGCCAGGGCATTATCAAGATGCTCGAAAAAGCTGGCGTAACTCTGTTTAAAGGCATTGCCCGTCTGTATAAAGATCGCGTGGTCAAGGTCAGTGGCTACGACGAACCTCTGCATTCCGAAAAGATATGTCTGGCAGTAGGTTCTGTTCCTGCGGCTCCGGCAGTATTTCCAACGAACCGCGACATTTTCTGGACCAGCAACGAAGCATTACATGCTGATGCTGTTCCCGAATCGCTTCTTGTAGTCGGTGGCGGGGTCATTGGTATTGAGCTTGGCCAGGTTTTCGCTGAATTTGGCTGCAAGGTTTGTATTGTTGAAATGATGCCGCAGATTCTGCCGGGCCTTGATAATGCGACCGCTAAACGTTTGATGCCGGTCTTTAAAAAATCTGGCATGGAAATCATGACTGGCAAGAAGGTTGACTCACTCTGCGAAAAAAATGGCCGTGCTCTCGCGACCATTGATGGTGTTGAGCGTGAGTTTGCTAAGGTGCTGATTGCAGTTGGCCGGCGGGTAAACATGAGTTTTATGCATGAAACCGATGTTCACATTGAAACTGAACGTGGCCTGATCAAGACTGGTTCTGATTATCAGACCACCGAACCTGGTGTCTATGCCATCGGTGATGCGATAAAGGGGCCGATGCTGGCGCATAAAGCCAGTTATGATGCCATGATTCTGGCGGCTCAGTGGCAGGGCAAAACTGTTGTTGCTGATTATTCGCTGGTGCCTTCATGTGTTTATACTCACCCCGAAATTGCCTGGGTTGGCCAGAGTGAAGATTCTTTAAAAGCAATTGGGGTCAGTTATAAAACTGGTCGCAGCCTGTTTTCGGCCAACGGCAAGGCTCTGACTGCCGGTGCTGGTGATGGGCAGATCAAAACCCTTATTGCTGATGACGGCAAACTTCTTGGAGCGGTAATCTGGGGCCCTGAAGCCAGTAACATCATTAACGAAGCCACGATGTTGGCGCAATTCGGCATTACCGATCACGATTTTTCCATGATGATTCATCCGCATCCGACATTGTCAGAAGCTTTTATGGAAGCGGTCGAAAATGCGAGCGGCTCAGGAGTGCATGGCTGATCATGAAAAGCGCTGGTTTTATTAACCTGCCTGACTGGAAACATCGACTTCAGGAAATCCTGACCGGATTTGGCCGTGAGGATACTGTAAAATTACCTGTATTAGGTCGAGAAAACGCTGAGAGCCCCTGGATGACACTTGATGCCAGCGATTTTTTCGCTGCGGTCCAGACTGGCATTCATTTCAGCGCCAGCAATAATATCAGGCGTTTTCCAGAAAACGTTGTCACTACTGACGCTGAACTGGCAATCAACCGTCTGCTAGAAGGCCGCCAACACCAGACTTTTTTCAGTGCCGCCATGGGTGGCACTTTCCCGTTTCAGCGCATTCTTGGCTCTGCCTACGCCACGGTGCGGCCTGATAAAATTATTGTGCAGAATGACTCGGTGACCGGGTTTATTCTTTCCCGCATGGAAAAAGAGGGAAAGAACCTTGAACAGGCGCTGCATGAAGCCCAATGGGAAAAATTGGTCGGCGGCAATCCCAGTCAACATCTGCATGGTATGGTTGCCAGAAACCGTCTGATATTGCAGATGGCTGCAATTTTTGGCGTGTTGCTTCGCCCCGACCAGGTGCCGACTATCGGTATTAATTCACTTGTTGTTGATGATATTCGTATTGCCGGCGAGCTTGGTTATTCTGTTAAATCGCTTGGTATTGGGCAATATCATGGTGGGGTTGTTAAAGCGGTTGTTGAACCCTGCATGATACCGGAACGCTATCTGCTGGCCCAGGTGCGTGGCGGGTCTGAGATGATTTATGCTAAAACCCTCGAAGGTTTGTCGCAGGTTTATACCTGCCCCG
>Ga0116171_10004022_pt1 | contig 13358 bp, 4 predicted proteins | sample AD_JPNHW2_MetaG_FD_89798 | JGI IMG/M metagenome (GOLD analysis project Ga0116171, IMG submission 89798) | Active sludge microbial communities of municipal wastewater-treating anaerobic digesters from Japan - AD_JPNHW2_MetaG | ecosystem: Engineered > Bioreactor > Anaerobic > Digestate | place...
CAATATTCAATGGAGCCGTACGACTAATTTTGCAAATTATAATGAGACCCAGACTTATTATAAGAACACCTACGAGTTGTTATACAAGGTAGATAACGGCAGTTGGAACAGCATAACGACAATGTACAACAGCACTGCTACAAATTACAGCTATTCCTGGCAGGTGCCCGATGTAGCGCCTTCTACTCTAAAGATCATGATCAGAAGTTATTGGTACGCCAATATGGGTGGAGCCTTGTACTGGATCGATTCTTCGGATGTCGTTTCACCGGCAGTGAATCCAAGCGGCACCATCACCGTGACTAATCCTAATGGTGGTGTCACACTAAATGCACTTACCACTTATTATGTTACATGGACCGGTAACGGCACCAGCGGCTTTTACGACATTTTATACAGCACCAACGGCGGCACAAGCTACAATACGATAGCAACCAATGTTACCGGAACGAGTTATGCGTGGAATGTTAACAATAACCCGGGAACTAACGTATTTGTGCGTGTGCGCGACAATCAGAATACCTGCCGCAAAGATGCCAGCGATTTTTCCAATACCATAACTGCAGCCATGCCGGTTTTGACATCCCCTAATGGTGGCGAGGTTTGGAATGTAAACAGTACACATAATATAACCTGGAACACGAACACCATCATTTCCGGTGGAAGTGTATTTATTGAGTACTCACTTGACAATGGCGTTACTTATAATACGGTAATAGCCTCAACTCCGAACACCGGCAGTTATAGCTGGACATTGCCTTACGTTCCGACTACACAGGCTAAGATCAGGATCAGTGTGGTCGGTGAACCCACATTGTATGATATCTGCGATGCTCCGTTTACAATTCTGGTACCGACACCGGTCGTGACTTCACCAAATGGTGGTGAAACCTGGTATGCAGGCGAAATTAAGAATATAACCTGGCTGCCGGCAACATTTTTTAGTAATACTGTTAACATCCAGTATTCGCTGGATGCAGGAAGCACCTGGGTGAACATAGCCACCAATCAATCAAACTCCGGTTCATACTCCTGGACACTTCCCAGCTTGAATTCTGCCAATGCATTGATCAAAGTAAGCAATTATACCAATACTGCTGTATATGACGTCAGCGATGCGCTCCTGACACTCAGGCCCTGGGTTAGAATTATTACTCCCAACGGCGGAGAAATCCTTGGATCATGCACCCAGACTACCATCGCCTTTGAAAAAGCGCCTACTCATACCAGTTTCAATATTGAATACTCTGTTGATAATGGTTCAAACTGGATTGCGTTACAAACAAATCAAACTTACACCAACACCATTAATACCTATAGCTGGACTATCCCAAACAGTCCGACAACCCAGGCTTTGGTAAGGGTAACTCCTTATTCATACCCAGCAAAGGCCGATATCAGCGATGCTGCCTTTACGATCAAGAAAGCGGTGACTATTGTTCAGCCTAATTATGGCGGTGTTCTGGTTATTGGTTCCTCCTATCCTATCGAATGGCTGAGTGACGGCATCTCCAATATCTATGACCTGGCATATTCGACTGCAGGCCCTACTGGCCCGTTTACCAATATAGTTCTTGGATTTAATACATCCAACAACACGTACAGCTGGACGGTACCAAATACTCCATCCACAAATTGTTACCTCAGAATAAGAGATAATGTAAATTCCTGTAAAGAAGATATCTCAGATCTGGCATTTACAATTTCAGCCACAGCAAATCCGATCACAGTTACTGCCCCGGATGGCGGAGATACACTGAGCGCTTGCCAGGCATACAATATTACCTGGACAGAATCAGGTGCACCGATCGGTAATTACAACATTTCGTATTCGATTGATTACGGGGTTAACTGGGTTCCAATAGTTTCAAATCTTATTACAACTTCCGGATATTACAACTGGATAGTTCCCAATGTAAATGTCTCCGGCGCCCTCATACGTGTCCAGTCAGGGTTGAATCCACTGGTTTTCGATTACAGTAATGCCCTGTTTATGATCAAACCCGGAAGGTTATTCACCAATGAAGACGTTACCATCTGTTCGGGAAGTTCTGTTCAGCTTAATACGAGCGGCGGATCAAATTATTCATGGTCCCCTTCAGCAGGATTAAGTAATACGACTATTCCTAATCCAATTGCTACGCCTTCAGGCACAACACAATATACCGTAACCTCTAATTCATCCGGCTGCTTCCTGCAGGATACGGTTTTAATAACCGTACTGCCAAGCACCGGGCTCACGGCAGGCGTGTCAATCAGCCCATCAACAGGTACCGCAATTTGCAGCGGCACCCCGGTCCTTTTTGTCGCTACTCCTGCTAATGGAGGTTCAACACCTGCCTATACCTGGAAAAAGAATGGGACAACGGTCGGAACAAATACTTACACGTACACCGATTCCGGCCTGGCTTCAGGAGATGTGATCACTTGTATTCTGACCTCATCGGAACAATGTGTTGCAAATAACCCAGCTACTTCAAATGCTGTTACGATGACCGTATTCCAGAATGTCATCCCGTCAGTTTCTATTTCAACCGCCAGTAGCTCTGTTTGTGCAGGAACAAATGTAACGTTTACTGCAACCCCGGTTAATGGTGGGGCGTCTCCATCGTACCAGTGGAAGAAAAATGGCAATAATGTGGGATCAAATTCCAATATCTATACTGATGCGACATTAGCAAATCTTGACCTGATCAGTGTAGAGATGTTGTCGAATGCCAGCTGCGCAAGCCCGCAACTTGTTTCCTCCAACTCCATATTAATGACTGTGAATCCGAATACCACACCTACGGTAGTTATTTCCACACCATCAAGCACCATTTGCTCAGGAACAACCGCCGCATTTACTGCAACCGCAAACAACGCAGGTACAACACCTGTCTATCAATGGAAAATCAATGGTATGAACACCGGTTCAAATTCCAGCACGTATACGTCCGCTACATTGGTAAACAACAACCAGATTTCCTGCACGGTGATTTCCAGTAATACCTGTAACACGGTGAATCCGGTTTCTTCAAGCGCTATTACTATGACTGTTCTTCCTTCGCCTTCAGCGCCTGTGGCTTCAAGTAATTCACCAGTGTCTTCGGGTACCGACCTTAACCTTTATGCCAGTACCATTGCAGATGCTACCTATTATTGGACAGGCCCGAACGGTTTCAGTTCATCCGCTCAGAACCCGGTTATTCCCAATGCAACTACATCCATGAGCGGAAAATATTATGTTTCTGCAACGGTTAACGGATGCTCCAGCCCGGCAGACAGCACGGTAGTGACAGTATCATTTACGCCATTGCCGGTAACCATTTCAGGGGTGGCAATCAGCGAAGCCGGCAGCTTCATCAACGGCGTTAAACTGAAACTTACTGGTGCTGAGATTGACTCCATGTACACTTCAGCCAACGGACAATACCAATTTGATGTATTGCAGGGCGCAAGCCAGGTGATCACGCCATCAAAAAATAACGACCTTGTCAGTTATAACGGTATTTCTTCATTTGATATCATCCTTATGCAACGGCATATCGGCGCTGCTCAATTACTCGGCTCACCATATAAAATCATTGCGGCCGATGTTAACAGCTCCGGGACGGTTAATGTCATCGATATTTCAATGACCAAAGCCTTGATTTTACAGAACATAACAAGTTTCCCGGGAAACAAACTATGGTCGTTTGTAAATTCATCGTATGTTTTTGCTGATCCTATCCATCCATTCCCTTATGAAAACTCAAGATCCTATAGTAATGCCACTGCGGCATCTGACCAAAACTTCATTGGAGTAAAACTCGGTGATGTTAACAACAGTTGGGACCCGTTTGTTTCAAAAGCGCTGAGCTCTGAGATCATTACCATGAGCACACAAAGCATGGAAACCGTTAACGGAGCTATTGTAGAAGTTCCAGTTACCGTAAAAGATTTCAACAATATCAGCGGCTTCCAGTACACATTAAGCTGGGATCCTGAAGTTCTCGAGTTTGTGGATGCCAACAATGCTGCCTTAAATATGGACTATGGGACATTACAAACTTCGAACGGAAAGCTCACCACATTATGGGCTACAGACGACCTGAACGGATTGAATATTCCCGACGGGCAAGCCATTTTTGTGTTGAAATTCAGGGTGATAGGCAATGCCGGAGCATCTTCCGCGATATCAATTAATTCTGATATTACACTTATGGAAGCTGTGAATAAAGACCTGGAGGAAGTTACCATAAACGTGGAAGCCGGACTGGTGAAAATTGTCGGCACGACTGGTATTGATCCGGTTGGTTCAGAAGAATGCCAATTGTTCCAGAACGAACCAAATCCTTTTGCTTCTTCTACAAAAATTACCTTTAGCATTCCGGTCAGGGATGAAGTGTCGATTTTTATTTATGACATTTTTGGAAAAGAAGTGGCTGAATTCAAAGGAATTTATGACAGCGGAAAGCACAGTATTATCTGGGATGGCACTGATCAATACGGAAGCAGGTTAAGTGTCGGAACTTATTACTGCCGCCTGCAGACAGGAAATTATATTAAAGTCAGGAAAATGATATTATTCAAATAACGAATTTAACAAATATCATTACCACTGAAAGTTATGAAAAAACTATTTTTTAATATTGTTTTTCTGCTGCTGATCTCTTTTAGTTGTTCAGCAAATGTGACGTTCCTGATGGGCAATCAAACGGCTGCGGAAGGCACTCAGGTTATGGTACCTGTTAAAGTGGTGGATTTTGCATCCATTGTCTCTGCCCAGGGAACGGTGCAGTTTGACCAGTCGGTCATCTCTTTCGTATCGGTTCAGGATTTCGGGCTTGCCACGCTTGACGAGAGCAGTTTTGGCATCAGCCAGGCCGCTAACGGAAAATTGATGTTCAGCTGGACCGATCCTGACCTTGGGGGAGAATCGCTGCCCGACAGCGCAGTTCTGTTTACCATCAGATTCAATGTCATCGGGATTTCAGGACAATCCAGCGCATTGTCGTTTGTGAACGTACCCACGGCAATGGAAGTCATGAACAATTCATTTGATCAGGAAACCCTCAGTCTTATAAATGGCAGTGTAACGATTCAGAACATGGTGTTGCCTTCGGCGGTAACCTTGAAATTGGATTCTGTGAGCGGTATTCATGGTTCCCAGGTCACAGTTTCCTGCAGAGCTTTTAATTTCTCCAACATTAACTCTGCTCAGGGAACAATACTCTTTGATAATACCGTAGTTTCATTTGACGGGATAGGTTATTGCGGCCTGCCCGGATTAAATGCGGCAAGTTTTGGCCTTACACAACTTTCACAGGGAAAAATCACCTTTAGCTGGAACGACCCCGACCTTGAAGGACGGGACATTGCAAACGGCGAAGCGGTGTTTTCATTGAATTTTGTTTTGACAGGCAATACAGGACAACACTCGAACATTTCTTTGACTGACACACCAACACAGGTAGAGATTTCCGATTCTTCACTGAACCTGCTGTCGGTAGGCCTTATAGGCGGGGACATTAGAATTACCGGATCCTCAGGGGTGTTAGGAATTAAAATCGATTCTGTAATTGGAACTCCAGGATTTCAGGTTGTGGTGCCGGTTAGAGTGTGGCAATTTAAAAAGATTGTTTCTTTACAGGGCACCATTACCTTCAATCCTGCTGTGGCATTGTTCGATACCGTGGTTCAATATGGCTTACCTTTTATGGATTTTACTACATTTGGCACATCCCTGGTAAATACCGGTAAACTAATGTTTTCATGGACTGATGACTCTTACACCGGCCAAACGTTAAGCGATTCGTCGGTCATATTTGCTGTCAGGTTCACTGTTGCCGGTAACGAAGGTTCGTTCACCCTGCTCGATATGATCAGTACCCCAACATCAATTGAAGTAGTGGACACTTCCTTAAGCGAGTTAAGTTTTTATACGCAGCAGGGAAAAATTATGGTTGGCACCGGACATACCCTCAGCGGGAAAACCCGTTATGCCGGAAGAGCTAATGCCGGCAGCCCTGCACCAAACCCTCCATCCTATAATGCTGATACTTACACTATAGGTAAGGTAATTGTAATATTGAAGACTTATCCGGAAGGAGATATTATCACAAAGGATACCAGCGATGCACAAGGAAATTTCCATTTCAGCAATGTCATGGACGGAACGTACCGAATATCTTACGATAAATATACAGCCGATTCGATGCAATGGGGCAACGATGTGAATGCCATTGACGTGGCCCTGCTCAAATATTTTATCGGCAGCGATACCATTCAGGATCCTTCCAGATGTTTTTCCGCAAAATATAAAAGAGCTGCCAATGTGGATAATAACGCCGCCATCAACGCAGTGGATATTGCCCGGTTAAAATCAAAGATCGGTGCACCATACGACGCTGTTAAAAACTTCCCGAAAGGAAACTGGCCGGCCCTCGATACGGTGGTGACCATGTCCGGAGCAGATTTCAACGTCCTTTTAAAAACCATTTGTTACGGCGATTTTAATGCATCCAGCAGCAGATACCGCGATTCACTTACCACCTGGAGCAACCTTAAATCAGTTGCCACTGATATTGTTTTAACTTCTGAAGAGTCTTTGGTGACAAGCGATCCACACTATTTTGAGGTACCTTTACGTATCAGCGAGAAAATGAATGAATTTTCTGCCCTTGGGCTGGAACTGACTTATTCAAAGGGCTACGAACTTGTCAGCGCATTTATGCCAGGATCAGGCAATGATAAGGGGCCCGTAAAAATTAACCAGACCCTGGACGAAGTTATTGCTGAAAACAATGACCTGCTTGTCACTGATGAAGATGGCGTCATCAGGGTAGTTTATGCTACCACAGATCATTATGATGTTTCTGCCAATGATGTGATGATTGTTTTTGGTTTCCGCAAGCTCCAATATTTAGATCAGGAAACTGAAGAATTTAATCTGGCCGGGACCGGCGTGATCGGAAACAAATACGGTGAAGAAAATGAAAATACCTACCTGTTGATGCCCAAGGTATTGGTTCAGGGCAGCAACACGGAAGCAGGACTTGAATTTACAGGCTATCCGAATCCGTTCAAAAGCCAGGCAACTATTAACTACACCCTGCCTGAAAACGGGACGGTTACACTGAAGGTATACAATGCCATCGGCGGGTTGATCTCGGAACTTGTAAATGAAGTCCAGGAAAGCGGCAAACATACCGTACCATTCTCGCAAGAGAGCCTGTCCTCCGGCATGTACACTTTTAAACTCGAATATATCAGCGGGAATAAATCAAATTGTCTGGTATTAAAGATGTTTAACAGATAATCCAGGAATCAGGAATTTCGATTTTTATAAAATCCGGATCAAAGACAATTTGGCAGTTTGATGATCGATTTTGAGAATGGTATACTTTTCGGTCAACAATGCCGTTATTCTGTATGTTTGATTTTAATCCATTTGAGTTTTTACTTATAATGTGTATTTTTACAACCTTCTTAACCAGACTTTTTTAAATGAGAAAAAATTTTTATAAAACTTCCCTGCTCCTATTTCTGTTTTTTTTGATCAACCTTAGCATATTTGCCCAGAAATTTACGATCAGCGGCTATGTTAAGGATAATGCCACCGGTGAATTTTTGATCGGCGCTAATGTTTACCTGAAGGAATTGATGAAAGGAACAACGACCAACACTTATGGGTTTTACTCTATTACGGTTGAAAAAGGTGAATATAACCTGGTAACGTCCTTTGTAGGTTATAAAGATGTTGACGAGAAGGTCACACTGGATAAAAATGTCAAATTAAATATCAACCTTGAACCGAATGTCATAACCACTTCTGAGGTAGTGATTTCCGGTGAGCGTGAAGATAAAAACACACAAAGTACCGAGGTTGGCCGTGTAGAAATTCCTATAGATAGAATTAAAAAGTTGCCGGCCTTGCTGGGTGAGACTGACGTCATCAAAGCTATTCAGCTGACCCCGGGCGTTCAGTCGGCCGGAGAAGGAAACACAGGATTCTACGTCAGGGGCGGCGGCCCGGACCAAAACCTGATTTTGCTTGATGAAGCTGTTGTCTATAATGCTTCTCACCTGCTCGGTTTTTTTTCGGTCTTTAACGCCGATGCTCTGAAAAATGCCGAGCTGATCAAAGCCGGCATGCCTGCCAATTATGGCGGCCGTCTGGCATCCGTGCTTGACATCTCCATGAAAGAAGGGAACAACAAAAAATTTGAATTTGACGGTGGTATCGGGCTGATCTCTTCACGGCTTACAGTACAGGGCCCGATAAAAAAAGAAAAATGCTCCTTTATTGTTTCCGGCCGCCGCACTTATCTCGACCTTGTCATGCAGCCTTTCCTGAAAAAAGATTCTCCCTTTAAAAAAGGCGGATATTATTTTTATGACATCAACGCAAAAATCAACTACTATTTTTCTGATAAAGACCGCTTGTTTTTGAGCGGGTATTTTGGCAAGGATGTTTTTACGCTGAACGGCGGCGAATCGTTTTCAAACAAAATTGATTGGGGTAATGCCACAGCTACAGTAAGATGGAACCATTTGTTCAATGATAAATTATTTCTGAACACGACGCTGATTTACAGCAATTATAAATTCAATATGGGCGCCGAACAGAATTTTTATGAAATGAAACTCCATTCGGGTATCACTGATTACAGCGCCAAGCTTGACTTTTCATACCTGCCGACCATTCGCCATAATATAAAATTTGGCGGACAATACACCTATCATGTCATGATGCCCAACAGCGCCTCTGCCCGTTCCGACACCACCGAATTTGATCTCGGCGGAACCGTGAAACTACACACTCATGAGGCAGCCATTTTTATCACTGACGATTTTGATGTATCTGAAAAAATCAAGATCAGCGGCGGTTTGCGTTATTCCATGTTCTTTCATACCGGGCCATTCGACCGCTACAATTTAAATGAGACCGGAATAATTACCGACACAATCTCTTATAAAACCGGTGAACTTATTAAAATGTACCATGGGCTCGAACCCAGGCTGTCGGTGAAATTCGGCATCAATTCCAAGTCGTCGATCAAAGCCTCATTCACCATGAATTACCAGTACATTCATATGGCTTCGTACACATCGGTTTCGCTGCCTACAGATATCTGGGTACCCAGTACTTCACTAGTGAAACCTCAGATCGGGTATCAATATTCCCTTGGTTATTTCAGGAACTTTTATAAAAACATGTGGGAAACATCTTTTGAAATATACTACAAGGATATGCGCAACCAGATCGAGTTTAAGGAAGGGTTCTCTGCAGTCGACAATCTTAAAAACAATACCGATAACAACTTTACTTATGGCCGCGGCTGGTCTTACGGCGGCGAGCTTTTTATAAAAAAACGCGTGGGTAAAACCACCGGCTGGATCGGATATACCCTGTCCTGGACACAACGTAAATTCCCTGAAATCAACGGCGGAAAAACATATCCTGCCAAATACGACCGCCGCCATGACATCTCTATTGTGGTTACACAGCAGCTTGGCAAACGCTGGTCTATTTCTGCAGTCTGGGTTTATGCCACCGGAAATGCCATGACGCTGCCGCTGTCAAGGTACTTCTTATCCGGCAGCATCGTAAATGAATACAGTGCGCGTAACGCTTTCCGCATGCCCGCATACCATCGTCTGGATATTTCCGCTACATTTTCAAGCAAAGATAAACCTGGAAAAAGATTTCACTGGGATCTGAATCTTGGTGTGTATAACGTTTACAGCCGCATGAATCCGTACTATATTTACTTTGAAACTACAGGTGATTTGACCACTTTTGACCTGAAAACCGTTGCCAAACAAGTATCATTGTTCCCGATCATCCCATCAGTAACATGGAATTTTAAATTTTAACCTTATGAAATTCAGATCATATAAACTCCTGATTCTATTTTTGTTTAGCGCTTTTGCTTTTATTTCATGCGAAAAAGAAATAACGATCGACCTGCCTGAAGAATCCCCAAAAATTGTTATTGAAGGTTATATCGAAAACGGGCAGCCCGCCATCGTTTCCATCACGAAAAGCGCCCCGTATTTTGACCCGATCGATTCGACTACACTGTTAAGCTCCATGGTTCTGAATGCTGTGGTAACTGTGAGCGACGGAACCACCACCGAACAATTGCAGTTTGATACCGTTATGTCGATCCCTCCTATTGTTTATGTCGGCAAAAATATTATTGGCGAAATTGGTAAAACCTATTATTTAACGGTGGTGGTCAACGGGCAAACATACACCTCACAAACCACACTGCCCAATCCTGTGGCCTTTGATTCACTCTGGTTCAGGCTGGCGCCAGACAACGATACCATTGGCGATGTTTTTGCCATTGGCACCGACAATGGAGCGGAGTACAACTATTACCGTGTTTTTACCAAAAACACTACTATTGATTATAAATTTGTACCTATTTTTGAATCCGTTTGGGACGACAAATTTTTTAACGGTATGTCTTTTACCATACAGCTTTATCATGGTATTTCAAGCAATATTACCGATATGTTTGATGAAGATGACGACAGAGGGATGGGCTATAAAGTCGGTGATATGGTGATAACGAAACTGTGTACTATGGACTACGACAGTTATAATTTCTGGTCTGCAGCAGAATCGGAAATTGTATACGGCAGCAACCCATTCATGACCACCACCAGTGTGCCCACCAACATCAAGGGAGGCGCTATTGGTTGCTGGACGGGATACACAGCCACTTACGACACCATCATTTGCACACCTTAAATCACATATATGACCGAAGAAATTGAAAAAGTAAAAGTCCTTATTATTGGCTCAGGCCCGGCCGGTTATACGGCAGCCATTTACACAGCCCGCGCTGATCTCAAACCGGTTTTGTACCAAGGCTTACAGCCCGGCGGACAGCTTACCATAACCACTGATGTGGAAAATTTTCCGGGTTACCCCGAAGGTATCAGCGGGTTTGAAATGATGGAAGACCTGAAAAAACAGGCCGAACGTTTTGGCACAGACATACGCTGGGGCGTAATTACCAGTGTCGATTTTTCTTCAAGGCCGTTTAAGATCATCGCTGACGAAACTAAGACCATCATGGCCGAAACCGTCATTATCGCCACCGGCGCTACCGCCAAATGGCTCGGCCTTAAATCAGAACATAAATACAGAGGCTACGGATTATCGGCCTGTGCCGTCTGCGACGGATTCTTTTTCAAAGGAAAAGATGTGGCAGTAGTTGGTGGCGGCGATACCGCTGCCGAAGATTCTACCTACCTCGCCAAGCTTTGCCGCAAAGTTTACCTGATACACCGCCGCGGTGACATGCGGGCATCGAAAGCCATGCAAAACAAAGTCTTTTGTACTTCGAACATTGAAAGGCTTTTCGGATACGTGCCCGTTGAAATTATTGGCGAAAAAAATGTCGAAGGGCTTGTCATCAAAAACGTAGAAAGCGGGGCTACCGAAAACCTTGCTGTGGACGGGCTTTTTGTCGCTATCGGCCACTCGCCTAACTCAGGAATTTTCAAGGGGCAGCTTGAAATGGACGAGACAGGATATATCTATACCCACCCCGGAACGTCCAGAACCAGCGTGAAGGGCGTGTTTGCTGCCGGCGATGTACGCGATCATGTTTACATGCAGGCCGTTACCGCCGCAGGAACCGGATGTATGGCAGCCATTGAGGTTGAACGTTTTTTATCTTCGGAACACGAACAATAGCAAATTGTTGTTGCTATTCATGCTATAAAAACAATTAGCAATTAATGGATTCCAAGTGCAACGAAGAATCTCTTTACTATCGTGAGACTAAGTAAAACATTTTGAATAATACCAATTGTTTTCTGAACCTTTAATTTTTTGCTGTACCCATCTTTTCGGCCATCAGCAAGGCATTATAAAGGTTTACAATGCCGCCCGTAACGGAAAGAGAACTAAAATTCACCTTATAGCTACGGCCTGTTTCCATAGGTTTCTGAACCATTATATCAACTTTCTCAGCCGATTGCATGATGATTTCTTTTACCTGTTTTGCGGTAAGATTTGGATAATAACTTCTGATAACCGCTGCAACACCTGCTACAACAGGGCTTGCCATTGATGTGCCGCTGGCAGATTCATAGCCGTTGTGTGGTTTTAATCCCCACAGATCCACACCCGGAGCAAAAACTTCCACCGTTTTTTGACCGTAATTCGAAAAATTTCCGACAAGATCATCTCCCTTTTGCATCGAGCTTGCACCTACTGTCAGCCAGTTTCCTGTAAGAAGAGTCCCGTCGTCAGCAATATTTGTCGGAAAATTATCAACGTCATCGTTGTTCTCTGCATCGTTACCGGCCGCATGGACCAGCAATACATCGTATTTATCCGCAAGAGGCAACACTTCGTCCACAAATTTTTTCTGGGGAGAAAAAGATTTACCAAAACTCATATTGATCACCTTGGCGCCATTCTCAATGGCATAGCGGATACCGTTGGCCACATCCTTATCACGCTCATCCCCGTCGGGAACCACACGGATGATCATCAGTTGAACGTTGGAAGCAATCCCATCCGCGCCTTTACCGTTATTGCGCACGGCTCCTATTTCGCCGGCTACAAAGGTTCCATGCCCGGGATCTGGGCCGATGACATCACTATTTCCATAAAAACGGTTGCTGTTATCTTTATAATTGTCGCCAACTATAGACCTGGAATTGAATTCCGTGTTGTAATGATAATTGAGGTCATTGGTGGTTTGCTCAGCATAAGCGATCAGGTCAGCCGCTTTAATGCCAAACATCAACCATACGGTCAGTTTTTCTGCACTGGTCGAGACATTTTCCGGCGCCTTGCTCAGTTTTTTAAGATCCTTGAGGGTATAATCCTGTTTTTTAAGGTAGGCTTTTACAATACTATCGGCTATTTTAATTTCCCGGCCCGTTTTCACCATTTCCGATTCTTCTTTTACTTCATCCAATTTCTTGGTGTAAACGTCTTTCACCTTGTTGTATAACTCAAATTCGTTTTTATCGGAAATGTTGTTCGGGTCAGCGTTTTTATATTTCGCATCAAGCTCAGTGAACAGGCGTGTTACTTCAAAATTATCCGCATTCACATTTTCTCCTTTTGCATTTCCAATGAAATTCCAGCCATGAATATCATCCACATAACCGTTTTTGTCATCGTCGATTCCGTTGCCTGGTATTTCCTTTGGGTTGGTCCAGATATTTCCCTTCAGGTCTTCATGATTTATATCAGTACCGCCATCAATCACAGCTACAATCACCGGTTGAGAGGTTTTGTTCTTCAACAGTTCCTTATAAGCCTTTTCGGTGCTCACCCCGAAAACTTTGTCCGATTTCAGGTCTTTGTTGTGCCAGTTGACCAGTTTTTTTTCTTCTTTGCTTTGTGCAAA
>Ga0116171_10004023_pt1 | contig 13357 bp, 13 predicted proteins | sample AD_JPNHW2_MetaG_FD_89798 | JGI IMG/M metagenome (GOLD analysis project Ga0116171, IMG submission 89798) | Active sludge microbial communities of municipal wastewater-treating anaerobic digesters from Japan - AD_JPNHW2_MetaG | ecosystem: Engineered > Bioreactor > Anaerobic > Digestate | place...
AAAAAAGGCTGTATGAACTCCCGTTTCTGGTTGTCGAGGTTTTGTCGGATGCCTTCAGACACGGAGACGACGGATCTCTTGAGCTCGAGCACGCCGAGCACAATGCCGTTGACATAGAGGACAATGTCGGGCCGCTTGTTTGAGGCCTTGCCCCCGTCCGAAAGGTGCGCACCTTCGACTGTAACCTCCTCGGCAATGGCGAAATGGTTGTTTTCCGGATTCGACCAGTCGACGAGCCAGATGGTTTCATGCTGCTCGCCTGTGGCGGGGGATAGTTTCACGCCGTAGCGCAGAAGCTCGTAGACGGATCGATTCCGGTTCATGAGCGTGGCGCTTGTGTCATCCGCAGCCTTGTGGAGTACCCGGATCGCGCGCTTTGCTAGGGCATCGACTACACCACGCATATCCAGCCAACGCTTCAGGGACTCATCCTCAATACAGGAGTTTCCCACCCGATCGGTCCTGTCGCCTAGGTAGTCATAGCCCAGCCGATTTCTAAAAAGGTTGATGACACGAACTTGTGTCGCTCGTTCTATCTGGCCAACGGTGTTCAAAATCGCCCACCTTTATCACTACATTTTATTGTTCATTTTACCAATTTGAAACTTACTTGATAGCGATAAAATTCCACTGCGGGGACCATAGATATTGCTCTTCGGAGACGGGAATCGTCCTCAAGAGCGATGATTACGCCCCGGACTTCTTGCCCTGGCTCTAGTAGCTCATCTTTTACGAAGCCCATATATCTGAGAATTTGCCCGACAACGACATCATTCGCCCTGCCTCGTTTCAATTCGACAACGAGAAGTTTCTTCTTATCCTTGCTGATGGCTAGAATATCGACCGGCCCCGAATCTGTAAGGTATTGCTGGCCGACCTTCTCTCCCTCCTCTTCATAGATGTTGTAGTACTTCCCTAGCTCAGTTCCCTCCCAATTGGCTACGAGGAAATCCTCGAGATGCTTCTCCATGGCGAACGCATAGGGATCCTCGATGTCGGGATCGCGGGTTTGCAGGGGAGGAAGCGTGTTGGCTCCAAGAAATGATTCAATCTCCTGCGCATAATCCGAAACGTCGCATACTGTTCCGATAGAACCCGTGGAATTGCGTAGAGCTTCCGACATCATGGAGCGTTCAATGCTTTGGCCGGTCCAGTGCACTGAGCGGCGATGAGGAAGGATTCCCCCTGGGACATACTGGTAGTCACCAGCCATCTCGCCGATGCGGTAAACCCCCGAGCCATCGGGGCAGAGGACGATATCCCCTCTGGACAAGCCTTTGGCTATCGTCCACAGCATGCCGCAAGCGAGGCCGGCACTAATCTTAGATTTTTCAGGATGAATTTTAAGGAAGACCGGTATCATTTCCTTGTTAAATGACCGCCAGTCGTCAGGCAATCGGCCAGTGAGATCTTCGTGAATATCATAATCAGCGCCCAGGAAATTCCCCGCAAGGCACTCAGCGGCGTGCATGCTTTTCCCGCCAAGCATTATCCTAACGTACTTTTTCATACCAGTCTGATCCTCCCGGTAAGAAGTTCCTGCATCATGGCTTGCTTGAGGAGCTTGGTTTTGTCGCGGCTTTGTTCCTGGGCAAATAATTCTGCATCCATATCCGAAAGTACCTGAGCGATAGCGTATTGTTCAGATAAATCGTTTGGTGCATTAAAATAGAAATTTGAGAGGTTCTCCATCTTGATATATGGAATAGATGAACCAATTTTACCAATACCCAATGAGGTAGCCAGATATGCACTTAATTGGTACCATAAATAGCTCACGTTTATTGAAAAATCAAAGAGAACATATGTTCGTTGATATGCTTCAAATTTCCCATTAAAATAATGGATATTACCTACATCACCATTTCCTGCAACAAGAATTGCTTCTGTATCGAATGAATATGAATTGCTGAAAGTGAATGATCGTGAACAGGTAAAAAATGGAAATAAGCCGTTAAAATCACCTTCATTAACGTCTTTTTTACCAGTAGTGATTTTACATACATCTCCGAGTCTCTTATTACGCCATTCACCGATAAAACCAGGAAGCCGTTTTTTCCCCGTAAGGAGTTGCTGCATCGTGGCCTTTTTGATGTCGCGCTTCTTGGCGATGAGTTGGTCTAGCGAATTGATTAGAGCATCAACATCGCTCAAAGCTTTTACAATGGCTTGTTGTTCTTCTTGTTTTGGTATTGGAATAACAAGTGGTTTTATATGCTTGTTGTTAATCTGCGGAACTGACGTCGTGTCTGCGAATTTCCATAATCCAATGTATCCAAGCATGTAATACAAATATTCAGATTCAAGTTCGCCTGAGGGTGTTAATACCATGAGGTTCGTGTCAATAAACGATTCCTCATGTAAAATACGAACTTTGTTTAGGGCAATAGCGGCTCCTCTTTTAGCAAAGACAATACTATTGGGCTGAACAGTAACACCTTTATTAAAGTGATAAGGAGTTGAGTTGGATGTTAAATATTTCTCACTACTGCTAAGCTGCTCAACTTTAAAATAAGGTATACCGTTCATTTCGAAATGAAAGAGGGAAGGGCTTGCTCCACTAGTAATCTGCACATGATTACCAAGCGGCTCCAAGTCCCATTCTTTTGGAACAGTCATAATATCAGATTGCTTATGCTCCTTCCTCACTTCCATACGAACCCCATCTTCTTCAGATGTTCGTCGACGCAGGCTGAAAGGGTCTCGACTTCGGAGATTAAGAAGGGTAGTGGTGCTTTGTAGCGTTCGGCCAGCTCCTTGATTCTCTTGGAGAGGGCCTGGCTTACTCGGTCCAGTTCTCCTTTTACTGCTATGGTCGCGGCTACCATCCATTTGTCTCGAATCACCAGGGATTTGATCTCGGCCTCCGAAAGTTGGCGGTACCTTGCCAAGACCTTCGCGTCGAGGCTTCGCTTCGCGTCCTTGAGCCTTTTGCCCGCCGCGGATTCCTCCTCGATCAGGTCGAGATACTTCTCGAGCGCCTTGCGCTCCTCTGCCGCATCCTTGTCGGCTTTGATCTCCTTGAGCCGATCTTTAACGCTCTTTGCGGTGAGCTTGCCCTTGTCGGTCTTGGCATCCGCGAGCAAGCCTTCATCGCCGCCATGCTCCTCATCCATCTCCTCCATCGACCTTGATACGGCTTCGCGATCTGCTTCGAGCTCGTCGAGGGCGGTTTTTTCCGCCGCGAACCATTTGGCGACGATCAGATCGGCGGGTATGAGGTCGGTGTTGGGCTTTCCGTCGGCAATACCCTTCCATCCATCCTGGGCGATCTGCCAGATGTCGTCCTGGAAGGTTTCAGCCCAGTACTCCATCAGCTTCTGGTAAATATCGTAGGGTTCGACCAAAGGCGCAGTCGTGAAGGCTTCCAGAAGACTCCCGGATAGGGTTTCGATCAGGGATTTAGGGTGTGCGCCTTTGTCGATACTTTCAAGCAGGGGAACCGTCTCGGACTTCCAAGCTTCGAACAGCGTGATGATTCGCTCATTGAAGTCCTTGAACTCTGGGTGGCTGAAGATGGCGGATTTGATCGCGCTAGACTCGACCTTCAACAGGGCATAGCCCGGGCGTCCCGAATCGGCGAAGAGCTCACGCCGGACCGCGGGGAAGACATCCCAGTACGCGGATAGTTCGTCGATGTTGCGCTCTGGAATGCCGCCCTTGAGGTGGGCCTCGATGTCCTGCAGGTCCTCGGGTTCGGAGGCATCGATGTAGCGGGGAAGATTGAGGTTGAAGTCGTTCCGCTCGATCTCCGCTGTTGGCACCATTCGCGAGTATTTAGGCAGCTCGGCTTGGTGCGTGAAAGTGTCGACGATCTTATGGATGTCCTGCTCGCGCAGTCGGTTTTTAGGACCGTCTTTTACGAAGCCCTTAGACGCGTCTATCATGAAGATGCCTTTGCGGGCGATGGCTCCTTCTTTGTCCAGGACGAGGATACAGGCGGGGATGCCAGTTCCGTAGAAAAGGTTCGCTGGTAGGCCGATGATCCCCTTGATGAAGCCGTGTCTTATCAGGTTTCTGCGGATGTCCGCCTCGGCGTTGCCGCGGAAAAGGACGCCGTGTGGGTGGATGACGGCGCCTTTACCGTTGCTCTTCAGGCTTGAGAGAATGTGGAGGAGGAAGGCGAAGTCGCCGTTCTTTGGGGGCGGCACGCCGTATTCGAAGCGGCCATAAGGATCATTGAAAGGATCCAGCCCCGTCATCCATGATTTGTTTGAAAAGGGGAAATTCGCGACGACGAAGTCGAACTTCTTGAGCTGGCCGGTTGATTCCTTGAACTGGGGTGAGGAAAGCGTGTTGGCTTGGCGGATTTCAGCTTCGGGACAATCGTGCAGAACCATATTCATGCGAGCGAGTGCCGAGGTGGCGTTGTCCATCTCCTGACCGTACAGCGCGAGGTTCAGGCCGGTGCGTTGTTTCGCCTCGTCATGGGCTTTCAGAAGGAGCGAGCCCGATCCGCAGGTCGGATCGTAGATGCTCATCGTCGGATCGGTAGCGCTTCCCAGACCGATGACCTTGGACATCACGCGCGATACCTCGGCTGGCGTATAGAACTGTCCTTTGCTTTTGCCTGATTCGGTAGCGAAATGGCGCATAAGGTATTCATAGGCGTCACCCAGGAGATCGTCTCCCTCGGCCCCGTTCCGCCCAAAATCGATGCCCTCGAAGATGGCGACGAGTTTCGTCAGCCTGTCGACCATCTCCTTGCCTTTGCCGAGTTTCTCCTCGTCGTTGAAGTCGGCGAGGTTGATGGCGCCCTTCAGCTGTTCGTTGGCATCGGCGAGGCGATTGATGATCTTGTTGATCTTGTCGCCAATCTCTTTGTCGTTCTTAGCGGCGACCATGTCGGCGAATCCGCCGCCAACCGGTACCGTAAGAAGCGCGCGGGGATCGCCCGCGTAACGGTCGGAGACATACTTCATGAAGAGGAGGACGAGTACGTAATCCTTGTATTGCGAGGCGTCCATCCCACCCCTGAGTTCATCACAGGACTGCCATAGTGAGGAATAGAGTTCAGATTTTTTCAAGGCCATTGGTGCTTTTCATACTCCCTGATCGTTAAGTGCGCATTTTCTTAATATGATCTTGTGTTACTATAGCACCTTTTTAGACACGCTGGCACTCAGAATTGCCACATGAAAAGTCACTTATCTTACTTTTATTTCGTAATATAGCCTGAAACGATTTTTCTTTGATTTTACATTATTTGCTTTAGGATATGAATATATTCGATTCCCTCCTTCTCCTTACCCAATAGCCGATATCCCCAAGAGATAGCTTGCTTATGTTGGCGAGATATATCTCGCTGGCGCACTGAGGCGATGTCTGAAACCGGGCTTGCTATAGCGTGGTTGGGGATTGAACCCACGATCGAGGTTAAAACCGGGGCGCACTCTTCGATCTGAAAGCCGAGACGGCCTGCTGCTTAGGAGACAGTTGGTCAGTATTCTCGAAGGAAGGTGGCTTCTTTCTTGATCGCTTTAATATAGTCCCCGATCGCCAGGGAGAGCCCGGGGAAGAGGTCGGCGATTGCCGCCCCGAGATCTTGGAAGATGAACGACAGCCGCTCGAGGCTATCCATATATCCATGCTTCTCGCTATTTAAAATAGCTTATGGAAGAATCCATGGTAGGGGGACTGGGTTAAGTGCTAGTCGGCTCATGCCATCGTGTACATACTCTCTGATAAACGGCCACATTGTTTTACGGATCTGGCTTTCCATGAATGCTCTTTTTACTTCTTCATCAGCCCAAAGTTCCGAATAAGCTATTGCATCAAGAATTTGGAAAGCTAAGATTATCTTTGAAACATGTTCAAAAATTAGCTCGTCTGAACAGCTCACCTTGATCGTAAATTGTGGTCGGAATATCAACATATCTTCGCCGACTTTTACTGGATCCCCATCTGCGAATGCCTGGTTCCATTCGAGCTTAAGCTCGGCTTCATGATTAGGCATATCCCCAACGCGGTCGAAGTGTAGCGACATTGGCTTAATGTCTTTTAAACAAATAGATGAAAGGAGGCGATGCAGCCGCTCATTGATATCTGTACTCATGATGCCTGCTCCAGGATGGGATCGGGGCATTTAGTAATTTCAACTTTTTGGGAGATGGAATTGGTCCATCTCGCCCCATTCATCAGGCGAGAATAGTCTTTGAATGATTCACTGGCTACATATGATGCTATTTGTTGAACTAGCCCATTACCATTCCGTCTTGCACAATCCTCAATCTTTTCACGTTGAATTTCTGTTAGTTCTCGTGCTAATGCAGATATACCATTCCATGATGACGCCTTGCGGAATCCTTCGGATCCTTCGATACGCCGCCGTTGGATTGCACCAATCCTAGAACAGTTAATGTCATACATTACCTTGAATATACTCGGGTCTGCGGCAAGTTTGAGAAGAAGCCTGTTTGTCGGATCAGGGGTGTTGCCTCTCTCATAGCTGTTCATGGTCAGCTCGCCGAACCCAAGGATAGCCCCGAAGGCTTTCTGGCTAGCTCCATACCATGTGCGGAGTTCAATCAAGCTCTCAGAAGAGGGTGATTCATACAGCTTAGCATATGCTTCTTTCGTGGCATTCAGGTTTTCATCAAGCTGGGCAGGTGACTCGAATTCATCTCCGCAAGTAAGGCATCTAGTATAGTGAGCTAAAAAATTGACTTCCTTGCCCCTTATACTTACAACCTCTGGGCGTTCAACGATTTCCATCTCGCGGTTCACACCACACTTTAAGCACGGAAACGAATTATTCATATCTTCCCCACTCGTGAAATGACATCACGATCCCAATATCCCCGTTGACGTCCGTCCATATCTTAAGTTTTATATAAAGTTTTATACGATCGTATGGAGCTTGCTGGCTTGTGAACATAGTCGAAAAAAGCCATACTTCGCCTCTTGTTCCATTATCGTCGGATCTTGGACCCCATTCGCATTCTGATGGTACTAAATCATCAATAATCTCGAAAACGTCTTCCACTAGCAATGACTCATTATATAGGAACTCCCATGTTTTCTGCCTGTTTCTAGGATCAAAGCGTAAGGCACCATTCGAAGCTAGAAGCTTGATACGTGCTAAGAATTCTGTAGCTTCATCTAGATCGTACATGGAATATAATCCATATATTGGTATTCTGCAATACCAATATTACATTGTTTTATCATTTTCGTCCTAATAGCCGCATTTATTCCATACCTACAGCTTCGGGAAAGTATTACTTCATCTAGCGCCTTTGTAAAGGAAAATTCATCTTAAGATCATACATGCCAGTTATGGAGACTCTTGTCATCTATGTGAAAACCAAAACAATATACCTAGATATGGAGGATTCTGATGGAGGCGCGCTATGTATGGTATAGACTATCGGATTTGCCTCATTGGGCTAGTAATCGGCGCTGCGGTAACGATCGGCATTTGGTTGCTCTTTCGACGCCCGATGCTCTGGTACTTTCGGATCAATGAGATGATCACTCCGCAGGAGCGGATTGTGGCCGCGCTGGAACGGATGGCAGGAATGAAAGAGCCCAAGAAACGGAGCGATCTTCCGCACCTATATCCGGGGTGGGTCTACCAGAAATGCGGAAACCGCAACCCCTACGGAGCCGAGGAATGTTCTCTCTGCCATGCCAAGAAAAGTGAATACGGCCAATAAAGTGAAAATTACAACCGGAAAGCGCTTTATTCAGATCACGGTCCATGAGAGATTGAGCATCATAAAAGCATCGCTAGAGTGTTCTATAACAAATAAGTAAATATAATATAATAAAATATATGATAATAAGCATGGGGGTTCAAGTCCCCCTCTGGGCACTTTCAAGGCTTCCGAAAGGAAGCCTTTTTTATTGTGACGCGAATTCCATCGCGTCTTGCCTGGATTGTTGGGGTGGCGCTAGCTGCTCCGCTCCATCAAGCGCTTTGCCGCGTGGCGCGCAAATATCTTTTTGGCTTCTGAAACGCTCATGCTTATGCGGATGTCCTCGCCTGTTGAGAGCCGAATGAAATTATCCTGTATGGAATAAGCGAAATCGAGATTGACGAGGAAGCTCTTGTGGCAGCGAAGGAAGCGCTGGTCATCGCACTGCCGCTCGAAATTATCGAGCCGGTCGTAATACTCGACAGCGCCATCCTTTCGCGTATGGATCCGAACGATCTTTGCGCTGCTCTCGGCGAAAACGATTTCTTTCAAAGGGATGCGGTAACTTCCAGTTCGGTTCAGGATCAGTATGCAGCGGTTGGATTTCAGGGAGAGAGCCTCGATCGCCTGATCCATGGCGGCGAAGAGATCCTCTTCCTCCAGCGGTTTGAGCAGATATTGGATGGCGCGCACCTTATATCCATTGACCGCGTGCTCCGTTGAACCGGTCGCAAAGATTATTTCCCCGGCAGCGCCAGCTTCCCGCACCTTCCGCGCGACCTCAATCCCGTCCGCGCCGCTCATATAGATATCGAGAAAAAGCAGATCGAATGACTGCCCTGCCGATATGGCCTCGAGAAGTTCTTCGCCGCTTGAAAACCTATGGATTTGGAATATCGCGGCTCTTTTCCCGCCATAGCTGATGACGAGCTGCTCGAGCCGATCGAGCTCACGCGCCTCATCGTCGCAAAGACCTATCTTTATTGCCACAAGCACCCTCTTGCGCGGGCTATGGTAGCATAAATCTGATTTTTTGTGCGACTCATCCCCACACTCGGCAAATGTCCAGCTGGCGTATGGAGCCCCCGGCAAGCTTTGTCCATGGTCCCAAGGTTCGGCGCGCAAAAATCGGCCGCCAAATGCCAAAATTCCATATTCAGCAACCCCTGGCCTGCCTGGTATCGTTCCGAACAAAATTTGAGGACGGTTCCGTACGTTTGAGAGCTGTTCCCATGTAAAAGGAGAATCTTTATGAAAAGACCGCTCGTACTAGCGCTCGCGCTTGCCATTATGGTTTCTGCCGTTTCCGCGCAGGCTGCGCAGCTTATCAAGAAGGACAACGTGCTCTCCTGGTCCTCTTCGACGGGACAACGCGGCACGATGAAGGTTGTGGCCGTGTCCGGCGCTTATTTCGAGATCGACCAGAGCAACGACTCCAACAAGGGCGCGGGAGTGCTGAGACTTTTCGGCGCGATCGTCGATAACGGCTCTAAGATCGTGCTGATCAACACAAGCCAGTGGAAAGAGGTTTGGGAAGGCGATTTCGCCGATAATGAGATTTCTGGGCGGATAATGCAGGGTTCTTCTAGCTATACGTTCAAGATCGCCGCCGCGGCGGCGCAGAAGCCTTCAACCGCGCCGTTCGTCAGCGGCAAGACGCTCAAATGGAAGACCAATGCGAGCGGCGGGCAGAGCGGCACGATCTACGTCGTCTCCACCAATGGCCTGACCTTCGCGCTTGAGCAGAAGAACGTCAACAACCCCGGCGCCGGCATCACCAAACTCGACGGCGAGATCAAAGACGGCAAAGTCTATATCTACAACAGGCAGTGGAACGAAACCTGGGTCGGCGCCTTGAGCAATGGGACTGTCTCCGGAAAGATCAACAACCAGTACAGCTTCTCCATCTCGGAATAGGCTGCCGCATAACGATAGAGCGAGGTAAATTTGAAAAAGCCATTTATTGCGGCGGCACTGCTGCTTTCCATCTTTCTTCTGGCGCCTGACGCGTTTTGCCAGAGCGGGTCGGTGCCGCCCTTGACCGCGGCGATCTGGAAGGGCGATGCCGCGGCGGTAGCCGTGCTTGTCGCCCAAGGCGCCAATGTCAATGTTTCGCGCACGGAGACCCCCCTCCTCGAGGCGATCGACATCGTTCCAAAATCCTTCAACATCGAAGTCGTCAAGATTCTTCTCGGCGCCAAGGGCATCGACGTCAACAAGCTGGGCTCGCGGGGCATGGGTTCCTATACCTGGACCAGGGCTCCGCTGCACGTCGCCGCCAAGAACGGCAATGCCGAGGTTGTGCGGCTCCTGCTCGAGGCGGGCGCCAAGGTCGATATCAAGGACACCACGGATCCCGCCCCGACGATGTACGGGCCGGGTCCGTTCAATACTCCCCTGATGTACGCGGCTGAATCGAGCTGTCCCGACATCGTCAAGATGCTCCTCGACAAAGGGGCCGCCGTCAGCTACCAGAACGACACGGGAGAGACTCCGCTCATGTACGCCGTGTGGCCGAAGTATGCAGAGAAGAGGACGAAGGCCGACGCCATCGCAGCAATCCAGATCCTGCTCGACAGCGGCGCGAAGGTCGATATGCTCGCAGTGCCCGCGAAGCCGCGATACCAGAAGATAAGCCTGCCTCCGGGGAGCCCGTCGACGATGAGCGATTCCGTTCTGCTGAACGGTCCGGGGTATTCGGCGCTCATGAAAGCGGCCAACTCAGGATTCATCGAGGCCGCGGGGCTCATCCTGGACAAGGGCGCCGCGATCGACCTTAGGGAGTTCGGCGCCAACAAGCATGCGGCGCTATTTTTTGCCGCCCAGAGAAATCAGGCTGAGATGGCGCGCTTCCTTGCCGATCGGGGCGCGAACGTCGAGGCGGTGAACGCCGCGGGGATGAGCTGCCTGCTCATGGCCGCGGGCGGGCTTTATTGCGAGACGACAGAGGCCCTTCTCGATAAAGGCGCCGAAATAAATGCGGCCGCCTCGCTGCCAAACGCGCTGATGTACGCGATCAACCAGGGGCGGCCCGACAAGGAAGGCGACAGCCTCAAGCTGATCAAGCTGCTCCTCGATAAAGGGATCGATGTGAATTATCAGGACGCGCAGGGCGTTTCTCCCCTGATGACGGCCTGCGGATGGGGCGTTGTGCCCAAGAGCCCGAAGCGCGCGCGCCTCCTCCTCGAGAAGGGCGCAAGCCTTGAACTGAGGGACAAGCAAGGCCAGACGGCCTTGATGTTCGCCGCTTTCCGCGGTTATGTCGATATCGCACAACTTCTTTTGGAGAAAGGCTCCGACGTCAACGCGAAGAACGCGGCAGGGCGCGATGCCTTGATGATCGCCTCCGCGGCGACCAACGACCTTGATGGCCGCAACGGCGACTTCACGAAGACAGTCAAGCTCCTCCTCGCGAAGGGCGCCGATTTCCGCGCCATGGACAAGGACAAGAACAACGCGCTTTCCCTCGCCACGCGCTATGAACGCAAGGAGACTATCGCCCTTCTCGCCGCGAAAGGCGCATCGCTTGATGGCGCGAGCCTGCCTCCTGACCAGACCAAGGAGATCGCCGGCACGTGGGAAGGCGTAAGGAACTCGAATCCGTACGCGCTGTATCGCTTCACCTTCAATGGCGATAAAACTTACAGCTACAGCGCCGGAGCTTCCAAAGCCCTCCAGAAGGAGCATCCCGACCAGTACGCGGCCATGAACGATCAGCTGAAAAGCCAGGCATCGATGGAGGGGGGAACCGGCGGCACCTTTTCCTTCAGGGAGCAGTATCTTGTTTTAAAAACGAATTCCCTCTTCGTTCCGCAGAAAGTCCTCGCCTGGCAGATAAAGGACGGCAAGCTCATATTGAACGGCGGCGAGTATATCCTGTCGAAGGTGGGCAAGTAGGAATTTGCGGCGCTGACGCCTAAGCGCGCTGATAAAGGATCGCCGACAGCACAAAGGATGAATTTGCGCAATCGAAGTTCATGCTGCCTGAATAGCTGTCGACGATCATCCTCACGCTTTCGAGGCCAAGGCCGCCCATCGGTCCCTTGCTTGACTTGACGCGGCAGTTCTCCATCACGGGCGCGTTTCCGCAGCTGTTCTCGATGCGGACAACGAGCCGGCCATCCTTCGAGCTGCACCTGATGTCGATGAATCGCTCTGCATGGCCGGTCGAGGCTGGTGGCATGCGCTCGCAGGCTTCGATGGCGTTTTCTATCGTGTTTCCGAAAAGCGTGCAGAGATCGTATCCGTCTATGCCGATATCCTGCGGAAGGTCAATCTCCTCCATGACCTTGATGCCCTTACCCTTGGCGATGTCGACGTAGCTGCTGATGACGGCGTTGGCAACATCGTGCTCGCAATGGCGTACCATGCGCGAAACGCCCAGATTGTCGAGAAGTTGTCCGATATACGTGCTCACCGCGGCGGCGTCTTCCGTCCGAGCCAATGCGGCGACGGCGAGAAGATGATGCCGCATATCGTGCAGGAGCTTGGACTGCGCCTGAACGCCCTTGTCCACTTCCTCGTAGTATCTTTTCTGAAGGGCGCGGTGTTCCTCGGCCTTGTCCAGCCTGTCCTCGGCGCGCAAGCGGTTGAAAATAAGGTGGAAATGCGAAAACAGCAGGTAATACATGAAGATGATGAGGCTTTCGAACAGCAGCATCAGGCCGAACCACCGCAGGTCGCTTGTTTTCGTCATAGGGCCGAAAAGCGCGGCAAAGAGGACGAAGGCGATAAAGGGGAAGGCTGCGTAGACTGGCGTTCCTTTTGAAAACAGGGCGAGCACTTCCTTGACGCTCGAAGCCCAGTACCTGCGGAATAAGGGGATTATGGCGCTGTATATGCTCACGTAAGCCAATGCCTTGATGGCGCTGTCCCAGCCCCCGAAAGGGAGCAGGAACGTCGCCCAATTGCATAGCGCGGAAACGAAGGTCGATATGCCCCATACCGCGAAAAAGAGGAAAACCTTTTGGGAGAAATTTTCCCTGAAAAGATAGCAGCAGGCGCTGAAGGACACTATGTTCAATGCATAGTAGGTGAATGTGTTCCTTATGCCATGCCGGTAAAGAATAATGTAGCCGATTGCCAGACAAAGCCATGACGCAGCCCAGACCAGGATTGCCGTGGGCATGGATGTGCGCTTGGTGAGCGTGCAATGCGTAAGCGTTATGTTAAATAAAAAGGTCAGCGAGAAAATAACTAACTTTGAAATCAATTTATTATCCTGAATGAGACTATATGCCATGGACGAAGGCGCCGGATGCGATTCCCGCCATGAGGGCCTCCTCGGCAATCGAAAACGTACATTATTTAATCTTGCCCAGGCTGTCAACCTGAGGCTTTGCTTTTTAACCATTGGGGGATGCTATCGTCGCACTCTGCGCGCTTCCCTTTGTCTCAAGCTTTCTCTATGCAGAGGGCTTCTTGGAAAAGAACGCCCGTATTTTGGACGCTATCTGGTGATCGGTCATCCTGTCGGCGGCTTCGACGGTTTCTACGCGCTTCTCAAATTCATCATAATAGGCTTTGAGATGTCCCGCCCTGGCCTGTTCCCCTTGACCGGCGGCGGAGCCGCGCCGATACTCTGTTCCTATGTCCGACATGCTTAAAACGATCCTCAAGCAGTACTGGGGTTACGAATCTTTCCGGCCCCTCCAGGAGCGGGCGATGCGGGCCGTCGAATCGGGCCGCGATTCCCTCGTGGTCATGCCGACCGGCGG
>Ga0116171_10004025_pt1 | contig 13353 bp, 12 predicted proteins | sample AD_JPNHW2_MetaG_FD_89798 | JGI IMG/M metagenome (GOLD analysis project Ga0116171, IMG submission 89798) | Active sludge microbial communities of municipal wastewater-treating anaerobic digesters from Japan - AD_JPNHW2_MetaG | ecosystem: Engineered > Bioreactor > Anaerobic > Digestate | place...
AACTGTTCCGGTCCCATCCCCTGCCCTGGATTGTGCTGGCCCTGACCCTCCCCGTTGCCATGGCATTTCTCCCACAACCCCGGCTGCCATTTGGCGCGATGGAGTACATCACCGCATTTCTCTGGAGTGCGCTTCCCTGGTCATTTTTCCCGGTCATCCCCTGGTATTCCTATGTGCTTACCGGATACATCTTCCGGATGTTGCTGGATCATCATCCGTTGCCCCCGGTGCGGTCATTCCGTTACAAGTACGTTCCCTTCATCCCCGTATGGGCCGGGCTCCTGATCACCCTGCCGTGGGCGGTACCAATCGCCGCTGACCTTGGAACGGCCACGGGATATTATCACCATGGTTTCCTATTTTTCTCCTGGACCCTCCTCTTCCTGGGTTCGTGGACCGCGGTGGTTCATGTTGCAGGATCACGCAGCGACCGAAATCCTTTGACGGCGTTCCTTCGATGGGCAGGACAGAACGTGACCGTTCTGTATGTCATCCAATGGTTGATCATCGGCAACCTCACGCCCCTTCTTTACCGGTCAACCGGGCTCACCATGCTGTCGGTCTGGTTTTTCGTTGTGACCATTCTCACAGCGCTCGGTGGGTGGATTTATAACCGGTTTCGTTTGGTTATTTCACGGAAATAGATACTTTTAGCCCACTGAAATCAGCAACCGGTATCCACCATGTCGCCAAAACCCAAAAAGTCCGAGAACGTCCGCACGATCCATGTGAAGAACATGACCTGCTCATGCTGTGTTCGTTTGCTGCGGCAGGAACTCGAGGTGGACGGCATCGATGTGAAGGAGGTGAAGATGGGGGCGATGACCCTGTCGATCGATCCCGGGAGGATCACCTGGAAGAGGATCGAGGAAATGGTGGAGAAGCTGGGCTTCGAGATCATCCGCGACAAGGAAGGGCAACTGGTGGAACAGATCAAACAGGCCATCATCGACCTGGTTCACAATACCACCTACAATGCCATGGTGCGAAATTCCGACTACCTGGTGGAACGGTTCGGCATGTCGTACCCGTACCTGTCCACCCTGTTTTCGCGGTATGAAAAGACCACTCTGGAGAAGTTCACCATCATGCTGAAGATCGAAAAAGTAAAGGAACTGATCGAATACGGCGAGCTGACCCTGAGTGAGATCGCGTACATGATGGGATACAGCAGCGTGCAGTACCTTTCCACACAGTTCAAGTCGGTTACCGGTGTGTCCGTAACCGAATACAAGGAAACACCTTCGGCCGGAAGAGACGGAATTGACCGGGTAGTTTCTTAAAATGTTGTACATCCTTTTCAAAATATCGTAACACCCCCGTGGTACTTTCGGATTAATATTGCAGCGTTAATCACCCGGAAAAAATAACCACCGGATTGTCCGGCATCCGTTTTCATTCATTTCGTTTTTGAAAACAGTGTCTCACGAATAAAACCAAATACCATGAAGCTTAGAAAAAATGTCGCCCTCAGCGAGTCGGGACTCCTCTTCAATCCCGTGTCGGGTGAATCCTTCACGGTGAATCCGATCGGTGTGGAGATCCTCACCATGATCCGTGACGGGAAAAGCAGGGAAGATATCCTCGACCACATCCTGGAAAAATATTCAACTGACCGTTCGACCGTAGAGAAGGACTACCACGATTTCGTCGGGTTACTGTTGCACAACAACCTTCTGGAGAGCCATGAAGAAGCCAACGCTTAATATCGCGGTCACCGGGCTCAATGCCATCGATAGTCCGGGCCCCGGGGTGTCGGTGATCCGGGCCCTGAAAGAGGCGGAGTCGTTTGACGTGGTTATCACCGGTCTCTCATACGAATCGCTCGAGCCCGGGATCTACATGCATGACCTGGTGCATAAAACCTATTCGATCCCATACCCGGCTGCCGGCATCGACAACCTGATGGCACGCCTGGAGTACATTCACGAACAGGAGCATCTCGACGTGATCATCCCGAACTTCGACGCCGAGCTCTACCCGTTCATCAAGCTGGAACCCCGGCTGAAAACGATGGGCATCCACATGTTCCTGCCCACTCTGGAGCAGTTCGAAGAGCGGCACAAGGTGAACCTGAACGATTTCGGAGAAAAATACAGCATCAACATCCCGAAATCAAAAGTGCTGTACGATCTGAACACCATCCACAGCCTCGTCTCAGAATTTTCGTTCCCGGTGCTGGTCAAAGGGAAATACTACGATGCCATGGTGGCATACAGCGTCGAGCAGGTAAAAAGCTGCTTTAACAAGATCAGCGCCAAATGGGGCCTTCCGATCATCATCCAGGAATTCATCCACGGCACCGAATTCAATGTGACCGGCCTTGGCGACGGGAAAGGCAATACCATCGCTGCGGTGCCGATGCGCAAGCAATATATCACCGACAAGGGAAAGGCGTGGGGAGGGATCTCGATTTCGGATGAAAAAATGCTGGAGATGACTCGGAAATTCCTCGCAAACACGAAATGGCGGGGCGGTTTCGAACTGGAACTGATGAAAAACAAAGACGGGCAACTTTACCTGCTTGAGATCAACCCGCGACTGCCTGCCTGGATTTACCTTGCAGTGGGAGTCGGTCAGAACATCCCGGAATCGCTGGTCAACCTGGCCCTCGGGAACCCGGTCACACCTTACGAATCTTACACCGTCGGGAAAATGTTCATCCGGTATTCGTGGGATATGATCGTCGACCGGGAGGAGTTTGAACAGATCTCGATGTACGGTGAACTGTAAGTGGAATGAAGGAATTAACAATTTGATTCAGATATGAGTAAGATGAGATATGAAAGACCGGTTCTGAAAAAGCTGGAGACCGGCATGCCGAACAAATTCGGTACACGCACGGATTACGAACCGGTGACCCACATCGACGGGGTGGCAGTGAAGGATCTGATCGGCACTTACGGGTCGCCCCTGTTTGTGTTGTCGGAGCAGACTATACGGACGACCCTGAAGAAGGCGAAGAAAGCGTTCGAAACCCGCTATCCGAAGGTGCAGTTCGCCTGGTCGTACAAGACCAATTACCTCAACGCGGTGTGCAGTATTTTCCACCAGGAGGGATCCTGGGCGGAGGTGGTGTCGGGCTTTGAATATGACAAGGCCATCGCCCTGGGCGTCGACGGCCGGAAGATCATCTTCAACGGGCCCGACAAGAGCGAAGCCGACCTGGTGAAGGCGATCGGCAATGATTCGTTGATCCACATCGACCACCTTGATGAGCTCTACACGATTATCGAGCTGGCGACCGACCTGAACAAACGCCCGCGGGTGGCTATCCGCGTCAACATGGACACGGGTGTGTACCCGATCTGGGACCGATTCGGTTTCAACTACGAGAATGGGCAGGCATGGGATGCCATCAACAAGATCATGCATTCGGGCAAGATGGACCTGGTAGGCCTTCATTGCCACATCGGCACCTTCATGCTTTCGCCCAACGCTTATGCGTTGGCAGCCGGGAAACTGACGGAACTGGCGCTTGCGCTGGAACAGAAATTCCACCATGAGATCCGGTATATCGACCTGGGCGGCGGCTTTGCCTCACGAAACACCCTGAAAGGGTCGTACCTGCCGGGGCATGACACCAACCCGGGCTTCAACGATTTCGCAGAGGCCATCTCCACCGCCCTGCTCAACAGCAATTTCCGCAAAGACAAGCTGCCGCTCCTGATCCTCGAAACCGGCCGCGCCCTCATTGACGAAGCAGGCTTCCTGCTCGGCACGGTGATCTCCAACAAGCGGTCGAGCACCGGTCGCCGCAACACCATCATCGACGCCGGCGTGAACATCCTCTTCACTTCGTTCTGGTACGACCACAAGATCACACCGGCGCAGGCCTTCACCCAATATTCGGAAGATACCTGCGTGTATGGTCCGCTCTGCATGAACATCGATGTGGTGCGCGAAAGCACGACGCTGCCTTTGCTGAACAAGGGCGATCACCTGGTGATCCACAATACGGGAGCCTACAACATGACGCAGTGGATGCAGTTCATCACCCTCCGGCCGAATGTCGTACTGATCGACACTGAGGGAAAAACGCATCTCATCCGTTCGCGCGAGTCCTTGGGCAACATGAACGACATGGAGCACGTACCCGAACATCTTTCCCGGGTCAAGAAACAAGACTAACTTATGAACCGACGCAAACTGATCGCCGAAATACCGGAGTTCCTGGAGGGCATCACCCACAGTTACACCCAGGTGTTCTTCTCGAATCACCCGGTATTCGCCCTGATCCTGATAGTCGTCTCGTTTTTCGACCTCAGTGCCGGGGTCAGCGGGGTGACGGCGGTGGCAGTATCGAACCTTTTCGCCCTGCTGATGGGACTCAACCGCGACAGCATCAAAAAGGGCCATTACGGGTTCAACAGTCTGCTGGTCGGCCTGGGGCTGGGGCTGTCGTACCAGTTGACACCGGAGTTCTTTATCGTCCTGATATTTTCTTCGCTTCTCACGCTGATCCTTACCCTCTGGTTCCAGGGGGTTTTCGGCAAATACGGGCTTCCTTTTCTAAGCATCTCCTTTCTTTTCGCCCTTTGGCTGGTCACCCTGGCGGCCCGCGACTTTACGGCCCTTCAACTCAGCGAGAACGACCTCTATCTGACCAACGACCTTTTCTCCATCGGAGGAGAGGGGATGGTGAAGACAAGCGAATGGATGAGCGCACTGGCGATTCCTGAGCCCTTGCAGATCTATTTCACCTCGCTCGGGGCCATCATTTTCCAGTACCATCTCTTTGCCGGGATCCTGGTCGCTCTCGGCCTCCTCATCTTTTCCCGCATCGCCTTCGTGCTGTCGCTGGTCGGATTCTTCACCGCCTATTTTTACTACCGGATCACCGGGACGAGTCTGCGTGAACTCGGTTACTCTTACATAGGGTTCAACTACATTCTGACAGCCATCGCCGTGGGCGGATATTTCATCATCCCTTCGCGATGGTCGTTTCTGGGGGTCATTCTCCTCACCCCGTTCATCTCGATCATCCTCATCAGCACCTCCAAGATCTTCGGGTTGTTGCAACTGTCGGTATTTTCGCTTCCTTTCAACACCGTAGTCATCCTTTTCCTTTATGCCCTGAAATTCCGCGAACGTCACGTTGACCGTCCCGAGCTGGTCATCTACCAGCAGGGCTCCCCGGAGCAGAACCTTTATGCGCAGGAGAACAGCCGTGTGCGGTTCGGAAATTCTCTTTACCTGCCCTTCATCCTGCCTTTCTGGGGTGAATGGACGGTGACCCAGGGTTACGACGGGGCATTTACACACCAGGGAGAATGGCGCCACGCCTGGGATTTCGAGGTGGCTGACGACGAAGGTACGCGTTACAGCGGCAGCGGCTCGCGGGTCGAGGATTTCTACGCATACAACCGGCCCGTGACGGCACCCGCTTACGGATGGGTGGAGGAGGTGGTGGATCATATCGGAGACAACCCTGTGGGTTCACTGAATATCGAGAACAACTGGGGAAACACGATCATCCTCCGCCATACCGATCATCTCTATTCCAAGCTCTGTCACCTGAAACAGGGCAGTATCAAAGTCCATCCTGGCGAAACGGTGATCAGGGGACAGGTACTGGCCAGTTGCGGGAATTCGGGGCGTTCGGCAGTTCCCCATCTCCATTTCCAGATCCAGTCGACCCCGTACATCGGGTCGAAAACCCTGGAATATCCGATCAGCCATTACATCGAACACCGGAAAGGCGCCTATGAGCTCTTCTCTTATTCAAAACCGGCCAATGGCACAATCCTGTCGAACATTGAAAAAAATGCATCACTCGAGCAAGCGTTCCATTTCATCCCGGGAAGGAAAATTACCCTGGAAGCGACTGCAACCGACGGATCGGTAACAAAACACACCTGGGAGGTCCGGATCGATGCGCTGAACTATACCTCGCTCTATTGCGAAGCGACCCACTCGGAAGCCTGGTTCCGGAACGACGGGGAGATCCACTACTTCACCCATTTCAGCGGCGACCGCAACTCCCTGCTTTTCCGTTTTTATCTGGCTGCCTACAAAGTGATGCTGGGATACTATCCGGGGTTGCTGGTGCGCGATGCATTCCCTGCCAACACCTTCGGGGGAAGGATCGCCGGTGTGTTGCAGGATTTCGTCGCTCCGTTCCATCTTTTTTCACGCTCCGAATATCACCTTCGGTACCTGGCCATGGATGATGCCCTGATGCAGTCGGATATCAGTCTCCGGGCCACTGTTTCGGGATTTCTCGGGCGGCGCGAAGTAAAGAAAATAACCTGCGACCTGTTCATCGGCCCCTCGGGGATGAAGCGATTCGTCCTGCATGAGAAAGAGACCGTCACCGAAGTAACGCTGAAGCACGAGCCATGAAAAATTATAGATTCACCATCCTTTTAACCGTCTGCCTGGCAGCTGTCAGCCATCCGTTGTTGGCCCAGGACTACCGGCCGATGGATTCGCTTACGTACAGGCTGTACCTGGAGAAGAAATGGGACAGCCTGGCCACCATGGGGCAGGAGGCCCTCGACCGGGGATTCGATTACTACTATCTCCGGGCCCGGATGGGGATCGCATTTTTTGAAAAGAGGCAGTACATCCGGGCCATTGCCCACCTGGAGAAGGCGCGGAGGTTCAACTCGGGCGACCCGCTGCTGACTGAGTACCTATACTATGCCCTGCTGTGGTCGAACCGGAAGGAGGATGCCCTGGCGCTCCGCTCTTCGCTCACCGAAGAGACCCGTAAACGTACGACCGCCGATGCCGGGTTCCTTCAGGAAGCCGGGGTGGAAGGAGGATACACCTTCAGCAGCGACCGCCGGGCAAAGAACCTGGGAAAACTGGCCGGAAACGACGGCTACTACGGCGAGCAGGACCTTTACGGCAACAACCTGTATGCGGGCGCAGGGCTGAAGCTTCGTGTCGCCCGGCATGTGGGACTGAACCTGTCATACAGCCACCTTCAGTTCTATAAAACCAAGTACTTCCGGTATGGAAGATATGAGGATGTGTTTGAAGGCACGACCGATACAACCTGGGGAAAAATCTACCATTACTCTTTCCCGTTTACGAGCAGTAACCTGAAAGTGCCTTATACCGTGCGGCAGCATGATATCTTCGCGGGAATGTCGTTTTACCTGCCCGGACAATTCACCCTGACGCCGGTCTTTCATGTCATCCGGGTGGCACACTCGCTTACAGTCGCACGGATGACCAGCCACACGGTGATGGACACCTCCTACTATACCTCTCAGAACGACAGCACCTATTTCTTCCCGTTCAACCGCGTGGCCTACGAATTTCCGCGAACCGATACTTCCTTCTACAATTACCTCGCGGGGGTGAATCTGAATAAAAACCTGGGGCTGTTTTCGGTCGGAGTCTCGGGAACCTGGTCAAACCTGAACGGAGTGGATCGCGTCCAGGCCGGGGTTTCGGCGACCTGGTTCCCCCTTGGAAATCTTGACCTGTACGGCACCATCACCCTGTCGGGACTGTTCGGGAAGGACGACCACCGTTTCCTGCCGGGGCTTTCGGGCGGTGCGAAGGTGGCTCCCTGGCTCTGGGTGGAAGGCAATTTCTTTTACGGTGATTACACCAATGCCAGCCTTTACCAGGGAAGCGTGGTGTACAACAGTACCGATAAGCAGAAATACCAGGCGGGGGCCACCCTCATATTCGTCACGAAGAAGCACCTGGGATTTTCGCTGTACTACCGCTATTTCAGTAAAGAGAGCCGGCAGTTTTTCTACGATGGAGCGAGCGGCAGGATGACATCGGCAGACAAACCTTACCAAACCCACACCCTTATCGGAGGAATCACATGGAAACTTTAGCGGGCGCGATCGCCGGTTTACGGATGAGGATGTTCCGGCTGCTTATGCCCGGAATGATGGCAGTATTGATCCTGCTTTCGGGGTCCCTGTTTGCGCAGAATTACCCGGTCATGCAGGAGGCCTTTGCCCGGAGTTATGAGCTGGAGAAGGCGAAAAAGTATGCCGAAGCGGTGACGGTGATAAAAAAAGTGTTCCGGGAAGATTCCTACGAGGCAAACCTCCGGCTGGGATGGATCAGCTACGAGGCGGGGAACCACTCCGAATCGGCCGCCTGTTACCTGCGCGCCATCAAACTGAGGCCCTACGCCATCGAAGCGAAATTCGGGTATGTGCATCCGCTGGGGGCCCTGGGGAACTGGGACCAGGTGATCAGGCAGTACAATGACATCCTTTCCATTTCTCCGCACAACACTTATGCAAACTACTACCTCGGGCAGATCTACTACGTGCGCAAGGATTACCTGAAAGCCCTGAAATACCTGGAAAAAGTCGTGAACCTCTATCCCATGGATTACGATGCGCTGGTGCTGTACGCCTGGATCAACCTGCGGATGGGAAAAATGCGGGAAGCCCAGGTGCTCTTCAACAAAGTGCTGCTGATCCGCCCGAAAGACCCTTCGGCCCTCGAAGGACTTTCGATGATCAAATAAGGGATCGACTGCTAGGGCATCCCCTTCCATAAACCGCCGTGAAATTCACCTGCTCACCACCCAAAAACCGGATTGGACGCGATCGGGAGTAAGCCTAACAAGTGATAAAAAAACACTTGACAATCCTTTAAAAAAGCCTTACCTTTGCCACCCTTTTTAAGGCAGTCATCCAATGAAGTTATCCCAGTTCCGCTTCCACCTTCCTCCCGAACTCATTGCCGACCACCCACCCCGGCACCGCGATGAGGTTCCCATGCTCGTCGTCAACCGTAAAACCCAGGCGATCGATCACGTCCATTTCAAAGATATTCTGACCTATTTCGGTGACGGAGACGTGTTCATCATCAACAACACGAAAGTGTTCCCGGCCCGTCTCTACGGCGAAAAAGAGAAGACCGGCGCCAAGATCGAAGTGTTTCTCCTGCGTGAGCTGAACCGCGAATCACGCTTATGGGATGTATTGGTCGACCCGGCCCGCAAGATCCGCATCGGCAACAAGCTCTATTTCGGCGACGACGATGCCCTGGTGGCGGAAGTGATCGACAACACCACCTCCCGCGGACGTACCATCCGCTTCCTGTTCGACGGCCCTTATGAAGAGTTCAAGAAAACCATCCAGCGGCTGGGCGAAACGCCGCTGCCCAAGATCCACAACCGCCAGGTGACCCAGGAGGACGAAGAGCGCTACCAGACCATCTTCGCCAAACATGAAGGAGCCGTTGCCGCACCCACCGCCGGCATGCACTTCACCCGCGAGATCATCAAACGACTGGAACTCCAGGGGGTGTCGTTCGCCGAGATCACGCTGCACCTCGGGCTGGGCAACTTCCGCACCATCGATGTGGAAGACCTTACCAAGCACAAGATGGACTCGGAAGAGATGATCATCGAACCCGAAGCCGCCGAACTGGTAAACCATTCCATCGTCAACAAAAAACGCGTGGTCGCCGTTGGCACCACCACGATGAAAGCCATCGAATCGTCGGTGACGGTTTCAGGACAGCTAAAACCCTACCGGGGATGGACCAACAAGTTCATCTTCCCGCCCTACGATTTCAGCATTGCCAACGCGATGGTCACCAACCTGCATTTGCCGCAATCGCCTATGATGATGATGGTGGCCGCCTTTACCGGTTACGACCTGCTGATGAAAGCCTATGAGGTTGCCGTGGAGAAGAAATATAAGTTCTTCACCTACGGCTCGCCCATGCTGATCATTTGAAAAAAACCGCGATTATCGTTGCCGGCGGTTCCGGCACCCGGATGGGGACAGAGATCCCCAAGCAATTCCTTTTACTGGGAGGCAAGCCGGTGCTCATGCACAGCATGGGAGCCTTCGAACGCGCCTTTCCCGGCATCGGGCAGATCGTGGTACTGCCGGCGGGACTTTTCGACGAATGGCGAAACCTGTGCAAGATACATGGTTTTACACTTTCGCACCGCCTGGCCGAAGGCGGAGAAACCCGTTTCCATTCGGTGAAAAACGCCCTGGCTACGACCAGCGATGAGGGACTGATCGCCATCCACGATGCAGCCCGTCCGCTGGTCGGCGAAACCCTGATCCGGAAGGCCTTTGACCACGCAGAGAGATTCGGTAATGCCATCCCGGCGGTGACGCTCAGCGAATCGGTGCGTCTCCTTTCGGAAAACGGAAGCCGGGCCGTGAACCGGCACGATTACCGCACGGTACAGACGCCCCAGGTGTTCCGCTCCGAGACCATCCGCCGGGCCTACCGGCAGGAATACCGCGACACCTTCACCGATTGCGCCTCCGTGGCGGAAAGCGCCGGGATTTCCATCCATCTCATCGACGGCGACCCAGTCAACCTGAAAATCACCTTCCCTCACGAAATAGCGCTGGCCGAAGCCCTTCTTCCCTTCCAGCGGTAAGGAAGGAACGGTCCCAGGACCCCCGCCAGCGAAACATACACGACCTGGAACAACTGGGCCATCAGGAAATCGCCGGCCGGCAAAGGCTTGCCGAAAAAGTGCGCCATGGGAATCACAACGGCCCGGTCGGCGGCCATCTTCACCATGAAAAGAAGCCAGGAAACGATCCATCCTCCCGGACTGCCGAACCCGGAGATCATCCCGGCCAGCAGGGCCAGGTGTGCCAGCCAGGTCACCAGTCCCGTGACGATCACAGTTCCGTCGCGGTAACGGCGGCTCTTCGACACCCACCGGATGCGCTGGTGGAAGAAATCCGGCCATCGCGCCGCAGGCGCAGTGGTCACGGTGGCGGCAGGATCGGCGCGAAAGACCACCGGCCGGCCGCCGCTGTTCTTTTTCACCCACATCATCAGGAACTGGTCGTCGCCTGAGGGCAGCCCCATATCATCGCGCCGGCTCGCCGCTTCCAGCCAGGTATCGCGCCGGCAGGCAAGGTTGGCTCCGTTGCCCATGACCGGGAATCCCAGGAAAGCGCTCCCGGCCGTCACCCCCATCAGTCCGAGGAATTCAAGCTCCTGGATCCGCTGCAGCCGGTTCCCCCCGCCGGCATAGCACACGGGGCCAAGCACCAGGTGCGTTCCGGGGTTGCCGAACGCAGCGGTCATCGAAGCGATCCAGCCCGGCCCGTGAAGGGAATCGGCATCGGTGAACAGCAGGAGGCTTCCCGTGGCACGTTCCACCGCCCGGGTGATGGCCGCCTTCTTGCCGGTAACCGTGTCGGCCGGCGTGGGGCGCACCAGGGTGAGCGGAAAGGAAGGGTGCGCGGCGATGAATTCAATCACGCGGCCGGCGGTGCGGTCAGCCGAGTGATCGTCGCTGATGATCACTTCCATCATCCCGGCAATACCCTCCTGGCAATGGAGGCTATTGAGCAACGCAGGGATGTTATGTTCCTCGTTCCGCGCGGCAACGATGACCGAAACGGAAAGGGGTTGCCGGTCGGGCGCTACGGGTTTCTCCTTCAGCAGTTTTTTCAATCCGCCGAGAAAGAACGTCACCAGCGCCAGGTAAACCGACACAATAACGGCTGTCGCCACGATCAGCACATAGGGAAGCTCCATCACAGGTCGGTTTTACGAACGAACTGCAACCGGAAAACCAGCAGACTGCCGGCCAGCGCGGGAATGACCAGGTTGATGACCCACAGCGCCGCCGACGCCATGAAAACGGCAAAGCCCGTATCCGTGGCTCCGGGAGACCCCATCCCGAGCCCGAAGATATACATGGCCACTGAGCCGCGTACCCCCAGCTCGGTGATGGCCACTGTAGGCAGGATCGTCATGATGAGATACACCAGGGCAATGAGGGTCAGGGCCTGGAAATACGGGATTTTCACCCCAAAAAGCAGGAGGAGCATGTAAAACTGGGTGGAGAATACAAGGTAACGGGCGAAGCTCAGCAGGACCACCCCGGCGAGTTCCCGGCTGCGGAAGAGACCGAAAACCCGGAAAAATTTTCGGAACCGCTTCAGGATGGGGAGTTGCAACCGGTCGCGCAGGGAGACCAGCAAGGGGATCCGGAAGTAGAGTGCCAGCAGCATCAGGTCAAGCATGATGATCAGCGCTGTGAGACCGAAGTAGAAATACCCGTGGCCAAACAGACTGTCACCCGCATGCCGGGGGACAAAGACGAGGAATGCCGCGGAACCTGCCAGGAGGGTGACCAGGAGCTGACTCATGCTTCCGACCACTGTGATCAGGATCCCTTCGATGCGGCTGGCGGTGTTGAGGATAAAGACCCGGCCGAAGTACTCCCCTACCCGGTTCGGGGTGAACGAGCTGATGCTGATGCCGGTCAGCACGGCCTGGAACGACTTCAGGAACCCGGTATCCTCCACCTTGCGGATGAGGAACCGCCATTTGATGGCTTCGATCCCCCAGTTGCCCGGCATCAGCAGGAATACAAGTACCAGGCCGGTGAGGAATTCGGGGTGTTGGATATCTTTTTCGAGGATGGCGGCGAGGGAGGCCAGGTCGTTTTTCATCAGCACCTGGCGGAAAATGAAGACGCAGGCGGCGATGAAGATGGCCAGCCGGATCAGCCTGTTCAGGATTTTCCGTACTTTTGATCGGTTCTTAGGGTTAATCCGCTTCATGATCTCCGAACGCATCATCCTTGGCATTGACCCCGGTACGACCATCATGGGTTACGGCATCATCCGGGTGACCGGGAACCGCCTCTCGATGCTCGCCCTGGGGACGCTAAAATTAAACAAATACGACGACCACGCCCTGCGCCTCAAGATAATATTTGAGCGTACCGTCGGCCTGATCGATGAGTACCATCCTGACGAGTTGTCGATCGAGGCGCCCTTTTTCGGGAAGAACGTGCAGTCGATGCTCAAGCTGGGCCGCGCCCAGGGGGTCGCCATCGCCGCTGCGCTGTCGCGTTCAATCCCCATCACCGAATATTCGCCCCGCAAGATCAAGCAGTCGATCACCGGCAAAGGATCGGCTTCGAAGGAGCAGGTGGCGGCGATGCTGGCACGCCTGCTGCAGTTTGCCGACACCCCCGAATCGCTCGATGCCACCGATGCGCTCGCGGCGGCCGTATGCCATTATTTTCAGAAGGAGAAGCCCGATACCGGGAAAAAGTTCTCCGGCTGGAAGAGTTTCGTCAATGCCAATCCCGGGCGGGTGGAGAGGAAGGAGTAGATGAAATTTACACAGACGAAGAAAGCAGTACTCCTTGTGTTAGCCGGTTTTGCGGCTTACTATTTTCTTTTTTCGTATTTCAGGCAGATCAAAGCCGGGCTCGACCACATAACCGGTCAAGGTCTGATCAGTTATATTTTGACGTATGTGCTGGTGGGAATTCCAATTTTCATCGGAACCCATTTCATCGAAAAAACCGTCAGTGTTGGTAAAAGTCTGGGACTTTCATCCAATATGTTCACTGCCATATGGGCAAGTCTCCTGTTCACCATTCCGATGTTTATCGGAGGC